>Ga0209655_10000538_pt1 | contig 14406 bp, 13 predicted proteins | sample BogFormECP03_OM2_FD_188236 | JGI IMG/M metagenome (GOLD analysis project Ga0209655, IMG submission 188236) | Bog forest soil microbial communities from Calvert Island, British Columbia, Canada - ECP03_OM2 (SPAdes) (version 2) | ecosystem: Environmental > Aquatic > Freshwater > Wetlands > Bog ...
GCCCACCACTCCCAGTAGGAACGACCTGCGATTCACGAGATATTCACCAGACCGTTGCGGATGGCGTAAACGACTAGCTCGGCGGTTTTGTGAATGCCGAGCGCGTCCATAATATTGGCGCGATGGACGGCTACGGTGTTGGCGCTGAGAGAGAGGCGATCGGCGATGGCTTTATTGGAATTGCCTTCGACGATTAATTGCAGGATTTCAAGTTCGCGCGGAGTAAGGCCGGAATTGCGTTCGCCTTTTAGTGAGGGCGCGCGTGAAACTTCGGGCGCGAGGACGACTTCTCCGGCGGCGACGCGGCGGATTGCCGAGCCCAGGCCGAGATCGTCTGCATTTTTCAGGATGTAACCGCGTGCGCCGGCATCGAGCGCTTGGCGCACCAGAGTGTCCTCGGAATGCATGCTGAGCATCAGAATGGCCTGCTTGGGAAATTCTTCGAGGATCAGGCGCGCGGCGGCGAGGCCGCTCATGGCTGGGAGCGCGCAGTCCATCACAATCACGTCGGGGTGCAGCTCGCGAGCGAGGCGCACGGCGTCTTCACCGTTGCTGGCTTCGCCGGAGACTTGCAAGTCGCCTTCGTCTTCGAGCATGCGGCGGAAACCGCGGCGCACCAGACTGTGATCGTCCACGAGCAGAACGGAAATCTTATCCGACATTCGCTTCGTTGCCCTCCCGCGGAACTCTCATGCGGACCAGAGTTCCGCCTTGTGGCGGCTGCGTGAATTCGATGGTGCCGCGGAGCAGTTCGGCGCGTTCGCGCATGGCTACGAGGCCAATGCCGGAGCGCGCGGCTACTGCGACGCCGCCTTTGCCATGATCTTCCACTTCGAGGTCGAGCGCTTCAGCTGAAAACTGCAGGCGCACTTGAGCTTCGTGCGCGCCGGAGTGGCGCGCGACATTGTTCAGAGCTTCCTGCAGCACTCTGTAAATGTGAATGGCCGCGGCGCCATCGAGCGCGAAGGGCACGCCGGACTTCTGATAGCTTATGTCAATTCCGGTCTGCTTCTCTACTGTGGGAATGTACCAGTCCATGGTGCTTTCGAGGCCGGTTTCATCGAGCATCACCGGATGCAGGGCTTGGGAAAGGCTGCGTACGTTGTCGAGCGTGGTTTGCGCGATGCCGCGGACTTCGCGCAGGTCGGTGTGCAGGGCGGAGCCTTCGGGGATGCGTTTTTCGGAGCGGGTGAGCAGCGAGCCAATGGCGGTGAGGATTTGGCCAAATTCATCGTGCAGTTCGCGAGAGATGGAGCGCAGCATGGATTCTTGCGAGGAGATTAATTTTTGCGCGAGTTCGCTACGCTGTTGGGAGAGCGCTTCGATGCGGGCGAAGAGCTGCCGATTGGCGCGGATCAGGTAAAGGCTGGTGAGCAGGATCGCGGTGAGCGTGGCGGTGAGAAATAGATAGACCTGGCGTTGCACGCGGTCGTAAATCTGCGCGACTTGGGTAGCGGCTTGCTGCTCACTTTCATTGTTTTGCACGAGGAGGCGGGAGACGGCGGTGCTGAGCGTGGATTGGCGGGCTTGCAGGGAGAGACGAATTTGCGCGCGAGCTTCGGCGTCTTTGCCGGCTTGGGCGAGGGCGAAGGTGCGGTCGGCGGCGTCCCAGAATTGCGCGAGGGAGTCTTTCAGATATTGAGTTTGTTCGGGGGTGCGACGGGCGATGCTGAGCTGCTCTTCCGCTTGGAGCGCGCTATCGAGGTCGGTGCGAATGCGTTGAAATTGCGCGGACCACGCGGTGAGGGGATAAGGCTCGTCGTTATCCAGCATGTCGCGCATGGCGAGACCGAGGGAGTTCAGATCGTTCTGCACACGGAGGAGTTGGAGGGAATCGCGGCGATTGTGTTCGACGAGGTTATTTTGTAATTCGCGCAGGCGGGAAATTTGCAGCGTGATGTACCAGGAATAGGCTATGACGGCGGCGATGGTGATGATTAGGCCAAGAAGTAAGCCGGTGGTGGGGGAGCGTTGCGGCGAGCGCGCCATGGAGTGAAGGATATAACGACGTCACGCCTGGCACTATACTGAATCCCAGGCGGACTTTTGCCGTGGTCCGATGACCACCAGTCGCAGGGATTGCGGGCTACCTGGTAACTGATGGACCCCCCGAATGTGTCAATACTGGATTTCCCGTACGAATTCCGGTAGGATTTCGTGGTTTTGTTCCACCGCCATTATTCGGTAAGAGCCCAGGAGATTCGGATGCCCAAGAACGGCCATGCACCAAAGACTTTGCTGGAATCGCTCGACGCGCTGGTGGCGAAGCACCACCTGTTGAAGCACCCATTTTATAAAGCTTGGACGGAGGGGCAGCTTTCCAAGGCGGAGCTGGGGCTTTATGCGGAACAGTATTACCAGCATGTGCGGTCGTTTCCAGAGAATCTAAAGCAACTGGAGGCGCGCACGAAAAGCGACCGGAATTTAAATTCATTGGTGAATGAGAATTTGGCGGAAGAGCTGGACTCTACGGATCCGCACCCGCTGCTGTGGCGGCAGTTCGCGCAATCGCTGGGAGTGAGTGACGCTTCGTTGGAGGATGCGCGGCCGCTGCCGGGGATCGCGGCGTTGCTAGACACATATGATGAGGTGGCGGCGCAGGGATCCACAACACAGGCTGTGGCGGCGTTTTACGTTTATGAAGCGCAGGTTCCGGAAATTGCGAGCCAGAAGATTTCGGGGTTGCGGCGGTTTTATGGAATCACGGAGCCGCGCGCGCTGGCTTATTTCGCGGTGCATGAGGAAGCGGACGTGCGGCATCGCGCGGCTTGGCGGGAGTGGCTGGTGCGGCAGAAGGATGTGGATACAGTTGGGGTGCTCTGCGCGGCGGAGCGCGGGTTGAAGGCTTTGTGGGGCGCGTTGGATGCGGTTTATCCGCAGGGTTGCGTTTCGAAGAATTAGAATTCTTCTTAAAGCCGGGCGTATTTAGAGCGGTTGATGTCGTAGCTGAAGCCACGCCCTACAAAGCAACGTCAACGAGGTCCGAACCGCGAAGAGTTGACCGTTCGGCTTTTATTTTTCCTTCTGCAATACTTTCACACCGTTGGGTCCAGCGATAAAGGCTTCGGTGGCGAACTTCAGGAACAGACCGTGTTCAACGAGGCCTACTACGTGATCGAGATGGTGCGCGGTTTCTTTGGGATCGTTCATCGGGCCGAAGGCGCAATTTAGGATGTAGTGGCCTCCGTCGGTAATGTAGGGCTTTTGGTCGTCTCCGAGACGCAGCGCCGGTTTTCCTCCCAGCTCGGCTAGTCTTCTGGCTGTCACTTGCCAGCCGAAGGGCACAACTTCCACAGGAACCGAGACTAGCTCGCCCAGGAGTTTCACCAGTTTCGTGTCGTCGGCGACTACCGCCATGCGCTTGCTTGCCGAGGCCACGATTTTTTCGCGCAACAGCGCGCCGCCGTGTCCTTTAATAAGGTAGAGCGGGCCGGGGAGTACTTCATCGGCACCGTCAATGGTGAGGTCAATTTGACTGTGTTCGGCGAACGTAGTGAGCGGGATTTTTTCGGTGCGGGCCTGGTCGGCGGTGCGGTCTGAAGTCGGTATTCCGACGATACGCAGACCTTCTTCGGCCACTCTGCGTCCGATGGCTGAGATCGCAAATCGGGCGGTTGAGCCGGTGCCAAGACCGACGACCATGCCGTCTTCGACCAACCTCGCGGCAGCTTCTCCTGCTTCTTTCTTCCGTTGATCTTGTTGCGAGAGTTCCATCGGTCCTTCGCTTGTGAAGAATGCAACGGTGGACATCATAGCCGGAGACGCACGCATTGCCAATATTCGCTTAGCCGTTGCCCCGAAGCTGCATCATTTGAATCCGGCTTTGGATTCCGCGAAAGTTTCGCGAGCATGCTCGAACCCCATGGGGTTTACGTGCACAGATCCGCGAAAGGGACGGTCAATATCCGCGATGGCGACGAGGGCGAGGGCAAGCAGGAGCGAGAGCGAGAATACCTGGATGGCGTGAAGTTTGAAATTGTCTGTGCCAAATAAGCACGAAGACATGGTGGTGATCACTCCTCCGACAATCAGGACGATCCACAAGATGCCCGGGAGCTTGGAGTTGCTTTGCAATTCGCGCAGGCGGCGATATTCCGTCATGTTAGTAAGTTCGGTGAGGACATGGTTCCAGCTGGTTTGTTCGCCCAGACTCGCGGGCTTGGCTTGCATGGTGGCGGCCCACAATTGCTGGACGATGTTGTGGGCGTGCAAGCTCAAGTTGCCTTCATTCATGGCAGGCCACTCTTCGTTGATCATCGCGTCGGCATACTCGCGCGAAAGTTTCTGAATTTGGTCGCGATCGGCAGGAGCCAGGCCTTGGGAGAGGCGAAAGATGTTGACCAAAGAATTGGCTTCCGAGTCGGCGGTCATTTCGGCGGCATTGAAGTCAGTCCAAACGGCGTAGAGCATGAAGCCCATGATCACGGCATAGGTGGTGCCCAGAACGCTGACTTGCCAGCCGATTATTTCGTTGTGTTCGCGGCGCTGGCTGGAGGGCCAGAAGCGGCGCATCAACAATAAAAAGACGAGGGTGAGCACGACACAAAGCAGGACTATGAGAATGCTTTGAGTTGCACTTAACACGTTTGAATTCCTCCCTTGCAGACATACTGCCGGAAGCCGCTGGGCCAGATGTTCGATCCGCCGAGGGCGAGCTTAACAGAATAATTTTGGCGAGACGATACGGGAATGTTTCGAAAGCTGGAAAACGCAGAGCGGCGCGAGGCGAGGAGAAACGTAACGCGGGTTAGTCGTCGAGAAGACTGCCACCCGGAGTGGATCCGGCACCGGGGATATCGTTGCCGCCAAGGGAAACGAGCAGGCGGCGGAGTTTGGCGCGATCTTCCAGGTTCATGCCTACCATTTCGAATCCGGCTTGATGCGAGCGCACGAATCGCACGACGGCCTGCATGCTGATGGAGCGCAGGCCCGCGGGGATTTTCAGCGTGGCTTCGGTGCCGACGGGGAGCTGCAGTTCGCCGCTGAGAAGGCCGCCGTCCAGGCTGAGGACGCTGATGGCGGAAGAATATTTTCCTTTCGCGGAGGTGACCACGGCGGGAACGTTGCGCGGCAGGCGCACGCGCCGATAGCGGCGATGACGCACGAAATCGCGCTCGGGGATCGGATCGAGCGGCGCGAGTTGAAAGACTCTGGTATCCAGGCCCGATTGCGGTAGGAAGTCCTGAATCCATGCGGGGTCGAGTTTCACCAGTGCCTGGGCCGCGGCCATGCGAATTTCGTCGGGATAAACCCAGCCAAAAGTTTTGCGCTCTTCTACAAAACGGCGGAGGTGCCCGGCAGCGGCTGAAGCGCGCATTCGGCCCAACGCTTCGATGGCTTTCACGCGGAGGTATTCGGGGCCTTGCGGCATTATTTCGCCTTCGGCGAGACGCAGAAGCTTGGACGACGTTTCGGGGTCTCCGCACATGCCGATTTCGTCGAGCGCGAGCGGGACGATCATAACGTCGAACATTTCAAGCGAATCGGAGAGAAGCTTGCCGCGTTCGGGAGCACCGGCTGTGGAAAGCTGGCGCACGACGGCATCGTGGAAGCCGCGGCCGCCATCGCGAAGGCGTCGCGGCAAGAGCTCGTCCACAGCGGCAGGATCGAGGCGACTGAGGAGGCCGATCACGGTGGCAGCTTTCGCGGGCGCGTCGTTCTTCAGCGATTCCTTCAGGTAGCGCACGCACGGAGCGCCCACGGCTTTAGCCAGGTGGACGACGCTCTCGCGCTCGGTGCGTCGCGAAGTTCGCGCGAGACGCACGGCAAGATGTTCGGCTGCGCCCTGCGGCACGCGCATCAGCACGCCGACCAAACCATCCGGCATTGCTTCGGCGACCATGGCCTCTTCGATGAATTCGGGAATGCGATTATCCACGCCGATGCGCGGACGCAGAGTTTGTACCCAGCTGGGGCGCGAGCCTTCCAAATCAGCGAGCGAGTCGAGGGCCTGTTGTACGGCGCGATAGTATCGGCGTGCGGCGGATTCCTGGCTGAGGCGGACGAAAGCGGCGCTGAGAAGAGTTTGCAGCTCAGTGTCTTTTTCCGCAGCCATGGCGAGGCCGATCTTCGAGATGGTGTCTTGCAGGCGCTGGCTGGCGGCTTTGCTGTAGAGCTCGGCGAGCTGTCCCAGACCGATTGCCGCTTTTTTGCGGGCCTCGGCGTCGGCGTTCCCGACGCAGGACGCGTAGTGCAGCAGGATGTCACCCGCGGCGTCTGATTCGCCGCGTCCCATGAGTTCTTCGACGTACTGCTGAACGTTGCGCGGCGGAATACACCAAGCTTCAGAAGACATCAGAACGGTTTTTTTGCCGGAGTCCGGGACGGCAGCCCAGAACTGGCGATCGAGAACGTCGGCATGCGATTCGACGGACATGCCGGCGTGTGCCAATTTTTCTTCGCGTGATTTCAGCAATTTGCGAAGAGTGGTGAGCTCGTTTCCCATGCGGTCGAGCATCTGGCGGACCGCGTTGACTTTCACTTCGCCGCGCTGGAAGCGATCAATGGCGAAGCGGATCGCGAGATCTTCGGCGAGGCGGAGCATGGTGCTCTCGTCCATCTTCGCGTTCGGGGATTGCGCGGCGACCGTGGCGAGAGCTTGCTGGAGAGTCACTTGCGCATTTTGCGGGAGAGCCGAAATTTTTAGCCGCCACGACAACGCGTCGAGGTCGGGATTTTTGGCCGATTGAGCTTCTCCGAATTGGGCGAGCAGCCTGAGCAGGCTGTGCAGTTCTGCTTCCTCGAGCTGGCCGATACCGCCGGCTAGGCCGGATACGCCGCCTCCGCCCGTGCCAGCGTTGGAGCCAAATCCTGCTGCGCCACCGAAGGTTCCCGCGCCAGGACCTGGGCCGGTACCTGTTCCAGATCCGCCGACTGTTCCGCCGCCGAATGCAGAGCCCAGGCCGGTGCCCGAGCCTGTGCCTGTGCCGCTTCCTCCTGCGTAGAACGAGCCGGGTACGGTTCCGCCGCCGCCTCCGGTTCCGGGCACGCCTGGGCCGCCGTGCGCGCCTTCGGCGGCGGCAATTAGCTGAATCATTTTCTCGGGGCTGCGGAACCATTCCTGGATGCGGTCTGCGTCGGCGCCGAGGGTCTTGGCAGTGAGAGTGGCGGCTACGCGGGCATCGGAAAAACCGGAGTCTTCGGCGACGAAGCGAATTTCGTTGACGCGGATGCCGGAATAGCCGCGATTGGCGAAATGGACTGCGAGGCGGTCCGAAAGGGTTGCGGCCTTCGGTCCCGTTTCCATGAAGCACTTAACGAGATTCGCGAATTCCTCGCGCTCGACACGGGGGAGGAAACCGATGCTAGCCACTCCTGAAGCGTTGAGGAAATCAGCGAAGCTGCGTTCGGCGGGGCTGGATTCCAAAGGGACACCGTCGAGGAGGAGTTGCGAGCCGGAGGCGCCCAGGAGCAGGCCGCCTGCGCCGGCAGCATTCACGGCCGCCTGGAGCTCAGACCATGCCGAGTCGAATTGGCTCAGCGAGCGGGAGTGCTCTAAACCATAGAGCCGGGCGTACTTAAGCAGAACATTCAAGCTGCGTACGAAGGCCCGGGCGTTCGGGATTGTTGGCTCGCTTTGCATCATTAACTCGCGAGAGACTGGTGCCATATGGTTAGACTCGTACTGATTGTACTAGGACCTGTGATTATGGAAATAGTACGGACGGGCTAAAGTGGCGCACTAAACAATAGGGACGGCGGGCGTTAAGAGGCTAAGCGGATCTCGATTTCGTGGCCTTCGAGTGCTGGGCGGACGCGGCGAATGACCTCGCTGGCCCAGAGCTTTTCGCTGAGGAGGACGAGCGAGCCATCTTCGAAATTGCAGATGGCGCAGAAGGCATACCTCGGGAAGGCGGTGTGGTAGGCATCCACGCCGCGCCTGGCGAGATCGCCTTCGAGAGTTGGGTCGGGTTCTGGAAGCGGGCCTGCTGCGCGAGCGCCGAAGGTTTCGCCTTGAAAACGGTCTATTAAAGGTTCGAGGACGGCGAGATCGGGAGCGGGGACGGCGAGGGAGTGTTTGGTGGCTTCGCGGAAGGGGATCTGGTGGCGGTGCAAATAATCGCGCAGACGATCGAGATGGCTGAAAAAATCGAGCGCCCAGATTTCCGGGGAGGCGATGGCGGACAACACGCGCGACCAGATTCTGGCTGCGTCGGCGCCGCGGATGGGTTCGCGATTTTCGTCCGCTTCGGTTAGTTCGAGACCCATGGCGCGTACGTCGTCACCGAGATCGAGCGGTTCAATTTCGAGGAGGTACACGGATTTATTCTTCCGTCGCGCCGGGGACGTCTTCCGCAAGCCCGGACTGGGGGAATTTATTCTTGAACTCGGGAGATTGTTTGCGAACTTCCAGCCAATCAAAGAAAGCGTCGGGCGTTTCTAGCCAGATTGCGAACCAATGGGCGATTTCTTCTTTCTGGCCGCGCTTGGTGGCGTCCACTTTGTGGTTGCGCGAAATCATTTCAGCGCGGCGGCGGCCGAGGCGCGCGACTTCGCGGACGCGTTCGGCGGCGGCTTGTTCCTGTTCGAGCAGGAATTTTCTGAGAAGCTCGTCGAGGCGCACCAGGCACATCTCGGCCTCTTCGAGAGTGGAAAAATGGAGCAGGTCGGTGAATTCCTCTTCGTAACGGCCGTCGGTATCGGAGCGTGTGGACCAGACCACGCGCAAGCCGGCTTCTTCAAGCACGCTGACGATATAGTCAGGTGAAGTTTTTCCTTGCGCGCCGAGTTGAGCGATTAATTGGCGGCGAATCTGTTCGATTTCGGCGGGGGTGTAGCGCGGCTTGCCGAGACCCTCCGCGACTTCGAGGATCAGCGCCTTCTTAGTGGGCGATCCGCCTTCGTGATGCGCGTCTGAGCGGACGGGACTCATGATGGTCCTCGATGCGCTGGTGGCTTCTGGTCGGCCACAGGTTGAGCATCGCGGGAAAGCAGGCTGCGATAGCGCGCGACGTTGCGATTGTGCTCGGCTAGAGTTTTGCTGAAGAAGTGTCCGCCGGAATCGTTGGCGACGAAATACATGTAGTCCGTAGTCGCGGGCGCGAGGCCAGCGCGCAGGGACGCTTCGCCAGGATTGGCGATGGGCCCGGGAGGAAGGCCGGGGTTTCTGTAGGTGTTGTACGGCGAATCGATCTGCAAATCCTTGGCGTGAACGATTTTTACTGGGTGGCCAGCAAGTTCCAAAGCGTAGGCGACGGTGGGATCGCACTGCAAGGGGCCGCCACGCTTGATGCGATTGTAGAAAACGCCGGCGACCAGCGGACGCTCGTCTTTGCGCGGTGTCTCGCGCTCGACGAGGGATGCGAGAGTGACGACCTGGTCAGCGGTGAGACCGTCGGGAAGATTCGCGGTGCCGGAGGAATTCAGAGATTCCCAGACGGCGCGAAAATTCTGGACCATGCGTTTGGCGGCCTGTTCGCAGGTGGTGTGATGCGTGAATTCGTAGGTGGAGGGAAAAAGAAAACCTTCGAGGTTTTGCGCTTGTGGCGCCAGATCTGAGATCAGGGTGGTGTCTTTCGCGGCGTCGAGGAAGGCATCGCGGCTACACACGCCTTCGCGATCGAGTTCGGCAGCGATATCGAACATTGTCCAGCCCTCGGGGATGGTCACGGTGTGCACAAAAATCCTGCCCTGGGCGAGTTGCCAGAAAACTTCGCGCGAAGTGACCGGGTGATCGAAATAATATTCACCTGCGTCCATGGGCGCACGAAAATGCCAGACGCTGAAGAGGGCGAAGGCCAGGCGGTTGCGGATGACGTCGTTCTGGCGAAGAATTCCGGCGATGGCCCAGCGCGATTTGCCGTGTGGGATATCCACGAAAACTTTTTCCGGGCGATGTCCGCGATACGGGCGGCTGATTTGCGAATCGAGCCAGCCGGCGCCAGCGCCGATTGCAGCAATCACCAGAAGAGCCAGGAGGCCGAGCCGTCGCATCGAGGGTTATTCCTTCTCCGCCGCTGCAGGCTGCAGGCGGCCACGGTGGCGTTCGAGGTACTCGCGCAGGAAGATGGCGGCGGCCACGTCGTCGAGCGACGAGGCTTTTCGGTGCGCGGCCGATCCGGTTTCAGCCGTCATTTGCGCGGCCTCCCAGCTGGTGAGTCTTTCATCGACCAGATCCACTTCGATTCCTAGCTCCTTGCGCAGGCGCGCGGCAAAACGCGCGGCTTCCTGTGCCATTTCGCCCGCTTCGCCGGTGATGTGCAGCGGGTGGCCCACGAGGATACGCGCGACGCCCTCTCTTCTGCAAATATCGCGGAGGTGGCGTAGATCGTCGCGGCGATTCGCGCGCTTCATCACCAGGAGCGGCTGCGCGGTCAGTTGCAATTCGTCGGAGATAGCGAGGCCGATTCGCTTGCGGCCGTAGTCGAGCGCCAGAATCCGGCAAAGCTTGGATTCGGGCGACGCAGCGGAGCTATCCCGGACACCGGAACGCGGGCTGGCAGTCATATCCTTCCGGCTAGTATACGCGATGCGCGGCGCGGCATGCACACCGTAGCAGGCGGGCGCAGGGCAAGGAAGTTGCGTTTTCGGCCGGCATGGCGTATTAGGTAGCCGACTACGAAAGTAATCAATTCCTTAAAGGAGAAACACATATGGGCGGCTTGTTGCTTTTCGCCTTCGTTGTGCTTTGTCTGTTAGGGGCGTGGCGTGTGTTTGTGGCCACCAAGGCCGGCCGTGGCGACGGTCCAATTGCCGCCAGCCTGACGCACGGCATTCCGTATTTCGTCGCGGCAGGGCTGATTTTCATTTTCTGGATGTCATTCACAACGGTGGACTCCGGCTATCGCGGCGTGGTGCTGCGTTTTGGTGCTGTAACGGGACGCACGCTGGAGCCGGGTCCGCACCTGATCATGCCATTTCTGGAAACGGTGAGGCCGATCTCGGTGCAAGTGCAGGTGGAAAAACTTGATTCGCAGGCATCCAGCCACGACTTGCAGGTGGTGCACACGCAGGTGACGCTCGCTTACTATCAAGACCCGTGCTGCGTGACGGATATATGGGCAAAGTTAAATGACGATTCGGTGGATCGGGTGGTGAAACCTGCAATTCTGGAAGCGATCAAGGCGCAGACGGCGCAGTACGATGCGGAACAACTGATCGCGCAGCGGGCAACGGTGCGAAATGGAATTGAGCAGTACGTGCGGGACCGGCTGGCGGCGCACCATATCGACGTGGATGCGGTGAGCATCACCGATTTCAATTTTTCCGAAGAATACAATCGAGCGATTGAGGCCAAGGTGACGGCGCAACAAAACGCGTTGAAGGCTGAAAACGATTTAACGCGCATCAAGATTGAAGCGGAACAGAAAGTGGCGCAGGCCGGAGCGGAAGCAAAAGCATTGGAAATACAAAAACAGCAGATCACGCCGGAGCTGCTGCAGCTGCGGACGATCGAGATGATGCAACAACACTGGGACGGCCATCTGCCCGAGGTGTATATGGGCAGCGGGCAGGGCGGGGCGCTGCCAATGATTGACGTATTGAAGGCGGCGGGCCGGAGTAAATAGGCCGCCGGCGTCGTACGGCTAGGGCTGGCGGCCGCGGACGCTTTTTTCCCAGAGCGGCCAGAAGCCGGCATCCTGCATGTCCTTATCGAGCTTGGTGTCGCGCAGAAGTTGCTCGATTTCGGCGCGGGATTGGCGCGGACCGATGCGCTGTTCGGCGTCGGCGAGTGCAAATGCGGTGACGGCGGCAATTCCTGAGTGGCGCTTTAGCTCGACGATATCAACTTTGTCAAATGTGTCCGACGCAGCGTGATAGTTCAGCATGTAATTCGCGGGCTCTTGGTTGGCGACGAGGTTGGGGACGCCTTCGATCAGGAAATCGAAGTTGTCGGTGTCCATTCCGGCGTCCATGGTGAAGTCTTTTACGCCGAGAGAGGTCAGCGGCTCAAGGGCGGCGCGAACCGGCGCAACGATATCTTTGCGGCCCCCGAGCGCGTAGCCCGTCACTTTGCCGTTTCCTGAATCAAAAATGATGGCGGCGATCATGTTGTCGAGCTCGGCGCGGTGTGCGTGCGCGTAGGCTGCCGAGCCGAGCAGGCCCTGTTCTTCACCGGTGAAAAGGATGAAGCGAATGGAGCGCCGCGGAATGGTGCCGGAGGCGTGGATTACGCGGGCGGCGTCAATTGCCATGGCAACGTTGCAACCGTTGTCGAGCGCGCCTGTGCCGAGGTCCCAGGAATCCAGGTGGCCGCCGAGGACCACAAATTCATCGGGCTTTTCGCGTCCACGAATTTCCGCGACGACGTTTTCGGAATCCACCGGGCCGGTGACGCGATTGGGCATTTCGAAGTGCACGTGAACTTTTTGTCCGGCCGCGAGGAAGCGCGCGATGCGTTCGGCGTCTTCGCGGGCCACGACGGCTTGCGGCATTTTCTCCACTTCGCCATTGACGGCAAGGGTGTGGCGATACAGCAACAGATTGGGCCGCGACGACATCCACAGAACAGCGACGGCACCGGCTTTCAAAGCGCGATCAAGAATGGCGGGGCCGATGGTGTATTCGTTCGTGAGGTCGTCCCACGTGACCAGGAAATTCGAATGGACCAGGACGATCGAATTTTTTGCAGCAGCCCCTGCTTTGACGAAGCCCGCGTCATCGCCCATTCCTGCGTCCACTACGTCCGCGGTAATGCCGCCTTCGGGAGTGGGCGGTGACCAGCCGATGGAAACGAGTCGAACCGGAAAGGGCGCGGGGGAAAGAATCTCGAGGTGAGTGTGGCCTTCGGTCCAGCCCACAGGAACTGTGAATTTTTCGGTATGCACGTCGTCAACGCCAGCGTGACGAAAGGCTTGCACGGCCCAGTCCGCGGCGAGGTCGGCTGAAGGCGTGCCGGTGACGCGGCCGCCGATGGTGTCGCTGAGATAGCGCAAGTTTTCTTCTAGCGGCGAGGGACCCAGCGCGGACTGGATCATGGTGGGTGCCAATTCGGCACAAGACTTTTGGACGGAGCAGGCACCCGATCCTTGCGGCACTTGCTGCGAGAGCGGTGCAGGTTTGACGGGAGGGATTTGGCCGCTGGCTGCGAGTGCCAAGAGCAGCAGGCTGTGGACAGTTGTTACGAACTTGATGGTCCTGTGCACGGGTCGGGCTCCGTCATTGGAATTTCCGCGTAACGATTATAAGGGAGGAGTGTAACCCGAAATCATTTTCAGCAAATGGAATCGTGATGGGGAGCGCGATTAGGCCTGAGCGGATATGTCGTGCGTACTGTTGCGTGCAGCTGTGGATAACGCTGGCGTTCGGAAGAATTTGCAATGCGAGGGCAGTTTCTACCTATGAATTTTGGAGTGCTGGGCATGCCAGGCCGCCCATGTTTCTCATTTTGAGCCACTTAAATAAGTTCGGGTTTGGCAGAGAGCCTGCCACGGCCCAATGCGATTGGAAGGTGACCGTCACCTTCTCAGTTGGGGTTTAGGGGAGCCGGACCGTATCGGCACGGACCGGTTTTTGTAAGTGCTTTGTGCAAGTCGAGATGTAGACATACCGTCGGGCAATGAAAAATTGCAGATAGCAGGAAAATCCCAAGGCTTAGCCGCATGCAATCCTGGGCAAGCAGACGGAAGGCTCAATTGAAAAAGGTTCGCGTTTTTCCAAAGTTCGTACCTCGCGAAGAGAAGCAAGAAACCAATCACCCGAATTTGTTTCTGTTCTGTGAATCATCGAGCGGCACGGCGCAGTTTCGCGCCACAGGCGGCGGAGACCTGGAGTGCACCGTGGAGCGCATCGCGGGGCTGCTGGCGATGCAATGCCTGGTGCGCGGGCAGAGTCCGGCCGACTTTCAGGTACTGGTGCCTGCGGAGCAGACTCTTGTGGCACGGCTGATATCGCGAACGGAGGAACTGCTTAAAGAAGGGCGCGCCATTGCCTGCCCGACATCGTTGAGCGCGCGGCAGAGAGAAGTGCTGGACGCGGTGGTGAGCAATCGAGCGAATAAGGAAATCGCCTCGCGGTTGAACATAACCGTGCGCACCGTGAAATTCCATGTGTCTTCATTATTGAGCAAGTTCGGCGTGGAAACTCGCTCCGAGCTGGCACGCAGGGCTGCCGGTTTCATGCGGCCGACGCTGCTGGAAAACGAGGCGCGGACTCCGGTGCAATCGAATAAGGGAGGCCGGAATTTGGTCCCCGAGCAAGCCATGCAGAAAACGGCGCTGGCGATGGCGAACGGTTCGCGCAGCCTACGGTTCCCTGGACGCATTCTTACCGCGTAAAAAAAGACGATCGCTCAAGTAAAAATTGTTCGCTGCGTGTCGCGGCTGGGGAATTGCTCGCACGAACTAGATTGTGGGCTTTCGTCCTGAGTCCGTGATCGCGTGGAGTGAGGAGTCGCGATTCTCGTAGTATTTGTGGTAGTAAATCCGGTAGTCGCCTCCGCGCACTCCTTCCAGCCACTCGGCATTA
>Ga0209655_10000539_pt1 | contig 14399 bp, 12 predicted proteins | sample BogFormECP03_OM2_FD_188236 | JGI IMG/M metagenome (GOLD analysis project Ga0209655, IMG submission 188236) | Bog forest soil microbial communities from Calvert Island, British Columbia, Canada - ECP03_OM2 (SPAdes) (version 2) | ecosystem: Environmental > Aquatic > Freshwater > Wetlands > Bog ...
CGGAACTTGGCGCGTGCTGCCGGTGCGATCATCGAGCGCCGGATAAATCAGCAACTGAAACAGGATGGGAATTTCGCGGCGATCGCGCGCGGCAATGGCGAGCATCGCAGAATGGCTGCCACCGGCGCTTTCTCCGCCTATGGCGATGCGTTTGCGATCCACGCCGAGCTCGACGGAATTTTTGTAGAGCCACCGCAGCGCGGTGTAATTATCTTCGAGCGATCCCGGGAAATGAGTCTCCGGCGCGAGGCGATAGTCGACCGAAACGACCAGGCATCCGCAATTCTGTGCCACTGCTTGCAGAAACGGATTGAATTGTCCGGCGAAGCCGGAGACATACCCGCCGCCATGAATGTGCAGAAGCGCAGGACGCCCCTTCGTGCCGGGAGCCGGATCGACAATCACCAGGCGTAAGTCCGGCGCGCCCACTGGACCAGGGATGTGCCGTTCAACCGGCTGCGGCGCCGGCGGAGGCAGCGGAGGCACCCCTGGCCATTTGCGTACGACAGCGAGAGTTTCGCTGGTGAAGCTCTGCGTGGGAAATGGGAATTGCTTGATGGTGTTAAGCAACTCCGGATCGACCAGGGCATAGGGGTCGGCCCCCGCGGCAGGCGCAGGCGCCTGCGCCTGCGGGCCGACGGCGGAGCGCAGCAATTCCGGCGCAAGGCCGATCCCAATTCCCGCGGTCAAACCGCCGCGAACAAAATCACGCCTCGTGAGCTCATTCATCGTTGGCTCTCGTTTCTGAAATTGAAGCGTCTCTTTTCGGTCACTGCTTCAGGTACCGAAGCAGAACGCTTCCTGACGACTTAAACGTCGTGGACTCGACAAGTTTTAATTGTATTTTCTCCAGGCTAACGCCTTCGAACAACCGTTTCCCTTTTCCTGCAAGTATCGGCATAACGAGAAAACGAAATTCATCAACCAGGCCCAGCGCTATAAGTTGTGAAGGAATATCCACGCCGCCGACTAAAATATTTTTGCCTGGCTCCTGTTTCAATTTAAGTACTTCGCCCTGCAGATTGGTGCGAACAATTCTTGTATTGTCCCCCTCAGCGCTCGCTAATGTTCGTGAGAAAACAACCTTCTTTTTGGAGACGAACGCCTCGGCAAAATCTTTATCCATTTTGTCCTCCGTATCGCTTTTGGCGATATCCGGCCAATAAGGAACCATCAATTCATAGGTTTTACGCCCATAGACGAACAGATCAGCATCTCGCACAAGGTCCAAGTAATATTGCCCCACTTCTTCAGAGGGAACTCCGATGGTATGGTCGAAGCAGCCATCCAAGCTAAGGTTGATTGCGTAGATTACGTTTCTCACTTGGTTACCCCTCCCTGTTATTTATCAGTCTTTGTAACGCCTTGCGCACCGGGTCGTGCACCTTGTAGTCGTCAAGAACGTGCCACCCCCTACGCGAATATTTACATGCTTCCGATTGGGACGGCGCCCGCACGCTCGTAATTGACGATGATGACGCCCTTCGGCGTGACTGTGCTTTCCGTCACCTTAAATGCCGCCGGGATCGTGCCCTCGGCAAATAATTTCTTCCCAGCGCCCAACGTAACCGGAAAAATCTTCAGCCATAGGGCGTCGACCAGATCGTGCTTCAGCAGTGTCTGAACCAGATTCCCGCTTCCCCACACGTGCAGGTTTGGCCCGTCCTGCTTCTTGATTTCAGCGATTTTTTTCACGATATCGCCGCTCAGAAACACGAACGGCTTCCATTCGGAAGAAGTGATGGTATTCGAGGCCACGTACTTGGTCGCAGTCTGGACCTCCGGCCAAATGTCGGCATGTTGCGGCCAGAATGCTGCGAACATTTCAAATGTCTTCCGCCCGAGCAAGACGTCAGCCGGCACTTTCATCTGCTTCATCATGGCCGCGCCTTCTGCAGCGTCGCCATGCGGTGCGGTCCACCCGCCATACTCGAAGCCGCCGCTGGTGTCTTCCTTGGGTCCGCCGGGAGCTTGAATGACTCCATCAAGGGAGACAAACTCAAGCACGTTGATTTTTCGCATCACTGAACTCCTTTCCATGGTCACCACTTCACGTTGGTATGCCAAATTCTCGTACTTCCACCGGCGTCCGGCAGGCAATCACCGCCTTGCGGCCCCACGCCAGCGCTTCGTTCATATCGGCGACCTCCAGCACCCAAAAACCGCCGATGTGTTCCTTGGTCTCCAGGTAGGGGCCGTCGGTGGTGACCACTTTGCCATCGGTTTGGGCCCGCAGCGATTTCGCCTCGCGGACGGGCTTGAGGCCGCCGAGGAAAACCACGACACGGGCAGCCGCCAACTCTTCGTTGAGCGCGTCGATAGCGCGGACCGTCGCTTCGCTCTCGTCGGACGACTGGAAAGTGTCGGGGTGGTGAATCGCAACTAGATACTGCGGCATGATTTCTCCTTTTCCTGCGACCGTCTTCGGACCGGGTGGTCGCCCTGCCTTCACTACATAGACGAACGGCCGGGCCGGAATTCGACAAAGCGCGGAGAGCTTTTTTATTGCCTCATCTCATCGGCGACGTCGTCGCCGAACTTCTTTTTGATCTCCTCTTGCGTCTCGGGATCGAAGTCGGTCAAGTCAAACAGGCGGCGGACTTCGATCACCATTTCGTCATCTTTTGCGGGGATGCGCGAGGCCCATTCGAGCGCCTCTTCGCGGGAGTTCACCTTAATGATCCAGAAGCCGCCGACCACTTCTTTTGTTTCGGGAAACGGGCCGTCGGTCACTTTCGACTTTCCGTCTTTGAAGGTCACGCGCGCGCTCATCGTCGCGGGCGGGGTCAGTCCGTCAAGCGCCAGCAGCACGCCGGCTTTCCCCAGTTCCTCGTTGTATTTGCCCATTTCCTCCATTTCTTTGAAGTCGGGTACCCAGCCGGGTTTCGCGGTTTCGTAGACTTTCGGAAACTGGATCATCATGAAACGCATGGTGTTCTCCTTGAGTGTTGCGGACACCGTATCAGGGCCGCCAATATATAAGAGCTTGGGCCGCACTGCGCACCGAATGTTATAGGGCGCCGGGTGCGCGGCGCGGCTCCGTCTACTAGTCGAACCGTTGATGGGAATCGACACGCGATTGGAAGATTGTTCGCGAAGCGTATCGCCCGAGAACCACTTTCTGGCGGGGCGGTTGCCGGGCCTTCACCAAATAGTCGAACGGTACCACCTGAATTCGACAAACCGTTCCAGAAATTTTGCTTCTTCCACGCTTTAAAACGATGTTTTGCGCGTGGTCATCTTAATATTCGGCAGTGGGTCGGTTTCCGATTATGCGGCTAATCAAGCAGTGGAGCGGGATGGGCCGAGCAAGCAAGGTGAACCTAAGCCCGCATCGTTGCCGCTCGGTCGGTCATTGCAACTTCGCGTATTCGGCTTTCGCTTTCTTCAGGACGGGAATGTCAGGGTCGGCGTCTTTCCACAATGTGAGGAAGTCTCTGTAGGCTGCGAGCGCCCTGACGCGAGCGGCGTCGGCATCGGCACCCTGCGTGGCTTTCGCTTGTAGAGCGTTCGCACGAGCCACGCCCAGATGCGCCAGCGCTCCAGTCCAGCAATTCCACACGATGCCGCTATGATCAAGAATCTTCTCAAATTCGGCGGCTGCCTCGTTCCCCTGTCCGGCTGCCAGGTATGCCTCTCCGCGTACGTACACGTGGTAGAGGCAGGAAATATTCGCGACGAACTCGATTTGCCCCCACTCGATCGGGGAAGCAAGTTGCGAGGCACTCAGGGCAGCCGCTGGATTCTTTTTGTCCAGCGCCACTTGCGCCTGAATCGCCGGCAGCCAAAGCGACTGCACCTGGGTGTCCAGTGGGAGGCGTTTCGCCAAGTCTTGGGCCAGAGCTTCGGCTCTTGCGGTATCCGCCGCCATGGCAGACGCCAGCACGGCTTCGACCTCGACGCCCTGACTCGCCGGGGCTAGCTTCAAAGCCCCTGCCGCGGATTGCCGAGCTTCCGGAGCATCGCCGTACGCCGCTAGCAGCAGAGCAGAGTTCGCCTGCCACGTGGCCCCCGCTTCTTTGTTGTCAGCGCGAATGGCGGAGTCCACGGCGCGCTTGGTCAGATCCAGCGATTTTCGAAGATGACCGGCGTACGCCTCCGTGTCGGCTGCGAGCGCCAACCCCGAATTTTCGTAATCGGGCTTTGCTGCAAACCACTGTTGCTGTTCGGTCATTGCGCCGGAATCCGCCTCGAGAAAGGCAAGGGCATAGAGAACATTGTGGAGTGCGAGGTCGTCCGCTTTGCGCGCCTGCGCGTCGTGGATAACTTGCCGCGCTTCGTCGAAGCGCTGCAAAGCAATGGTGCAGTTCGCGAGATTGCCGAAGATAGTCACCAGCTCCGGTGCAAGTTGTGCACCTTTCCTGGTGATCTCCGCGCCTTCCTCATACCGCCCCTGTGTGGCGTACACGATGCCCAGATTGACGTACACTCCGGCTCGCCGTGGATAGTTTTCTATCTCCTCCTCATACGTCTGGGCCGCCTTATCCAATTCCCCGGTTACAGTCTGATAGTAGTCGGCTTCGATACTGAACTTTTCCCGTTCGCTGGCATGTTCGCGCAACTGGAATGCCTTGGTGAAGTACTCCCCGGCCCGCCCTAGCTCTCCGAAACTGTAATAGTCGCCGCCCACGGCGCTATAGCCCAAGGCGAAATTCGGATCGAGTTGGATGGCACGGTGATGGTAAGGCAAAGCTGCGGCCGGGTCTTTCTCATTAACGGCCTTATTGCCAAGGCTGAACGCTTGCAGAGCTGCGAGCGAAGACGTGGTAGCTTCCGAGAGCGGAACATCTAACTTCTGCACCGTAGCCAGGGATTCGCCAAGTTCGCCGCGCAACTTGGATGCCGCCTCGCCCAGCGCGTCCAGCACCTTCTCCTTGGATCGCGCCGTGACCTGATCCTGCGCCAGCGTGTCTCCACTTTTGCAATTCACCGCTCTTAATCCCAGTACGTATTCGCTGCCGAGACTGTCGATCGACCCGGCAATATAGGCCTTGCTACCCGCACGCTGGCAAAGTTCGCGGGCGACTGCAGGAGTGAGTTTCGTGCCGGCGGGACGAGTCATTTGTTGCAAGGTCTTCGCCTCTTCGCTCTCGGAAAGCACATTAAGGAAAGGCGATTGCCGCAGGGAAACCGTGAGCGCTGTTTTCAACGTGTCGTCGAACACGGGATCGCCGGTGGTGTTGGCGAAATCGTCGAGGACGATGGTGTCCTTTTCTGTCAGCGCGTTCGCGTGGCGCGGAAGCAACAACCACAGGCCGACAGCGAGGGCTATGAAGCACACGGTGCCGACTACCGCGAATCGCGGGGAGCGTATGACTGGAAACCGATTCCCCGCGCTGATTTTGGGCCTGCGGCCTGATTCCGCGGCGGCCTTCAGGCCTTGCAGGTCCGCGAGTATGTCAGCTGCCTTCTGGTAACGCAGCTTGCGGTCTTTCTCCAGCGCCTTTGTAACGACTCGCTGTAACGCACTAGAAGCGTGGGGAATCAGGCGTCGCAGGGGCGGTGGTGTGCGATTCAGAATTGCCTCGGTAATCACTCCCGAGGTTTCTCCGGAAAAGGGACGCGTGCCCGTGGCCATCTCATACAACACCGCGCCGAATGAAAACAGGTCCGTGCGTGCATCGAGTTCTTCACCCCGCACCTGCTCGGGTGACATATACGTGACGGTTCCAATCGGCGTCCCCGGTATGGTCAGTTGGTCTTGGCTTGCGCCTTCGGTCGCGTCTATGGAAAGAGTAGCGTCCGCGTCGCGTTTCGAAGCTAGCTTGGCCAAGCCAAAATCCAGAATCTTGACGTGCTGTCGCCCCGTGACAAAAATATTAGCGGGCTTAATATCTCGATGCACGATGCCTTTGGTGTGAGCGGCATCGAGGCCATCCGCAATCTGTATCGCCAGGCCCAACAATTCATCCAGAGGCAGCGGCTTGCCACCGATGCGGTCCTTCAGATTCGTCCCATCCATGTACTCCATGGCGATGAAGGCCTTGCCATTTTGCTCGCCAATGTCGTAGATCGTGCAGATGTTAGGATGGTTTAGTGCGGATGCTGCCTGCGCTTCTCGCCGGAAGCGCTCCAGCGCCGCGTGGTCGTGGCTCAGCTCCTCGGGAAGGAATTTGAGGGCGACAGATCGGTGGAGTCGGGGATCCTCGGCCTTGTACACCACGCCCATACCGCCGCCACCGAGTTTTTCGACGATGCTGTAGTGCGAGATGGTGCGGCCGATCAGGGGCTGTCCGCTCGCTGCCGTCCTTGGTTCGCGGGCGATCAGCGTACCCATCACTTCCAAGGCAGGCGACTCGATGAAATGCTCTGCTTTTTTCTCGTGAGCAAGCAGCGACTCTACTTCGCGTCGAATTTCTTCGTCGCTTCCGCAACTCTGGTCGAGGAACTGCGCCCGCTGGCTCTCGTCCAGCTCCAAAGCGCGGTGGCACAATTCTTCGACTTTACGCCAGAGTTCAGGCTCCACCCTGCTCTCCCTTGCTCAGCTCTCGCAGCAACCAGATCTTGGCTAATCGCCAGTCTCGCACCACGGTTTCAACCGAAACGCCCAGTACGTCGGCGGTTTCTTTTATGCTCAGTCCGCCAAAGTATCGTAGTTCTACTAACTTACTTTTCCTCTCATCTACAGCAGACAATCCCTTCAACGCGTCATCCAGGGCCACCAGGCTCTTATCGGGTTCGCGGCATACCGACGGCGCCTCGTCCAGGGACACGGGAGGCACGCCGGCTCCTCTTTTCTGATAACCGCGCGAGCGCGCAAAATCGACCAGAATGCGCCGCATTAGCCGTGCCGACATCGCGAAAAAATGCGCACGATGCTGCCAATTCATTTGTTCGCAGTTTACTAGCCTCAAGTAGGCTTCGTTCACAAGTTCGGTCGTTTGCAACGGATGATCTGGTCTTTGCCCAGCCATGCAGCGACGCGCTACTTGGTGCAATTCCTTGTACACCAAAGGCGTGAGCTTCTCCAGAGCCTGCTCATCTCCGGCAGTCCACGCCTTCAGCAGTTGGGTGACCTCGTGGGTCGAGGGCAGAGTCATGCAAATCTCCGTAGCTTCAATATGCTGAGATGCAGTTCTGCGGCTCTCTTGCGGGCAGCTGTCCCCTTGCCTTCAACTTTTTTTTCACGCCGTTACCATTCTGACGGTCATTTCCCGTCTCCCTATATAGAAGTCTTTACGGAGGAGAAACCATATGAAACGGGAATACAGGTCTCCACTGAGCTCGTGTTTGCACCGGACGAATCGAGCCTGTGATGCCAATGTTCTTATGAATTCTAGCCCATCCCATCGCATTGAGGCGTTCCTTTCAAGAGTTTCTAACTTCGAGCCTGATCCCAAGATGCGTCCTCCCAAGTGGGTTGAATTGAGTGGACAATCGCTACTCGACGTCGTCCCTGACGCCATATTGATTGTTAACCGGACACGGGAAATCGCTGCCGCTAACCTGCAGACGGAAAAGCTCTTTGGATACACACGACAAGAGTTGATTGGACGCCCTGTTGAGCAGGTAATTCCCCCGAGGCTAATAGCGAAGCACGCGCAACAACGGGAAAATCTCTTTAGTGACCAACGCGCGCGATCCGTGAGCTTGCAATCGTTCGCCTTGCGTAAAGACGCTACTGAAGTTCCGGTGGAAATCAGCCTAAGCCGTTTCACCAACGAGGCGGGCACCTTCGTTATAAGTGCGTATCGTGACTCGACCGCTCGTCATCACACGGAGGGACTGAAGATCTTGGCTGCGGTTCTGCACGAGACCCGCGAAAGCGAAGAACGCTTCAGTCTGCTTGCCGATGCAGCCCCAGCACTCATCTGGATGTCCGGCCCAGACAAGCTCTGCACCTACGTCAATAAGGCTTGGCTGGACCTCACTGGGCGATCCGTGGACTCTGAAGTTGGAAACGGCTGGACCGAAGCGGTGCATCCCGATGACCTGCGGAACCGCGAGCACACCTACGAGAGAGCCTTTGATCGTCGCGAGGAATTCAGGCAGGAGTATCGCCTGCGGCGGCGTGACGGGGAATATCGGTGGATTCTAGACGTTGGAGTGCCCAGGTTCGATCAGGATAATTGTTTTGTCGGTTATTTGGGAATCGGTGTTGACGTTACCGATCGTAAGCGAGCGGAAGCAGCCCTCGTAGGTGTGAGCGGTCGGCTGATCGAGGCACAGGAGCGAGAGCGAACTCGGATCGCCAGAGAGCTACATGACGATTTCGGCCAGCGCTTGGCGATTCTCGGGATTGGCCTCGAAGAGCTTAAGAGAAAACTCCCTGAGTCAGATCAGGTGTGCTGCACTAAAGTGCAAGAGTTGGTCGACAGAACCAGGGAATTGTCTTCCGACATGCACTCTCTTTCTCATCAGTTGCATTCCAGCAGGCTGGAGCATGCAGGCTTGGTTTCCGCTCTGCGTGGTCTCTGCAAGGAAATTGGCGAAAAGTACAAGATCGAAGTTCAATTCGCCGTGCGTGACATTCAATTTCAGATCCCGAAAGATATGGCCCTGTGTCTGTTTCGTGTGGCGCAGGAAGCGCTGAGCAACGTCGTCAAACACAGCCGCGCTAAGACCGCGCGTGTTGAACTCGGTGCAAACGCGAGAAGCGTAAGTCTTCGCGTCAGAGATAACGGCAGGGGTTTTGACACTGAAGGATCCGGATTAGGCCATGGAATTGGCTTGATCAGTATGCACGAGAGGATTCGTCTGGTTGGGGGAATGCTTTCGATAAGATCAGAACCGATGCAAGGGACAGAGATTGTCGGTGCAGTGCCTCTGGGTTGATGCATTGCCAGACGTAACTCAGGATGGTGACGTTTTGAAGTTAGCAGTTTCCGACGACAATTTGCCTAGCTACTGAGCAGCCGCGCGACCGTACACGTGGTATTGCGGAATTTCACTTCTGCAGTGAGGGCTGCCAGCTCAACGGGTCGTTGCAACACCATCCAGTGCACTGATTCGACAATGCTTGCGCGGGAGAAGCATCTGGTTGGCTGTGCTCGATCAAAACGCAGCCAGAGCAGCGTTCCGGTTGGTCTAACCCTACCACGCGATTGTGGCGTTTGTTTTCGCTAGCCGACGGGTTCTTGCTTAGCGTTGCATCGACCTATTGAGATCACCGCATTTATCGGAAACTGATTCACAACCCACTATCCGCATCGGCTTCTGACGGGCCTTTTTTTATTTCAGCTTTTATTTCAATTGGCGAATCCGCTCTTGCAGGAATTGCCGCTCTGGTTCCTGTTGGGTCAGAGCCAGAGCCTTCTCATAAGCGGATCGTGCCTCAGCCGTCCTGCCGAGCCTGCGGCACATATCTGCACGCGCTGAATGCGCCAGATAATAATCGGCCAATTCACCATTCTCGAGCACAGCGTCAATATGCGTCAGACCGGCCTCTGGACCATCGCGCATTGCAATTGCCACGGCACGATTTAGCTGTACGACTGGTGAAGGCTGAATTCGTGCCAATTGATCGTAAAGGGCAACAATCTGCCGCCAGTCGGTCACAGCCACCGATTCCGCCTGCGCATGAACGGCGGCAATCGCAGCCTGCAACGTGTAGGCGCCGAAGCGGCGGGACTGCAGGGCTTTCTCCAGCAATGCTACTCCCTCCGCGATCTGCTCCCGGTTCCAGAGCGATCGATCCTGGTTCTCCAGCAAAATCAGGTCTCCGACGGGCGATGTTCTCGCGGCGCGTCGGGATTCGTGCAACAACATCAGGGCGAGCAGCCCAATGACTTCCGGCTCTGGCTGGAGATCGGTCAGCAACCGGGCCAGTCGAATCGCCTCGCCAGTCAGCTCGGCCCGAGTTACTTGCGCTCCCGCCGCAGCAGAGTAGCCCTCATTAAAGATCAAATAGACGACCTGAAGCACCGCGCCCAGTCGCTCCGGCAATTCCTGCGGCGTTGGCACTTCGTACGGAATCCGTGTGTCTCGAATCTTAGCCTTTGCGCGCACTATGCGCTGCGCCAGCGTACGCGGGGTGGTCAGGAAGGCCTTTGCTATCTCCTCGGTTGTCAGGCCGCACACCTCACGCAAGGTGAGCGCCACGTGCGCTTCCGGCGCGAGAGATGGATGACAGCAGGTAAAAATCAGGCGCAGCCGATCGTCCTCAAGGCTGTCTTCGTCATTGGAATTTTCCGCCGACCTCGATTGCGCTTCGAGATATCGCGCGAGCTCGCCCTGAGACGCATCAAATCTTGCGCGACGACGCAGGGTATCAATGGCTTTGAATCGGGCCGTCGAAATTAACCATGGCCGCGGGTTGCCGGGTACTCCACTTCCCGGCCACACGCTCAGCGCAGCCGCAAAGGCTTCGTGCATCACCTCCTCGGCAAGATCAAAATCTCCGAGCAAGCGGATCAGAGTCGCCAGGATTCGGCCCGAATCCACGCGATAAAGGGAATCTACCAATTCGCGTATTTGGTCAGTGGAACGCTCGGACATGACGACGACCTTAGCAAACCAGCTACCCCGAATCAATTTAGCAAACGGCGGGCCGCCGCAAAGTGCCCAGCTCGTGAGTCCGAAATCTGGACAACAGAGCGATTCCTCGGTTGGACTATGACGAGAAAGCAGCTCGTACGCGCGGTGTCGCGCAATTTATTTCGAGGCTGGACGAGGAGCGCGCCAGCGACGAGCGAGCGCGGGGATGATGACGCCGCCGAGATTGGCGAGATTGGCGTCGGGGAACGGGGCGCGCTCTGCTCGGGGATTGAGCGATCGAAGAAGAGTTTTCAGGAATCGCCCCAATGCCTCAATTCTTTCCCGAAAACTGAAATGAAGGGTGCGGCCATTGGCCCGAACCACGAGCAGCGTTACATCGTCGGCTGCCAGATTTTGCGGGAATCGTTCGCCGATTTCCTGCAGCAGCGCTGGAATCAGTTTTTCCCCAGGGACATTCCCGAGCAGATTCGCGATGCGTAGTAGGCCTTGTTCGCCCAGCATTTCGCCGTCGGCGTCGCACGATTCCATTAGCGCGTCGGTGTAGCTTACCAGGCAGTCGCCGGGATCGAGTTCCACATCCTGCTGCTCGTAATCGGCGATCTGGAACATCCCCAGCGGAATGTTGCTCAGCGCTTTCTTCTCAGGCTGGTCGTGGCCATGACCGAGCAGGGACCAGCGGCCCTCGGTCGCGCGAAACAGCAGGGGGCGTGGATGACCCGCGTTGCAAAGTGAGAGCCTGCGAGTGGGCGCGAAAAACGTAGTAAGAACCGCAGTGGCAAAACTGCCGTGGCGGGAAAGCGCCGTGAACTGCTCGTTCAGAAGGCGCACGACTTCTTTCTGATCCAGGCGATTCACAAAACGGCGCATCAGCGTGCGCAGGTCCGCAGCTGTGGACGCCACGGATTGGCCGTGGCCGGAAACGTCGGCGAGAAGTAAACGGCTGATGCGGCCAGAGGCGCAACTGGAGACGTAATAAACATCACCGCCGCGCTGGGCTTCGCCGAATGGCTTGCTGTAAACCCACACGTCCAGCCCACCCAGTTCGACGCCGCTGGAGGTAAGTTGGCTGCCACCCCAGACCTCCATGCACTGCATATGCTGCGCGGGCGAATCCGTCATCCAAACATTATAACGGTTGAGAGGAAGTTGACCCGATTCAATGTTTTCGTCAGAAGTCGCGCGGTTCTACGATTGGCGGGTTGATCACGGGTTGGGAACGACCTCCGCACTGATGTAGACTTGGAACCTCGAAGCGGTTCTGGACTCGCGGCTGATCGTTTCGTCAGAGGGCTTTCAACATGCGACTCGCAGTTTTGTGCTTCATGGCGTTGATCTTGATTTCCTCTGCGAGCCCCGCACAGGCTCCCGCAGGGGTTCCCGTTTTCGAAGTTACACCACCCGCCGGCGGCTTCAAGATTACTTTCAACGTGAAGGCATCGGTGCCTATCGAGGGCGTTTTCGAGAAGTGGGAAGCCACCTTGAAATTCACGTCTCCGGATGTCACCACGGGCGTGCTGGACATCAAGGTTGACGCCGCCAGCGTGAATACGGGCAGCGGTCTGAAGGACGGCAAGCTGAAGGGCAAGGATTTCTTCGACGCAAAAGACAATCCGTACATTACATTTCATTCTTCGAAGATTGAACAGACAGGACCCACGACGTTTGATATTCCGGGCACGTTCACAATACGCGGAGTTTCGAAACCCGAGACGCTGAGCCTTACCTTGTCCGGCAAAGGTACGGGCACCGGCAATATCAAAGGCTCGATGGCCTTCGATCGTAAGGACTACGGCATGAACAGCGGCATTCCGTTCATCAAAATTGCCGACCGCGTTGAGGTTGACGTCGCCCTCCAGGCAAAGCAAGTCAGCGGTCCTCGCGTCGTTTATAAGCAGTAGGCGGTTCAACCGTTCCCGAGGCAATCGCTTCACCTCCCGCAGAACGCCATTATCATTTCTGCGTCCACGATGCGCGCACGAGCCTCCTCTTGACAATGCCAATGACCTGAGTAAAAGTCGCCGTCGCTCAGTCCGAATCACATGTAACTTGGGCGCCCGCTTCGGCATCCGAATCAATAAACCGCAGCACCGACAGGAACCCAAGGCTACTCAAAACGACGGCGCTACTTCCGGGAGCGAATTTATCGAGCCACTCCGCTCAGTGGCAATGAAGGCTAATAAATCATAAAACGCCGGAGGCAACTATGAGCACGAACGTAGTCCCGGGTATCAACGCCACCGCCGCGACAGGCGATTTGAAGTTCGAGATTGTCGTCATCCCCGTTTCGGATGCGAGCCGCGCCAAGGAGTTCTACGCGAAGCTCGGTTGGCGGCTCGACGCCGACTTCGACAGTGGTAAAGGCTTCCGCGTGATCCAGTTCACGCCTCCAGGCTCCGGCTGCTCGGTCATCTTCGGCAAGAATGTCACCCCGGCCGCGCCCGGCTCCGCGCAGGGCCTGTACCTCATCGTCTCCGATATCGCGGCCGCCCGCAGAGCGCTGCTCGAACGCGGCGTGCAGGTCAGTGAAGTGTTCCACAACGCCGGCGTGTACGCGGGCACCGACGAGACCTATCTATTTGGAAGCGTCCGCGTCAGCGGCCCGGATCCCGAGCATCGCAGCTATCGGTCATTCGCCTCGTTCAAAGATCCTGACGGCAACGGCTGGCTGTTCCAGGAAATCACGGCGCGTCTGCCAGGCCGCATTGACCCCGCCACGACAACCTTTGCGTCAACGAACGACCTCGCAAACGCCATGCGTCGCGCCGAGGCCGCGCACGGCGAGCACGAAAAACGCACCGGCGCGCGGGATGCCAATTGGCCCGACTGGTACGCCAAATATATGGTGGCGGAGCAGGCCGGGACAGAGCTTCCGAAGTGAGGGAACGCGCAGTTGAAAAAGGCAAAGGTTGGCGCCCAATAAGCTAAACGGAGGAATACTATGAAACGGGTCAGTCTCATGCTGCTTGCAGTTGCAACTCTTGCAGGCATCGTCGGCTACATCCCCCACGCATCCGGACAATCCGACGGAGACTCCTCCCCGATCTACGGAGTGAAGGTCCCCGCCGGGTACCGTGATTGGCAATTGATCGCCGTGAACCAGCTCCACTTCGCCGGCAAGGGGGAGCAATTGCGCGCTCAACTCGGCAACGATATAGCGATCAAGGCTTTCAAGGAAGGGACGCTCCCGTTCCCCGACGGTGCAATCATTGCCGCGATTCATTGGACTCGCGTCCCATCGGAAACCAACAACAAGGTCCTTGATGGCCCATTCCCCGGCACCGAATCGTTCGTGATCGGGGCGCCTGTGAATGTGCAGTTCATGGTGAAGGACTCAAAGAAGTACGCCGAGACGGGCGGCTGGGGGTTTGGTGATTTTAAGAACGGAAAGGCGGGCGACAAGTCGTTGCACGAGGCCTGCTTTCCCTGCCACATACCTGCGAAAGATCGTGACTACGTTTTCGCTCGTTACGCATCCGCACCTTAGTATCGAGAGATATCGAGAACGAAATGCTTGCAGCCGTGACAGAATCCAGCTAGAAGCGAACGTGGATTAACGCACGCATATCGGAAGGATGAAAGGAGGCTCACATGAAAACGGCTCGAATCTTCGCGGTAGCGTTGCTGATTATCGCAAGCGGTCTCGCCCTGAGCGTGGCGCACTCGCAGCAGACCGCTATCAAGCGCACGGAACTGCAGCGGCACGATCTCAGCATCCCCGGGCGCGAGGCCATCCAGGTGCGCGGCGATTTCCCCCCAGGAGCAGCGGTTCCCAGACACACGCATCCGGGCGAAGAGCTCGTCTATGTCCTGGAGGGCGCGATCGAGTTTCAGCTCGAAGGCCAGCCACCGGTGACGGTCAAGGTGGGAGAAGTCTTCTTCGTTCCAGCCGGCACAGTCCACACCGCGAAGAACGTCAACAGTGGCAACAGCGCAGCGCTCTCCACCTACATCGTCGAAAAAGG
>Ga0209655_10000540_pt1 | contig 14384 bp, 13 predicted proteins | sample BogFormECP03_OM2_FD_188236 | JGI IMG/M metagenome (GOLD analysis project Ga0209655, IMG submission 188236) | Bog forest soil microbial communities from Calvert Island, British Columbia, Canada - ECP03_OM2 (SPAdes) (version 2) | ecosystem: Environmental > Aquatic > Freshwater > Wetlands > Bog ...
CAGCTCGCAGATTCCCAATCCCGGCGATTACCTGATCGAAGATCTGGCGCCGGTGCCGATACTCGTGGTGCGCAACGCCGCGGGCGAGCTGCGGGCCTTCGTCAATATCTGCCGGCATCGCGGGGCGAAGCTGGTCGCTGGATGCGGCACCGAGGCGAAACGATTTTCCTGTCCGTATCACGCCTGGAGCTACGACCTTGATGGGCGCCTCGTCGCGATTCCCGACGATTACGGATTCGAAGGACTGGATCGCGCGGCTAGCGGCCTGGTCGCGCTGCCGGTTGCCGAGAAGTACGGCCTCATCTTCGTGACGCCGACGCCGCGCGATGCGCCGGACGATGCGATAGACGTCGACGCGATGCTCGCCGGGCTTGGCGAAGATATCGAGTCATACGGCATCGGCGCGTTTCCGCATCAGGAGACGCGCGTGGTCCGGCGCCGGATGAACTGGAAGCTGGTCAGCGACACCTTCTGGGAGGCGTACCACATCAAGGTGCTGCACGCGCAAAACGTGGCGCCGCTGTTCGTGAAGAACCTCGCGATGTTCGACGCGTTCGGCCGCAACACGCGCTATATCGGCGTGCGCAAATCAATCGAGAAGCTGCGCGACCTGCCGCAAGAAAAGTGGGACCTGATTCCGCACACGACCATCCTGATGAACCTGTTTCCCAACACGATCCTCGTGATGCAATCCGACCACGCCGAGATCTACCGCATCTTTCCGGCCGGTGCGCATGTAGGAGAGAGCGTCACGACCATCAGCATCCTGGCGCCTGCACCGTCGCCGAAATGGTCGCGCACGATGGATCTGCTGCTCGGCGTCGTCGACCAGGATTTCACGTTGGGCGAGGGAATCCAGCACGGCTTCGAATCCGGCGCGATCAGAAAAGTGATGTACGGGCGATACGAAAATGCGCTCGAGCATTTCCATCGCTCGATTCGCGAAGCTATCGGCGAAGCCTGATCTTCCCCGCGCGCGAAGGCGGGGCTCTATTGCGATTTCTGGAATGCTTCTTCCATTGCGGCGGCTTCCAACGAGAGGCCGCGCGTCTCGGGTAGCAACAGCGCGACGATGATCGCGTTGGGTATCGCGAGCAGGCTTAGGTAGCCAACCACGATGGACAGGCCGCCGAGGCGCGCGGCGAGAACCGCGATCAGAGTCTGGGCGGAGATTCCAGCGGCCGCACCGATCAGTGCGAACCATCCCATCATCGCGCCGCGGATAGCGGTAGGAAAAAGTTCGGTCCCCAGCGAATTGCCGCCGACCTGGCCGGCGCTAAGGGCGGCGGTGAAGATACAATACGTGACCTCGATCCATAGCCAGCGAAGGCCCAAGTGCGCCGGAGGACCCCAATAGAAGGCGAGCGCACTGAGGCCGGTCATTATGCCCGCGACGAAAATCGTTGGGATGCGGCCGTAACGTTCGCAGCTTCGCGCGGCGATCGGAAAGCCGAGCATCCCCACACCGCCTCCGATCAGCATCATCATGCTGGCGGCGCCCGGCGCCAATTTCACGACCGATACCAGGTGAAAGTACGCCCAACTGCTGGCCGCGACCGCCGCCATGGTGCCCAGGAACGAGCAGACCAGGATCGTGATCGCGCGGCGTCGATAGAGATGTCTGAACACATCGTAAAAGTTGCTGGCGGAAGTCGTGCCGCTTGCGGCCGCGCGTTGCCAGCGGCCGCTTTCCGGGATGACCCGGGCCCCGCGCCACAGCGCGACGACGCCTATCGCCGACGCCAGTGCCAGCATCCATCGCCACGAGTAATGACTCGCCACCATCGGCATCGCCAGCAGGCACAGCCCGCCACCGAGACCCGTTCCCAGTCCGCCCCAACTTTGCCCCCGGGCACGCTCCTCGATCGCGAGCTCTTCGGCCAGGATCACGATACAGCCGGAGACCGTCGCGCCGATGAAGGCGTAGAGCGCGATCTCGCACACTGTGAACGCTGCCATGTTCGTCGCCAATGCGGCGGCGAGCGCGCTAACGGCAGTGCCAGCTATGCACGCGAGCACCATCCGGCGGCGCCCCAGCCGATCGATCATTCGCGAAAGTCCCAACGCGCCGATTGCGGACAGCGAAATCCACGCGAACAATCCTGCGATTCCCGATTCGCCAAGGTGAAAGCTTTTCGCGATCCAGGGTGCGCCGATGCCGTTGATCGACATCGTGAAGCCGTCGAAAGCGAGCACAAGTACAACTGAACGGACGAGCCCGCGACTATTGGGTGCCGGGGTCTCCTGCTCGCCGAGCCCGCGCGAAGCTCCAGCGACGTTGGCCGCAGGATTCGAGTCAGGCGTCACGACGGAAGCCACAGGATCTCCTCGCGCTCATGCAATGCTTCAGGCAGCCCGCGCGTTTTCACGCTATCGACTATAACCCATACGCGAGTTGGAATCGGAGAGTCACAACGGAAATCGTTTTCTCCCGGTTTTGGTCCACGGTGCTCCCAGCGGCGCCGGGAAGGATCGGTTTCGCATCTGATGGGCAGGCATACGCCTTTCAACTCATTCGGAATACGGGCACCTCGAATTCAGCGCGATATCCGCCTGCGCGCGCGCCGAGGCGCCAGATGATTCTACTGTTGGGATTTGAATCGTCGGTGGGGCGGCAGTCGGTAGCTATCATGAAGGCGACGGGAATCGAGCCCGCCGAATCGCTCATCGACATTTGATCGGAACGCCACAGCGTCCGGTCCCAGGTCGTCAGATTGTGCCAGGCGCCGCGAGTCGTGCGGTTGACGCATTCGAGTTCGAGCGCGACCTGCTGTCCGGTGGCCAGCGAGAGGTCGATGTGAATCGAGCCGGAGAGTGAGCCGCCGATCTGGCCCGACATGGAAGCAAGCATGAAGCGTGATTCGCCGTACTGGCGCAGGCGGCGTCGCAGGCGCATCGCCCATGCCAGCAGCGCGAGGCCGATGAGCGGGAAGATCAAAGACGGCAGCGCGGAGTAGTCGGCGTCGCGGAAAGCGCGAAGCGGCGCGATGAACAAGATTGGCAACGTGACGACGCACCATGCGATCGCGATGAGCGTCAGGCGATTTGCGTCGGCGCGAACGGAGGTGCGGACTTCGCCGGCGGCCCAGTCTTCGCGCCACATCCAGGGCGCGTCGGGATTCGCTGCGCGCAATCGTTCGGAAGGACCGACGGCGCGTGCGTGCGATCGAACCCATCGCGACGCGCCGACGCTTGCGCCGCCGCATGCCAACATGATCGACGCTGCGAGGGCGGCTTGATCCCAGTGGCCTTCGCGCGCGCGTGTGATTGCGACCATCGCGGCCAGCAGCGTGGCGATGAATAGCGGGGTGCCGAGAAATTTTACGACGCTGAGGACGAACCGCGCGGGATTCGTTTTCACTGTTTCAGGGTTTCAATGCACGGCGCGGGCGTTATGCGCCCGATCTGAGCGCGGCGACGCGGTCGAAGAAGTCGGGAAAGGTTTTCGCGACGCATCCAGGGTCTTTGATCTTTACGCCGGCGAGTTTAAGTCCGGTCACCGCGAAGCTCATCGCGATTCGATGATCGTCGTAGGTCTCGACGGTCGCGGGACGCATCGCGGACGGCGCAATCTCGAGTCCGTCTTCGTTCTCGATGACGGTTGCATCGAGCCGTCGCAGTTCAGTCGCGAGCGCGCGGATGCGATCGCTCTCGTGATGGCGGATGAACGCGACGTTGCGGATTTTGGTCGGCGACGACGCGAACGGCGCAATCGCGGCGAGGGTCGCGACCATGTCGGGCATCGAATTCATCGCGACCTCGACGCCGGTGAGGCGCCCGGTGCCTGTAACCTCGACGTGATCGGGATGCCAGGTGACACGCGCGCCCATTTGCTGCAGCACGCCGAGAAAAGCGACGTCGCCCTGCACCGAATTCGAGGTTAGGCCTTCGATTCGCACCGTACCGCCGATGAGTGCGGCGGCCGCTGCGAAATAGCCGGCGCTCGATGCGTCCGGCTCAACGACGAAGCGCTGCCCGCGATACCACTGTCCGCCGCGCACGACGATCAGGTCGCCTTCGACGGAGCTGTGCGCGCCCCACGCCTCCATCAGGCGTAGCGTCATGTCGATGAAGGGGCGGGCGGTGTCGCCGATCACGCGGAGCTTCAAGCCGGCCTTCCAAATGGGCGCGGGCATCAGCATGGCGGAGACGAATTGCGACGACACGCGCGCGTCGATCGAGGTTTCGCCGCCTTCGAAGCGCGCGCGCGACGCGTCGACGATCACGGGCGGGCAGTTGTTGTTGCGCTCGCTGTACACGCTCGCGCCGAGGCGCTGCATCGCGTCGAGTTGCGGACCGATCGGACGCTGGCGCATCCGCTGATTGCCGTCGACGCGGAAGCGCCCCTCGCCGAGCGTGACCATCGCGCACAGAAATCGCATGACGGTGCCCGCGCCGCCGACGAAGATGTCGCCGCCATGCGCCGGGATCATTCCACCGCGGCCGTTGATGGTGATGCGGCGGGCGGTAGTGTCGATCTCGACGGTGAAGCCCATGGCGCGCAGCGCGTCGCTCATGTAGCGCGTGTCGTCGCTGAGCAGGACCGCTTCGAGGACCGAGCGACCCTGAGCGAGCGCGGCCAGCACCATCGCGCGGTTGGTGATGCTCTTGGAGCCGGGGAGCACGACGCGCGCGTCGAGGGGTCCGTTCAGGGGAGTGATTTCGATTTCATCCACGGGTTTTCAGTGTCTGGATGGCGGATGCCGGACTTTAGCATGTTGGGGATGTGTGGTGCAGGCGGATTAGTTCAGAGGCAGAATCTTGAATCGCGCAAGGCGCTGTAATTGGACCCTCACCTTCATCCTCTCCCAAAACTGGGAGAGGCGGCAGACGGGGTTATTGCCTCATACTTGACGCTACGATTAGAGTATCTGACGTTACTGGCAGTAGGCTCAGGGGAGGAGGTCGCGCTTTATGAGACTCGTCAAGCTGATTGGACCGGCTATGCTGACTGCGGCAGTCGCGATGTTCGCGACGCATGCGAACGCGCAGACGATGGGCGAGTACGCGACGACGACGGCCGCAACCTCAAGTGGCGCAAGCTCGATGGGCACCAGCATCGGGTCCGCGGTCGGCAACGTCTCCAACGACGCTGGAGGAGGATCCAGCACGTGGGGCGCGAGTTCATTGGGTGAGAGCTTCGAGGAGAGAGCCGGGGGCGCGTCGGGTTTCGGCGCGGGGAATTTTGACTCGCGAGCCGGCGCACAGTCCGGCGGATCGGACGCTCAATCGCGCTGGCCGGCATCCGCGCTGAACGACAACAGTTCGAATGATAGATTCTCCGATTCGTCAGGTGGTTCGGACTCCAGATTCGGGACCTCAGACCGATTCACCGAACGTACCGAGCTGGGAGGCACCGAGGATCGGTTTCCGGGCACCGGGTTCAGCGACACCGGCGGCGGGATGGATACCACTTACGATCGCACAGGGCTGGATAGCAGCGGCAGCACGTCGGGACTCGAAAGCACGGCCAGCGCGATCAGCGGCAACAACTGACCGGCACTGCGAATCGGCTAGGCTTGTGCAGCGAGGTTGAGGCGCGCGCGCTCTTTGCTTGCAGCCGGCCAGACGTCGTCGATTTTGTAGGCCGTTTCGAACGCAAGCGCATCTTCAGGCAGTTTCACCCACGGCAGCTTGCTCCGCGTGAACAGGTGAACGTCGGGCTTGACCGCGGCGGGATTGTCGAGCGTCCCCGCGCGGACGAATAGCGCATCACCGCCGGGTGCGACCGCGTAGCGGCTCCATACGTAGGTGCCGCAGTTGGCGCAGAAGAAGGCCTCGTGATCCTTGCCAGTGCCTCCACTGAGCGTGATTGACTTGGGCGTCGCGCCGGTCGCTTCCACGAATCGTTTCTCGATCCAGATGTTGATCACGAAGGCGCTGCCGGTGACGCGCTGGCAATCGCGGCAGTGACAGGCATGAACGATTAGCGGAGTGTTAGTCAGCTTGTAGCGGATAGCGCCGCATGAACATCCACCTTCGAGATTCATAAGAAACTCCTTGTCGCGCCGGGGACTGCCTTTCTGGACGCATCAAGGCAGTCCCCGGGTTTGGCTATTGTTCCTTGTGGCAGACGGCCTCGATGTTGTTGCCGTCGGGATCCTTTACGAAACCGCCGTAGTAGTTCGCGGAATACTGGGGCCGCAGGCCGGGCTGGCCGTTGTCCTTGCCGCCGGCGGGCAGCGCGGCCGTGTAGAAGTCCTTCACCGCGTCGCGGGTCTTGGCGACGAATGCGACATGCACGGGTCCGTTGGGCGCGCCCTCAGCCAGCCACAATGCCGGCGCGCCTTTGGGGCCGAAGGCCACCCCTCCGTCGCCCTCGTACTCGACCTGGAATCCGAGCGGAGCCAGGGCGGCCGTGTAGAAGCGCTTGCTGGCCTTGAGGTCCTTCACCTTGAGCAGGATGTGATCGAACATAACTCTCTCCTTCTGGTTGATTTTCGTTCACCGTTCACCGAACTTTTTTTGGACTGAATCTTTACTGCCGATCGCGCCACGCGGGCATATCCGCGAGCATCGCGCGCGCCATCGCATCCGCCGCCGCCGGCGTGACGCCCTGGGACTCGACATAGAAGCGCGCATTGGTCGCGAGCACCTGATCAAAGGGCAACAGCTCGCCACGCGCATCGGTGCAATGGCGGCAGTAGGGGCGCGTCACGTCGCCCAGCGCGAAGTCTTCGGGCCGCTCCATCGGCATTCCGCACGAACCACAAGCGGGACATTTTTCAGCCATCGTCTTAACTCCTTTCAGGGTTTTACTAACGTCATAAAATGATTCACCAGGGTTTCTCGCCGCTCGGCGATTACCGAAGCCCCGGTGGCGAACACGTCGCGATTGACGAGGTAGTGATGAACGAGGCCGATCCACGTGTTGAACAGCAGCGGCCGTTCGATCTTGCGCGCGCGGCCGGCCTTGCGTTCACGCTCGAGCGCGGAGAACAACTCGTAGGACACGGCGGCATGCAGCAGCATCAGGGTGCTGCGGACTTTCGCGGGGAGCATCGGCGCCTCGGTCACGAGCCGAGAGTAGAAGGGCTCGAACTCCTCGAGCACGCGCAGATGAGCCTGCATCACGGCGCGCAGGCCGAGGTCATGCTCGAAGGCGCGGCGGAACTCGGCCGACAGCCGGCGGCCGAACTCGTCGATCACGGCGATGACGAGGTCGTCGCGCTTGGGAAAATGCAGGAACACGGTGCCGTGCGACATGCGAATCGATTTGGCGACGTCGGCAGTGGTTGTATTGACGATGCCCTTGCGGGCGAACAGCAGCATGGCCGCGTTGACCAAGCGGTCGCGCGTGACCACTTTCTGCTCGCGACGTGTCGCCGTCTGTATGACCTGCTTCATCTGAACTGAGTATCTACTCACTGAGTATTTACTCAGTAAATAGGATCGGTGTCAAGCGGCGATCGAGATTGATTCGATCCAGGAGACTGGTCAGCGTTTGGAGCGGCGAGACGAAGCGAGGAACAGTCGCATTGGTAAGACTTCGCGCGTCACCGGGTTTACCATCAGGCCGAGACTCTCGATGGTGAGAGGAGCCAGCAGAGGCGTTACCTTCGGGGGCCCGAAGACGACCTTTGAGGTGCCGCGCCGGTTGGCGAGTTCGAAGAATGCCTCGCCGATGTCGTAGGCGCGGTGCGTGCCGTCGGCGAGGGTGAACTCTTCGCGATCGAGTTTCGTGAGCGCGAGTTTGCGCGCTATCGATCCAGGGACAACGCTGTATATTGCTCCCGTATCGATCAGAAATTCGAGCTCAAGCGCGGGGCGTCGGCGCGGCTTGCGCGGATTGGAAATCTTCGCCTTTGTTAATGTGATTCCCACGCGTCTATTGTGGCCGGTTGGGGACTCGAACTCCACCACTTGTTGAAGAACATGACAGGGCAATCGCGCATGACGCAGCTATATCCGTCGATCGAACCGTACGAGCACGGGATGCTCGAGGTTGGCGACGGCAATCGCGTGTACTGGGAGGCGTGCGGGAATCCGCGCGGGAAGGCCGCCGTCGTGCTGCATGGAGGGCCGGGGTCGGGGTGCACGCCGTGGCATCGCAGGCTGTTCGACCCTTCAGCCTATCGCGTCGTGCTGATCGATCAGCGCAATTGCGGCCGGAGCACACCGCATGCAAGCGCGCCCGATACTGATCTGGCAAGCAACAACACGGCGAATCTGGTCGCCGACATCGAGCGGATTCGCGAGCACCTGGGTATCGAGCGATGGCTGGTAATCGGCGGGTCGTGGGGCAGCACGCTGGCGCTCACTTATGCGGAAGCGCATCCGAGACGCGTCACGGAGATTATTTTGTTCGGCGTCACGACTGGGCGCCGGAAGGAATTCGACTGGTGCTTTCGCGGCGGCATTTCAATCCTGTTTCCGGAACAGTGGGAACGGCTGCGCGCTTCGGTGCCGGCTGCGATGCGTGACGGCGATATGATCGAGGCGTACTGGCGGCTCCTGCGCGATCCCGATCCCGCGATATGCAATCAGGCGGCGCTGGCATGGTGTACGTGGGAGTCGGCGTCGCCGGCGTGGCCGCCGCAGACTGGGCTGCTGCCGCGATTTCGGAATCCCGAGTATGCGCTGGCGTTCGCGCGAATCGTGACGCATTACGTGCGCAACTACGCGTGGCTCGAGGACGAAAGCCTCATTCGCGGCGCAGGCGCGATTGCGGATATCCCCGGTATCATGGTCAATGGACGCTTCGACCTGCAGGCGCCGATCGGTTGGGCGTACGACCTCAAGCGCGTGTGGCAGCGCGCGCGGCTGGTGATCGTTGACGATGCGGGGCATGACGCCTCGAGCGCGGGCATCACCGGAGAGCTAATCCGCGCCACCGACGAATTTGCCGCGTAACGAAAATAATCGAGCGTCCATAGAGATGCTGCTATAAACACCTCAAGCCACGTCAAGAAATTTCTTGACTGCGGTCGCGACGGCGGCTAATGCTGTTGATCCTGCTCCGTAACGGGGCTCCGGCGCGTTTTGTGGGAAAGCGCCGGGCGGCGGGAGAGCGCGTCGACGGGGACTCGCGCGCGATGGAGACGGTTGTTGGTGGGAACCAAGTTGTCGGTTGACCGAATAGCGAAGGCCTTCGCCGTGTTCGCACTGGCGATCGCATTTGCTTTTGGCGCGGCACGCGACGCGTCGTCGGAGACCAAGCTGCCGTTCCCGCGTCCGGCCGCAATAGAACCTAACGTAAATTTCTGGGTCGATGTTTTCACCAAGTACTCGGAGAACGACTTCGTCGTCGTCGATCGCGACAACGTGTCGCGCATCTACCACGTGTTTCATCTCCCGGGTGACGGCCAGCCGACTCGCACCGATATCGATTGGGCCAACGATTACCTCAAGACCAAGTATTCCGACATTCTGAATCGCCTCGCGACGCGGCCTCCGGCGGACGCCGATGAGCGCGAAGTCGCCGCCATGTTCAAGGGCGAGCCGCCGAGCGCCTATCTCGCCGCCGCGCAGAACCTGCGCGTGCAGGAAGGACTGCGCGAGAAATTCCACGAGGGTCTGCTGCGCAGCAAGTACTACACGCCGTCGATGGAACGGATTTTCCGCAACGCCGGTCTGCCGCCCGAGCTGGTGACGCTGGCTCACGTCGAATCGGGCTTCTATGGTGGCTCGCGATCGAGCGCGGGCGCCGTCGGCATCTGGCAGTTCACGCGTGACACCGGCAAGCACTACATGAAAATCACGCGCTATCACGACGACCGGCTGAATCCGGAGCGCGAGACGATGGCCGCCGCCAAGCTGCTGCGCTCGAACTACGACACGCTCGGCGATTGGCCGCTGGCGATTACCGCATACAACTACGGCACGGGCGGAGTGGCGCGCGCGGCCGGAATTTACGGCGGCGACTACTCGGAAATGGTCGAGCACTACCAGGGACCGCATTTCGGCTTCGCGGTGAAGAATTACTACGCGGAGTTCCTGGCGGCATTGCAGGTGCATCGCGACGAAGACAAGTATTTCCCAGGCATCGAGGACGAGCCGGCGATTCACCCGGCGCCAATCAAGACCGACTTCGCTCCGCCCCGCTCCCGCAAGTCGCACGCGTCAAAGCATCATACTTCCACCAAGCATATCAGCTCGAAGACCCGTCACTCGAAGAAGACTGTCGCGCAGAAAACCTGAATCGCGGCGCGACTCCTTCGCCGGTACTTTTCCCGCGTCGATATTGTTCCCGTTGAGATTCTGGCAAGCGCGCGCATGGCTGCGTCTGTTATCGTTTAGGTGATGCCACGCAAGGCCGCGCAATCGTCGCAGCTCGCCGTCCTCGCCGCCAGGCTCAAAGGGCGCCTCGGTAACGAACGCCTCGCGCAGAGCGCGCTGGCGGCGGTCAAGGAGCGCGCGCCCGACGAACAGTTGGCGCTGGCGTTTCTAACCAAGCTCGCCGAGAACTCCGCCACCGCGCTCAAGAGCGTGCTGCGCGATCGCACGGCGGGCGCTGACCTGATTTTTTGTCTCGGCTCATCCGAGCTGTTGGCGACGGAGCTGTCTTTGGCCGGACCTGAATGGGCGGAGATTTTTCTCGGCGCGCGCGCCCAGACAATCGACGGGCTGGTCGCCGCGATGCGCGCGAAACGCGATCGCATCGACGCGCCCGACCGGCAGGCGGCAGCCGCAGAGCTCGGGCGATTCATGCGCCGCATGATGGTGCAGGTCGCGATTGCCGATCTGCTCGACCGGCTGAGCGTCGGCGAGACGGCGCAGGCGATGTCGGAGCTGGCCGACGAATGCATCCGCACGGCGCTCGATCTCGCGGCTCGATTTTTGGGTGAACGCGCGCGCGCGGTCGGCCGCTTCTGCATCCTGGCGATGGGCAAACTGGGCGGGCGCGAGCTGAATCTCAGCTCCGACGTCGATTTGATTTATCTGCACGAGTCGTCGGGATCGCCGGACAGTTCGCAGGCGGCGGCGCGGCTGGGCGAATGGTTCACTGAAATTTTGTCGGCGCGATGTTTTCGAATCGATTTGCGCCTGCGGCCCGGCGGCCGTTCCGCGCCGCTGGTCACGCCGATTGAAGGTGCGACCGACTACTACGAAAACCTCGGCGAGCCGTGGGAACGGGCCGCGCTGCTGCGGGCGCGGCCGGTCGCGGGTGACCGCGAAATGGGGTTTCGACTGCGCATCGAGCTGAATCACTTCGTCTTTCGCAGCTATCTCGACTTCGACACGCTGCGTCAGTTGCGCGCGATGAAGCATCAGATCGAGGCCGAACTGAAAACGCCCGCGATGATCGAGCGCAACATCAAGCTCGGCCGCGGCGGAATCCGCGAGCTCGAATTTATCGTGCAGGCGCTGACGCTGATTTACGGCGGACGCGATCCGCGGCTGCGGATCGAGCAGACGGTCGCGGCGCTCGAGAAGCTCGATTCGCTCGGCTACCTGCCGTCGAAGCGCGCGCGTGAGCTGGCCGACGCGTACCTGTTTCTGCGCGACGTCGAGCACAAGCTGCAGGTCGTCGCCGGCCTGCAGACTCACGTGATGCCGGCCGATGAAGACGGGATGCGCGCGCTGGCGGCGCGGATGGGCTTCGGCAAGCTGCAGGGTGCGCTGGCGAAATTCAACGCGCAGCTGAAATCTCATCGCGCGCTGGTCGAGCTGCAATTCCGTGAGACGCTGGCCGGCGGCAATGAACAGTCGACCCGCTGGGTATCTTCGTCGGCGGAACTCGCGTGGAACGCCGCGCTCGACCCCGATTACTCGGCCCGGTATTTGCGCGAGCTCGACTTCGCGCGCGCCGAAGAGAGTGCGCGCCATCTCGAGTTGCTCGCGCGCGGACCGTCGCATGCGCCGACCAGCCCGCGGCGCCGCGAGCTGCTCGAACGGCTGGGGCCGATACTGATGGACGAAATCAGCCGGCTGCCCGATCCCGACCTCGCGCTGATGAACCTGGCCGAGTTCATCGCGGCGGTCGGCGCGCGGACTTCATTCCTGGCGTTGCTCGAACAGCATCCGGCGACGCGGCGCATCCTGCTGCGCCTGTTCGCGTCGAGCGCGTACCTGTCGACCATTTTCATTCGCCATCCCGACATGCTCGACACGCTGGTGCGATCCGATCTGGCGGCGACGCGGCGCAGTCCGTCGGAGTTGCGCGACGAGCTGGCGGGATTGATCGCGGCGAGTCCCGACTTCGAAAGCAAGCTCGACGCGCTGCGCGCCTTTCAGCATCAGGAATTCCTGCGCATCGCGATCGCCGACCTGGCGGGCGATCTCGAGCTTTTCGACGTCGAGCGCGAGCTCACGACGCTGGCCGAAACGGTGTTGGACGAGGCGATGATACTCGCGCGAATTCAGACCGAGGCGCGCTTCGCGATTCCCGCCACGATGCGCCTGTGCGCGATTGCGATGGGCCGGCTCGGCGCCGGCGAAATGTCGTACAACTCCGACCTCGATCTGATCTTCGTCTATGACGATCGCGCTGAAGTCGCTGGCGGCAGCCGCGAAATCGCGTCGCGAATCACGCAGAAGCTGATCGCAATCCTCGAATCGCGCACACGCGAGGGCTACGCCTACAAGCTGGACCTGCGGCTGCGTCCGTCGGGCAACGCGGGGCCGTTGGTCACGTCGCTGGTGGGGTTTCGCGAATATCATCGACAGAGTTCGGCGGTGTGGGAGCGCCAGGCGCTGGTGCGCGCGCGCGTCATCACCGGCGACCGCGAACTGGGACGCGAGGTCGAGGCGGCGCGCCAGGAGTTCGTGTACGGGCGCGGATTGACGGCGGCCGAGGTCGGCGAAATAGCGGCGATGCGCCACCGGATGGAAATGGAAATCGGCGCCGAAGACAAGACGCGGCTCAATATCAAGCAAGGTCATGGCGGTTTGGTGGATGTCGAGTTCCTCGCGCAGATGATGGCGCTGTCGCACGGCCAGCTTTATCCGGAGCTGCGCGTGCGCAACACGATGGGCTTGCTCGAGGCGCTTGACGGTCTGCGCCTGTTGTCGGCCGCCGACGCGTCGGTGCTCGAGGACGACTACCGGTTCCTGTCGCGCCTCGAAAATCGGCTCCGCATCGAGAGCGACCAGCCGGCCTGGGCCATCCCGACTTCGGTAGCCGGCCTGCGCCCGCTCGCGCGCCGCATGGGATTCGAAGATGCGGACGGTTCGGCGCGCATGCTCGCCGAGCTGGCCGAGCGCCGCAACCGAATCCGCAAAATCTTTGAGCGATATTTCACTGCCGCGCAGTCAAGGGGAGCTTGAGGTTCGGGTTTTTTTGTTTCGCTCAAAATGAAACAAGAAGGGATGAAAGCCCGCAGCCGCAAATCTCCCGCGCGCACCGCCAAGCGCCTGGCCGCGTCACCCTTCCCAATCCTCGAATACGATCCATCGCACACCGCCATCATCGAGCCGCGCCGCGTCTATAAATCGATCGACATGCCGAAGCATTGCGTGCTCTGCTTCTTTCAGGACGTGATCGACGATCTGGTCCTCAACGGCGGCGCCCGCGAGATCGATCACGCCATCAGCGAAGTCGGACGCCATCCGATTTATGAGCTCGAGCTCGACGGCAAGCGGCTGGCAGTCGTGCATCCGCGCACGGGTGCCGCGATGGCGGCCGCGATGCTCGATCGAGTAATCGCACGCGGCGCGCGCAAGTTCATCGCATGCGGCGGCGCCGGGGTGCTCGATTCGAAAATAGCGGTCGGCCAAATCGTGGTGCCGAACTCGGCGATTCGCGACGAAGGAACGTCGTACCATTACCTGCCGCCCGCGCGCGAAGTTGCGCCCAGCCCGCGCGCGCTGGCCGCGATCGAAAAAACTCTGCGTAAAAACGGTCTGGACTACATCGTCGCGAAGACCTGGACCACTGATGGGCTGTTCCGCGAGACTCGCGCGCGGATGATTGCGCGCAAGCGCGAAGGATGTCTCACGGTCGAGATGGAAGCGGCGGCGTTCTTCGCGGTCGCGCAGTTCCGCGGCGTTCAATTCGGGCAGCTGCTATATGGCGGCGACGATCTAAGCGCGCGCTGGGACCATCGCAACTGGACGCGTCATCAGATTCGCGAGCGGCTGTTCGCGCTCGCCGCCGAAGCGTGCCTCAGCATGTAAGACTACTGCGCCAGCGTGATCCCGAATGGACCGCTGTTGGCGTTATGCGGACTTTCCGTCGAGACCAGCGTCCCCGCGCATATCTGGCTGCCGCAGGCGCCGTTGATAGTTGCCATTCCGACGGTGCCGTCTGCGCTGTCGGCGGTGTAAACGAACACGTTCTGCGGATCCACCACAATGCCTTTGGCGCCGTTGTAACCCAATGCCAGGGTCGGCGGCGTGTTCGCGGTCGTCTCGCTGGTGACGACGAACGACGATATCGTGCTGGCGCCGAAGTTGGCGGTGAACAGGAACTCGACCGAGGTATTTACCGCCAGTGCGACTCC
>Ga0209655_10000541_pt1 | contig 14379 bp, 11 predicted proteins | sample BogFormECP03_OM2_FD_188236 | JGI IMG/M metagenome (GOLD analysis project Ga0209655, IMG submission 188236) | Bog forest soil microbial communities from Calvert Island, British Columbia, Canada - ECP03_OM2 (SPAdes) (version 2) | ecosystem: Environmental > Aquatic > Freshwater > Wetlands > Bog ...
TACGTGCAGTGGTCGCCCGAGACGGACTTGTATTGCGCATTGGATGGCAAAACGAAATCGTATTGCACGCCCGAAGCCTACAAAGGCGCTTCGGTGCGCCTGTGGCACAATCGCGGCGACGGGACTTTCGAGGACGTAACGCAAAAGGCTGGGCTGTATGATCCCACGTCAAAAAGCCTCGGCGTTGCCATTTTGGACGCCAATCAAGACGGCTGGCCGGACATTCTGGTGAGCAACGACACGCAGCCGAACAAACTCTACGTAAACAACGGCAACGGAACATTCACCGAGAAGGGCGTAGCCGCCGGAATTGGCTACAGTGAAGACGGCATCGCGCGCGCGGGGATGGGCGTGGACGCTGCCGATTACGATCGTTCGGGCTATCCCAGTGTGGTCATCACGAATTTCTCGAATCAAATGCTCTCGCTGTATCACAACGAGCGCAATGGCCTGTTTGTGGATGAGGCGCCGCAATCGGCAGTGGGGCACGCTTCGCTGCTGACGCTCGGCTTCGGGTGTTTTTTCTTTGACTACGATCTGGATGGTTGGCTCGACCTCTTTGTCGCCAACGGGCATATCGAAGATGCCATCGAACGCGTGCAGCCGCGCGTGCGCTACGCGGAACCGCCGCTCTTGTTCCACAATCTGGGCAATGGAAAATTCGCGGAGGCCACGCAATCGGCCGGTGCTGCTTTTGCAACGCCACGCGTGGCTCGCGGTGCCGCTTACGGCGACATCGATAATGACGGCGCGCCGGACCTGCTGGTCGCGGTCAATGGCGGCCCCGCCGTGCTGTTCCGCAACACCGGCGCAACGAACAACCGGCTGCGCATCAAGCTGATCGGCACGAAATCAAACCGCGACGGAATTGGCGCGGCCGTACGCGTCACCGCAGGCAGCGACGCGCAAACGAAGATGCTGCGCAGTGGGTCGAGCTATCTTTCCTCCAGCGAACTGGTGTTGACCTTCGGTCTGGGGACGCACACTCAGGTGGATTCCGTCGAAATCCAGTGGCCCAGCGGAGCAAAAGAATCGCTCTCCAAAGTCGCACCCAATCAATTCATCACGATCCAAGAGGGTTCGGGCATTGTCTCCTCGCATGCCCTCGTGTTGGCGAAGCCTGCGTCCTAGGCGCATGAACGAATTCTCCGATTGCGCAAACTGCAGGCGGGGTTAAGGGGAACACGCCAGTCCTGAACACTCAACTTGCGCCCGTCGCCACAAGACAACTGAAGATCGCGGGTGCCCTGGACGCTGTGTACGGCGTAATCACTGCCGTGCTTTTCGCAATCATGTTGCAGTCGCCGGACAAGTTCGCCGGCACCATGAAATATGTTCCGTGGCCGGCGTTCGTGGTGCTGCCCTTCAAGCCGCTTTGGAACGTGGCGCGCAAAGGCCATCTGGCGGTCGGCGACATGGCCCCGGATTTTTCGCTCGAGAGCCCCGACCACAAAGCACGTTTCAGCTGTCGTCCATGCGCGGCCAGAAACCGGTTGTGCTGGTTTTCGGCAGCTACACGTGACCTCCTTTCCGGCGGGAGGTTCCCGCTCTCAACAAGCTCTACGAACAATATAAGGATCAAGTCGCGTTCTACGTGGTGTACATCCGCGAAGCGCATACCAGCGACTTGTGGCATGCCGCGGAACTGCTGCGGTTTTTCGGGGTTGGCGCAAGCGCGTAACTCAACGATCCCTTTCTCAAGTGAGCGATATTCTTGAGGGGACTTGAGGGCCAAAGTTGAGCTCGGTGCGACAAATCTTTCGGTAAAGTGACTCGAATACCCTGCCCTTCCCGAAGCCCTAGCCCTTGCTAGAAGATGCAACGACGTTGAATTAAAATCGGGCACGGTGCCCAAAGGTTTTGTGACGGTTTGGGGGGTCACCTCGACTGGAGTGAACCCTATTTTGAGACAGTTCTTGGTGGCCGCACTTATTTTCGTCGACGCCAAATTTGCAATCTGAGCATCGAAGCTAAGTCGGAGGCGCCCACTCAACCTTGGTTTGGCGCCGCCCATGAAGGTGGTTCAGGTAAATCTCTCTTGGGCAAAGTAAAGAGGCGAAGCGACGGCAGTCGCGCCCAATCCAATGATTCCAATGATCGCCGGCTTACGGGAGCAAGATCATGAACACGCCGGACAGTACGAGAGTCATCCAGGGAGATGAGCTGTGCAGGGACGGACACTATCGCGCCAAGCTACAGCTGCGCGAACACCCCGCGAACAGCGAAGGCGCAAAGCAGGCGGCTAAGCTGGATGCAAATGATGCTACGTCGCAGGCGGCACAGAACCCGACGGATTTCGGCGAACTCAGGGTTGGGCGTGCTTCGGAAGATGCGGCGGGGATCCCTGCGATTTGGAACACGATGCTCTACGGCATTGGCGATATGGGTCCGGTTCGCGCTCCGGAAGCGTTTCTGAAGATCAACCAAGTGACCGGGTTTGATTGCCAGAGTTGCGCTTGGCCGAGTCCTGACAAGAAGCGGAAGATCTTCGAGTTCTGCGAGAACGGTGCGAAGGCGGTCTCTGACGAGTCCACGAAGAAGCGCGTTACGCCGGAGTTCTTCGCGAAGTATTCGATCGAAGAGCTGGCGGCGAAGTCGGATTATTGGCTTAACCAGCAGGGCCGTCTGACTTCGCCGATGGTACGACACGCGAACGCGACCCACTATCAGCCGATTACGTGGGCAGAGGCCTTTGCCATGATTGCGCAGGAGCTGAACGGTCTGGATTCTCCCGATCAAGCCTCCTTCTATACCTCGGGAAAGACGACCAATGAACCGGCCTTTCTTCTGCAGTTGTTTGCTCGCCAGTTCGGGACCAACAATCTCCCGGATTGCTCGAACATGTGCCATGAGTCGTCGGGTGTAGCCCTGGTGGAAACGCTCGGAGTTGGCAAGGGCGCAGCGACGCTGGAGGACATGGAGAGTTCGGAGCTCATCTTTATTTTCGGGAACAATCCGGGCACGAACCATCCCCGGATGCTGACCTCGCTGCAGAAGGCCAAGGATCAGTGCGCCAGGATTATCGCGGTCAACCCTCTGCCGGAAGTGAGTCTGATGAGGGTAAAGAATCCGAACCCGCAGGATTACCCGAATCCTCTGGAGCTGCCGTTTGCTCTGCTGGGCAAGGGCCAGGCGCTTGCGGATCTGTATCTGCCAGTGCGCGTCAATGGGGATGTGGCGGCGATCAAGGGAATTCTGAAGGAGCTTTTCGAGCGGGAGAAGGCTGGACTCAGCTCGGGGATTGACCGGGAGTTTATTCAAATGTTCACCGAAGGCTTCGAAGCACTCTTGGCCGACGTGGAGGCTGCAAGCTGGGAAGAGATCGAAGAAGAAAGCGGGCTGACACGAAACCAGCTGCATATCGCCGCGGATATGTACGCGGCCTCAAAGAAGACCATAATCGCGTGGTGCTTAGGCGTTACGCAGCAGCCCAACGGTGTCGACAACGTCTCAATGATCGTGAACCTGCTGCTGGTGGGCGGCAACATCGGGCGTCCGGGAGCGGGTACGGTATGTGTCAGGGGGCACTCGAATGTGCAGGGTGACCGGACGATGGGTGTGTGGGAGCGTCCGCCGAAACCTTTTTTGGAGGCACTTAAGAAAGAGTTCAACTTTGAACCACCCCAGAAATGGGGATATGACACTGTCGAGACCCTGCACGCGATGTTCGATGGAGACGTTAAGGTATTTTTTGCGATCAGCGGCAACTTCGTCTCGAACACGCCCGATACGGTGTATAGCGCGCACGCCATGCAGCGCTGCAAGCTCACGGCCCACGTATCGACCAAGCTAAACCGATCCCACCTGATCACGGGTGAGCGAGCCCTGATCCTGCCTTGCCTGGGCCGAACCGAGGAAGACATCCAGGCGTCTGGCAAGCAGTTCCTGACGGTCGAGGATTCGATGGGGATTATCGACCCTTCTCAGGGATTCTTTCCTCCGGCTTCCCCCGATCTGATGAGTGACGTGGCGATCCTTGCCAATCTTGCGCACGCTACTTTGAGGTCTCGAACGACCACCAACTGGCTCGGATTCGCGGCGGATTACAACCTGATCCGGGATGCGATTTCCAGGGTGATTCCGGGATTCGAGAACTTCAACGCGCGGCTTGCCAGTGAGGGCTTCTTCTATTTGCCGAATGCCGTGAAGCAGCGCATCTTCAAGACGAGTTCAGGCAAGGCAAAGCTAACCGTCTGCCCTATCCCGAAGCATAACCTGGAGCCCGACGAACTTCTGTTGACGACGATTCGCAGCCACGATCAATTCAACTCCACAATCTACGGATTGAATGATCGCTATCGCGGCGTCTTTGGTGGCCGGCGGGTTCTCTTTCTGAACCCGCTTGATATGGAGGCAAGGAATCTGCGGGCCGGTCAAATCGTGGACATCTGTAGTCACTTTGAGGGAGAAGTCCGCAAGGCACCGCGCTTCGCAATCGTTCCCTATGCGATCGCCCGCCGGAGCGCCGCCGCGTACTACCCGGAGGCCAATGTGCTGGTGCCCGTGCGCAGCGTTGCCGCGAAGAGTAACTGTCCTGCCTTTAAGTGCATGCGCATCACGCTGCATCCGTCAGATTCCGTTGAGGCGCTGCACTTCTCCAAGGCAGATCTTGATCGCAACATGGATAGAGTTGTGCCGCGCGTACCGTGACGAGAGCCTATTGGTGGCCCAGGGCCTTGCGTACGGCCCGCAATTACGCCGCAGGAATCAACCGGCGGAAGATTTTCCAGTACGAAATCGGCGCCAGGCGTTCGAGGAGTGCCAGGAACTTTGCGTCGTTGCCGACCAGTATACGCGCCGAGCGCCGTTCGATGCCCTTCACGATAATTTCGCCGGCGACTTCGGGCGGCATGCGCAGTGCTTTTTTCGCGAGGGCTCTGCGCCGCGCGACTTCTTCCGGAGGCATGTCCTTGGGTACTCGAGCGTTATCTGCAATCGAAGTTGCGACGCCGCCCGGATGAACAACCGTAACTCCGATTTTCGAACCCGCGAGCTCGTGCCGTAGTGAATTCGAAAATCCGCGCACGGCGAACTTGCTTGCCGAGTAAGCCGTTTCCGCGGGCGGCGAGATTATTCCGTAGATGCTCGAAAGGTTCACCACGCGTGCGTCATCGCTTTTTCGCAACAGAGGCAGAAAAGCTCGGGTCATCCGCACTACGCCCCAGAAGTTAATTTCGATCAACCACTCGAAATCTTCCTCGCTGACCGCTTCGAACGTGCCGCCGATGGCCACGCCGGCATTGTTTACAAGGATGTCCACCCCGGGATGCGCGGCGATTACCACTTGTGGAAACGCTGCCACGGCACGCCGGTCTGCAACGTCAAGATGATGTTGGCTGATGCGCGGCGCACTGCGCGGAGCGGTGTGGTTTGTTGGTTCCGTCTGAGCTAGGTGTGCCATACGCGCCGTTTCTGATAGTCCCGCATCATTCACGTCAGCGAGCGCAAGGCTGCAGCCACGGCGAGCGAGCGATACGGCAATGGCACGACCGATGCCGCTCGCAGAGCCGGTGATCACCGCCGTGCGGTTCTCAAGCTTCATTGCGCTAGTCATAATCTCCCGTCATCAGCAGCACATGCACACGATTGACGCAATTTCTTCACGCGCACAACTGTACTCAAGGTTGCGACCTAAGACGCGGAGGCTTGCGCGTGGCCACGTTGCGTGGCGAGATATTCTAAAATCGCCTGGTTTGCCACGCCAGGCTGGTCGGTCTCGAAAATGTGGCTGGCGCCCGGGATCAGCAGCAACTTGGCGTGAGGAATACGTTCCGAGATAAGCCGGCCATTTACGGGCGGAACCAGCATGTCGGTCTCGCCGTGGATGACCATTGTTGCAGCTGCTATTTGCGCGATACGGCTGTAGGCTTCCCAACTGATAATCCCTTGCAGTTGGTTTGTATATCCTTGCGGAGTGGGATACCACTTCATGCGGATGGCCATATCTTCATCGATTCGCTCGCGCGGCGTGCCAGAGTCGTAGATGAACGGGATGATGGCCTCCTTCGCTTCTTCCGGGGTCATGCCTTGGCGCATCAGAACTTCAAGAACCTTCGGTTTGGCCTGCACCGCATGGGGGCCGCCTGCGGCAGTACAACCCAAAATCAGCGAACGCACGCGCTGCGGATATTGCAGCGCGAATTCCTGCGCGATCATGCCCCCCATCGAAACGCCAAATACATGCGCGGTCTGCACGTTCGCCGCATCGAGGACGGCGGCTGCGTCCGAGGCCATCAGCGCGATGGAATAGACGCCGGCGGGTACGTCACTCTGTCCCACGCCGCGATTATCCAGAGCGATCGTGCGATAGGATTGAGCAAGAACCGGGCGGGTGCGATGCCACATGTAAGATGGATAGCTCAGGCCCATGATGAGCAGCAAAGGTTCGCCGGAGCCTTCTTCATCCCAGTAGATTTTGGCGCCTTGATTTTCAACGAACGGCATACATCCTCCAAGTACGCAAAATGTTAGGCTCCCCGAGCGGGCGCCGGGGACAACCATCAAATCAGCTGGTAACTTTCAGGTGAACGTTACCTACACGGCTCCGGTTGTCAGCCTCCGACGTTCGAAGAAAATTCATGGTCCCGTCGTTTACGGACCCAAACGTAAAGGAGGCCAGGTCTTTCACATAATTCTGCGGGACTCTCCACGGCGCTCGCTGTCCCTGCCTGGGCAGCACGTCGTCGGCACGGCGTACGTAGCCTGAACTAAAATCGAGCAAAGGCTCGGGGTTGATTGATGGATCCGGAAGACTCGGCACACATACCGAAAATCCCTTGCGGTCCATGTATTTGAGCAACCGGCAGACAAACCGCGCCGTGAGATCACACCGCAGCGTCCAGGAATTATTCGTATATCCAAACGCGAGCGCTAGATTCGGAATACCGCTGAACATTGCGCCTTTGTATACCAGCTTCTCGTTAAATTTTGCCGGCACACCATCAACGAGAATATCAGCCCCGCCCATCAGCCTCACCACAAGACCTGTCGCTGAAACGATGATATCGGCCGGCAATGTTGTTCCGGAGCCCAAGCGGATGCCGGACTCCACAACTTCTGCGATCGTGTCGGTGACGATCTCGACTCGGCCGGAACGGATCGCGGCAAACAGGTCGCCGTCGGGCACCAGGCATATACGCTGATCCCATGGGTTGTAGCGGGGCGTGAAGTGCCGCTTGACGTCGTAATCGGGATGAAGCTGCTGTTTGATACCCTTGAGGATCAGGCCCTTCATCGTCTCTGGTTTGCTGCGCGCGAGGTAAAACATCATGATGCTGTACAGCACGTTCTTCCATTTTGTGAGTTTAGCGGCAAGCCTTTTTGGCAAACGCCGATACATCCAGATGGCCATCGCGTCCTTGCGTGGGCGGGTAACGACATAGCTGGGAGAGCGCTGCAGCATCGTCACATGAGCGGCTTCCCTGGCAAGTGCCGGAACCAGCGTCACCGCCGTGGCACCGCTTCCAATGACAATGATTCGCTTGCCCGCGTAATTGAGGCCCTCGGGCCACTCCTGTGGGTGCAAGAACTGTCCCTGAAAGCGATTCACACCCGGGAACTCCGGGTTAAAGCCTTTTTCGTAACTATAGTAACCGCTGCACATATAGAGGAAGCTGCAGAACAGTCGGACGATCCGTCCATCTTTCGTCTGCGCCTCGACCGTCCAGCGCGCGTCGGTTGAAGACCAGGAAGCTCGGATCATCCGATGTCCCAGCCTGATGTGACGGTCAATCCCATAGTGTGCCGCGGTGTCGCGGATATAATTCCAGATGGCCGGTCCGACGGCGATCGCCTCGTCCGCCTGCCATGGCCGAAAAGGAAATCCCAGGGTGTACATATCAGAATCGGACCGGACGCCTGGATAGCGGAAGAGATCCCAGGTTCCGCCGATTGCGTCGCGGGCCTCGAGGATTGCGTAAGTTTTTTTGGGGCAGGCGGTCTGCAGATGGTAAGCAGCATCAATGCCTGATATGCCGGCGCCAATGATCACTACGTCAAAATGTTCTGGTGATTGCATCGACATGTTTGGGTCGTTCTCGTGTCCAGGGCGTCGTTGTAGCCTGAAGCGGCGCCGGTCCCGAGTCAATTTAGTACCTCTTCAGAAGCCGGAAAACTATTCGAGCAGATTAGGCTCGTCCTGGATGATGCGCGCGAGCAGCGGCTGAAACTGGAACCATCCTGCGTGGTGGCTTCCCACCTGCCCCCTCGTTGTAACCGCTGTGGCATGTTCGATCTTTACCGGCACGCCCGCCGCCTCTGCGAGCAACTGCGCATGGCAACTACGGTCCATGGTGATGAACCACCACGCGGCTTCCTCGACGCAGTGGCCAACGGTGATCAATCCGTGATTGCGCAGAATCGCAGCTTTAAATTCTCCCAGAGCCTGCGCAATCCGCTCGCCCTCCGACGTTTCATAGACCACGCCAGTGAACTCCGCAAAGAGTCCGTGGTCCTCGTAAAACGCGCAGGCATCCTGCGTGATGGGGTCGAGCAGCCGCCCGAGTGACGCCCAGGATTTTCCGTACATCGAATGCGCATGCGCGGCCGCGATCACGTCGGGACGCGCGGCGTGTACCTGAGAGTGAATGGCGAAGGCTGCTCCATTCACCGGATATTTTCCGTCCACGACTTCGCCACGATGATTCACTAGAATCAAATCGGACGCGCGAATCTGGCTGAAGTGCATCCCGAAGGGGTTCACCCAGAAGTGGTCGAGTTGCTCCGGATCGCGTGCGGTGATGTGTCCCGCCACGCCTTCATCGAATCCGAAACGCGAAAAAAGACGGAATGCAGCAGCCAGCATGCGTTTCCGATGCAAGCGCTCTTCGGCCGCGGTGGCAAACACAGGCGGCCGCGGAATGTTGAGTACATTTGCGGGTGCTCCGGCCATTTGGACCTCCCAGGCCAGTGAATCCCCTCACTTGGCACAGTGCCGCCGATTATATACAATGCCCGTCGCGTTAGTCACCGTCATCTGTAAGCAACTATCAGCAGCCGGTTAGCTGGCTGCGGTGCCCGAATAGTCAGAACCAGAGGGATCACCTATGAGCGAATTGAATCACAAATTCGAGCTTGCCGCGCGGCCCGTCGGTATGCCTAAGCGAACCGATTGGACGTACAAGGAGGAGCCGGTTCGAGAACCTGGCGAAGGTGAGTTGCTCATAAAGATTCTTTATATTTCGCTCGATCCGGCTATGCGCGGCTGGATGAACGAAGGGAAATCGTACATTGCTCCGGTAGAAATCGGAGCGGTCATGAGGGCTGGGGGACTGGGGCGCGTAACGGCGTCGAAAAATCCCAAGTTTGCCGTCGGCGATTACGTTTACGGGGCTTTCGGCGTTCAGGAATTCGCAATTTCGAACGGCAACGGCATTACGAAGATAAATGCCGGCGCGATTCCGCTGCCTGTTTTTCTGGGGACGCTCGGAATGCCCGGAATGACCGCGTATTTTGGCTTGCTGGATATCGGCCAGCCAAAGCCTGGCCAGACCGTAGTTGTCTCAGGCGCAGCTGGAGCGGTAGGAACGGTCGTTGGACAGATCGCCAAAATAAAAGGTTGCCACGTGGTAGGCATCGCTGGCGGAGCCGAGAAGTGCAGCTACATTATGAAAGAGCTCGGCTTCGATGCCGCGATCGACTACAAGTCCGAGGATGTCCGCAAATCTCTGCGGCAGCATTGCCCAAATGGCATCGACATTTATTTCGACAACGTCGGCGGCGAGATCCTGGACGCCGCGCTTGCGCAGCTTGCGCGTGGCGCGCGAGTGGTCATCTGCGGCGCAATTTCGCAATACTGCAACACCACGCCAATCAAAGGACCCTCGAACTATCTCTCGCTTCTCGTTAATCGCGCCACCATGAAAGGTATGGTCGTATTCGACTACGCCGATCGTTACTCTGAAGCCGCACGAGAGATGGCAGCGTGGATGGCGGCAGGCAAACTCAAATCGCGCGAGGACATCGTAGAGGGCCTCGAAACATTCCCCGAAACGCTGCTGAAGCTCTTCAAGGGCGAGAACACGGGAAAACTCATTCTCAAAGTCGCCGACGCATAAAGATATCCTCACACATAAAAGGACAATCGGGTTCACTCTCCTTTCCATCAACTTGTACCGACCATCCGCCTGGTGCCGAAGTCCTGCATCCGAGAACGAACGTTGCGTGGTATGGTTTCCGCTGTACTCGAGACAAATTGAGAACCATGACCGAAAAACTGGCGGGTCAAGAGGTGTCGTCAGCGAGCCTGGCGCAGCGCGAAGCGCAGCGCCTGCGCGAGGAGTTCCAGAAATTGTACGCGCAGGAGGCGAGGATATTTCGCGCGCCGGGACGCGTGAACCTGATCGGCGAGCACACCGATTACAACGAAGGATTCGTGATGCCCGTGGCCATGGATATGTACACCTGGGTCGCCGCAGCACCGCGAAAAGATTCGCGCGTGCACGTTTATTCGCAGAATTTGGGCGAGCGCGCCGATATGGATTTGCAGCATCTGAATTTGCAGGTGCTGCGCCATTGGAGCGCGTACGTCCTGGGAGTGGCGGCGAGCTTGCGCATCTCGGGTGAGGAAGTCGGGGGCGCGAACCTGCTGGTGGAAGGAAAAGTCCCGATGGGCGCGGGGCTTTCGTCTTCGGCGTCGGTGGAAGTGGCGGCGGGTTACGCGCTGCTGGAAAGTTCAGGGCTGTCGCTCAGTCCCGTGGAGCTGGCGAAGATTTGCCAGCGCGCGGAAAATGAATTCGCCGGAGCGCGTTGCGGCATCATGGACCAGATGATCGCCTGCTGCGGGCGTGCAAACTATGCGTTGCTCCTGGATTGCCGGACGCTGGAATTCCAGCTGCTGCCATTATTTTCAGACGCGCAATTCGTGGTGTGCAACAGCATGGTGAAACACGACCACGCGGCGGGAGAATACAACGCGCGGCGCGCTGATTGCGAGACAGCCACGCGCATTCTGGCAGGGCAGATGCCGGGGGTGCGGGCGTTGCGCGACGTGTCGGTCGCGGATCTCGAGCGCCATGCGCAATTGCTGCCGGAAGTGGTGTACCGGCGCAGCCGCCACGTGATCTGTGAAAATGCGCGCGTGCTGGCGGCGCGCGAGGCGCTGGAAAGCGGCGATCCGGAATCGTTTGGGCGCTTGATGCGCGAATCGCATCGCGGCCTGAAAAAGGATTACGAAGTAAGCAGCGCGGAGCTAGATCTGCTGGTCGAAATTGGCAGTGGGATCGCGGGCGTATACGGCTCGCGCATGACGGGCGGCGGATTTGGTGGTTGCACTATCAGCCTGGTGCGCAGCGGCGCGGTGGAAGAGTTCCAGAGCGCCATCGCCCGCGGCTACCAACGAGCGACCGGCCGCAAGCCGGACATCTATATAGTGCGCGCCTCCGACGGCGTGCGCGAAGTCCTGGAATAACCCAGCGTACCGGCCGGCCTGCGGAATTCATCTTTTAGGGAGCATGTTGTGGCGCCTTTCGATTTCGAAAAGCAATCGCATCGGCGCTTGAATCCGCTCACGGGCGACTGGGTGCTGGTTTCGCCCGGACGAACAGCGCGTCCGTGGAAGGGCCAAACCGAAATGGCGGTGCCGGAAAACGTGCCGGCCTACGATCCACAGTGCTACATGTGTCCCGGGAACAAGCGAGCGAGCGGAAAACACAATCCCAATTACACCGGAACGTTCGTTTTTGAAAACGACTTCGCGGCGCTGCAGCCCGGCGGCGACGCGCACGACGAAAGCGTGTCCGGCTTGCTGGTAGCGAGAGCCGAGCAGGGAAGCTGCCGCGTGGTCTGTTTTTCACCGCGTCACGACCTGACGCTCGCGAAAATGTCCAACGCGGAACTTCGCGCCGTGGTGGATGTGTGGACCGGGCAGTATCAATCGCTGGGAAGCGAAAACGGAATCAATTCCGTCCTGATTTTTGAAAATCGCGGCGTCATGATGGGCGCGAGCAATCCGCATCCGCACGGCCAGGTATGGGCGAACGCCACCTTGCCGAACGAACCTGCCAAGGAACAAGCGTCGTTCGCGGCGTACCAGCGACAACATTCAGTTTGTTTGCTGTGCGAGTATTTGAAAATCGAAAAAGAAAAGAAGGACCGCATCGTCTGCGAAAATGATGAGTTCACCGCGGTCGTGCCGTTCTGGGCGGTGTGGCCTTTTGAATTGATGTTAATCAGCAAGCGCCACACGGGCTCTCTGGAGCAATTTTCGCAAGCCGGGCGCGACGCCGTAGCGGACATCCTACATCGCGTTACGGCGCGTTACGACAATCTATTCAATACTTCTTTCCCCTACTCCATGGGTTTTCACCAGCGTCCCACCGACGGAGAAGCGCATATCGAGTGGCATTTTCACGCGCATTTTTATCCGCCGCTGTTGCGTTCGGCCGTGGTGCGGAAATTCATGGTGGGGTACGAGCTGCTGGGCACTCCGCAGCGAGACATCACGCCGGAAGAGGCCGCCGGGCGTTTGCGCGAAGCAGGCGAGAAACAATAGTCCCGGCGATTTCAGCTGCCAACACGCTTGCGGCGTGATGCGCGACGCTTTTGAGCAGCGGCTGATTTGTGCGCCCAAAGTATAAGGTCGCGCAAAGCATCGGCATGAACGCGGGCGACACGCACCAATATCCATTCGTAATTGAGGTAGTGATCGGTGATGTAGTAGGAGGCAGGGTCGGCGGCCAGCAGCTCCGCGCGTTGTTCAAAATCTGTCCGTACTACGAGCGATTCACCGTCCTGATGGAACCGCAGGAACAAAACACCGCCTACGCGAAATCCAGGCGTGCCGTAGGACATACCCTCTTCGACGTTGTCGAGGGATAGCGCGATTTTGCGAACGGCAGCGAAGGTCACGGGCATACGCAGCGACTATACCGCGCCCGTTTCCTGAATAAACCTCAAAAGACCACAAGACAGGATTTCCGCAGCGGTTCGCTGGCACACGTGTCAGCGACAATGACGCATCGCAGAAATTAGTGCGCCCAGATCTTGGACGGGTCGGTTTCGTAGGGGTACACATGAACCATCCAACCGAAAATCTGAGGGAACCAGCGCCCGCCGGCCTGCTCGCACGCTTCCTGAGTTGCGATCGAACCGCGCAGTCCGAATTCCTTAAAATCCGCGTTCTGCAAGGAAGTGCCCCTCGGAGGAAGACAAAGATTAGTATGTTTGTGCCAGCGCGCCACGCTCAGTGGCACGCGCGCGTTCAAATCGCCTTCCGTTGCCAATTTGCGCGCAGTGTACATCGCGCCTACCAGCTCGTAGCCGTCTTTTGTTTTTTTGTAGAGCAACGACGTTGGATGCGCCGGGTCGAACTTAAAGCTAGCTTCCATGGCGTACGCGTAATTCGTGAAGTGATACTGCGGTTGCGGGACGTTGGGCCCGAAAATCTTGAAGCCGTCGGCGAGCGCCACGCGATAGTCCTTATACTTCTCCATGGTGGGCCGCAGTTGCACGAGTATTTCCTCCGCTCGTTTTTCATCAGCGGGGTTCGCGGAGCGCAACGCGGTCATATACATGTGTGTACCCATGTCCATGTCGTGATCAGACATGGCATCATTCGCGGTCTTGGTGGCGTCTGGGTTTTTTTCCGAATCGTGCTGCTCCATGTCCATTCCAGCCATGGAGTCGTGCGCTTGCGCCGGAGAAGATTGCGAACTCGGGGATTGCTGCGCGAGCAGAGGAGGCGCGAATGACGGCACCAATGAGAACGCCGCGGCCGCCAGAAAAATAATTGCGAATTTCTTGGTCATGATTGAACCGCCTAGCTTAGCGGTCATCTGGCTGCTCATTATTGGGCTCCTGTTAATGATAACGTCAAAGCCGGCGGAAAATTTCATGCGAAGCGCGTAGCGCCGCGAATGAACAACATCGGTCAGCGCGCATTCGGAGAAGAAGTAAAGAAGGCCCGGGTGCCCGAGCCTTCTCGTGGGGGCTTTCTTATGGCAAATATGGCACAGCGGCCTGGGTGTGTCCCAAACGGCACGCCAGGCTATCGGCCACAATAGGCAAACCCCAGAAAGCGCGGAAAGTTGCGCAGATGGCGGGTAGGCCCCAGGCCCCATCCCGTTTCCGCCAACCGCGCATTGATTCTGTTACGCTTGCGGGATGACGGCATCGCTGGCTGCCAAGCCGCATCGAATAGTCGGTTACTTGGGCGTCGTTTCAGGAGCGACTTGAAACCCAACAGCGAACTGGAAGCAACTTTCGTTCCACAACCACCGTCCAATGCTGGAACGCGTTGAGAAGTTTATTTGCTATTTCGCGCCGTGGACTCTTGACGGCAGGATTGAAATCTGTAAACTGCGGTTTTCCATTATGGCGACGCTGGCAAACCCGATCGAAGACCCGCTGCAGGAATTCGAATACCCGCAGCGCGAGGCGGCC
>Ga0209655_10000542_pt1 | contig 14336 bp, 10 predicted proteins | sample BogFormECP03_OM2_FD_188236 | JGI IMG/M metagenome (GOLD analysis project Ga0209655, IMG submission 188236) | Bog forest soil microbial communities from Calvert Island, British Columbia, Canada - ECP03_OM2 (SPAdes) (version 2) | ecosystem: Environmental > Aquatic > Freshwater > Wetlands > Bog ...
CAGGAATCCGCGGAACTCGCGATGCGCGAAAACGCGCTCGCGCAATCTTCCCTCCACGATCTTCCGGAATTGATCAAGAAGATCGCAGGCAACGAGAAGATGGCGGAATCGAAACAGCTTGCCGTGGATGTCCAGAGCGCGCTCTCACAGAGCCTCCAGCTCGCAGGGCGGAGCGAGATGAACCGCGGCGTGAAGCAGGCACCCTTCATCGTTCTAACCGGCGCCAACATGCCTGCAGTGCTTTCGGAGATTTCTTTCGCGAGCAATGCGACTGACGAGAACCTGCTGCTCGAAGGCGGCCAGCGGCAGCGCCTTGCCGAGGGACTGTACCGCGGCATTGCCGCCTATCTCGCTAGCTTGCACAGCCTGCCGGATAACAAGCAAAGGCTTGTCAGTGAAAACGGTGCGAGCAGATCATCGGGATTTGCAACATCCACAGCGGCAACCGGGCGAAATTCCCAGTAGGATCAGGCGAGGCCCGAGGTGTTGCAGCGACCGAACGACAACATGCCGACTCTCGTGCTCTCGGTTGGGATCCGCATCGAAAGCTCAGATTTAAGCACCCGACACGTCCTTGCGACCGGTCCGGGGTCGTACGACAGAGTCGGGAAAGCTTATCCGTGGCCCGAGGCTACCGATGCTGCGAATTGAATTTCTGCTATAGGGTTTTGCGGGCGGTTGCCACTTTGTAATCGGAAATGGCGTGGGCCAGGGCCGTTATGAATGTTTTTACGTGGGTGCTAGTCATGCCTGCTGGAATCTTAATCATGCCGGAAGCAACGAAATTATCCACGGCAGTCCAAAGGCTGTCGTCAACGACAGTCCAATTGACCTGACCGTTCGTTGTACCCGTAACGATGTAGGAATCGATGATGCGCAGCGAAACTCCCGGCGTGAGCATAGCCATTACGCCGCCGTTGTCGTTCATCGCGCTCGTTACGTCGAGCGAAAACCACTCCAAATCCTGAAGCGTTGCGTATTCCGATGTGCTTGCGAGACCGTCCTGAACCGCTGCGCTGACAATCTGCTCGACTGCGAGATCCTGTGCGGCTTGATTGGCGGTGCCGTTGGCGTTGGTCGGCGGCATGGCGTCCGCGATCGCGCTGGACGTGCCGACGAGCATCAGATATGTTGTGTGCGTCTGGAGAATGTGCGCCACCGCGGCGCCGTAGGCTTCAAATTGCGGAAGCGTCATCCCGTACCGCGGCTGCGTGAGATCTGTGGTGACGGCGTTAGCTACGAAACATTGAACGGCTGCTTGCTGGCTCGCTGTGCAATTGGTGGCCTGCGCGGCGGTGGGTACGGAACTCGCCGCTAAAACTAAGACTGAAAACACTCCTGCCAGAATCGTGTTGCGTATCAGCATGGCAAAGCCCTCCGATGGATGCATTGCTGCGTGCTGGCCCACGAGGACGGGGTGCGCGGGAAGCCCACTGCGATCGTTTTTCTTTCTAGATCGTGATCTAAATGACTGCGAGCTGGGAGTGGTGCAACACCACAATGCAGGGGGAGCCCTTGACGGTTCAACTGGCCCGCGGGTCAGGAGAGAGGACAGCCGAGAGTACAGTAGTGGCTTGAATCCAGCTGGGTAGATCGGCTGGCAATGCGTCACAAACTGCGTACCGGATAGCCCAACCTAATTGGGAGAACACAATGAGAGTCAAAATCCAACCGAGGTTCCGAGCTGTTTCCCTCCATCGCTTCGACTTCTCGAACGCATGGAGGAAGCGCAACTCTCGAGCGAAATCTGAATTGCCATTGGGTGAATCAACTTTAGCCTGGAAGTAAGGGGCGGTCTCCCCGCTGTCCCTGCTCTCTTCGAGAAGCCAAAAGATTGTTGAATTTATGCATATCATCGAGGTCCTTGGGCGTAGAGCCTTTCCCTCGGCTGCGGCAAAATCCCAAAGCCAGGAACTGACACTTCTCCGACCCATACCTCAAACACTCTTGTGATTCTTCGTCCGCACTAGGCAAGTTGTGGACCCGAATCATAGTTTTCAACAGCCTCATCTCTTATTGGCGCTTGACAAATGAAGCGGATTCTTTTAACAAGACCTGCTGAGCCGACGAAATTTCCGAGGAGAAGTGAAAAAACCGTCATCGAGTGACGTCGGCTAGCTAAGTTGAGTCGCGATCAAATGGAAAAATGGTCGCGGCCGATTTTGCAGTTTCGTGCACCCATTCAGCCAGTGCTCTGCGCGCATCCAGCGCAAGAAGCTGGCTGCAAACCCCGCGCACCTCAGATGGCACCGTTTCTGACGATCGGTGCCGAGCCATCCTTTGAACTTGAGGAACTCTGGAAATCATGCCTGACGCTGTTCAGTCCGCCGAGCCCGCTGGAACTTCTGAGCGACGGCTCCATCCGCGTAAGCCACTTTGGTTTCCCCGCATACAGTTGGAGGACCAAAATGGCGGCATCATTCTTAATATCAGTGAACGCGGACTCGCGATGATGGTGGTGCACAGTTTGGCGGACGATCCCTTGCGACAGATGCGTTTCCAACTCTCGGAAACCAGCGCTTGGGTCGAGACACAAGGCCGGATCGCCTGGGTCAGTGGTTCGAAGACGACGGCAGGCGTGGAATTTGTGGATCTCCCCGATGAGGGGCACATTCGAATTATGAAGTGGATTTCACCGGCCAATTCGAGCACATCGGTAAGAGAGACCAGACTCGAGAACAGCGCGGTGATTACTGCCTTGGCTGACTTGGACCCGCAAAGCGCAGTTTCGGTTCCCGAACCGGAAACTGCGGGAAGCGTCGTTGAGGATCAAGACGAGACCGTGATTGTAGGAAATCCGATTGAAGTTCCACGCAGTTCCGCCGAAACACGAGGTGTTAAAACCGTCTCGGACGGTTCCGCGAGCGAAAGTACAGAGGCAGCTGCCACCGAGAAGCCCGGGACGATTCTTTTCGGCAAGATAGATCGACCGATCGCGGTTTTGGTGCTTGCCGCGCTCCTGCTTTCAACCATAGTTATCTTCCTCACTTTTCATTTTCGAGGGCTTGTGAGCAACCAACCGGCTGATGACGTCGCAGTTTCAGCGAAGGGGCCTGGGTCGCCGCCAAGGATCTCGGTGCATCCTACGACGGCATCGGCCCGTTCCAACCGTCCGCTGAACGGTCCGGGTTTCGTGCTGCAAGTAGGCGCGATGATACACAAAGACAATGCAGACGCCCTGGCGGAGTCGTTGCGGCAGAGGAATTTCCCCGCGTTTGTGTCCTGGCACGAGACGAATCGTTTCTATCGCGTGGTTGTTGGACCGTTCGACGACCCCGATTCCACTTCCAAGGTCAAAGCAGAACTAAGCGAACAGGGATTCGAGGCCATCCGTATGCCGTCGAATTCTTCTGCCCAACAATAGCGTCCTCCCGCTTTGCGCCGAATCGATATTGTTGACTCTCACCAACAGCATCGCTATGGCAGAGGTTGCTATCCCTCCAGGCGAACAGGTGGTCGAAGAACGGAAAGTACCCGATATGAGCGCTGCTGAGAATACGCGAAGCTGAAGTAAATATTTGCCGCAGGTGTGAGCCGTCGAGGGTATGGAAGTTTCTTGCCGTTCAGAAAGAGACAATCACGTTTTTGCACGGACGCTAGCGGTGATTAAGTCGCTCGCAAGGACTTCCTGCTCGGTGATGTGCGGCAGGCCCTCGCAGCAAGCCAGAAAGAGCGAGATCGCCTGCGTGAGAAATAAATTGTTTTCACTGGTGCGAATCGCCTCTACGGAATCCCAGAGAGCGATCAGCGTCACCTCCGGTGATTCCGATTTGCCGGAGGCCAAAGCGAAAACGCCGCGGTATCCTCCTTGCTGCCGTGCCAAGTCGACAACAGAGGACAGGGTGTCCTGGAAATCTTGAACCTTACCCGAGCGAAGGTGGAGTTGCCAAACGCGGGCGTGCATGGCGTCCGCCGTGAGGCGTACCCTAAGGATGTCCTGGAATGGTACATCAACTCCGAACGTCCTGGGCAAGAGGTTGCGATTTAGCGGAAACCGGTAATAGCTTGGGACTCGTCTTCAGCACTAGGGATTGCGTCCAGCAAGTGCAACGTCTCCAGAACCAACCGCACATTTCCACGCGGTCGCAGCAATTTCAGACGCGCGCCTCGGTGCTGGAGGGACATAAACGCGCGCACGATGGTACTGATACTCGAAGAATCGAGCTGCGTTACATCGGTCAGATTGAGCAATATCTTGACGGTGCCGTTGTCAATCAGCTGTCGCAATTGTTTGCTTAAGATATCGTTAGCATGACCAATCGTCGCTTTTCCCTGCAGGTCAACTACGACGACATCGGCGGCATGACGGAGAGAGATTTGGAGGCCCATAGCTGGGCCCTCCGAGCCCATTGCAACAATGCTTTATTTTCACGACGCGTTTTGATTGGTTGCATTATATCCCTTCTCATCGAGCTAAACCCAGCGCTGTAGTTGTTTAGCTTTTAGATCGAGAGAAACAGTCAGTCACGGTCCAACCGAATGTCGGATATGCGGATCGTCGGCGGGCTATTCGGGTGGTTCTGGGAGTCCCCAGAGGTTGCCGCCCGTGGTGTGCGGGTTGTCGGCCGATATAGCCCGCAACCCGGTTACTCGCAATTAAGCAACCAAATCCCGCTGTGCACGCCATGTCCTACAACTGCGCAAGGATATGGTCAGAGTGGGCCGTTACTTTCCAGATGACAAACCGCAGAGTCGGGCAAAGGCATTTCCGATAGTGTGCAAACGGATGCACGACGATCAGCCGAGAAACTTCAGCCCACTAGAATCAATAGAATGCAGGCGCTGTGGAACCGACCCTGGTGAACCACAATCATTTGGAGTTGTGCCCCGTAGTAACACAACCGCAACGTAACTCATTTAAATAGAAAACCCGTGTGCGCCGTACCCCGGCCGGCGTACACTTACCGTGAGGGTCACATGGTCCACGATGAAATTTGCGTTTGCGGACATCCGCAGTCGCTGCACAGAACTTACGGCTGCAACGGCTCGCATCCCAATCCAGCCCCCCAAAAAACCGACCGTGTCTTCTGTCCGTGCAAAGCATTCCAAAAACGCAAAGCGGCTCACGGTTAGAGTATGGGCGGGCGATTTGGCTCGTTCTGGGCATCCCCCTGGAGAAAGACCGTATTTCACCCAGACTTGGAGTGTCGGTCGAGCAGTCGAAGCAGGAAGGGTATTTCGGAGAGCTCTGATATTGTGCATTGCACTTTTCGCTGTGGAGATTCGTTGGCCCCTTTTATTTTAGCCTCAACGCGGGCCGCGAGCGCGTGCATGTGCGGTTGGACTTGGGGGAGAGCAAAATAGCTTTCCACGTCCTGTCGTGCAGCATTCCAAATCTCTTGGAGTAGATTCGGGGCAACGCCCGCAACAATCGCGCGAGTCACAAAATCCTCGAAATCCGCGGGGTCGTCGCCTACGGGGGCCGACGTGAGCATTCGTTCAGCGACCCCACCCGCGGCCAAGTAGCGGGCGGAGTCAACGATTTGTATCGACGGCTCTTCATACACAGGTTCGGTCAGAGCATCAAATCCGCGCCCATGGCTGTGTTGTGCTCCGTGGATGACCACTTTTTTCGCTCCCATCCGAGCGGCGTGCAAGATATGCGCGGCCTCGTGCATCGCAACCTGCTTTGCTTTGGTGTCAGATGCGCTCATAACAATGGGTGGAGAATCCTTTCAGGGGCGCCATCCGTTGACCGCGTCTACCACCGCGACCTCGAGAAAAAACGTGCGGTCAGGACTGTGCAGTGCGAAGCGGTACACACATTCGGATAGCTTCCAGAGGCACGCTTTCGCCTCTTCCCTGCGCACTCGTCGCAGCACGTCTGCTTCTCAATTCCGTATAAGTCCGACCCGCACTTCGCACACTCTTTCAGAAAGAAATGCACTCCTTTGAGGATGACAGACTTCGCCCAGTGTACCGTCTTCAACACTGGTTTCACCTCGCCTTCCGGAACGCCGCCTCGCGTCATGATAGCCGCCAATGATAGCGACGTACGGTCTGCCCGTACTCGTCTTTGAATTCTAGCGTGGCCCATATATGGGGACTGACTGACCCACATCGCGGTTTCACGCTTCGACAGACTTGCAAAAATGACCGGAGACGCTTGCCCTTCACCGGTTTCTGCGATTCGAACAAAGATTCGAATGGTGCCATCCTGCGCTTCATTGCGGCCCACTTCGGCTGCTGTGCCTTAATCGAGAATTTGGCTCTGGTCGGCTGTTGCATCTCGAACAAGAAGTCGTCATCGTGGCCATGCACCGCAGTCATGGTGCCTCACTGTGTGTCGCGAGTTATAGCGTTGTCGTTTTATACCACCGGTTAACCTTGTATGGAAGTTGGCGGTGGACTTCGGCCATGCGTGACCTCGCGACCTGGAATCAACCTTAATCGAAGCAAGCCTGTAACCCTGGGAGGTCGAAGACCGAGCTGGCGCGAGGTCCGGCGATTTTTTCAACCTCTACGTAGTGGGTTCTTAAGTTCGCGGCCCGAGATGACCGGGTTATGCCTCGCGCCAGAAATGAGGAGCTGGACGACTGAACTGGAAAGCGACTCGCGCCTTGCCATGAATCCGTTTCCCGATGGTGATTACACGGCACTCCTGCTCCGCCTGATTCCGCATGTTTGTCACGAACAGCCGTTGGCCGCGCGCGACCCGGGTCTCCAGCCACAGCAGAGACCCGTTCTCGTTGATTTCAAATGCCTCGGCCTCTTCGTGGAACGGCTGCTGTTCCGCGTCCCATCCGTAAACGAGCAAGGGTACACGAGGCGTCGGACGCTGGCCTGCCCGGCGCTCGGGGGAGTTTCCTTCAGAGGATTTTTCGCAAGGTTTGTCGGGATTCTGTATGGTGTTCCGTGGAGATACATGGGCCCTTTCTCGTTCAGCTTCTTTCAGGGCATTCCAGATGCGGCTCACTGGAGTCTCCCCAAGTCTTCGATGGGTTTCGATAGCAGTGTCAACGATAGCCTTCGGGGCGAGTCACGGACCGGAAACGTTCACGTCAGTTTTCGTCTTAGTAACCCATCGGAGCACGCTCTCGTCTCGGTCTCGCTCGCGCCGAGGTCTTGCAGGGCGACACTGCCAAAGCCAAGGCGGCCTATCAGGATTTCCTCACGCTTTGGAAGGACGGCGGCCCCGATATCCCCATTTTCATCGCTGCAAAACCGCAGTACGCAATGTTGAGTAAAGACGTGTACCTGGCAGAAATTCATACAGTTACCCCGCCGGATGGAGATTGATCCCGCAAAGTCGCGTAGTGGCCAGAGATCAGCGCCTGAATGGACCCGAGCCAACTTACAAGAATCGATAAACACAAGCGCGTTTGAACGAAGCCGCTGGCTCGGCGGACGCTTCGCGTGCTATGCTCCTGACGTCATGCCGCAACGTAGCGCCTTTAATAGCGGTTTTCGCTTTTCTCTGTATTTCCTAAGCCGTGCAAAACCAATAGACTACAGAGGAAAAAAGATTCAATTCCCATAGCCGTTAGATCGGCTCCAGCCATTAGCCCGCATCCACCGCAACCGCCAGCGGCCTCCTTCAAACGGCTCTATCGAACGCGCGAAGAGCGCCTTGCCCTACTTCACGCTTTTGTTAAAACGCGCCTCCGATAGAGCACTAACGTTGATCATTACTGATCGGGATTTTAAGCGCGAAGGAAAAGTTCCTCTACTCCGCCCACGTTGACTTGCCCTGGAGCCCAGCCTAAAATGCGTCGCCAAGGGTAGCATCGCGGCAATGATTGGCCAAACCATCTCGCACTACCGGGTCCTTGACAAGATCGGCGCAGGCGGAATGGGCGAAGTGTATCGCGCCCACGACGAACAGCTTGACCGCGATGTCGCACTGAAAGTGCTCCCGGCTGGAATGCTCGCGGACGAAGCTGCTCGAAAGCAGTTCCGCAAGGAAGCTCTGGCCCTCGCCAAGTTAAACCATCCAAACATTGAAACCGTGTTCGAGTTCAGCTTGCACGATGGGCTGGACTTTCTGGTGATGGAGCTAATCCCGGGGCGTACCTTAAGTGAAATTTTGAAAGTTGGACCTCTGACGGAAAGAGAAACCCTACGACTCGGCATCCAGTTCGCAGAGGGGCTGGCAGCGGCGCATGAGCAAGGGGTCATACACCGCGATTTGAAACCGGGCAACCTGATGGTCACACCGGAAGGTCGCCTCAAAATCCTGGATTTTGGCCTCGCGCGACTTGTACAAACATCAGCAGACCCGAATATGACGCGGAGCATCACGCAGGAAACTGGAACCGTGTCGGGCACAGTTCCGTACATGGCACCAGAGCAGTTGAGAGGCGAACCAGTCGATGGGCGCGTGGATCTCTACGCCGCCGGCGCGGTGCTGTACGAATTGGCCACCCACCAGCGCGCCTTCCCACAAACTCAAGGCCCCCAACTGATGGGCGCGATCCTTCATCAGGAACCGGCGTCGGCCGTTTCTCTCAATCCGCGCATTTCGCCGGGCCTCGACGCAGTGATCCGCAAGACACTCGAAAAAATGCCATCGCAGCGCTACCAGACCGCCGGCGAACTCCGTGCCGCGCTCGAGAGTCTTACCGCCGGAACCAGCGCCGGATCGAGCTCCAGCCTCGCCGTCACGCCCTCGACCACTCTTTCCGTCACCGCAAAATGGGCGGTCGCGGTGGCAATCGTGGTTTTGCTCACTCTCGGAACGGTAATAGGACTAAATCTTGGAGGTCTGCGCAGCCGCTTGGTCCGCTCGCGCGTCGCTTCCAGTCCGGTGAATGGGCCGGCTGCTGGAATTCCCGTCCGGCCGGTGCAAATTCGTCCCGCAGTGGCAGTCCTCGGATTCAAGAATTTGTCCGGGCGCCCCGACGAGGCGTGGCTTTCCACCGCGCTCTCCGAGATGCTCACCACGGAGGTGGGTGCTGGCGAAAAACTCCGCACCATTCCTGGTGAAAACATCGCGCTCATGAAGATGAATCTTTCCCTCACCGACGCCGACAGCTACGGTGCCGACACGCTGCGCAAGATTCGCGCCAGCATCGGAAGCGACTACGTTCTGCTCGGGTCCTATCTCGCGCTCGGAAACGGTCAGGTTCGCCTGGATATCCGCCTCGAAAACACCGGGACGGGCGAACTGCTCAGCTCCATGTCCGCTCAAGGGACCGAAATGCAGCTCGCTAATTTAGTTACGCGCATCGGCTCGGACATTCGCAAAAAGCTCGGCGCCGGCCAAATCACTCCCGAGGAATCGGAAATCGTTCAGGTTTCGACGCCCTCCGATCCGGAAGCCGCGCGGGCCTACGCCGAAGCGCTCTCTCACCTGCGCAACTTCGATACCGCGGGCGCAAAGCCCCTGCTCGAACAAGTGATTAGATTGCAGCCGCACTTTGCGCTTGCACACTTGGCCATGGCACGGGTATGGAAAAATTTGGGATACCAAGTCCGGTCCAAAGCGGAATCCAAACTTGCCTTCGATCTCTCCTCCACTCTGTCTCGTGGGGACCGCCTCTCGATCGAGGGAAATTACTTCGAATCCATTGGCGATCGCGCGAAAGCCATTGAAACTTACAAATCACTCTGGAATTTCTTTCCAGACGAAATTGCTCCGGGCATTGCTATGGTTGAGGCGCAAATCGGGGCCGCGCAGTTCAAGGACGCCCAGGTTGGCATCGATGCTTTGCGCAAACTTCCCGCCTCCGGCCTGGAAAACATTCAGATCGATATCGCCGAGGCACGCGTAGCACAGGGACAGGGCGATTTCAAACACGAAATCGAGATCACCCACCGCAATATCGCCAGGGCCCAGGCTCTCGACGCTCGCACCCTGGAAGCCGACATGCATTACATGGAATCGCGGGCACTCGGAATGCTCGGCGATCTGAAAGGTGGGCAGAAGGCCTGCGAACAGGCACGCGAGCTGTACGCGGCCGTCGGCGATCAAGGCGGCGTGTCTCGGTCGGAAACCTGCGCCGCGAATCTGCTAGCGGATCAAGGCGACAATGCTTCCGCGCGACGTATGTACGACCAAGCGCTGGCGGCGTCTGGAAAAATTGGAGACAAGCAGGGCCAAGCCGTCAACCTACACAACATCGCGGTCGTGCTGCATGACCAGGGCAAACCTGTCGAGGCGAAGAAAATGATAGAGGAATCGCTGGTTATCGATCGCGAAATCGACAACAAGGTGGGCATCGTTGAAAATCTAACCAGTCTCGGCAATTTAGCTTCCGATCTCGGAGATATGTCCGGCGCGGAAAAGTTGTTCCGCGAAGGTCTTACCATCGCTACGGGTATCGGCGACCGCCCCGAGGAGGCGCTACTCTACAATAACCTCGCCGCCATCTTGTACGGCTACGGCAACGACGCAGGCGCGCAAACAATGTTCGAAAATGCCCAGGCGATTTATCGGGAGACGGGACAGAAAGACGGTATCGCATTGGCCGCCACCAACCTCGGCGCGATCCGCGAAGAGCAGGGCGATCTCGAGGGAGCCAAAGCTCACGTCCAGGAAGCGATCACGCTCTCTGCTGAATCTGGCAACAAACAGAGTAGCGGGACGGCCTCCCTCGGTATGGGTCAAGTCCTGCGCGAACAGGGCGACGTTGCCGGCGCGCACAAATTCTACGACCAGTCCTTGACGATTCGCACGGAGCTAGGAGACAACGCTGCTGTTGCCGAAACCGAAGCGTACATCGCCGACTTGGACAACGTCGAAGGCAATTACGCCGGTGGCCACGCGCTGGCAACCAAATCCGCTGCCGAAGCCCATCGCGAGAAAGCTTCCGATCAGGAGGCTGCAGTGCTGGCGATTCTCGCGCAGGCCTCGCTCGGTCTGAATAAAACCTCAGACGCGCAGATCGCCGTGTCAAGAGCCGCCGCCCTCGCAAAAAAGAGCCAGGAACGCCACGCTGTCGCAGCCGTTCAAATCGCCGAAGCGCAAGTAGCCGCAGCCAACGGAAAATCCGAAGACGCCACGAAGAGTTTGGAAGCTGTAATCGCCGACATGAACCGCCTGGGCCTAGTCTCAGTTCAACTGGAAGCTCGCCTAGCACTAGGCGAAATCCAGATCAAATCCCCTAAAACTGCCGCGGCAGGCCAGGAGACCCTGAGCATGCTGGAAAGGGACGCCACCGCCAACGGCTTTCTATTCATAGCCCGCCGCGCGCACGCCGCAGCCAGCCGGTAGAAATCATTTTGAACCCCGCGCTCCGGCGCCGCCTACCAGGATTTCCTCGCGCTCTGGAAAGAGTCGACCTGACATTCCCGTCCTCATCGCTTCAAAAGCGGAGTACGCGAAGCTGAAGTAAACAGGCGCACCTAGGAGAAATGCAAACGGTTACCTCGCCGGTGGGAACTGGTCCCTCAAAGTCGCGTGGTGGCGACCGAGCCTCTTTTGAATCGAACCCGGGAGGCTTCGCTCCTGGAAGACAGGATCGTTTCAGTACGGCTAGGCCGCTCTTTGTTTAAGCAGTTCGCAAGGTAGGAAGAATGAATTCGGGCATCTTGCGTTCTGGAGCGCTGAATAGCTCGAGCGGATTGCAAGCGCAGTCCACTTCGCAGGCTTATCGCGCCTCTCACTCGCCCCCATTTCCGAGTACTTCAGACCTACAGTTGAGGTACAATCTCCGACACTAGATCGATAGGCGATTGCCGACGCGGAACAACGCATCCGTCGTTGGAAGGCTCGGCGCGAAGCGCTCTCCGGAAGGTTTATGGAAACATCTGTCCCAACGGAATTTCGCCCACCACGACGGAATCAGAGTTCGTGGATATGAGCAAACTCTGGGACCGCCTCCGGGAACTTGAACAGCATCAGAATCGGAATGATTTCATAAAAGGCACTCAGGACAACTTCGTCCTGGGTTCTGATCGTCGGTCCTCGAAGCGCTTTTGGGCTTTTGAGCCCGTCTTGGTCTACGGTCGTGCAGCCGCGGATGACCCATTTCATGAAGGAACGGAAGCGCTGTACGTCAACGCCCGCGGTGGGCTAATCACCCTAAGCACTGCTGTAAGTCCCGGACAGACGCTTTTATTGATAAACAAGGCGAACCTGAAAGAGCAAAAATGTAGTGTCGTTCGTCAGGAATCCAGCTATTTGAACAGGACTGCTGTCATCGTTGAGTTTCCGCAGCCAGTCGCTGATTTTTGGGAAGCAACTCACGACTGATCTGGTGAATCGACGATGTGCACGGTAGCACGGCACCCCCGCGCCAAAGCTGCCTGCTGGTAATCTCGTAGGCACCGTTCCACGGAAGAGGTGATGACGGCCTGTCTCCGTGAGTGGTGTCGGAACATCTCGGTACCTTCGAGGTTACCCAGTTGCAAGACCCAGCCCATGTGCTGGATAATCCGGCTAAGTTCCTGGCGCACGCTTGATCGTGCGGACGTAAATGATCAATTGCCCACAGTGTAAAACACCAAATCCGGACTTCGCCGAGAGTTGCTCTAAATGCAGCACACCTATGCCCCTCGGCGACTCGGAAACAATACAAATGGTGGATCCCACCACCATTACTCCAGGAAGCGATTTCGGCCCGCGTTACCGCATCGAAACACTCCTGGGCCAAGGCGGCATGGGCCGCGTGTACAAAGCATACGACAAGGAGCTGAACCGTACTGTTGCAATTAAGGTGGTCCGCCAAGGAGCAATGGGGGAGACGGACGCCCTCAGCCGCTTCAAGCAGGAATTAGTCCTCGCCAGCAAGATCTCGCACAAAAACATTCTGCGCATTCACGACCTCGGCGAGGTCGAGGGCATGAAGTTCATCACCATGGCCTACGTGGAAGGCCACGACCTTCATCAAATCATAAAAGACAACCCCAAACTCCCCCTGGAACGTGTGCTGAAATTCGCGGTGCAGCTCGCTGGTGCGCTTGCGGCCGCGCATGCTGAGGATGTAGTCCATCGCGATTTGAAACCGCAAAATATCTTGGTGGACAAGGACGACCAAATCTACATATCCGATTTCGGCCTCGCGAAATCCTTTGCGGAAGGCGCTATCGGCATGACGCAATCCGGAGCCGTATTAGGCACTCCGCGCTATATGTCTCCGGAGCAGGTCGAAGGCAAGCCGACCGACGGGCGCTCGGATATTTATTCCTACGGTCTGATTCTCTACGAGATGGGGACCGGTGAAGTCCCCTTTACGGGTGAATCTACCCTTGGGGTGATGTATCAACGCATTAAGGAAAAGCCGAAAAGCCCTAAGTTAGCGAACCCATCTCTGCCGAACTGGTTCGTCAAGATCATTATGCGCTGTCTGGAGAAGGACCCGGACGCTCGTTATCAAAACGCGTACGAAATTCTCGCGGATCTGAAGGGTTCCCAATCGGGCAGCGGCCTTTCCCGCAGCATTTCCCACGGCGGTTCTACAGTCCAAATACAGATTCCGGAGTTTGCGAGTCGGCGCTGGGTTTGGGTCACCGCCGCCGTTGTCGCCGGGATGCTGTTTGCGCTAGCCATTCCTCCGGTGCGCCACATGATATTCGGAGGCGGAGGGAAAGGAGGCACCTCGAATGTTTCCGGAGTTCCTCCGCTTTCGAGTGGTCGATACGTTGCCGTTCTGCCGCTGCAAATCCTCGGAGATTCCTCGCAACTTGATTACGTAGCCAAGGGTATCGAGGAGGCGCTTTCGGCAAAACTCTTTGATTTGAAAGACGTCCGAGTCGCCCCCAATGACGCAGCCGACAAGGTGGATCAAAAGCAGCCTTTGCCAAAAATTGCGCGTTCATTGGGAGCCAACTTAATCGTCCAAGGCACGCTGCAATCCTCCGGAGACAAAGTCCGCATCACCATGCATCTGGAGGACGTAGCGGATAGCAAGAGACTCTGGAGCCGTCAATTTGACGGCACGGTAGCTGATTTGTTCACGCTGGAGGACCAAATCTACAATCAGCTGGTCGCGGGCCTCGACGTCAACCCGACCAATGATGAGCTTGCCACAGCGGCGGCACGGCCGACCGACAACGCCGCTGCCTATGACTTCTATTTGCGGGGACGCAATTCCTTGCGCGGCCACGACGAAAAAAGCTATCAGTCGGCATTGGATTTCTTCGATCAGGCGCTGAAGGCGGATCCCAAGTTTGCTCTTGCGTATACTGGCGTTGCCGACGCAAGTCTGCTGATGAACTCGATGAAGAAGGACAGTTTGTGGACGCAGAAGGCTCTTGCAGCCGCCGAGCAAGCACAACAGTTGAACGACAAACTGCCGGAGGTTCACGCCACGCTCGGCAACGTCTATCGGGCCACCGGCAAATACTCGGAAAGTGTTGCTGAGCTGAGACGCGCTCTGGCGCTGGCGCCCAATTCGGATGAGTTCTACCGCCGCTTAGGGAATGTGTACTCGGATAGTGGTAACAACGCGCAA
>Ga0209655_10000544_pt1 | contig 14274 bp, 9 predicted proteins | sample BogFormECP03_OM2_FD_188236 | JGI IMG/M metagenome (GOLD analysis project Ga0209655, IMG submission 188236) | Bog forest soil microbial communities from Calvert Island, British Columbia, Canada - ECP03_OM2 (SPAdes) (version 2) | ecosystem: Environmental > Aquatic > Freshwater > Wetlands > Bog ...
ATTTCTCTCCGGAGGAACATCCCGTGACCGAACGACTGGAAAATCTCGAGCGCATGATCCGCGGTGAGGTCTCTGCTCCCCCGATTGCTCAACTCATCGGCTTCCGCTTGGTCGCGGTAAAGCCCGGCGAGGCAGTCTTCGATTTCGAGTCCAGCGAAAAACACTACAACCCCATGGGCACTCTCCACGGCGGCGTTCTCTGCGACGTCGCCGATGCCGCCATGGGCGTTGCCTTCGCTGCCACTCTCGAAGACGGCGAATCCTTCACCACGCTCGAACTGAAAATCAATTTCCTCCGCCCCGTCTGGAGTGAAAAATTGCGCGCCGTCGGCAAAGTCGTCAAGCGCGGCAACACCGTCGGCCTCGTTGAATGTGACGTTACAAGTCCCTCCGGAGTGTTGGTCGCGCGCGCGTCCTCAACCTGTATGGTTCTGCGCGGCGCACAGGCGTCCGGCCGCTGACCATTCCACCGCAAAGAGCTCGCCGAGCCAGCCAAACACCGCTCCGCCTTTCTGACGCGCAAACCTGTCTGATTTAGGGACGCACGTCCCACCACCGAACGCTCCACACAGCACCGAACACACCTCCGCCGCTCACCCGCAACAAATTCTCATCCCGCTGCTAACACAAAAATACGTTGCCACGTCTTACTCCACGAACCGCACCGGGCCCATCCACGTCGCGCTAAAGAGGAGCCAAAATGGCCTCATTCTTCAGAGACGTCCGCTTTGCGTGGCGCATGCTCGCCAAAAATCCCGGCTTCACCATCGTTGCGATTCTCACGCTGGCGCTCGGCATCGGCGCGAACGTCGCCACGTTCAGCATCGTTTACGCGATACTGCTTCGTCCGCTGCCGTTCGCGCACCAGGAACGACTCGTGCGCGTATTCGACGATCTTCGCGGTTCCAACGTACAAAATGTCGGCATGTCCGTCCCTGAAATGTGGGATTTCCAGCGGCGGTCCGGTGTTTTCGAAGACATCTCCGCGGTCTGGCCCATCAACGCAGACCTGACCGGCGGCGATCGCCCCGAACGCATCGAAGCCCTCGCCACCAGCCCAAATTATTTCACGCTCCTCGGTGCGCAGCCGCGCATCGGCCGCGTGTACACCCAGGCGGAGACCGTTCCCGGATTTCTCGACGCGGTCGTTCTCAGCGATGGCTTCTGGCGCCGCGAATTCGGTGCGGATCCCAACATACTCGGCAAGAAAGTTCGCCTGGATAACGATCCGTACACTGTCGTCGCCGTCATGCCGCCGGACTTCCGGCATCCGGGACGAACTCTGGAAACCGACGTGGACGCCTGGATCGCCGCGGGCTACGACGCCGATCCGTTCCCTCATCCAGCCCAGCGCTCCATCCGCATGATTCCCGGAGCGGTCGCCCGTTTGAAACCGGGCCTCACCGTCGCGGAAGCGCAAGCTCGTCTTGAAACCTATTCGGCACAACTGAGCGCGGAATATCCCACTGACTACCCGCCCGCCGTGCGTTGGGCTCCGCGCCTCGTCTCCATCCAGGAGGATCTGGTCGGCAAAGTCCGTACGGAATTGTTCGTGCTTTTCGGCGCCGTGGCTTGCGTGCTGCTGATTGCGTGCGTGAACCTCGCGAACCTGCTGTTGTCTCGCTCCGCCGGTCGACAACGTGAAATTGCCGTACGCCTGGCGCTCGGCGCTGGACGCAAGCGCCTGCTGCTGCAGATGCTCACCGAAAGCATGCTGCTATCCATCATCGCCGGCGCCATCGCGCTCGTCACCGTCGTCTCGCTGAAAGCCTCTCTGCTGCGGCTCGCTCCCGCAAATCTCCCGCGCCTAAGCGAAGTCAATCTCAGCGGTGGCGTCCTGCTATTTGCCGTCGTCGTGTCCATCTCCACCGGAATATTGTTTGGCCTCGTTCCGGCCTTGCAAGCCTCGAACGCGAATCAAATTTCCAGCCTGCGCGAAGGAAGCCGCGGGTCAGGTTCCAGCCGCAGTCATACTCTGATTTCGCGCGGCTTGGTCATTTCCGAAATCGCGCTCTCGCTCATCTTGCTCGTCGGTGCGGGCTTGTTGCTGCGCAGCTTCTGGCGCTTGCTGGAGGTTCAACCGGGCTTCAATCCTCACGGCATCGTCACTGCTCAGATCTGGATGCCAGTTCCCAATAACCCCAGCACCGATCCGTATCGCGCGCCGGAGAAGCGCACGGCATTCCTGCGTGAAGTGGTTCGCCGCGTAGGCACAATTCCCGGTGTCGAAGCTGTCGCCATTGGAGGCAGCAATAGTTTGCCCATGGGGGCGGCACGCAATGCTTTCCCGTTCGTGATTGAAGGCCGCCCGCTAGATTCCGAGCGCGCCCCGGTGGCGGAGTTCGCCGGCGTCAGTCCCAATTACTTCGACGTTCTCGGTACCCCCTTGATTCAGGGTCGCGTCTTTTTGGACTCCGATGAACCCGCATCCGAACAAGTCGCGATTATTGACCAGACCCTCGCGAACCGCTATTGGCCCGGAGAGAATCCGCTCGGGAAGCACATTCAGTTCTTCCGGCTCAATTTAAAAAATCCGTGGACGACAATCGTCGGCGTCGTCGGAGACATGAAGTCGGATGGTTTCGACGCTCCCATCGCCCCGCACATTTATATTCCCGCTTTTCAGGGCCCGCCCTACGCTTCGGTGCTGTTTCTGCGCACCCATGCCAATACCGGAATGCTGGGCGATCAGATTCGCGCCGCCGTTCAGTCCGTTGACTCCAATCTTCCGCTGTTCGGCGTGCGCACCATGGACGAAGTGATCACGCGCTCGATGGCTGAACGCCGCTTCGCGCTAGAAATTCTCGCAATCTTTGCCGGAGTCGCGCTGCTGCTCGCCGCCATCGGCATTTACGGTGTGATGTCCTACACCTTCAGCCGCAGAATCCACGAAATCGGCATTCGCGTCGCGCTCGGCGCCCAGCGCGTGGATATTCTGCGCATGGCGCTTGCCGAAGGAATGCGCCTGGTCGTGCTAGGTCTAATTGCCGGCCTGATCGGCGCTGCGGCCCTAACGCGCTTCCTTCGCTCGCTGCTCTTCAACGTAACTGCGACAGACCCCGTGGTATTCGTAGCCATCGCCACGCTGCTAGCAGCGGTAGCATTACTGGCCTGCTACATCCCATCCCGCCGCGCCACCCGCGTAGATCCCCTCGTAGCCCTGCGCGAAGAGTAATTCCGTATTTCTGTTTCTGTCTTTGTTTTTGTTCCTGTTTTCGTATTTTTTAATTCCGTTTCTGTTTTAGTTTTTGAATCTATCGGTGCCGTCATCAGTACTCTCTGCGTTCATCAGTGCTGCCTTTGAACTTCGCTTCCCCGTCCAAATTGGAGCATCCCACCAAGACACAACCGCGCCACCACAGATTGACACCGCAACCCTCCCTGCTCTACTCTGCCGTTGCACTCATTTTTCACGAGTTTTTTGTGTGCGGAGCGACCCGATGCCCATCCCCAAGACAGAAAAGATCTGGCACGACGGCAAGTTCATCCATTGGGACGACGCGAAAATTCATGTCCTCTCCCACGTCGTGAGCTACGGTTCCGCCGTCTTCGAAGGCATCCGCTGCTACGAAACCGAACAAGGCCCGGCCGTATTCCGCCTGAAAGAACACATGCAGCGCCTGCTGAATTCCGCCTACATCTATCGCATGGAAGTTCCCTACAATCTCGAAGATCTCTGCAACGCCAATCTCGAACTGCTGCGCGTGAACAAAATCGGCGCCTGTTACATCCGCCCGGTGGTTCTCCGCGGCTATGGCGAAGCTGGAGTGGACCCCGTCGGCTGCCCCATCGAGGTATACGTGGCCTGTTATCCCTGGGGGAAATATCTAGGTGAAGAAGGCCTGCGCAACGGCGTGGATGTTTGCGTCAGCTCCTGGAATCGCCCCGCGCCCAATACCCTGCCGCAAATGGCCAAGTGCGCCGCCAATTACATGAATTCGCAGCTGATTCGCATGGAAGCCCGCGCCAATGGCTACGTCGAAGGCATCGCCCTCGACACCAACGGCTACGTCAGCGAAGGCTCCGGCGAAAATATTTTCATCGTCTCCGGCGACACCGTAATCACCCCGCCGCTTTCAAATTCCGCGCTGCCAGGAATCACGCGCCACTCCATCATGACCATCTGCAAAGACCTCGGCATTCCCGTCTCCGAACAAATCATCCCACGCGAAATGCTCTACATCGCCGATGAAGTCTTCTTCTGCGGCACCGCCGTAGAGGTCACCCCGATTCGCTCCATTGATCGCGTAAAAATCGGCATAGGTTCCCGCGGTCCCATCACCAAGCGCATCCAGGACGAATTTTTCGCCCTGGCCGAAGGCAAAAAACCCGACCGCCACAATTGGCTAACCCCAGTGGGCGTCCCCGCCGCCGCCGTCCGCTGATACAGGTCATTGCGCGCGTGCCCAGTTGCGCACTCCGCAATTGACAAGCTGGTCGCTCGTCTGTCCCGCGCCTATGGACCAGACCCGGCACCTCTCTTGGCAGTCGGTCGCCCCGCTCGGCAACGGTTTGCGCTCCCGACGAACATGCCCATCGCGCGCCGCGGAACCGCTTCACACTCCTGCACCTCAAGACAATCGATCCGCCCATACCCTGATATAGAATAGCGCCAACAGATCGCGGCCCGAACGCCATCCTCATAATCAGGCGGGAGAATCACATTGCACGACTGGGAAAATTCGCTGAAGGGTGTTCTGATCGGCGGGCTCACTGGCGCCGCAGTCGGGCTCGCGGGTTTCCTCATCGCCGAGATACCCGCAACTCACGCAATGGGACCGGTCACGTTCCTGCTCGTACCGTTTGCCGCCGGATTCGCCATCACCCTTGTTTCGCGAGATCTGCAAACCGTATCCGCTGCTGCGATTTTGGCAGCCATCGCATCGCTCGCTCTACTGATCGCGATGCGTATGGAAACTCCGGTCTGTGCCCTGCTCGCGTTTCCCTTGCTTTTCGTCGGCATCATGTTAGGCGTCACTCTCGGATTGATTTTTCACTCGCTACGGGCCATATTCACCGGCAAAGCAGGCCCTACATTCACTTCCATCGTCCTGCTTTCCGTACCGCTGCTCATTCTCACCAGCCACCGGATTGAGGTTTCCGCGCTCACGCATCCGCGCCAGGAAGTCGTCACCTCCACGATTCGACTCTCGGCCGACCCCACGCACGTTTGGAACGACCTCCGCTCATTCGACAGCCTCCAAGGGAAAAAACCCCTGCTGATGTACATAGGGCTCCCGGTCCCGATGCGCTGCGAAATGCAGGGCACCGGCCGCGGCGCCAAAAGGACTTGTTACTTCGATCACGGCTCCATCGAAGAGACCGTCATCGATTGGCAGCCGCCAAATGTCATGCGCCTCGCAATCGATCGCACCAACATGCCCGGACGCCGTTGGCTCGGCTTCGAATATGCCGAATACACGCTGCAGCAGGACGGCAACGGCACAATTCTGACGCGCAACACCACAATCATTTCCAATCTCTACCCCGCGTGGTACTGGCGCCCCTTCGAGCGCTGGGGCGTAAGCAGCGAACACAACTACATTTTCAGCGACCTGGCGAGCCGCACGCAGCGCTAGTCGTCGCCTGTGCGCCGCGCCGCTGCCATCTTTTGACCTATCACCTTTAATTCAGTAGAATCGCGCGCGGCGCATCGCACTTCATTTCACACGCGTCGCGCGTGTTTTTTCCTGGGAGCAACGCTTGTACAGCCTCACCCAAAAATTAATCGCAGAATTCTTCGGCACTTTCGCCATCGTTTTCTTCGCGGCCGGAGCTCTCTGCGCCGACCAATATCTCCGCTCCTCCGGACAAGGCAGCATCACCATTCTCGGCCTAGCGCTGGCTTATGGCCTCGCCGTCGGCATCATGGTCACCGCCATCGGACACATTTCCGGCGGCCACTTGAATCCCGCAGTCACTGTCGGTTTCTGGGTCAGCCGCCGCCTCAGCACCATCCAAACCCTGCTTTACTGGGTTGCGCAACTTCTCGGCGCCATCGCCGCCGCTTACGCGCTAGTCGTCATCATCCCCGATTCCAGTTGGCGCCCCGAAGCCCTAGGCTCCATCACTCCCGCGCTAGCGCCCGATTTCACGCGTCTGCACGGCATGCTCCTCGAAGGCGTGATGACCTTCTTCCTGGTCTTCGTATTTTTCGCCACCAACGTTGACGCCAAAGGCGCCTTCAACAAAGTGGCCGGCCTCGCCATTGGCCTCGCTGTCACCGTGGACGCCCTCTGCGGCCTCCCGTTCACCGGCGCCGCCGTCAATCCCGCCCGCGCCTTCGGCCCTGCCCTCGTAACCCGCAATCACTGGACCAACCACGGCGTTTACTGGGTCGGCCCCTTGCTGGGCGGGGTGCTAGCCGGCGTAATTTACGACCGCATCTTCCTCCCCGACCAACCTCCGATCTAGCGCGCGCGCCACCTGTCCCAAAGTTCAGGTTGTCCATTTCGCACCATCCCCAACCTGCTCTCCTTGCCGCCTCCACAATCCATGCTAGTTTGGCTAGACGCTTCTCGAAGCCCAGGACGAAAAATGGCCATCAATATTGACGATCTGCTGCGCCGCGCTGTCGAAAGCCGCGCCTCCGACTTGCACCTGAAAGTCGGCAACCACCCCTATCTTCGTGTTGACGGAATCCTGAACCCGCTCAGCGACGTGCCGCGCATCACCCCTGAAGAAATGCTCTCCATGGCCTTCAGCATGATGACCAATCGCCAGAAGCAAAAGTTCAAGGAAACCGCCGAGCTGGACATGGCGTACGGCGTCGCCGGCCTCGGCCGGTTCCGCGTCAACGTTTTCCAGCAGCGCGGCAATGTCGGCATGGTCCTCCGCGTCATCCCCACAAAAATTCGCACCATTGAAGAACTCGAACTCCCGCGCATCCTCTCCACCGTTTGCGAAGAGCAGCGCGGATTGATTCTCACCACCGGCACGACTGGTTCCGGCAAATCCACCACACTCGCCGCCATGATCGACCGGATCAACTCCCTCCGCTCCGAGCACATCATCACCATCGAAGACCCGATCGAATATCTGCACCGCGATAAAAAAGGGTTCATCAACCAGCGCGAAGTGGAAGTGGACACCGCATCTTTCTCCACCGCGTTGCGCGCTGCGTTGCGCCAAGACCCGGACGTCGTCCTGGTCGGCGAAATGCGCGACCTGGAAACCATCTCCACCGCCATTCTCGCTGCCGAAACCGGCCACCTGGTGCTGTCCACCCTGCATACTCTCGACGCGACGGAAACCATTCAGCGCATCATCGCCGTCTTTCCACCGCCCGAACAAAAACAAATTCGCTTGCAGCTTGCCGGCACTCTAAAAGCCGTCATCAGCCAGCGCCTGGTGCGCAAAGCCGATGGCAGCGGCCGCGTCCCCGCCGTCGAAGTGATGATCTCCACCGGATACATCCGGGATTGCATCATCAATCCCGACAAGACGCGCATGATCCGCGACGCCATCGCCGCCGGCGTCAGCCAGTACGGCATGCAAACTTTCGATCAATCGCTCTTCGATCTTTACTCACGCAACTTGATCACGTTCGAGGAAGCCATTCTACGCGCGTCCAATCCGGACGATTTCCGCCTGCGCGTCCAGGGCGTCCGCTCCAGCGCCGATTCCGCCCGCGAAGACATGGAACGCGCGATGTCCGAATTCGACAGCACCAACGCTCCCCGCCGCTAAGATTTTCACCGCGCGCATCGATCGCAGGGGCACGGCAGGCCGTGCCCGCACTACGCCTCCTGTGCTTCTTTCACCGCCTATACTTCCTCCACCTCCTGCACTATGCTCAACTGATGCGCTCCCGCACTCCTACCCGCAAACTCCTCACCGAAACTCAACTCTACATGTCCGCGCAACGCGCCCTCATGCGCCGCGCCCACTCCATCTCCGAAATGAAAAAGCATCTCGAGCGTCGCGCCGAAAATAAAGATCTGATTCCCGCCGTCCTCGCGCGCCTCCGCGACCTAAATTATCTCGACGACGCCAAATACGCTCTGAACTTCGCAGCCCAACACGCCAAGCTGCGCCGCCAGGGACGCTTCCGCATCGCCCGCGAACTGCGCGCCCGCGGCGTCCCCGATCGCTACATCGAATCCGCCGTGGACGCCGTCTTCGCCGAAACCGACGAAGCGAGTCTGGTCCGCGCGCGCCTGACCCGCCGCCTCGCCCATCTCCGCGGCCCTCTCGACCAAAAAAAGATCGCCTCCCTCTATCGCAATCTCCTGGGCGCAGGCTTCTCTTCAGACATAATCCGCGCCGAACTGAAAGGCATCACCCACGGCGACCTGCCCGAACTTCCCGACGCCGACGACGCTTCCTCCGAGCTTTCCGAGTCATAATTCGCAGCAGCGTCGCCGCCCTCCGCGAAAAAAATCGCCATCGTCATGAGATTTTTCCCAACGTCCTCCGTCTAAGCCCCACAGCAACCCACGGGGATGTTCATGAAAGCAAATATCACTGCAGACTCCGAAAAATTGGAGCGTGGCCAAACGCGCAATCCGCAATCCGGTTGCACCATCTCGACTCCGGACACCGCGCCACAAGCTTTGCCGATTTCGGACAGTGTGCCGCTCCGCGGGATGCACGACTAAATTCGCAGCATCCGCTTCTAAAGGAGAACCACAGATGAAGAAACTCTTGATGTCTGCAACGGCTCTGGCTCTGCTGCTCGGCGTCAGCGCGTCCCGCACATCGGCGCTGTCTGGGCCGGCCGCGCAGTCTGCTCCCGCGACGCAAGCGAAGGACACGACTCCGCCCAGCTACGACATGAAACCGCAGGCCCTGCTCGACCTCGACGGCATGCACAAGAAATTTGTGGACCTGGCCACCGCCGTCCCCGCCGACAAATACAGCTGGCGCCCCGCGGAAGGTGTTCGCTCCATCGGCGAAGTCTTTCTGCACATCTCCGCTGCGAATTACACCATTCCGAACTATATGGGCGTGCCGCTCCCGGCCGGCTTCGATCCAAAAACTTTCGAAAAGTCCACTACCGACAAAGCGCAGATCATAGACGCGCTCAATAAATCCTTCGCCAGCGCCCACGCCGCGATCGAGGCAATGACCAACGCCGATTTCAATAAGCCCCTGCCCAAACTCGGCCCCGACGCCAACTACGGCGACGTGATCTACATTCTCGTCACTCACGCGCACGAACATCTCGGCCAGTCTATCGCCTACGCCCGAGTGAACGGCATCGTCCCGCCATGGACCGCCGCCGCTGAAGCAGAAGCTGCAGCCAAGAAAAAAGCCGCGCCAGAGAACTAGCGCAGCGCCCTGGCATTTCAGCGCGTCAACTTTGTCGCGGACTGTAGGGGCGGATCTCAGAGCCGCCCCTTTTTTTAGTGTGGATGAGGGAACCGACGCGCCACAGATCTCTGTTTTTTACCAGATCCGAATCAGGGAAATTAGATCCCAAACTTCGTGCGCCACGATTACCGGAAGCGCGCGCCGGTACCGCGCGTAATACAAAGCGAACACCAGGAACGGGAACGCGAGGCAAGCGGCCCCATACCATCCGTAATAAAGGTGATACGAGGTTTGCACAAGCACGCTGGTGACAATCGCCAGCGCTGAAGACCCGGTGAGTTCCAAGATCTCCGTCATCAAATACGCGCGCACAATCAGCTCTTCGAAGACCGGCCCTACCAGAACAAGAGGCACCATCCCCCAGCCCACGTGCGCCCAATAGCTCTGTGTCGAGATTCCCTTCGACATAGGGCCAGCCAGTGCGTAATGAATCGTCCGGAGCAGTACTGCACCGGCAATGTACGCAACCCAGGAAACTACTGTGACGAGCAGACCGACGCCACAATCCCGCACAGACCACCGCAAGCCCAGATCGCGAACGCGTCGTCCAGTTCGCGCCAGTACATATCCCAACAGCAAGAGCGCAACTATTTCATGCACGAATCCATTTACCGATCGAAACGACGAGACCGGCCTCGCCTCCGACGGCCCGTGAACGAGGATATACACACTCGTAACCAGCGACGTCGAGATCGCTACCAGCAACACGAGGCACAGCTCAAAGTAACGAAGGCGCTTGTTTTCAACCGGTTTCGCCGCCGCATTCTCGGGCGGCCGGGTATCCGTCATCGCATGTGGAATACTAGTCATCACCAACTTATACCGTGCCCGCCCTGCCCCCGTCGTTCCGAAAACTCCCAACTCGTGCCGAAACGACACCGTGCAATCCGCCCACCTGCGTGATGTCTGTGTTAAAAACATTGCATTTACCCGTCGCCTGCCGCACGCCCTGAGGTACCTCTTGAGTTATCATAACGACTGGGTTATCATCACTCGGGCGCATTTACCGCCCACGCGAGGGGCTCGCATGCACCACGTTGCTTGCGCCACAACGACTTACGTGCCACCCCCTCGCCAGTTCGCCATCAGGACCTGCCGCCTTCAAGGTCCTAGTCCCTGGCTCACTCGTCACTCATCGCTTATCAGTCATCACTTTCTAATCGCTAGTCGCCAAATATTAGAATTCCGCCTAACCTGCTCACAACAAAGGAGAAAACTTTTTCTAATCGCTAGTTTTTCTGCCTGTTTGGATCATGTGCGTGCGCTTTCCCGTCGCCGGCATCGTAAGTATCAGAATGACCCCCAAATGTTTCGTCTTCATCAGTGCCTTTATCTGTGTTTGTCTGCGTTCATCAGTGGCGCCTTTGACGTTCTGCAACCGCATCAAGATCACCTCGACGTCTCCCCCGCCGTTGCGAGCACACAAACCCTCTGCGATAATGAACCGTTTCGACAGAGGGCATCCTTGACTGACAAGCAGTGGACCGGCAACGAAGTCCGCAAAACATTTCTGAAATTCTTCGAAGAGCGCGGGCATCGCGTGGTGCGTAGCTCTTCGCTCGTGCCGACGAACGATCCCACGCTGCTTTTCACCAATGCCGGGATGAACCAGTTCAAGGACGTCTTCCTGGGCCTGGAAAAGCGCGATTACAACCGCGCCACCACCTGCCAGAAATGCGTGCGCGCCGGCGGTAAGCACAACGACCTGGAAAATGTCGGCTTCACCAACCGCCATCACACGTTCTTCGAAATGCTGGGAAATTTTTCCTTCGGCGATTATTTCAAGAAGGATGCGATTGCTTTCGCGATGGAGCTGATCACTTCGCCGGATTGGTACGGCATTCCGCTGGAAAAACTCTACTTCACGGTATTCGGCGGCGCGGAAGTTGCGCCCGGCAACACGCTCGGTACTGATACTGAGGCGGCTGACTTTTGGCTCGGTGCGGGCGCTGCGAAGGATCGCGTCTTTGCAATCCCAGGCCTGAAAGACAATTTCTGGGCGATGGGCGATACAGGCCCCTGCGGTCCCTGCAGCGAGATTTTCTACGACATGGGCCGCGCAGCCGTTGACGACCCGCGAACGCCAGAATGCGCATCAGGAAAGTGTACATTCCCCTGCGACTGCGGCCGCTACGTCGAAATCTGGAACCTCGTCTTCATGCAGTTCAATCGCGACGCTTCCGGCAACCTCAATCCCCTGCCGAAGCCATCTGTGGATACTGGCATGGGCCTCGAACGCACCACCGCCGTCCTTGAACACGTCATCTCGAATTACGACACGGATTTATTCGTTCCGCTTACGAGACGCGCTGCAGAACTTTGCGGCGTCGATCTAAAGAAAGAAGAATCGCTTGAGGAGGGTCGCGGCGGCGCTGCTTCACTGCGAGTCGTAGCCGATCACGCTCGTGCAACTACCTTTCTACTAAACGACGGCGTCGTTCCCTCCAACGAAGGTCGCGGGTACGTGCTGCGGAAAATTATTCGGCGCGCGATTCATCACGGCCGTTTGCTCGGGCAGGAACAGCCGTTTCTCTACCAGATGGTGTCCGCGGTCCGGGACGAGATGAAGGATGCATACCCCGAACTCATCGAAAGCGCTGAGCGAGTTTCCGGTGTCGTGAAAGCCGAAGAAACAAGATTCACGCGAACGCTCGATGCTGGTCTGGGCCCCCTCGAAGACGACATCTACAACTTCGCGCTTCAATCGGTTCGACCGGGGCCGGGAGACAAGCTTGAGCGGAACAAGACGCTTCGCGAAGCGGAGCGCGCCGACCTATTCAGAAAAATAAGCGAAGCGAGCCAGGCGGGAAGACGCCTCACCTACCCTGGCAAGAACGCGTTCAAGTTCTACGATACATTCGGTTTACCGTTGGACTTCATTCAGGACGCGGTCCGCGATTTCGGATTGGATTTCGAGCAGGAAGGTTTCGAACGCGCCATGGACGAACAGCGCACGCGTGCGCGCGCCTCATGGAAAGGTTCACACAAAGACGCGGCGAATCCTGTCTATTCGAAGCTGGCGCAAACGAACAAGACCGAGCAGGATTTCTACTTCGGCACGAAGACGCGCGACGCGCGGATCGAAGCGATCATCACCAAAGACGGCACGGTAAATGAAATCAAAGCCGGCACGGAGGCCGAAGTGGTGCTCGACCGCACTTCGATCTACTCCGAATCCGGCGGCCAAGTAGCCGACACCGGCGGCTTCTTCGATAATTCCGGCGCGCTGGAAGTTGCCGAAGTGCGCGGGGCGTACTACCCCGTCACCGGGCTGATCGCGCATCGCATCGTCGCGAAAGAAGACTTGCATGTGGGCGATCACGTCGCGACCATCGCGGATCCCGAACGGCGCGTGCGCGACATGCGCAACCACACCGCGACACACCTGCTGAACGCCGCGCTGCGCAACATCCTGGGCACGCACGTGAAGCAGGCCGGCTCGCTGGTTGCACCCGATCATCTAAGGTTTGATTTTTCGCATTTCGCACAAGTGGATCCCAGCGAACTCGGTGAAATCGAGCAGCAAGTAAATGAAGAAATCAGGAAAAATCTGGAAATGCGCACGGACATCATGAATATCGACGACGCGCTCGCGTCCGGCGCTCTGGCTTTCTTCGGCGACAAGTATCCGGAAGCGAATGTTCGCGTCGTCACCATTCCGGACGCCAACGCGCCGCGCGGTTTCTACAGTAAGGAGCTTTGTGGTGGCACGCACGTGATTCGCACCGGTGACATCGGCGTTTTCAAAATCATCGGCGAGCAATCCGTAGCCGCGGGCGTGCGCCGCATCGAAGCAATTTCCGGCGATCGCGCTCTAGCGGAATATCAGAAATCGCTTGCGACCCTGCGCACCGTCGCCGGAATGTTGAACTCGGGCGAAGACGAGATCGTCGCCGCGCTCGAGCGTCAGTTCGAAGCCACCAAGCAGCTGGAAAAGCAGTTGGAAGTCCTGAAACGCAAAGCGGCGGGCTCGCTAGCCGGCGATTTGATCGAACAGGCTCGCACGGTGAAGAATGTTCGCCTGATTGCCGCCCAGGTGAACGGATTCGACCGCGAAGCCCTGCGCCAGCTGGTGGATGCTTTGCGACAAAAACTAGGCTCGGGCGTGGTGGTCTTGGCTTCGGCCGATGACGGTAAAGTTGCTCTAATCACAGCAGTTACCAAAGATCTGATCCCGAAGCTCCATGCCGGTAAAATCGTCCAGGAACTAGCCAAGCTAGTAGGCGGTTCTGGCGGCGGCCGGCCCGATTTGGCGGAGGCTGGCGGAAAAGACACATCAGGCATACAAAACGCCCTAGACCAGGTTTACCCCCTACTCGACCGATTGCTATAATTGCTGTCGTGCCAGATGCTTACGACGGAGAAGCCTCCTTCTTCGCCGTATGTGCGTCTTTCGTTTGCAACTTGCCAGTGGTCGCTCGTGTTCGAAAGTTAAGCGCTCTGCCTTCCCCGAGGCTCGCTGTAGGGTAGTGCGTCAACGCCATGATAAGGCGATGGCGAAAACTATAACCATGAACAAGAACTGCATCCCAGTTGCAGTGCTGGCCGCGGGCGCGCTTTTCGCGCTCTCCTCGCCGTTGCGCGCCCAGATTGCAACCCAAGTGGACGAGCACGGTAAGCTCGTCTTCGTGAATGGGGATTCCCCGAACAGCCGTCGTGGGAGTACTATCAGTTCTGCCACGGGCAGTCCCACGTCAGGCGCGCCACATTCCCGGTATGGAATTTCGACCGGTACTGCGGCGGAGGCACTCGGTGCCAATGACGGACGGCTGGATCGCATTGTTCGCGATGCAGCTGCGCGTCATCAGGTGGATCCCGCGCTGGTGAAAGCCGTAATCAGCACGGAATCGGGATGGAATCCGCAAGCGGTGTCTCGCAAGGGCGCCGTGGGGTTGATGCAGTTGATCCCTGGGACGGCACAACGCTTTGGCGTCGGCAATCCCTTCGATCCCGCGCAGA
>Ga0209655_10000545_pt1 | contig 14273 bp, 17 predicted proteins | sample BogFormECP03_OM2_FD_188236 | JGI IMG/M metagenome (GOLD analysis project Ga0209655, IMG submission 188236) | Bog forest soil microbial communities from Calvert Island, British Columbia, Canada - ECP03_OM2 (SPAdes) (version 2) | ecosystem: Environmental > Aquatic > Freshwater > Wetlands > Bog ...
ATCAGCCGCAGAGTCCCTATCAGCCGCAGAGCCCCTATCAACCGCAGAGCCCCTATCAGCCGCAGTATCCGTACGGCGGCGGGGGGTACGGCTACTAGGCGTGGCGCAAGTCGCCCGTTATGCGCACACTGGTGTTATTGAGTGAGCTGCCAGGAGGCCGCAATGGACGACAACGGTCGGTTCGGATTCGATCCCGAAGACTTCGATCGAGTGTTCCGCGATGCCAGCGAGGGACTTCGCGAGGCATTCGACGGGATCAGCCGGTTTTTCACCATGCCCGGTGACCGGGCCGGGTGGTCCGGCCTGCTCGAAGACCTGGCCCGGCGCACGCGGACCAGGCCGGAAACCGCCGGCGAGGCCGGCGATGGTGTGTGGGTGATCTACACCGTGAGCGACGACGGCGGCGCCCGCGTCGAAGAGGTGTACGCCGCCGAACTCGATGCGCTGCGTGCAAACCAGAGCAACACCGACGCAGGCCGCAAAGTCCGATTCCTGCCGTACGGCATCGCCGTCAGCGTCCTGGACGGCTCACAAGGCTCAGAGGAAACGCCGTAACGCCTGATCCAACATCAGTGCGACCGGAATAACAGGACACACTCGGGGGTACAGCGCAACAATGTTGACCATGTGCCTTCGCCAAATCGCTCGTCTCGTTGCTGCTGTGCTGCTGACCACCTGCGGGCTGCTGAGCGCACCCATCACCACCGCGGCCGCGCAACCATGTCCCGACGTCGAGGCGGTATTCGCCCGCGGCACCGGTGAGCCGCCCGGTGTCGGCGGGATCGGCGAGCCGTTCGTCGACTCGCTGCGCTCGGCGATCGGTGCCAAGTCGCTCGACGTGTATCCGGTGAATTACGAAGCCAGCAGCGATTTCGGCGACCGTGTCCAGTTCGCCCAGAGCGTCGTCGACGGGATCAAAGACGCAAGTGGTCACATCGAGGCGACCGCGGCGAACTGCCCCAAGACCCGGATCGTGCTCGGCGGATACTCCCAGGGTGCGGCCGTCGCCGGTTTCGTCACGTCGGCGTCCATACCAGCGGGGGTACCGGCCGAGTACCTCGAGTTTCTGCCCAAGCCGATGCCGCCGGAGATTGCTAACCACGTCGCCGCGGTGACCCTCTTCGGAAAGCCGTCGGCTGAGTGGCTGCAAAACTACGGGGCACCGGCGATCGCCATCGGCCCGCTGTATGCGCCCAAGACCGACGACTTGTGCGCGCCCGGGGACACGATCTGCAACGGCGATCCCGGTGGGGCGCCGAGCTTCGCGCACGCTGAATACCCAGCCAACGGCATGACCGCCCAAGCCGCGGATTACGCCGCGAGCCATCTGTAGCGTCAGTCGGGTTGGCTCGCCATGATCGTCGCGAACAACTCGCTCATCTCGTCAGCGGGACCGCGCGGCACCGTGTAGTCGGTGTCATCGCGGATCTCCGCGAAATGATCGCGGACAGCCTCCATCGATAGCGCGGGACTGTAGAAACCCTTCGTCCTGCCGATGAAGAACCGCGCGACGTTTCCGGCGCCCACCGTGTAGATCTCCCCGGAAACCGGGCAGTCCCGGTGCGTCAGAAACGCCACCACCGGAGCGACCAGGGCCGGGTCTAGCTTCTGAAGGTATTGCGCGGCAAGGTCATCCAAGATTGCCTGCGCCGATGCGTTATTTTCGAGATCCGTCTGGCCCGTGGCGCTCTCCATGGAGTGTGCCAGCATCCGCGTGTAGGCGATCGGGGCGATGGCGTTGACCTTGATGTCGTGGTCGGCTCCTTCGGCGGCCAGCACCCGGGTCAAGCCGATCAACCCGGTCTTGGCGGCGCCGTAGTTGCTCATCCGCTCGGCGCCCAGGATTCCGGCGGCAGAGCAGGTATTCACGATGCGGCCGTAGCGCTGCTCGCGCATCACTTTCCACGCCGGCCTGGTCACATGGAACGCGCCCTTCAAGTGCACGTCCAACAGGGGTTCGAACCTATCGGCGGTCATGTCCTCGAACGGCGCGTCGGAGACGATGCCCGCGTTGTTGATCACGATGTCCACTCGTCCCCACGTGCGCAGGGCGGTCTCGATGATCGCCTGTCCGCCTTGAGGACTCGTCACGCTATTGGTGTCGGCGACGGCTTCACCGCCCTGCCGGCGTATCTCCTCTGCGGCGGCGTTCGCCGCGTCGATGTCCGCGCCCGCTCCGGTCACCGAACCGCCGGTGTCGTTGACGACGACGCGCGCACCGCGCGATGCCAGCAGCAGCGCGTACTGCTTGCCCAACCCACCACCGGCACCGGTGATCACCGCAACCTGATCGTCGAACCGCATGTCATTGAGACTCACCACGTGACCGGTAGCTCTTTCATGCCGTAGATGTCGGAATCTTTGAACTGCAACTCATCCGGCGATACCGCCAATCTCAGTCCGGGCAGGCGCCGGGCGAGCGTCGCGAACGCGACTTGCATTTCGACGCGAGCCAGGTTGGCCCCGATGCATTGGTGGACTCCGTAGCCGAAGCCCACATGCCCGCGGGTGTTGCGGTCGATGTCGAAAGCCTCTGGATTCTCGACGAATTCGCTATCCCAGTTTCCGGCGGGCAAATTCATCAACAGTCTGTCGCCGGCACGGATCGACTGACCGCCGATCGTGAGGTCTTCGGTCGCTATCCGATCCACTTGGGCGTGCACGATGGTGAGATAGCGCATCAGCTCTTCGATGGCGTTGGCGATCACCGCTGGATCGTCGGTTTGGCCGAGCCGTTCGAACACATCCCGATGCTGAAGCAGCGCAACAGTTCCCAACGAAATCATGTTGGCTGTCGTCTCGTGTCCGGCTTGCATCATGATCACGCCGTTCATCGCCGCGGTCTCGCGGCTGAGTTGGCCGGTCGCGACGTAGTCGGTGACAAGGCGGCTGATCAGGTCGTCGCCGGGCTCGGCCTCTTTGCGCCTCACCAACTCCTGTATGTAGGCGAACATCGTCGCGAAGGCCTGCCCCTTTTGCTCTTCGGACGTCCTGGTGTCCAGTCCGAGCGAGGTGTTGTATTGAAACAAACCGAGATCTTCCGGCGGCACGCCCAGCAGCAGCGCGATCACCAATGACGGCATTGGCAAGGCGAAGTCGCGCACGATGTCGGCGGGCGGCCCGTTCTCGATCATCGTGCCGAGGAATTGGTCGACCATCTCCTGAATCTGTGGCCGCATCGCTTCGGTGCGCCGGAAGGTGAATTGGCTGGTCATCATCCGCCGCAACCGATGATGCTCGGGATCGTCGATGCGGGCGAAGATCACCGGCGTGCCTTCATCGCTCGACGGTTTGATCGAGGACGCGATGGTGTCCGCGGACAGTCGCGGGTCAACCAGTGCGGCCCTGATGTCCTGGTAGCGGCTGACTGACCAGACCGGTAGGCCGCCCCACATTGCCCGTCGCAGGCCGGGCTCGTCGCGCCACTGCGCGAATTCGGGCGGGGGTGCAAGAGGGCATCGGGCCTCCCGCGAGGCGGGGATGACCGGAAGCTCGGTCGCGGAGCGGGAGTCGGAAGTGGTTGCCGTCACAGGCGTTTCCTCATAAGTGTCAGGTGGCTGCCAATTACCGAGCGTAGAACCCGGCTGATTGGCAGTCAACTGTCAGTTACGCTGGCCTTATGACCGCAGTGAGCGATCGGCCGTTGCGAGCGGACGCAGCGCGCAACGCCGAACGGATTCTGCGGGCGGCGCGGGATGTCTACGACGAGCAGGGGCCCGAGGCGCCGATCGAGGCGATCGCCCGCCGCGCCGGAGTGGGGGAGCGAACGCTCTATCGTAGGTTTCCGACCAAGGCCGACCTGATCCGGGCCGCGCTTGATCAGTCCATCGCCGAGCACCTCACGCCGACGATCGCGGCTGTCCGGCATGCCGATGACCCACTGCGCGGCCTCGCCCAACTGATTGACGCGGCGATATCGCTGGGCGCGCGCGAACACAACCTGCTGACCGCGGCGCGCAGGGCCGGCTCGCTCACCCCCGACATCTCGACCGAGCTGTATGACGCGCTCAACGAGCTTGCCCGACGAGGCCAGCAGGCCGGCGTCGTCCGTGCCGACCTGGTCGCCGACGACCTGCCGCGGGTGATCGCGATGCTGCACAGCGTGCTCTGGACGATGGATTCCGACAGTGACGGCTGGCGTCGCTACGTCGCGCTGTTACTCGACGCGATATCGGTCGGCGAACGACGGCCACTGCCCCCGGCGGGCGCTCTTCGTTTTGCGCCGGCGTCGACCAGCTGGCCGTGAAGCGTGGGGCCTGCACCGCGGCCGTTATCTGATCGTGACTATTTCTTGATTTGCCCTTAAGCTGCTTGCCGTGGGACGCCATCGATTAGCCAGCAACCGGCGGAAATCCCCGGTCGTCGTGGCTGCAATTGCCGCCCCCTCCGCCGTTTTATTTGCCCTCGGCGGAAGCTGTCACCAATCCACCCCGGTCAGCGAGGCCGATTCGGTTGCTGGTGCCGCTGCGCCGTGCTGCTTGCAGGTCACCGCGGCCGCACCGAGCCCGTCGTCCTGGGCTCCGTCCACTGCTGTGAGCACCGCTCCCGGTGAGGTGCTGCCGGCATCGAGGGCATCACGATGGCGAGTGGTTGCCAAAAATGTCCCGCAGATGTTGCCCGTGGGGGTCGCTCCCGAGCGCGGCCTGCAGGTCAAGACGATTCTGGCCGCTCGCAGTATCAGCGCGGCGTTCCCCGAGATCAAGAGCATCGGCGGCGTTCGACCGGACTCAAAGAGATGGCATCCGCAGGGTTTGGCGCTCGACGTGATGATTCCCAACCCCAGTAGCGCCGCGGGGATAGCGCTCGGAAACGAGATAGTGGCCTTCGCGCTGAAGAACGCGAGTCGATTCGCGTTGCAAGACGCTATCTGGCGCGGCACCTACTACACCCCCAGCGGGCCGTCGGGATCTGGCTACGGCCACTACGACCACGTCCATATCACCACCCACGGCGGTGGATACCCCACGGGCGGGGAGGCCTACATCCGCTAACCGCGGACCGACTCACCGCGTTTCGGTAACGCCGCCCGCGCCCGGGTGTCAGGTGGAAAACTTGCCCTCGCTGACATGGCAGACCGGGTTGAGATGAGGCCGCCCGGAGCGTCGACCGGCACGACCTGTTCCTAGTTGGCGTTAGCGCGCAGGGGGCACAGAGGAGGAGGTAATGAGCGCAACGCCAATTAGTGCGTTTTTCGCGGCAAGTTCGATCGTAGCAGGATCGGTAATTTCAACTCCGATTAGTAACGTCTTTCATTGGGACTATGCGTTGACCAGCGAAGCAATGGTAATTGATCCAGTAGTAAATCAAGAGTGGACCGACGCAGCCACTAGCTTGTACCTCGACCCACTCGGGTTTAACGGTGTGGCGACGACGCTCGCCATACCAGAGGTAATAGCGGGGGATGACTTACAACAAGCTGTTGGGGTTGGTGTGCAAGATTTAGTAAACGCCGTTGAAACCCAATATAATGCGGGGGCGATCGATGCTGCTGACCCGCTCTACATATTCGGTTACTCCCAAAGCGCCGTCGACGCGTCATTGGCTGAGCAGCAACTTGCGCACGATGGCGTCCCTACTGCTGATCTGCACTTTGTTCTGGTGGGCGATAGCGCATCCGCAGAGGGAGGGTTCCTGAATACTTTCGTGGAGTCACTTCCAACATGGTTGCAGCCATTCGCTACTGAGACCCTTGAAAGCTTTGGGCTCGGCGATGTACTGGGTGCCACTACTCCTGACGACTTCTACCCAACCGACGTCTACACACTGTCGGGAGATGGTTGGGCAAATTGGGATGGTGGCGCCAACTTACTTGGCATGTTCAGCACCCACCTCGAATATCTTGGTCTGACCACAGCCGACGTCAACTCTGCCACCCTGTCGGTAGTGGACGGTCTAACCGACTACTACACCATAAACAGTGCCGACGTTAATGGCTTGGAAGCATTATGGGAGGGATTCATGATAGCGGTCAGCGTTTTCTGAACGCGATAGCCGTCCGCCGGGTTACGGCGCAGCCGGCCCGGTCAGCAACTGCCGGATCACGGGCGCGGCCCAGCGGCACAGTTCCTCGCGGCTCAGGTTCGCCACCGGCGGATTCACCAGCACATAGCGAGTGATCGCAAGCCCGATGACGAAGGCGCCGGTCAGGCCTGCCCGCTGGACGGGATGGTCCGGCGTGGCGGTGATCAGCTTGGGCGCGATCTGTTGCGCGAACACCTGCCGCAAGGCGTCGGCCGCCAGTTGGCTCGTCATCGCCGCGCGCAACAGCGCGACGAACGTCTCGTCTTCTTCCCACACCGCGAAGAATCGCTGCAGCAGAATGTTCGCGACGTCGTCGGGATCAAGGCCCGACAGATCGGGCAGTTCGATCGCGAAATCGGCCGCTGCTGCGAACAAGTTCTGCTTGCTGCCGAAGTAGCGGATCACCAGCGCCGCATCCACGCCCACGTCCGCGGCGACGGCGCGCAAGGTCGTGCGTTCATATCCTTCGGCCCCGAAGCGGCGACGCGCCGCCGCCAAGATGTCGGCGCGGGTTCGGCTGGCGTTGCGAGGTCGTGCCGTGGTCACGTCGGCGCCGGCCCCACCAGCAGCTGACGAAAGACCGGGCCGGCCCACCGGCTGAGTTCCTCACGGGTGAGGTCGGCCACCGGCGGATTGGCGAGCACCGATCTGGTTGCGGCAAGGCCGATCACGAACGCGTCCGTCACTGCGATGCGCTTCATGTGGTTGTCCGGGGTGACACCCATCAGGGTGGGTGCGACGTGGGTGGCCAGCGTCTCGTTCAATGTATCGGCGGCAACCCGGCTGGTCATTGCCGCGCGCAACAAGGCCAGGAACGCGTGATCGTCCTCCCATACCGCGAAATACCGCGGCAGCAACATGTCCGCGATGTCATCGGGGGCGGCGCCCGAAAGGTCGGGTAAATCAATCCGGAATTCGGTGGCCGTCGCGAACAGGTCTTGCTTGCTGCCGAAGTAACGGATCACCAACGCCGCATCGACTCCGACATCCGCGGCGATAGCGCGCAACGTGGTGCGCTCGAACCCCTCGGCCGCGAATCGACGGCGCGCGGCGGCCAAGATGTCGGCCCGCGTCTGAGCGGCATCGCGAGGGCGGGTCTCAGGCATCCTGAAACTGTATATGTCACCCGCTGTTGACAGCGGCCGAGGGCGGGAGTATCTTCCAAGTCACCGACTGTTGACAAAAGTCATCGGCCGTTGAAGTTAGTTTCACGCAGGGCGGGCGGTCGTCATGGCTGGAGGCATTCGGACGGGCATCGCAACCTACCGCTGCGCGACTTGTGGCTCAGATCGAACCATTCGGCGGTCGGCGTCGTGATACCTGCGAGGGCGTCTTCTGGCCCGGATTCGCACAATCCGTGGCTATTGCTGGTAGGCGCTGAAGCGGCTGGCCCGATCTGGATCGGGGACAGCGGTAGATGTGCCGTCCACGTGCCGAGGGGTCACGTGGGCGACACCCCAAATCAAACGCGGCAACGACGCCGGCCAGGAACGCGTACGGAGAAAAGTGAGTAAACATGTCACAGTCATTGAGCCGCAAAAATTTTCGTAGTCAACGTGCCGGGAGCGTCATCGCCGGTGTGCAGGGTGCACTGCCGGAACATCGGTATGCCCAGAGCGAGATCACCGAGATGCTCGCCGCGCTACCGGCTTTCGACGGATGCGAGGACATCCTGCGAAAGCTACACGCGAGCTCCAAGGTCGACAGCCGCTACCTGGTGAGGCCTCTCGAGGAGTACCCTTCGCTGACCGACTTCGGCGACGCGAACAACATCTTCATCGAGAATGCGGTGGAACTCGGTTGTGCGGCACTGACGGCGGCGCTCGATGAAGCGGGATTGCGACCGCAGGACATCGACGTCATCTTCTCGACCACCGTCACCGGTATCGCCGTTCCATCGGTGGACGCTCGCATCGCTTCTCGGTTGGGACTGCGACCGGATGTGCGGCGGGTGCCGTTGTTCGGGCTGGGCTGCGTCGCAGGTGCTGCTGGAGTGGCCCGACTCAACGACTACTTGCGCGGCGCGCCCGACGACGTCGCGGTCTTGGTGTCGGTCGAGATGTGCTCGTTGACCTACCCCGCGGCCGGCCGCTCGATAGCCAGCCTGGTTGGCACCGCTCTGTTCGGCGACGGTGCTGCGGCGGTGGTCTCTGTCGGCGAACGGCGGGCCGAGAAGATCGGCGCCGCGGGCCCGGACGTCCTCGGATCCCGGAGCCATCTCTACCCCGACTCTCAAAACACGATGGGCTGGAACGTCGGTTCCACCGGATTCGGCCTCATCCTTTCGCCGGATGTCGCGACCGTCGTCGAGAAGTATCTGCCCGACGACGTCACGAAGTTCCTTAAGGCACACGGTTTGAAGATCGCCGATATTCCTACCTGGGTGAGCCATCCCGGTGGCCCGAAAGTCATCGAGTCGATCGTCGACTCACTCGGGTTGCCCGACGATGCACTGGAATTGACGTGGCGCTCACTCAGCGAGGTCGGCAATCTCTCGTCGGCGTCGGTGCTGCACGTGTTGCGCGACACGATCGCCAAGCGTCCAGCCGCGGGCAGCCCCGGGGTCATGATGGCAATGGGTCCCGGCTTCTGCTCGGAACTCGTGATGCTGCGCTGGCGGTGACGTCCTGATGACCTGGTATCTGTTGTTGATCGGCGCGGTCGCCGTCGAGCGACTGGCCGAGGTTGTTGTCGCAGAACGTCATCGGTCTGTGAGCAAAGAGCGCGGCGGCGTCGAGTTCGGCGCCGGGCACTACCCGGCGATGGTCACACTCCACACGGCTCTGCTCGCGGGATGCCTGCTCGAGCCGGTTCTGTTGCACCGCCCGTTTATCCCGGCGCTGGGTTGGCCGATGCTTTTGATCGCGGTTGCAGCACAAGCGCTGCGCTGGTGGTGCATCACCACATTGGGTTACCAGTGGAACACCCGGGTGATCGTGATACCGGGTGCGGAACGGATTACCGGCGGCCCGTATCGCTTTCTGCCTCATCCGAACTACGTCGCGGTGATCGCTGAGGGCATTGCACTGCCGCTGGTCCACACTGCGTGGATCACGGCGCTGGTGTTCACGATTCTCAACGCGGTCTTGTTGAGAACACGAATCCACGTCGAAAACCGTGCACTGGCGAGCTTGGCATGATCGACCTCCTCGTCGTCGGAGGGGGCCCGGCCGGACTGGCCACCGCCATCCACGGCGCCAACGCCGGACTGGAAGTGGTCGTCGTCGAAAGGCGCAGCGGACCGATCGACAAGGCCTGCGGTGAAGGCTTGATGCCGCATACGCTGCGGCACCTGGAACGGCTTGGCGTGCACCCGCACGGCAAGCCGTTCCGGGGGATCAGCTACCTCGACGGCGACCGGCAGGTCGACGCGCTATTCAGCCATGGCGCCGGGCGCGGCGTACGCCGAACCGTGCTACACGGCGCGCTCCTCGACGCTGCCGCCAGTGTGGGCGTGCGGATCTGCCATGACGAAGTGGGTGAGATAAGCCAAGACGCGACGTCTGTCCGCGCCGGGCAGTGGCAAGCGCGCTACCTGGCCGCCGCCGACGGGCTGCATTCACCGATCCGCCGGTCCCTGGGCCTGGAGCGACCGAGCCCAGGGGCCCGAAGGTGGGGCATCCGACGCCACGTGCGGACGACGCCGTGGTCGGACTTCGTCGAGGTGCATTGGGCGCCGGGCGCCGAGGCCTACGTAACACCGATCGCCGACGACTGCGTGGGCGTAGCGGTGTTGAAGTCTCGTCGCGGTGGATTCGATTCCCACCTCGCGGAGTTCCCCGGTCTGCGAGATCGAATCGAGGGCCGGCCGCACGAGCCGGATCGCGCGGCCGGGCCGCTGCGCCAACGGGTTTCGAATCGGGCGGCAGGTCGGGTTCTGCTGGTCGGCGATGCGGCGGGCTACGTCGACGCGCTCACCGGCGAGGGCCTCGGCCTGGCCTTCGGTGCGGCGGAGCTGCTGGTGAAATCGGTTGTCGGGCAATGCCCTGAGAACTACGACCGGCAGTGGCGCCAGATGACGCGGCGTTATCGGATGCTGACCGCGGGGTTGCTTCAGGCGAGCGCCTTGCCGTCCGTGCGGACGCGCATCGTGCCGGCCGCAGCGGCGATGCCGACCGTCTTCACCGGCCTCGTCAATCTGCTTGCACAATAAGCCTTCAGATCTCTGGCGCGACAACGCTTGCCAGGGTAGGGGGCATCACGCTTTCAGGAATCTCGCGGGTAGTGCTACCGAGCGCGTTTTCGCGCGTAACGACGTAGGTGTAGCGATCTGCGCCGGGATCGGCGGCGAGCGGTTCGGTGCTGTCGAGGAGCGTTTCCAGTAGGTGGCGATCGTCAGGATCCATCGCGTCACCATCGATGCGGCCGGAGGCCTTCAGGCCGGCGAAGCCGCCACGTCGCTCAATGAAGTAGTGGTCTGGGTGTTGCATCGCTGTGCCTCGATCGTCCTGGTTCGACAAGCGCTCACACAGAGGTGTCGGCCGATGGAATGCCGACTCGCGTCCATGCGTCGTCCACCCCACGATAGACGTTGGTATCTCGGGGAAACAGCGATCTGGCGGCCGCACGCGTGAGGGCGGCGAACTCGCTCATCGTCATGAGCCGATGAGCCTTCGGGCTGGTCAGCGCCGCATACCAGACTTTGCCGGCCTGTTCCCACGATCGTCCACCGATTGACTTCGCTGCGAGGTAGAAGGCGTGGTTCGGGATGCCACTGTTTTCGTGCGGGTCTCCTCCGGATATGTAGTCGCGGTACTGCGACGGTTGCGGCGACAGGCAGTGTCGGGAGCCGGGTTGAGCCATGTCGCGCAGGCACGTGTAGCCCTTGGTACCTGCCACGGGGCCCATGAGATCTGCCCCGATGAGCCAGTCCGCTTGGGCGACGGTCTGCTTCCTGCGCCACTGGTAAAACATCGCGCCGAATACGTCGGAGACGCTCTCGTTGAGAGCGCCCGGCTCGTCGGAGTAGTCGAGGCCCGCGGTGAACTGAGTGACGCCGTGCGTTAACTCATGGCCGATAACGTCATCGGCCTTCGTGAAGTCGAGGAAGATTTGGCCGTCCCCATCTCCGTAGGTCATCTGCGCGCCATTCCAGAAGGCGTTGTCGTAGCGCACGCCGTAGTGAATCGACGACATCAGCGTCATGCCGGCATCGTCAACCGAGTTCCGGTCAAAGCATTGCCGATAGAAATCGACGACGCCCCGGGTGGTATCGAACGCGCGTTTCGCCGTGACGTCCACGCTTTTACCGGGATTCGAGACCGGCGAGCCGGGCAGCGACCGAGTGTTTTTGCAGTCGTAGACCGTGATCGCCGGGACAGACGCGAGTACACCGGCAACTTGGAGCGTGGTGATCCCGCTGGCAAGAAGACTGATTTGGATCGCCTCGGTCTGGGCGTTTCGCAGTCCTCGCCACGCTTCCTCGACCGCGACACAATCGCGCATGGCTTGTCGCGTCTCGACCGGGATCGATTCGTCTTCGGCGAGCCTGCGCAGGACACGTGGTGGAACGATGAAGCAACCGTCACGAGCACACATGACGTAACTCCTCTGAGAACAAACGGTTTCGGATGTTCGATGCCGCGTGGTCGAGGTTACCGGCGGTGTCCGCGAAAGTGGCCCCGACTTGTGACACAGTTGTGATCCTGTCCTTCTAAAGTGACTTTCAAGATCACTATTTGGAAACGACATGGTACGGCCCATTGCGTGTTGGACATGGGTCTAGTAGAAATTGAGCCGGTGTCGATGGACGACTCCGGTACGGCTATGCAGTTCTGCTGCACCTTGTGCGGATTTATAGGAGTGGACGTCGATGACAACTTTCGATCGATCCAAGGTCAAAGTGGTTGCAGGCGCTGGCTTGTGCGGGGCCGCCATCGTGTTGAGCCCGGCCGCGGCCGCCACCCCGTTCATGACGGGCGGCTACCCCTGCGTGCAGGGGTTGGCGGGTGAAACTGCACCGGCGGCCGTTGCCGGCGGACCGGCCGTCGCGGCGGTCTGCGTTCCGCCCGTGCCCGGGGGAGCTGCACTATCTGGCATCGCTGGTCCTGCCGGCGCGCCGGTTGCTGCCCCGGTGCCGGCCGGTGCTCCGGTGCCGGCGGGTGCCCCCGTTCCTGCGGGTGCGCCGATCCCAGCTGGCGCCCCGATTCCGGCGGGTGCGCCGGTGCCGGCTGGAGGTGCTCCGATCGGTGCCCCGGTTCCGGCGGGTGCTCCGCTGATTGCGCTTGGGCCCGCGGGTGCTCCGGTGCCGGGTGCGTTACTCACTGACACCGTCGGTCCTTTTGGCGGTAAGGGTCAGCCGACTGGTCCGGCGCCGGCTGGCGGGCCTGTGGACGGTCAGCCGATCCAGCCCGGCCCTCCTCTGGCTTAGGGCGCGACCAAAAGCGGGTCCTCTTTCGCGTAGCCGAAAGAGGACCCGCTTTTATCTGTCAGCGAAAAAGACCGCGCGACAAGCAATTTGACGTGCAGTGGAGCTGCTCGAAACCGTTGCTATTCCTTCACGATCACAGGGTCGCCGACATTGACCGTGTTGAAGTACCACTCTGCGTCGGCGGGGCTCAGGCTGATGCAGCCGTGGCTGACATTCTCAAACCCGAGTGAATTGACAGCCCACGGCGCTGAATGCACGAAAATGCCGTGGCGGCTGATGCGGACGGCGTAGTCCACCGGAACCCGGTAACCCGCGGGATCGGTAAGCGGGACGCCGACGCTGCTCGAATCCATAACCACCGAGCGGTCTTTCGACAAGACGGTGTAGACGCCAACGGGCGTCGGAAATTCCGGTCTACCCATCGAGGCCAGCATCACGCCCTCTTCGCCCCAGTGCGGTCGGTGGTGCGGCGCCGGTCGTGGCGGCAGCGGTGCTGCCCCGACTCCGTCGACGCTGACGGTGAACGTGTGGTCTGAGATGTCGGCAACGCCGAGAACGGCAGGGCCCGTTTTGAAGTCGGTGGCCAGGGGACCCACCGAGAGCGCCACCGTGCTGTGCGCCGGCCAGAATCGGTCTGGCACCCACTGCACAACGGCGTTGTCGAGCCATTGGAACTTACCGGTCATCCCGTCCGCCGATTTGACGTGAATGGCACGCTCCGCCGCACGCCGGTTCGCGATGGGCGCGCTGAACGTCACCACGACGGGGTGCGCCACGCCGACCACCTCGCCCGGCGTTGGTAGAACCGACGCGATCGCGAACTTGGACGATTGGTTGGCCGCCGCCAGGCTTACACCGGCCGGCCTCGCCACCGCGGTCGCCGCGACCACACTGAGTGCAAGAAAACACCGCGCAACCGCCCGCATGGCTCCGACCCCTTTTAATCGACACAATTGCAATAGCGATCGTAGGGGGCACTGAAGATTGGAAGCTCAAGGGCGCGTTCGCAATTCGATCACGCCTTGGTCACGTTTTGACCACAGTGCGTTTGAATCAGAATGGAGCCGACGCTGCGCGTGTGCGCAGATCACTGCGGCGGCGTTTGCTGACCCGGAAGGCTTGGCAGGTGAAAAATGTCCTGAAGTCCCTGATGAATCAGATCGTCGAAACTAGGGCTGGTGGCCGGGTCAGGCGTCCGGCAGCTACAGGTGAGATTAGTGAAGTCAGGGTCAGCACCAGCCGGTGCTGCTAACCCGACGGCGGCGCCCAGAACGATAGCGCTCCCGATCAAAAGCTTTGTGATCACTCGCGGTTCTCCGTACTAGTTGCTGTCTGGATTCTACGTGCTGCCGGTCTCGGATGCCCGCCGGTTCGAGGTATCCGGTCAGGACTCCGGCACGTGCTGCGGGCAATAGACACGGGTGCTCGCGCCGACGAAGTAGCCGGAATCGTAGGCGGGCAGGCGACTGCTGAACACCACGTCATAGACGACCTGATCCATCGTTTTACCCTGCTCCAGGTACTCGCAGACCTTGTGACCGGCCTCGATCGCGGCTTCCGGTGACACGTGGGCGATGCCATCGGCCTTCAGCGTTGCGAGGAATGTGTCATCGGCGGCGTCGGCATGAGCCGTCGAGGCTGCGCCCAGCGGGCCGAACAACGCCAGCGCCACTACTGCAAGGCGGGTCGCCGACAGTGACCGCAGGGCAGTGCGCTTGCCTACACGGGTGCTCGTCATTTCGGATGCTCCTATACGCCAGAGCTGCTATTGCTTGCTGACGCCAAGTCGAGCCGCTAACGGTAGAAGGTTACGGCTCTGCACGATGCAATGATCGCTGATATCGCGATCTGCCGCTCGTCGTGGAGCCGGTGATGGGCTGTT
>Ga0209655_10000550_pt1 | contig 14236 bp, 9 predicted proteins | sample BogFormECP03_OM2_FD_188236 | JGI IMG/M metagenome (GOLD analysis project Ga0209655, IMG submission 188236) | Bog forest soil microbial communities from Calvert Island, British Columbia, Canada - ECP03_OM2 (SPAdes) (version 2) | ecosystem: Environmental > Aquatic > Freshwater > Wetlands > Bog ...
TGGCCTACGATTACGCGGAGAACTTCTTGCGGTTGCGCGCCGAGCGCCATGCGCAGGCCGATTTCGCGGGTGCGCTGCGTGACGAGATAGGAGAGCACGCCAAAAATTCCAGCGGCGGTGAGCAGCAGAGCGATCGAGGCGAACGCGCCGAGCAATAGCGTATTGAAACGGTCGCTTGAGGCGGAGCTGGCTACGACGTCGTCCATCGTGCGGAAAGTGGAGGTGGCCTCATCGGGGTCTATGGCACGGAGGGCGACGCGCACGACCGACGCGAGCATCGCAGGATCGCCGGCGCTGCGTACGACGACGTTGGTGCGCATGAAGGAGCCTGGCCTGAACATTTCGGGGCGCAGAGATTCCTGCAAGGCGAAGTGTTTATTGCCTCCGACGACGCCGACGATCTCGCGCACTACGAATTCGGGTTTGCCTTCAAACATCTTCAAGTGCTTGCCGATGGGGTTCTCGTTGGGAAGGTATTTTTTCACGAATGGCTCGTTGACGATGACGACTTTGCGGGATTCGGTGGAATCCTGGCGGTCGAATACGCGTCCGGCGAGGAGGGGAATGCGCATCGCACCGAAATAGTCGCCGTCTATGTTGCGAAAATCCGCGTCGTTGATGTCGTTGGGATTGGCGGGAGGATGTTCGGTAATGGTGAAGAAAGTGTCGTCCGCTTCGCCGCTGAGTGGCAATTCAGAAATGAAGCCTGCGCTGATGACGGCGGGGGCGGATTGCAGGCGGTCCTGGAGCGCGTGGAAGAACGATTCGCGCTTCGGTTCGTCGTCGTAGCGCGGCGAGACGAGGGAGATTTCGGTGGTTAGGACGTTGGCGGGATCGAACCCGAGATGAACGCGCATCAGGCGCCAGAAACTATTGAGCAGCAGACCGGAAGCGATCAGCACCACGACGGAAAGCGCCACTTCGGCGACGACCAGGGCATTGTGCGCGCGATGCTTGGAACGTGAATCGCCGGAAGCGCCGCCTTCTTTCAGGCTCTGCGTAAGATCGCGACGGCTGGCTTTGAGGGCGGGGCCGAAACCGAAAAGAATGGCCGTAAAAATCGCGGTTACGAAAGTGAACGCCAGCACCGCGCCGTTGACGTTTACTTCATCGAGACGCGGAAGGCTCTGCGGGCCAAGTCGCTGCAAAAGTTCCACACCGGCGCTCGCGAGAAAAATTCCTGCGGCGGCTCCGGCGAGCGCGAGGACCAGACTTTCCGTCAACAGCTGGCGGAGCAGGCGGCCGCGCCCGGCACCGAGCGCAGTGCGAATGGCGATTTCACGCTGGCGGGCGGTGTTACGCGCGAAAAGAAGGCTGGCAATGTTCGCGCAAGCAATCAGGAGAACCAGAGCTACGGCGCCGATGAGCACGATGAACGCGGGACGCACGTTGCCGATGAGAACGCTTTGAAGTGGTTCGAGCTTCACACCGAAACCAACGTTCGTTTCTGGAAATTGCGTAGCGAGGTGAGCGGCGATGGAGTCGAGTTCGGATTGGGCTTGAGAAATTGTGACGCCGGGTTTGAGCAGTCCGATGGGACGGAGGAAATGGGAGCGGCGGCTCTGCATGCCTTTATTCAGGAAGGGAGCGGGAAACCACAGATCGGCTTCGGAGAGAACGGGGATGTCGGTGGAGAGGACGCCGACGACAGTGCGCGATTTGCCGTCGAGCGAAATGGATTTACCGATCACTTGAGGATCGCCGCCGAAGCGGTCTTGCCACAGATGATGGCTCAGAATCACTGCGTCGGGATCCGTCGTCTTTTCGTCTGATTCGTTGAAGGCGCGGCCGTAGCGGGGCTGAATCCCGAGGGCGTCAAAAAAACCTGCGGTGACCATCGCGCCTTTGATCTGGATGGGTTTTTCGCTGCCAGTCAGATTGAAAAGCGAATCGCCGACGGCCATGGCACCATAATGATCGAAGCAGTGGTTCTGAGCACGATCGTCGAGAAAATCGGCAGGTGAAACGGCGGCGTGGTCACAGAGGGCGCAATTGCCCCAGGACCACACCAGGCGCGCGGGATTCTTGAATGGCAGCGGGCGGAGCAGGACGGCGTTGACGACGCTGAAGATTGCGGTATTGGCGCCGACGCCGAGTGCCAGAGTGAGGATGGCGACGAGCGTGAAGCCGGGAGATTTTGCGAGGGTGCGGATCGCAAATCTTAGATCCTGGAGAAGGATGGACATTCTAAGCTCCTCTCATTCGTGGCGCAGAGCGACCATGGGATCAAGCGCGGCGGCGCGGCGGGCTGGGACGTAGCACGCGGCTAATGCTACGGCGATTAGCAGGAGCGCTACGGCTGCGAAAGTGAGCGGGTCGGTGGGGCTGACGCCGTAGAGCAAGCTGGTCATCAGGCGCGTAAGGCCGAAGGCGGCGGTTAGGCCGATTGCGGCGCCGATTAGCGCGAGTTTCAGGCCTTCGCCGAGAACCTGGCGCAGAACTTTGCTTTGTTGCGCGCCCAGGGCCATGCGGATGCCGATCTCGTGGGTGCGCTGGCCGATTAAGTAGGAGATTACTCCGTAGATGCCGACGCCTGAGAGCAGGAGCGCGACGACAGCGAAGGCACCGAGAAGAATCGCGGAAAACCGCCGTGTGGCAGTGGAATCGCTGATAACTTCGGGCATGGTCTGAGCACCGTAAACAACTTGCTCGCTGTTCTGTTGCTGCACGGAATGGCGGATGGAATCGAAGAGGCCCGCGTCGGGGCCGCGAGTGCGCGCGACCATACGCAAGCCGATGGGGGCGAGCGCCATAATCGTATCCGGCAACTGCATGAACGGAAAGTAAAGCTGCGCGCGGAGGCGCTCGGTGGCGTCGGTGTCCAGGCCCCACTGATTTACGTGGGCGACGACGCCGATAATCTCAGCTGCAATATTTCCCTGGCCGTTTTCGAGGAAGAGACGCTTGCCGACGGGATTTTCGTTGGAGAAATATTGGCGCGCGAAGACGTCATCAATTACCACGACCGGCGGCGCGTGCTCATCGTCGCGCGCGGTGAAGAAGCGGCCGCTGCGGAGGGGAGTTCGCATTATGTTGAGGTAGTCGGGATCCACGACGTAATCAATGACCCAATTCATTTCGTTGCGGGTCGTCGGTTTGGGTTGGCCGTCGCGCCAGAAGAGCCATTCGTCGTCGCCACTCATCGGGAACGCGCCCCAGTTCATGGAGACGGACTGCACGCCGGGCGTCGAAACGACTGCAGCTTCGGCTGCGCGGAAGGAGGCGCGAATGGCCGCTGGGCTGGTCTGCAAAGTTGCGGGGGAAAGAGAAAAGCCGAAGGTCAGGACGTTGTGCGGATTGAAGCCGGGATCCACATTCCAGAGTTGAACGAGGGTGCGGAGGGCGAGGCCGGCGCCAATCAGGAGCACCAGCGCGAGCGCCATCTCCACTACTACCAAAATGCCGTGAGCGCGCTGGCGCGGGCCGCTCGAGCCGCGGCCGCCTTCCTTCAGGCTGTCTTGCAGATTGGTGCGCGAGATTTTGAGCGCGGGAACGAGACCGAAGAGAATTCCAGCGAGCAGGGTGGCTGCGACGGTGAAAAGCAGCACGCGCAGGTCAATCTGGATTTCTCCGGCTCGCGGAAGAGTATTCGGCAAAGCATCCAGAGCCGCGCGCATGCCCCAACTGGCGAGGAGCAGGCCGAGCGCGCCACCCACTGCGCCAAGCAAAATGCTTTCAGTAAGAAGCTGACGGATCAGGCGCGATTTTCCGGCACCCAGTGCGGCGCGCACGGCAAACTCGCGCATGCGGGCGGTGGAACGCGCGAGCAGGAGATTGGCGATATTGGCGCAGGCAATCAGGAGCACGAAGCTCACGGCACAGCAGAGCACGAGCAGAGTTGATTTCACGTCGCCCAACATGCGTTGCCTGAAAGGAATCAGGGCAGCACCGATGCCCTTATCCACTTCAGGATAAGCGGCGGCAAGATTCTGGGTGATGGCGGCGAAATCGGCGCGCGCCTGGCCGATGGTGACTCCGGGCTTCAGGCGGCCGATCCCGTGGAAGCCCAGGCCGGCGCCACGCTTGAAGAGCAGGTTGTTGCTCCAGTTCACGACCGGAACGTAAATCTCGCTGGCGCTGAAGGAATCGATCATGAGATCGAAATCCGCGGGGATCACGCCGATGATGGTGTACTGCATGCCGTCGAGCGTGAGGCTCTTGCCGACGACATCGGGCGCCGAGCCAAATTTGCGTTTCCAGAAGCCGGCGCTGATGAGCGCGACCGGAGCGGCGCCGATCTGGTCGTCGGAGCGGACGAAGGTGCGGCCGGCAGCCGGCATTACGCCGAGAATCGGAAGGAAATCGGAAGTGACCAGCTGGGCTTGCGCCTGTTCCGCTGGGCCGAGGCCGGTGAGGCTGAAAGAGTAGCTGCGCGAGACGGCCATCGCGGAGAGCGTGCGATTATCTTTTTGCCAATCGAGGAAATTGGGATAGGAGATCGAGCCGGTGTTGAAATTTGGTTTGCTCTCGTAGAGCGTGACGAGCTGATCGGGTCGCGGGTACGGTAGTGGATTGAGCAGGACGCCGTTGACGATGGAGAAGAGCGCGGTGTTGGCGCCGATTGCGAGGGCTAGTGTGAGAACGGTGACTGCGGTGAAGGCCGGGGATTTCGCGAGCATGCGGAGGGCGAATTTGAGGTCTTGCATGATTGCAGTCATTGTCAGCCCTCAAGAAGTGGCGATTTTTTTAGGTGCGAAAGCCGGGCGGTTCGCGAATCGCCCCTGAGCAAAATTGGCCGCGCGAGTATGGTAATCGATGCGCGGGCACACAAAGCTCGCAAGGGATTGGCAGGTGGGATACCAATGTGAACGCAAAATAAGGGAATTGGATTCAGTGATTTAGAGGGGACGACAGGGAGGTCGGCGCGGCGGAATGCGCGGTTGCGGGAAGCGGTGTCGCGAAATTGAACAATAACGCAATGCGAACACAGCCGGGAGTGGTTGTGCCAAGAAAATTAAAGAGCACAGGCAAGATTGCCTATGCTACCCGGAATTATTTTGATTTTTCGAGCTCTTCGATTAGGGCGGGGACTATTTCGAAGAGGTCGCCGACGATGCCGTAGTCGGCCACCTCGAAAATGGGGGCGTTCTGATCTTTGTTGATGGCGGCGATGGTGCGGGCGCCTTTCATACCGACGACGTGCTGGATGGCTCCGCTGATGCCGAGCGCGAGATAGAGCTTGGGCGCGACGGTTTGGCCGGAGCTGCCGATCTGGCGGTCCATGGGGAGCCAGCCTTCGTCGCAGATGGGGCGCGAGGCGCAGATTTCGCCGCCCATAAGCTTCGCGAGTTTTTCGGCGAGGGGAATATTTTCGGGAGCTTTGATGCCGCGGCCGACGGAGACCAGGATGGGAGCTTGGGTGAGATCCACGGCTTGCTTGGCTTCGCGGAAGAGGTCGAGCGGCTTGGTGCGGATTTGTTCTGGTTTTAATTCCACGCTTACGGATTTTACCGGTGCGGTGCCGCTCGCGTGTTTGGTGGCGAGGTCGGCGCGAAATGCGCTGGCTTGGAAGGAAGCGATCCAGGGGCCTTCTCCCACGAAGACTACGTCTGCGGAGGTGCGGCCTTGAAACATCTGGCGGACGAAGATGAGTTTGCCGTCTTCGTAGCGGTACGCGATGCAGTCGCCGATCATGCCTTTGTGGAGAGAGGCGGCTAGCTTGGGCGCGAAGTCGCGGACTTGATAGGTGTGGGGGAACAAGACCAGGTCGGGCTTTGTGGATTCGATTATCTGGCGGAGGGCTAGCGCGAAGCCGTCGGGAGTGTATTTTTCGAGGAGGTCGTGTTCGACGGCGAGGACTTCGTCGAGTTGATAGGCGGAGAGGTCGGCGGCAAGCGCGCCGATGCCTTTGCCGATTACTACACCCCTCAACGTGCCCTTCGTTTGTTGCACGATTTGCTGGGCGGCGGCTAGAGTTTCGAAACTGACTTTGTTCCACGTGGCATCGCGTTGTTCGGTGATTAGGAGAATTTTCATTTTTCGTCCGTTTTTAAGAGTTGCAAAGAAAAAGCAGATCCCTCTGCCGCATTCGCGGCGTCGGGATGACAGCGTAACTGCAACGTCGCAACCCGAAAGTCAAAGACGCCCGCCTAAAAAAACAGGCGGCCGCTACAAATTCAAAAACAAAGGAGCCGGTGAGACGCCGGCGCTACAAAAACCAGAGAGCACAGGCAAGATTGCCTATGCCACCCAAATCAGAGAGCGCGCGCTTCGTGGCGCAGTTTTTCGACCAGCTTGGCTGCGATTTCTTTGGGCTGGCCGGTGATGAATTCGGTTTTCTTGGTTTTTTGCGGCATGTAGATGCGCTCGACTTTTTGCGTAGGCGCGTCGGGCACATTCAGTGTAGCGCGATCTACAGTCGCAATTTCTTTTCTCTTGGCGGCCATAATGCCTTTCAGGGTGGCGTAGCGCGGCTTGTTGATGCCGGACTGAATGGAGAGCACGGCGGGCAGCGGCAATTCGACGTGCTGGAACCAGCCGGCTTCGAGTTCGCGCTTGAGCTTCATGTGATTTTCGACGACTTCGATGGCCATGATGATGGTGGCGTGCGGGCGGCCGAGAAGTTCGGCGAGTAGCACGCCGGTCTGGCCGAATCCCTGGTCGTCGCTTTGCAGGCCGGTGAGAATTAAATCGAAATTTTCGGCTTGGATCGCTGCGGCGAGGGAACGCGCGGAGCCGAGGGGATCGAGTTTGAAGAAATTGGCGTCGGAGACATGGATGCCGCGGTCGGCGCCTTTGGCGAGCGCTTCCTTGATGGTTTGCTTGGCGCGTTCAGGGCCCATGGAGATGGCCACTACTTCGCCGCCGTGTTTTTCTTTCAGGCGCAGGGCTTCTTCGAGCGCGAAGGAGTCGGGCTCGTTGGTTTCGAAGCCGATATCGGATTCGCGAATCCAGGAGGTGCCTTCGAGGATGGCGAGAGGAGCGTCTTTCGCGGGGACTTGTTTGACGCAGACTGCGATTTTCAAGAATGCCTCCGGAAAATGGCGATGCGAACAATCTGATAGTTTCTATCAGAATTTCATATTTGGAGCAACGGGACAAATCGCGCGGGGCGGCGCGATGCGATGCATAACTGCAAGAGCAGCTGCGCGGAGCTAAAGTTGATCGCCACAGCGTGCCAAACGTCAACGCTGGCGCTATGGAAGGCATGAAAAGCGGCCACGGCGTCGAGCACGGCAACGATGTTGCCCAACGCCCAGCACATAAGGTAGTTTCAATCTCTATGTTCTCACTCCAAGACAAAGTCGCACTAATCACCGGCGCTTCGCAAGGCATCGGTCGTTCGACCGCACTCGCGCTCGTAGTCGCCGGCGCAAAAGTGGCAGTCGCCGCGCGCAACGCCGACAAACTCGCAACTCTGGTAACCGAAATCGAAGCCGCAGGCGGCGCAGCACTGGCCGTCCCTATGGACGTAGCCGATCCCGCGCAGGTGAAAACTGGCTTCCAGCAAATTCTCACGAAGTTCGGCAAGCTCGACATTTTGGTGAACAACGCGGCCATCACGCGCGACACTCTCGCCCTGCGCATGAAACTGGAGGATTGGGACGCCGTGCTGCGCACTAACCTCACCGGCGCGCACCTCTGCATTCAACAAGCGCTCGGCGCGATGCTCAAGCAGCGCTCCGGCCGCATCATCAATATCAGCTCGGTGGTCGCGCAGACTGGTAATGCCGGCCAGGCCAACTACGTCGCATCCAAAGCCGGACTGATCGGCCTCACTCGCGCGATCGCCGTGGAAGTCGCCTCGCGCAAAATCACCGTGAACGCCGTCGCTCCCGGCTTCATTGATACGCCGATGACCGCGCCGCTCTCGCAGGAACTGAAAGACAAGATGAAATCCATGATCCCGCTGGGCCGCTTCGGCACCGAAGCCGACGTCGCTGCCGCCATCGTCTTCCTCGCCAGCGACGAAGCTGCCTACATCACCGGCCAAGTCTTCGACGTGAACGGCGGCCTCTACATGGGCTAAGGTAGTTAACATGTCGGCTTGCGAACTACGACTGCGGCGCACATCCATTAGTGACAACTTTAGTCCGCCATTCCCGCTGGCCACTTGAAGGCTGAAATTCCTGTTTCCATTTCGCTCCAGTATCGCGCACCAGGTCTTCCTCACTCACCTGCGTGCAACGGGAGCTCAATGATGCGCGAATCTCCTGCATCGGTGGGCCCGGCACCCAGTAACTAAGCCTGTCTACAACGGCGACAGTTTGCTTCACAGGGGCGCCGGCCGAAATCCACTGTTGGGGCGTATAGATGTTGGGCGCGTGCAAGGAAATAGGCAGAAGCCGGGCATAATGCCGGTTCCTCATGGGATTTGTGGACGGCAGTAGATAGTCAAGTAGAAAAAGAACGAAGGATTATTGCCGATCACAATCTCCCCGTTGCCGGCAGCTTCCGCGGCTTGTCGTGCCACCCGGTCCCAGGGTTCGATCCAACGCGGCGCGGCGTAAAGTTTGCGCGAGAAAATACCGTAACAGCCAATTGCGCCGGCCAGTACCAGCGCGCCCGCGAGCAAACGTCGGGCGGGTGGCAGCGTCGCAGTTGCCAACGTGGTTCCGTTCGAAAGGATTAGCCAGGGGGCGATCATCATCAGCCGCTTGGTGGATCCAATTTGCACCAGCGTCATCGCGGCCAGCTGCGCGGCGAAGTACAGCAAGAATCGCCGCGCCGGCGCTTCCTCGTAAACGAGTACCAGCAGCAACGCGGCCGCGATCGCCACTCCCGCCGCGATCCCTGGCGTCCAGAACCACGGCGCGACCGATTCGCTTACAAACAAACCGTAGAGATTGTAAACGCCGGTCGCAATTGCTGAACCCAGCGGCACCTGATCCGCGCCGACGCGAACTTCCGTCACCAGTGCCCGCATGATTGGTGCGGCCGCCACCATCAGGAATGCCCCGGTTGCCAGCGACAGCAGCCACCTCCGAGCGCTCCACTTAAATCGCAGTAAGAGATCTACGCCCAGACAGCCCAGCAAAGCCCAGCAAAGCCCAGCCGTAATAATTGGTGTACACCAGTGCCAACGCGCAAAGCACTGCCGGCATCCAATTCCTTGGCGACGGGTATTCGACAAACCTCAAGTACGCGAGGGTCAGCAAGGCCACCAGCAGGAACGTGAAGGAATACCAGCCCGCCAGAGGCGCGAAATGAAATCCGTAGGGTCAGAGCAATAGCAGCATCAAAGTGTAAATTGTGGCGCGCTCCCCAGCTATCCGGCGCGCTGCTCGGGCCGGGAACCACGCGCCCAGCAGATAGAAAACAATCGAGGGCAGCCGAAGCAACTGGATATTTCCGTCGGTCAGCCAAAGCCATTCGTGCAATATCAGGTCGGAAAGCGGCGGGTGCGCGTGCTGCCTGCCGCCGCCCAGGAACAATTTCATGGTTGCCAGTGCAGGCGTGGCCGCTACATCGATGATGGCAACTTCGTCGTCGACCGGCGTGAACCACCGGTTGCTGGCCATTAGAATCGCACCAGATGCCAGCAGCACAAGGGCTATCCGGGTTTCACCTCCGAGGCGTCGCGGTAGCCAGGGCTTGGGCGCGAAGGAATCAATTGGAATCGGCTCCGCGGTCAATTGGATGCGATCGCTACTGAGGATAAATATTTCGGTCAAGTGTGGGAGTTACTGCCTCGACCGGGCTCCGTTGCGGTTTCCACGCATTCGGGCGCGCTGCTGGTATCATCTTTGTGGAACTATCTTCAACCCTGGGTTGAAGCAAAATGGAACGAGCGCTAGCAAATTAATAACCGTGAATCCTGTGAAACTGTTCTCAAGCAAGCAGCCTTCGCGCGCAAACCTGCGAACCTCGCTTCCCGGTCGCGCGCGCCTGGTGTGGCTGGGCTTAAGTCTTCTGCTTTGTGGCGTCCCGGCCCGGGCTCAGACTCAGCAAGTCCCCGCCATGCCGCCAGCGCCGAATCGTTCACCGGCCGCGCCGGAACCCGCGGCATCATCCGCCGAGCAACTGAATGTGCAGCCCGTTCAACAACCCAATCGACAATCGAACCAACGGTCCGACCCTCTATTGCCCGGCGCCATCAGCGGCACCGTCGTTGATCCCTCCGGAGCCGCCGTCACCGGAGCCCACGTAGATCTCACGCGTGACGATAAGACCCCCAAACAAGAAGCCCTATCGGGCGACGATGGCCAATTCTCCTTCACCGGCGTTCCTCCCGGCACGTTCCAGATCACCGTGACTTCGGAACTCTTCACCACGCAGACGACGTCGGGCATGCTGCATGCGGGCGAGACTCTGGTCCTTCCGCAAATCGTGTTCGCGCTCGCGACCGCGATCACCCAGGTTCAAGTCAGCGTCCCGCGCTTCGAAGTCGCCGAAGAAGAGCTCAAAATCGAGGAACAGCAGCGCATCTTCGGGGTCATTCCCAATTTCTATGTCAGCTACGTTCCCGATGCCGCTCCTCTCGGCTCCAAACAAAAATTTCAGCTGGCCTGGCGCAGCACCATTGATCCAGTCAACTTTGCGATCACCGGAGTCATCGCAGGAGTTCAGCAGGCTACCAACACTCCCAGCGGATACGGCCAGGGCGCGCAAGGCTACGGCAAACGCTACGGCGCCGCGTACGCCGACCTCGTCACCGGCACGTTCATCGGCGGCGCGATACTTCCATCGCTCCTGAAACAGGATCCGCGCTATTTCTACAAAGGAACCGGCAGCGTGCGCTCACGCGTTCTCTATGCCATAGCCAATTCAGTGATCTGCAAAGGCGATAATGGGCACTGGCAGCCAAATTATTCCGCCATCCTCGGTAGCCTGGCCTCCGGCGGCATCTCCAATCTTTACTACCCGACCGAGAATCGCAACGGCGCCGCATTAACTGTCGAAAACACGCTGATCGGCATCGGCGAAACCGCCGCCACCAATCTCTTGCAGGAATTCGTAATCCGCAAGCTCACCCCCAACGTCTCGCACCAACAGTCAACCACGCCGTAGCCCACGCCAGCGAAATCGTATCTGTCGCGCTGATCTGCTTTAGGTTTTGCGTAGGCCTGAAGGGTTGAACGGACGGTCTATTCCTCGGCGAGAGCTTCCATCGGGGATATTTTCGCGGCGCGTTGCGCTGGCAGCAGGCAGGCGGCGAGACACACTGCTGCCGTGACGCACACGGCAGCTGCGAGGACCGCGGCGTCGAGCGGCGGTACCTGGAAGAGCAGTGACTGCATCGCGCGGCCCGCTTGCCATGCTCCGAGCAAGCCCAACATTGTTCCGGCGGCCAGCAGGCGCAGTGAGAGTGAGAGAAATTGGATGCGAACTTGCCCGGGTTGAGCCCCGAGGGCCATGCGCACTCCGATTTCGCGGCGGCGGTGTGCCACGGCGTAACTCAGCACTCCATAGGTGCCGATGGAGGTGAGCAAGAGCGCTATCGCTGAGAAGAGGCCAGCCAGCAGCGCAGGTGAGCGACGCGCGACCAGGCTGTCGGCGATGCGCGTGTCCATCGAGCGGACATCACTGACCGGCACGTTGGCGTCAACCTGTCGCACCACTTTCTGCAGTGTCAGCGCGAACGATTCCGGAGGCTGGCTGGTGCGGGCGACGACGAAGAAGCCGCTGTCAATACGGAAGGAATATGGATAGTAAATCGCGCCCTGGGCTTCGTCTTCGGTGAGCCCTGCTTGTTTCACACCGCCCACGACGCCGACGATGGTGAATGCTTCGGCATCTTTTCCTCCTTCGGAGCCGTCCCACAATCGTTGGCCAATCGCGCTGGCTTGCGGCCAGTAGTAGCGCGCGAAGTCTTCATCCACCACGCAGACTCGGTCGGAGCGACGCGAATCGTCGGCGGTGAGGAAACGTCCTGCCCGCAGGGAGAAACCCATCGCGCGAAAATAGTCGCCAGCGACTCCGTAAGAATAGTGGCCGCGGGCGGATTCGCCGGGCCGGAGAACGTGGCCTGCTACCGTGGCGGCGCTTTTGCCGCTGTTGCCACTGAAGGGCACATTGTTGACCACGCCCGCGGACAACACGCCCGGTAGCTGGCCCATTTTGTGCAGCAAGCTTTCCACAAATTTGACGAGGCCTTCCTCGTCGTAGTCTGCCCACGGAAGCAAGATTTCCCCGGACAGTATGTGGTCGGACTGGAAGCCTGGAGAGATGGCCATCACTCGCTGAAGGCTGAGGCCGAGCAGACCAGCTCCGACCAACAGAACAAACGCCAAGGCAATCTGAGCGACGATGAAGCTGTGACGCAGGAATTGAGCGCCATGGCCGGTGGTGCTGCCTCGGCTCACCGATTGCAGCGCGTTTCCGAGATGCCGCCTAAGGTTGAACCAGGCGACGGGCACCGCGAACACGATGCCCATGACGATGGCTGCGACCAAAGCCACCAGTGCTAAGCGCACGTCGAAATCGATGCGACTTCCCAAGGGTAAGCGATCAGCGCCAAACGCGCGCAGCAACTGGATTCCGCCGGCGCCGACGACGAGACCGAACAATCCTCCGGCAAATGTGAGCAAGGTAGTCTCCACGACCACTTCGCTGAGGAGATATTTCCACCCTGCGCCGAGTGCCTGGCGAACAGCTGATTCCTTCGCCCGGCCGCTGGCACGGATGAGCAGCAGGTTCACCAGGTTGACTGCGCCAATCAAAAGAAGAACAAGTGCGCCTGCTTCGAGCAGAAGCAGTGTGGGACGCACGGCCGCGACGTGGTCCGCGCGCAACGGCACTACCAGCGAACGAAAGCCCGCGTCGGCGATCATTTTGGCCTGCGGATCGTCCACTTCGAGTGCCGCGTTCTGTGCATCGAGCTCCGATTGGGCTTGTGCGAGCGTCGCGTCCGGCTTCAGGCGCGCAATCATTTGAGTCACATTCCCGCCGGAATGCCGCCGCGATGGTGCGCGATCTTCAGGGCGCGACGCCAGGGGCAGAAACACTCGTGCATCGGAAGAGAGAAAGCGGAAGCTGGGAGGCAAGACGCCGATCACCGTTCTGGAAACGCTGTTTACGCGAATCTGTTTTCCAAACACGTTGGGGTCGGCGTTGAATCGCTGCCGCCAATATGTGTCGGAAAGAATCGCAACATGGTCCGTGTCGGAAGTGGTTTCCTCGTCCGTGAAAGTGCGTCCGATCGCGGGGCCGAGCCCAAGAGTCGAGAAAAAATCTGGAGACACGCGCATGGTAGGCTGGCGTTCCGTTGAGTTGGGCTCGCCAACTATCTCCATGCTATAGCGATAGATCGAGAGCGAGGCGAAGGCAGGAATACGGCCGCGGCGTTCGTAATAGTTGGTCACCGAGGAGCCGTCGCGATCAACGCCGGCCTTTGGATAAGCATTGAATATCATCATGAGCCGGTCGGGCCGGGGAAAGGGCAGGGGACGAAGGAGGACCGAATCAATCACGGCAAAAATCGTGAGATTCGCGCCGAAGCAAACGGCGAGCGTTAGCAGAGCCGTAGCTGTAAAAGCCGGAGTCTTTCGCAACAAACGGGCGGCGTACTTCAGCTGCCTCCGAAACTCGTCAAAAAAGTGCACGCCGAAGGCTTCGCGGCAATCCGCTTTGACGTTGATGGGGCTGCCGAGTTCAATCCGTGCGCGGCGAGCCGCATTTTCCGGCGAAAGGCCGGAGCGGACCAATTCATCGGTGTACTGCTCGATGTGGAAGCGGAGTTCCTCGGACATTCCCTCTTCGAAATCACGTCGCCGGGTGAGCACACGAATCAGAGAACGAAGGCGCTGAATCATTTCACACCTCCTCCGACCGTGCGCCTAAGGCCGCGGCCATCGCAGTCGCCAACCGGTTCCAGCCGGCCGTTTCTTCACGCAAGCGGCGACGCCCTGCGGCGGTCAATGTGTAATACTTCGCGCGGCGGTTGTTCTCGCTCTGACCCCATTCAGCAGTGATGAGATCGTGACTTTCCAAGCGGTAGAGAGCTGGATATAAGGAACCTTGTGGAATCTCCAGCGCGTGCCTGGAGATCTGGCGTATGCGCAGCAAGACACCGTAACCGTGCAACGGTTTCAAGGACACCGCCTTGAGGATCAGCATATCGAGCGTGCCGGGGAGTAGTTCTGCAGATTTATCCACTGAGTGTGTCTCCTAGTTCAACTAGGAGTCTAGCGAACCCTCTCCTAGTTTCGCAAGGGGAAAGCATCGCGACTGGCGGGGGTATCCACGCGTCCCGGCGAGCGGTCGCGGTAGGGACGATCATTGCTGATCGCCCCCCGCACAGAACCGTACGAGCGGCATTACCGCATACGGCTCCCACCTTGGAGGGTTTGCGAGA
>Ga0209655_10000551_pt1 | contig 14230 bp, 11 predicted proteins | sample BogFormECP03_OM2_FD_188236 | JGI IMG/M metagenome (GOLD analysis project Ga0209655, IMG submission 188236) | Bog forest soil microbial communities from Calvert Island, British Columbia, Canada - ECP03_OM2 (SPAdes) (version 2) | ecosystem: Environmental > Aquatic > Freshwater > Wetlands > Bog ...
CCGCGCTTTCAGATCGAGGCTGGCCGCGATCTGAATTACAAAGTCTGCTATCCGCGCGCGGTCTTCGATCGCCAATCCATCGCCTGGGATTTGAACTATTTCAAATATTATTTTCTAAGGCTCGCGGGCATCCCATTCAACGAGCAATTGTTAGAAAACGATTTTAGCCGTTTGACCAAGTTTCTGCTCACCGCCGACCTCGATTATTTTCTGTATCGCGATTTTCAGTCGCGGAACATCATGCTGCGCGACGGCCAGCCATTTTTCGTGGACTATCAAGGCGGACGTAAAGGCGCGCTTCAATACGATATCGCCTCGCTCTTGTTCGACGCCAAGGCCGACCTTCCGCCGCACTTGCGCGCGCAACTTCTCGATCTCTATCTCCAGCGCCTCGCCGATTTCACCACGCTCGATCGCGACGCGTTCATGCATCATTACTATCCCTACGTCTATCTCCGCATCATGCAGGCGCTGGGGGCTTACGGCTTCCGTGGATTTTACGAACGCAAATCTCACTTTCTGCAAAGCGTGCCGTACGCGCTGGAAAACGTGCGTTGGATGCTTCAGAACGTAGAGCTCCCGCTCGCGTTGCCTACGCTAATGGACGCGTTCACCCGCATGGCGGCCTCAGAAAAACTGCGGCGCTTGTCAACTGTCGAGGCTTCTCGGTCCACGGCATCGAAGAAAGAAAATCTGGTCGTAAGGATTTGCAGCTTTTCCTACCGGAACGGCATTCCGAAAGACGAAACCGGCCACGGCGGTGGATTCGTTTTTGACGCTCGAAGCATCCCAAACCCCGGCCGCGAAGAACAATTCAAGGCCCTCACAGGCAAAGATGCGCCGGTGATCGAATATCTGAATCAGCAAGAAAGCGCGCATCATTATCTCGCCAGCGTGCTCTCGCTCGTGGAAGCCAGTATCAAGACGTATCAGTCGCGCGGATTCACGAGTTTGACGGTCGCGTTTGGCTGCACCGGCGGCCAGCATCGCTCAGTCTATTTCGCCGAACAACTGGCGAAGCGCTTGAGCGGGCGGGACGGAGCGCGCGTCGAGTTGCGGCATTTCGGGCTGGAGAGCATGAAGAAATGAAAGCAATGATCCTGGCCGCAGGACTCGGCACGCGACTGCGGCCGCTCACCGATGACCGGCCGAAAGCTCTAGTCGAAATCGCGGGGAGCACGCTCCTCGAGATCACGCTCGAGCGTCTGCGCGCGTTCGAGTTTCGCGAAGTGATAATCAACGTCCACCACTTTGCAGACAAAGTTGTCGATTATCTGAAAGAGAACAATAATTTCGGCATGCGCATCGAAATATCCCGCGAGGAAATCCTGCTCGACACCGGCGGCGGCCTGAAAAAAGCCGCTAATTTCTTTCTGGAAGATTCAGAGGCGATCGATACGCCGTTTATTCTGCACAATGTCGATGTCATCAGCACTATTGATCTCCGCCAGATGATTCGGGCACACCTTGACGATCAGTCTCTAGCGACGCTGGCTGTGCAAGACCGCGAGACATCCCGCTACTTGCTCTTTGATGAGCAGCTTCAGCTGTGTGGCCGACGAACTGCGCTCGATCAAACAGACGAGATCGTTCGGCCTTCGGAAAAGCTGCAACCGTTGGCGTTCTCCGGCATTCACGTAATCTCGCCCAGGCTGCTCAACATGATTAGCGAGGAAGGCGCGTTCTCGATCATCGCCACGTACCTGCGCCTCGCGGCTCAGGGCGAGAAAATCCATGCATTTCGGGCCGATGAATATGAATGGCGCGATCTAGGCCGGCCAGACGATCTGCTCAAAGCCGCTCACGAAATGAAAAAGTGAGACTGTCTGCACTTTCTCAATCTAGACTTGCTCTAAACCGTGAAACGCAAGAGCAAACGAGGCCAGCTATCCTTTCGGAGGGGGGCCCGCGGGCGGCACATTCTGATTCAATCGGAAGAAATTCTTGGGATCGTAGTGGCTTTTCACTTTCACCATGCGTTCCCAGCGCTCATGGTAAGCCTCGGGGACGCGTTCCTGCTCGTCATCGCTCATAAAATTCACATAAACGCCCGGCTTCATCGCCGGACGCAGCGCCGCAAAAGCCCGGCGCACCCACGCGACATTCGCTGCGTCGCCCTGCGGGTCCACCCAATCCGCGAGAAGATTCATGATAAATGGCGCGCTCCGGTCGCCGAATGCGGTCTCTGATGCGGCGACGCGTCCGGCGGCGCCGCCTAGATACGCGAGCTCGATCTGCGTGTTCGGGGAAGGAATCGAAGGCAACGCATCCACCATGATCTCGATGGTGCGATTATCCAGCGCCATGAAGTAGCCCGACTTCGTGTAGTAACGGCGTCCATGCGGAAAATCTGCATCGGCCATAGTTTGCAGCGCGAGGAACGACATCGTTTCTTTCGTTCGCGCGAAATGTCTGCCGATCGCGAAGACGCGCTCGAAGCAGCGATTCCCTTCTTCGGCATCGCCGAACCACGCCAGCGAAAGGCTTGCTGCCGGAACGCCGCGGATCTCGGTGGGGATTGCATCCGTCGAGGGAACGAGCCGCAGCGATATGTTCCACTTCAGCGCATCCGGCGCACCCGGCATATATTCACGCCAGTCCCCCAGAATGCGAAAAATGTCGTCGCCGATGCAATAGGATGTCGCCAGCAATACGGATGTCAACGGATGGAGGCGCACTTCGAATTCCGTTACCACGCCAAAATTTCCGCCGCCGCCGCGCAGCGCCCAGAATAAATCGGAATTCTCGCGCGAGCCAGCGCGCACGATTGATCCGTCGGCAGTAACCAACGTGAAGCCTTCGACATTGTCGCACGATAGCCCAAATTTTCGCGTCAGCCAGCCTGTGCCGCCGCCGAGCACCAGCCCGCCCGCTCCGGTATGCGAGACGACGCCTGAAGGGAAGACGAGCCCGGCCTTCTGCGTGGCGGTATCCACCGTGCCGAGCATCGAGCCGCCGGAAAATCGAGCGCGACGTGCCGGCGCGTCCACAGTCGCCTCGCGCATGCGCGACAAATCAATTACCAGGCCGCCATCGCAGGTGCTGAATCCCGCGAGGCTATGTCCGCCGCAGCGTACCGCCGTCAGCACTCCAGTCGCGGCACCCGCGCGAACCGCCAACTGCACGTCCGCGACATCGTTGCATCGCGCGATTAAGCCCGGCCGGCGCTCCACCATCGCGTTCCAAATTTTGCGCGCATCCGCATACTCCGGATCGGCGGGACGCACCAGATCGCCTCTAAATTTTTCCCGGAGCAATGCGAATACTTCCCCGATGGGGGTGCTCATAGCGTGCCAGGCATGCGAGAGCGCATGGGGAAAAATGCCAGGATGACGACCCGCGATTTCAATCGCGGACAGTTAAATCTAGATTTTTTTCGAGAACGCCGAGAACGGCGCGCACATCATCCAGCGTGTTGTACATATGGAACGAAGCGCGCAGGCCGTCCATGCGATTCGAACACACGATTTGGCTGGCCGCAAGCTTCTTCACCATTGCGTCTGAATCTTCCATCTGCAGCACAACCAGCGGCCCGCGCGTGTCGGAAGGAGTCTTGGTCTTGATCTTCAGTTGCCGCGCGCCCTCAAGCAACGCTTGCGCAAGGCCAGCAACGTGATCGCTTATTTTTTCGGGGCCGACGCTTTCGAGCAAGCCTATCGCCGCGGGAATGGCGTAAACATTCGGCACCGGAGGCGAGCCGGCTTCGAAGCGCCGCGCAGAAGTGGCCGGATCGAAGTGCTTCACGTCGAACGCAAATGGGCTCTGTTGTCCGAACCAGCCCGTAATCGTGGGTGTGAGTTTTTCGATCAACTCCGGCCGCACGTACATGAATGCGATTCCTGATGGAGAAAGCAGATACTTCAACGCTCCCGTAACATAAAAATCCAAATCGAGTTTCTTCACGTTGACGGGCCGCGTTCCGCAATCCTGATAATCATCCAGCATGGCGAGCGCGCCATTATCGTGAGCAATTTTCGCGACTGCGGCCGGATCGGAGCGGAAACCGTTCATAAAGCACATATGCGTGAGCGGAACAATCAGCGTCTGCGCATCGACAACGCCGGCATAGGCTTCGGCGGGGATGCGGCCGTTCTGCGCGGCTAGGAATCGGATTTCGGCGCCGCGGGACTGCTGCGCGAGCCAGATTTGGCCCATAGTCGGGAACTCGAATTCGCCCATCACCACTTTTTTGCGCTTGCCGAAATCGAGCGAGCTGGCGATGGCGCTGATTCCGACTGAAGCGCTCGGGACGATCGCAACTTCTTCCGGCGCCGCGCCGATGAATCGGGCAATGGCCGTGCGCGCCGCCTCATATTGCTCAACCCAGGCATCCCATGGCGAGCCGTACTCGTTCCACGCGTTGATGTGCTCGTGCATGGCCGATTCGACCGAATCGCACAGCGCGCCTTGCGAGCAGGAATTCAAATAAATTCTTTTCTTGAAGATCGGAAACCGCGCGCGGACCGATTGAATGTCGATGGTGGGCAATTTAGATCCTCGTTCCGAAAGGAGCGTATCAAAATTAGCAGAGCGCCGGGGAGAAGAAACCGTACCAGGAGCGCAGGGGTCAGGCCGCGCTCCTTGTCCCCGGTACGGATCAGGGAATCTGACGCCAACGAATGCGCCGCGATTCAATCAAAAATGCCAGTGGGAGTCCAAGTCAAAACGAAGCAATTCGCGCGCCGCTTCGGATCCCCACGCCCCACTGAAACGGCCAAATCATTGCGCCGCAACGTCCCGGGGGTGCAGCGAACGTATAACGCACACACGCGCTATGTCAAGAGCATATTGCCGGTATACCGAGTCAATTTGGTTGACAGAAGCACGGAGGACGTCAAGAATCCGCTGGGCACTGGCGAGTCGCGGATGGCGAAGCTCGCGGCTGCGCATCCGCTCTGCAAAACGCAAAAAAGGCTGAAGGCCAACATGAACCGTAAGGCGCACTTTCATTATTTGGATCACGCGTCGATGGGACGCCCGACGCGGCGCACGCTCGAGCGTCTCCACACTGCCCTGTCGGACCTCGGCACGTTTGCTTCCACGGGAACTCTGGAAACCATACGGCAGTTCGAGGCCCTGGATCGGGCTCGCGAGCGGGTTGCGAAGTTCATTCACGCGGATCCCTCGAACATTTTGCTTGTCGGCAACACCACGGAAGCTTTGGGCACAATTGCGACGGCGCTGCCGATGTCGCGCGGCGACAATATCCTGATGGCCGATATCGAATTCATGGGCGCGACCGTAGCTTGGCGCGGAGCTTGCCAGCGCGCCGGCGTGGAGATCGTGCCGGTGAAAACAGAGGCTGGCAAAGTTTTCGCGGAACAGTTTGCGGCGCGGGCGAATTCGCGGACGCGGGCGATTCTGATCAGCTCGGTGCAGGAAATCAGCGGCTGGCGATCGGACCTGCGAGCGATCGGCGATGTGGCGGCGAAATCTGGCGCGTTCGTGATTGCCGATGGAATTCAGGAAACTGGCGCGCGGACCGTGGATTTTCAGGAATTGGCGGCGGATGCGTTTTGCGCCGGCGGCCATAAATGGCTGCGCAGCCCTTTCGGCCTGGGATTTGCGTGTATCGGCCCGCGACTTTTGGACGTGCTCCAGCCGGCGTATCAGGGCTATCTGGCACTGGCCGAGCCCGTGGTCGGGTGGGATCGCTATATGGAATTGCCGGAGCGCACGCCTTTTGATCTGCCTTCGGATCGCACCGATGCGGGGCGGCTGGAAACTGGCGGATATCCGAACTGGCTTGGGGCGATGGGGCTTGATGCGGCGATCGAGGATTTTCAGAAATTGGGGCCGGAGCGAAGTTGGAAGCGAATTAAGAAGCTGCGGTCGCGGCTGGTGGCCGGATTGCGTGAATTGGGAATCGGATTTTTAGGCGGGCCGGAGCCGCCGGAAGATGCGTATGCCGGGATGCTCACATTTTGTTTGCCTGGCGGCGCCGCGCAGGAGAAGAAGCTGCTGGAAGAAATGAAAAAGGCGCGCGTATTTGCATCGCTGCGTTACGTGAGTGGGATTGGCGGGATTCGGACCGCGGTGCACGAATCGAACAGTTATGCGGATGTGGATGCGTTGCTCGACGTGACGCGGCGATTTCTGAAGAAGCCGGTGCGGAAGAAGCGCTGAAGGGCTTTTAGTTATTTCGCGGGGCTATAGATTTTGGCGGCGGTGTCGTGCAAGTAGGCGTGGGACATCTGGATTGCTTGCGGTTCGGTGATTTCTTTTTCGGAGACCATTTCGGCTAGGGCTGCGGCCAGGGCTAATCTAGCGGATTTCGTCGCCAGCCAGTAGGTTTCCTCGGCGCCGTTGGCATCGCTTAGCGGGAATGTGTCTGAGCCGAAGACGATCTTGTCCGGAAACAATTCCAGCCACTGCTTCAGGATTCGATGCAGTTCCGCGGGATAGACGAAAATTCCCATCAGCGAGGAATCCAGATAGACATTCTTGCGTGCGGTGAGCCAGATGGCTTCGCCCTGGTGCGGATATCCGCCGTGCAGCAGGACGAAAGTGACATTCTCGTAGCGCGGATCGCGGAGAATATTTTCGAGGCCCATCACGCTGCTCTCTTCGACCATGTAGAAATCGCCGCCGCCGACTGCGGTGTGGATCTGAACGGGAAGACGCAGGCGCCCAGCCTCTCGCAGCAAATACCGGAAGACATAATCCTGAAAATCGCGATATTCGACGCTGGTGGGAACGCCGCCGCCGCGATATTTTGCATAGATGGCCGCGGCGCGCGATTCTTCGGGATCGTCGAAATGCAATGAGCGGTAATAAGCGATTTCAAATTTGAGTCCAACTTCGCCCGCCGCCTTATTGGCTTCGATGATGCCCGTCGCAAATTTCAGGTAGCCGCGAAAGTCGGCTGGAAGCGTCGCGATGTGGGCTTGCGCCAGATTTCGAGCGAGTAGTTTTCGTTCGAGAGGCAGATTTAATTTTTGATCTGGATTGCGGGATTCGAGTTGTTGGGTGTCGAACGGAAAAAGGAACTTATCGACGAAATAAACCCAACGGAAGCGGGCTGGATCGAGATACGGCGGCATCGACACGCGGTTCGCGATGGCAGTTTCAATGCCGACCTGGTCGAGGATGTGCGAGAAATAGCCTTGGCCGAGTTTTGCTTTGGCTGCAGCTTTTTGATCCACGAGCCAGCGCTGGTGTTCGGGGGAACAATCGGAATAGGGATAATTGAAAAGAAATTTGTCGGCGTCCACGATTTCCGTATTTTCGTCGCGAAGACGCAGCGGGGCGGAACTGTCCGGCGGGATGGACATGGCGTCCACATCTGAGTCGTTCGCATAGCCAGGGTGGCCGTGGTTATCGAATGCGCGAATCGCCTCGATTTGCGGGAGAAGGCGGTTGTAGATTTCTTTGACGTCGGGGCCCGGGAGAGGTTGGGCTTGGGCATGGGCGCACGGGACACACGCGCACGAAAAGCAGAGGATCGCAAGTGCGGCGAAGAGATCGCCAAGGCGGCGATTCACGTTAGAAGCCATAGCGCAGCATGAATTGAATCACTCGTGGCGTTACTCTCAGGCTCCCGGCTTGGGAGCCGCGTTCAAGGTCGAGTCGCGCGGTCGCCGGCGCGTGAACCAGTATGCAATCGTGATGACCACGAGAAATGGAGCGAATCCCGGGACCGTCCATTGCAATCCATCCACGAAAAACGTGCTGATTGTAATACCGAGCAGGGCTGCGATGCCAAGATACGTGGAATAGGGGAAGAAGCGCAGCCGCATCGGAAGCTTCGCGACGCGCTCTGGGCCGAGCGCGCGGCGAAACGAGATATGCGTGAGCAGAATGACGATCCAGACGAAGAACATACCGGCAACCGCGACCCCGTAGAGCGCGAGGAACGCTTTTCCCGGCGCGTAAATCGCCAGAAGAATTGCGGCGACCATTCCCGCGGACGAAACTGCGAGCGCGCGCCGCGGAACGCCGTTTGAAGCCAGTTTTGCAAGCGACGCGGGTACATATTTGCCGCGCGCCAGAGAAAAAAGCATGCGCGTGGTGAGATACAGATCCGTGTTGCAGCTCGAGAGCGCCGCGGTGATCACCACGATGTTCATAATCGTGGCGGCGAAGGGAATGCCGGCCGAGGAAAACGCGCGGACGAATGGACTGGCGGTGAGGCCTGTGCCTGCGCCGGTCTGGTTCCAGGGAGTCATCGCCAGCATGACGGTGATGGCCAGGACGTAGAAGAAAATCAAGCGGAAGACGATCGTGCGCATGGCCTTGGGGATGGATTTTTCGGGATTCTCAGCTTCGCCCGCGGTAACGGCGATGATTTCGACGCCCATGTAGCTCGTAACCACGAGCGTTAACGCGAGCCACACGCCCAGCCAGCCGTGCGGCAAAAATCCGCCATGCGCGGTGAGGTTCGTGAGGCCGATAGGATGATGAGTCCCGATGCCGAGAATCAGGGCGGCGCCCACTGCAATGAAGACGATGATCGCAACGACTTTAATCAGCGCAAACCAGTACTCGATCTCGCCGAATCGCCCGACATGCATCGTGTTGAGGCCGACCAATCCGATGGACACAGATAAGACCCAAATCCATTGCGGTACGGCCGGGAACCAGAACGAGAAGTAGATCGCCACGGCGGTGACTTCAGCGCCAATGGCGATCATCTGGATCACTCCGTACGTGGTGCGCACGGCGTAACCCGCCCAGCGGCTGAAATATGTCTCGGCATAGACGCCGAACGAACCGGCGTCCGGATGCACGACGGCCATTTCAGCCAATGAATAGGCGACAATCAGCGCGATGATGGCGCCTAACAAATAGCTGACGATGACGCCGGGGCCCGCGAGCTGAATGGTGAAACCGCTGCCGAGAAATAAACCGACGCCGATCGCGCCGCCGATCGCCAGCATGGTGAGCTGCCGCTGGCTCAGGCGACGGCGTAACTCCTGCTGCGGTGGCACTGAGGAGGACAAATCGTTTTCCGAGCTCTTTACTTCGGCTGGATCGGAAGTGCCGCGAGAGCTATCCATTTTTGCTCAGCTTTTGGAGAACCTCGCTGAAGCGCTGGATTTCTTCGGAGGTGTTGTAATGCACCAGAGAGGCGCGGACTGCGCCGCTATCCATTGTTAGCCCGAGGCGTTTCATCAGCCGCGGAGCGTACATGTGACCGTCGCGAATGCCGATTCCGGCGCGCGCCATTTCTTCGGTAACTTCCTTCGGAGCGACCCGCGGCAAATTGAAGCAAAAAGTGGGTACGCGCTCGCCGACGCGTTCCTTCTGGCGAATTCCGTAAATCGTGGCGCCGCATTTCTCGAGCGCATCCAGGACTTCGAGAGTGAGCTCTTCCTCATATTCGCGGATGGCGGCCATGGCTTTGATCAAATTCGCACGGCGCGAACTCGACGCGTCGCCGCCGCTGACTTGTTTTCCCAGTAGTTCGAGATACTCAATCGCGGCGGTCATGCCCGCTACGTTCTCATATACAAATGTGCCCGCTTCGATTTTGCCGGGAGGCTCGTTGGGGATGAAATCCTCGCGGAAGGTGGGCAGCTTCTCTAAAAGCGCGCGCTTGCCCCACATGAATCCCATATGCGGTGCAAAAATCTTGTAGCCGGAACAAGCCAAGTAATCGCAGTTCCACGCCTGCACATCGATTAATCCGTGGGGGCCATAGTGAACGCAGTCGAGGAAGAGTTCGGCCCCCGCGTCGTGCGCAAATTTCGCGATGGCGGGGACGTCGACGATCGAGCCGAGTGCATTGGACGTTACGGTGCAGGCGACAAGACGCGTTTTTGCGGAAAGCAGCGGCCACAAATCTTCGGAATGAAGATTGCCGTCATCGCGCATTTTCCACAGGTGAAACTTGGCGCCGAAAGATTCGAGAGCCATCCACGTGGCTATGTTCGCCTCGTGATCCATCTCGCTCACAATGATTTCATGGCGAGCGCCGAGCGACTGTCCGATGGCGAGGCTGACGAGGCGAATAAACGACGTTGCGTTCATGCCGAAAGCGACTTCGCTGGGATCGCGGGCACCCAGAAGATCGGCGACGCTGCGCCGGCCGCGATCGATTGTCGCGTCCACTTCGATGCTCTGGGGATAGCGCCCGCCGCGCTGCACGTTGCATTCAAGAAGATGCCGATTGATGGCATCGAACACAATCTGCGGGATTTGCGCGCCCGCGGCGTTATCAAAAAAAATGAACGGCGCGGCATGCTTGAGCGCCGGAAACTGAGCGCGCAGCGACTCCACGGGAAATTTAGGCTGCGCTTCGGATTCCGGCTTGCCGCCGAGGGTGGTATGCATGGGTTCCAAAGCTCCGGTTTGGCGGGAGCCGCGATGCCGCCAGTTGCTCTTCCCTGACGGCGGAGACGAGCATAGGGCAAAAACTATACCGGGCGGCTCCGGCATGTCAAGAGAATGGTTCTTGTATGCCGGTGGTATACGTTTGACACGGGCAGCGAACTCAGCAAGAATGACTGAACGCAAGAGTGGTGCCCCGGAGGATTCTTGGCGAAAACGGCAACCCGCGGCAAGGCTCAACGGCGCGTCGCCGCCTCAGCTTCACCGCTTTTTTCTCCCAACTCCTCAGCTACGGCTGCTGCTTCGACGCTCAGCGAAAAAGTTTATCGGGCATTCAAACGCGACATTATCCATAGCGTCTATCAGCCGGGCGAAGCTTTGAGTGAAAAAGCGCTGGCGGATCGTTATAAAGGCAGCCGGACGCCGGTGCGCGAGGCCGCGGTGCGTTTGCAGAACGAGAGACTACTGCGAATCGTGCCGAATCGCGGCTATTTTGTCGCGCAAATCACGCTGCAAGTGTTGAACGACATTTACGAGTTTCGTTGCGCGGTGGAATGCGCGGCGGCGGAGTTGGCAGCGGCGAAGGGCGTGGACGCGGAATCGTTGCGCAAGCTAGCGGAATTATCGCTGGTGACTTGCAGCCCGGACGACCGCGAGAGCTGCGTGCGATTCATCGAGGCGGATACGGCGTTCCACATGTTGATTGCGCGGCTGTCCCGGAATCAGATGCTGTTGCAGGCCGTCGGCGAGGCGCGCAGCCAGATGGAACGCATCATGTTTGCAGCGATCGACATCAATTACTACGGCGAAGCGCCGGGCCGCGAGCATCGCGAGATTTTGAAGGCCGTCGAGGAACGCGATCCTGAGGGCGCGCGCCAGCACATGTACGATCACATTATTCAATCGAAAGACAAAGTACTCGGGCTTACGGGATTTGCCGCACGCCGCAGTTGATTCAATATCCAAATAACATATCGAGATTGGACGCAGGAGTCCGGCATGCCTGTCGATGCGGCGGCAGCATCTTGTCTAAAGAGCACGTGAAATTTTCGGCCGGAAACATAAACGACGTAGATTCACATTTGCTACGAGGCTGACATGAAAAATCGCGGCGCCAGGGCGAAAAAAGCGAAAGGTCAATCGGCGGCCGATCGTTCGCTCATCCGGAAGATCATCCGTCTCGAAAATGAAGTTTGGAAGGTCGCCCAGGATCGAGATGCCAAGCGCTTTGCGGAACTGGTGCCCGCCGATGCAGTGATGATTTTTCAATCCGGGATCTTGACGCAGCCGGAATATCTGGCGACGATGAGCACGCGCACGATTTCGCGCTATGAACTTCGCGATGTGCGCGGATTTGTGGCGAATGCCGCTGCCGTGATTCTGATGTATGAGGCCGTGCGGCTCGGCGACGAAAGCGGCGAATCATTTCCATCGGGGCCAGTGATCGAAAGCACCACTTGGGTGAAACGCGGGGCGCGCTGGGTGGCCGTACTGAATCAAGAAACGCCTACGCTATCGAAATAGAATTCCCTTCCCTGCTGATTCCCCCTCCGCCGAAACATTTCCGCGTCTAGTGAACGCTGGTTGGCGTCAGCGACTTCAACGCCTCATCCATATAATCCGGACTGCCCTCGACGCGCTCGAGATGTGGGTAACGACTGCCACCGTGATATTCGATTTCGTGCGTCTCGAGCGTGCCGGCATTCATGGTGTCGAGCTTGATCGGCGCGGAATTCGATTTCGAATCGCGCACGACGCGCTTCAGCTCGTCGGTGGAGAATTGTCGGCCGTTTATAGCCACGATTTTTAGATACGGGCTGATGCCGGCTTCAAATGCGGGCATCCCCGGAGTCGCGTCGATCACCGAGCCATCGCCTTTCACGCGCAGCCCGATCGAAGAAGTGAAATCGGCGCCCCCGGAGACGCTATCATCGGCCGCGATGTATTCATTGGACTCATCGTTGTAAACGAGCTTCCAGCCGCCGCCGGTGATGCCGCCAAGCGGAGCGTTTGGGCCGGTGGAGTCGAGGCGCTCGCGCAGGAACGTGCGCCAATCATTCGGCGCAACTTGATTCAGTGTGGCGACCAGATCGTCGAAATTGTAGGTCTTGATGACGGGCTCGCCATCGGGCGGCGCGTAGAAGATGTGGCAGAAATCGTCCATCGAGCGGCGATCATTCGTCAGTTTGCGGATCGTCGCGTCTACGTCCAGCCAGATCATCACGCTTTCCGGATAAAAATCCACGCTGCGGCGGTACGACGTCCACTGCGGAACGGTGAAGTAGAGAATCTGCGCGGCGTTGGCGGTGTTCTGCAGCGACCGCCATCTTCGCCCAGCCCGGTGTTCGAGCATCGCAGCGGTCTGGGCGAATTGTTCGCGAGCCTGTGCCGGCGTGTTCAGCCCGCTGCGCGCCGTCAATAGCTCACCGAGGAATTCCGTCAAGCCCTCATAGGTCCACAATAGCTCGCCCTTCATGGGCTGCTGAAAATCCGCCGTCGCCAGCCCTTCGGGGCGGCGGAATTGGCCATTCCACGAATGAGTAAATTCGTGCGGAAAAAGTCCCGCTTCGAGCAAGCGCGCGCTCGGATCGATCAGCGTGTTCTGAGGAACGCGATCGTCGCTGCTCTCGTGATGCTCCTGTCCGAGGCCCATAACGTTGTCGCTGAGGGTGAAAAGGAAATGGTAATCGCGATAGTGATGGGAACGATAGAGCGCGTCAGCTTCGTTGACGAGCCGCGAATAATTTTCGAGCAAAGCTGGTGAAATCTCGAGCGCCCACGCGTCATCGGAGAGCACGTCCAACTCGTGCGGCGGCTTTATCGCGGGGCTCAGAGGATAAACGCGCGTGAATTCGCCCGCCTGCACCGGCGAATCGATCAGAATGTCGAGCTTCGCCGGCGAAAACTGCACGGAATTGCCGGACTGGCTTGCGACTGGCAGCGCGGTATTGAATTTCCATCCTTTCGGAATCGTCAGGCTCGGCACGAAAGTAAGCTCCGTCGCGGGCCAGCCCTTCGGATAGAGGGTGACCTGATTCCACATCAAGATGAAAAGTTTCGCGGCGCCGGAGGCACTGAAGTCGATCGTTGGTCCCGGAGGCGAGAGAAGAAAATCGAGCGAAGCGCCGAGCGAAGTGGTTCCCGCGGGCACCTCGAGATTGAACGCGAACATGTCCACCAGATCTTGTTGCCAGGGAATTTCTTTGCCACCGGCCGAAAAATGCAGGCCCGCCAGATTCCAGATCGGGCCATCCGGAGAATGATCGGCGGGCATCCACTTCGGATAGTAGAGAGTGAGCGGCCCGGGCTTCACAGGAAATTGCAATCTGGCATGAAGCACGCGGCGAGGCGCGTCCGTCGCATCCACGGCAATCGTAATCGATCCAGGCGGCGGATTCTGCGCGCGCGCGGGCGCGACGACTACCGTCAAGCACGCGACGATCAGCACACTACAACACACGGCGCGAATTCCGCTCACGTTCGTCATACGGCCTCCTGATGCGAATAGTGGCTGCTTTAGCGAAGAGTTCCGATTTTCGCGGCCTCTGAAACAAACTGCTCCGGAGCCGTAGCCCCGGAGCAGCGATTCAAGTGCGGTTCATCCACGAGGCGAATTCCGGCGGAGCGTCACCAGGTAAATTTGCCCATAAACTGGATGTTGCGCGGCCCGCCCACGCCGAAGTGCGAATCAAAGCTGCCATCATCGGCACTGGCAGTGATCTGTGTGCCGAAATCGGGAGCCGGCTCGGCAAAGTTGGGATGATTGAATGCATTGAAGAAGCTGGTGCGGAACAGGAACCCGTAGCGCTCCCCGAATCTGAACGTTCGCTGGATCGAGAAGTCCCACGATTGCAACCCAGGAGCGACGAGTGGATCGCGCGGACAGTTCCCAAACGTTCCGGCAGTCGGTTCGACGAACGAGCTCTGCGAGGCATAGGACATAGTGAAGTCCTTCAAC
>Ga0209655_10000552_pt1 | contig 14216 bp, 14 predicted proteins | sample BogFormECP03_OM2_FD_188236 | JGI IMG/M metagenome (GOLD analysis project Ga0209655, IMG submission 188236) | Bog forest soil microbial communities from Calvert Island, British Columbia, Canada - ECP03_OM2 (SPAdes) (version 2) | ecosystem: Environmental > Aquatic > Freshwater > Wetlands > Bog ...
CCAGCTGGAGCGGTCGCAGGCTTTGCCGACAGAGCAGATCGCATCTCTGCACGAGGCCATCCTCAACGCGGAGAAGTCGCACATGAACAAGAAGAGCCTCGGCAAGTTGAAGACCATGGCGGCGTCCGTGGAAACGAACGCCGGCTCTGCCAAGAGTCCTGTCGATTCGGCGCGGTTACATGCGTTGGCGGAAATCCTGAAGCATCCGGCAGCGTAACCAAAAAACAAAAATACTCGGAACCCCGCTCGGCTGCTTGCGACCGGGGTTTTCGTTTTGGCCGGCGCCGCAGATACACGATCGACTCTCGCCGGCGACGTTCTGCAAGTCTTCTGATGAGACCGTTCCATCAGAAATCTTTGCCCTCCCTGTGCACGATCGGCGACCATGCCGTTGACTTGCTTCCGCACCGCGGCCTAAGATGACCTGTCGGGTCCACAGGCCGGCTCGTGGCGACGGTGATGAAATGGAAATGGACAGCCCCGAAATAGGCGCCGCCTCTCTGGCGATGAGTTTCAGCGCCAAGCCCAGGTTTCTGTTCCTGTATCGGTGGTTGGCCGTCCTGTTGGGGGTGGCAAGCATCGTTGCCGCCTTGCCCGTGGCCTTGCTTTCCTTCGCATCCTACGCAGCATCCCTGCTTCTCGGTAAAGTCTGGCCCCTGCGCCAGATCTATGAATTTTTCTCCCGCACCTACGACCGAGCCATCGAACGCCTGGGCCAAAAAATTCTGCGCGATCCCCGTGACACTCCTGCGTTACGGCTGATGGTCTCCCTCACGCTCACCGTCGTGCCGATTTTTGTTGTGCAACTCGTTCTAAGAAAACCCAGCCTTTTGCTGGTGATCGCTTTCTATCTTTCTCTTTACGGTCTCAAGTTCCAGCGCTTCGTGCGCATGTTCAGCGCCAGCCATCTCGAAGCCCACCGCCGCCACGGCTTCTTCGCCGAGAACTACGATAAAGTCTTCGGCCGCTACCTCGAATTCTTCCTCGGCTATTTCTACGGCAACGCTCCCGAACTGGGGCGTACGGCGCATGTATGTCTCCACCATCGCGAAAACGCCGGACCGGACGACACACGCACCAACATGGGCTACGATCGCACCAGCAAGCTCGATTTTCTCTGGTATCTCTCGGACAATATCTGGACGGTCTTGGGTGTTGCTCCCTACGCTTACTTCAAAGCCAGAGGCGACGAAAAAAACCGCAAACGCATGTTCTGGGGAATGGCGCGCTACTACGCCTACTTCTCGGCGGTCTTTATTTACAATTGGAAAATTGGAATTTTCTTCGTCCTCGTCCCCATTCTCTGCATGAATTTCATCAACGCCATCACCGCATGGGTCCAGCACGCTTTCTGCGATCCCGAACATCCCGAGGATTATTTTTCGAACAGCGTGACCGTCATGGATGAAGTGAACTTCCTGAACGAAGGCTATCACCTCTGCCATCACCACCGTGCCAGCCTGCACTGGACCGAGATGCCCGCCCATTTCGAGCGCATCAGCGACCGCATGAAGCAGGCCGGCTCACTGGTCTTCCGCGACTTGGATTTCATGGGCCTCTTCGTCGAACTGACTCTGTTCCGCAGAATGCATGTGCTCGCCGAAAAGCTTGTCCCCTGGGAGCCCATGAATCACGATCAGAAACTGGCTTTGCTTGTGAAGAGAACCAGCCTCCGGACATTTGACTGATCAAATGATCTTCGCCTGCTTCAAACTCTTTTTCCGTTGGCCCCGCGGTTTTCTCCCAACTCATTTTTTCCAGCGCAGTTGATTGGCTTCAAAATCAAATACGATCTGTTTCGCGTTGAACGACGCCGGCCCTAGATATCCAGCAACATCACTAAGCCTCTTCACATCCGGCGCGCTGACCAGCAGCACTCGCCTTTCAAGGTTCTGCCCGCCCAGTTTGAATTGCGACACGACGGCGTTCCGGGTTTCAAACGCCCCGCCCAGGCTGCGCCCCATCTTTGGCATTTCGATCCGGTAATTCTCCAGACCTGCCTTGTGGTTGCGTTCATAAAGTACGGTTCCCAATATCCCGGTGTCGGCGATCATCCACACTGGCGTTCCATCCAGTTCGGCCCCCACGCGCAACACGTTTCCTTCCACGCGCAGGGGGGCGGCACGCATTCCACTGCTCGCCGTCGCTCCGAAAACCACCTGTTTCCTCGCATAGTCGACGAGGAAACTCTTACGGCAGAGCAGATCCAGTCCGATGATCCCATCCACTGGCGCGCGGCCAACGTATAAATACCGCAGATCTTCAATCAAGACTGGCACGTTGAAAGCCTGCTCAGAGCCATAAGTGATTTCTGGGACTTCCCCCAATCCCACGGAGACGGTCTTATCGAAATTAATGACCTTCGCCGGTTTTCCAAGCACTCCTAGATGTTTCGCCACGCGGCGGTCGATGGCAGTTATGCTGGTTCCCGTATCCAACAGAAAACGCAGGCCATGCAACTCCCCCACGTTGACTTCCACCACAATCAAATACCCATCATAAATCTCCACAGCCAGTTCGTTGCTGGCCTCCTCGGTTCGCGTACTTCCCCTTGCACCCCTCGATGTCACCAATAGCCCTACTGCCATTGCCAACGCCAATGCCTTTTTCCATCCCATAACGCCACCTCAACCGCAGTTGCGGTAGCGTCAAACCTCGCCGACATAGAAAAGCAGCACCATGGTTGCCGCCTGACCCTCGTCTGGAACTCGTCTGACGGGCTAAGCGACGCTTTTACATAAATTTGCAAGCTCCTCTGACACCTCCCAAAAGAAACAATTGCCATCCCCGGTCCGTCTATACAAGCGACGGAACCAGCATGTCAGTCACACCACAAGCGGTCCCCCTGCCAGCGAGCCTTCCACGGTATCGTTTTGGGACGTTTGAGCTGGACGTCCAATCCGGTGAGTTGCGCAAGAACGGCGCGAAGCAGCGCTTACAGGATCAGCCCTTCCTGGTTCTACGCAAGTTGCTGGAAGGCGCCGGGACGGTCGTCGCACGCGAAGACCTCCACGCCGCGCTCTGGCCCGCCGACACCTTCGTCGACTTTGACACCAGCCTTAACACCGCCATCAAGCGCCTCCGGGAAGTCCTCGGTGACTCCGCCGAGGTTCCCGTCTTCATCGAGACCATCCCCAGGCGCGGCTACCGCTTTCTGCCACCCGTGCAAGTCATTAGAAATGGTGGACTTTTCCCGGTTCAGTCGTCTGCAGTGGATATAGTTGCAGATCACCTTCCGGCTCGCCATATTCGCGTGGGAGTCGTCCTCGGCAGCTTGCTTCTCGCCGCGATCGCGGGCGCCTTGATCGTCACACTCCGTACTTCCGCGCCAGTCCCGCGGGTAAGCGACTCGACGCAAATCACGTTTGACGGCCTGGCAAAAGGCAATGTTCACGCCCGCCGCGGACAGATTTATTTCAACGAGTCATCCTTCACCCAGACCTCTCTAGTGCAGGTCCCCGCCATTGGAGGCACGCCCGTAGTGTTAGCGTCGGCGTTTCCCGCCCTTTATGTCGCAGACGTTTCGCCGGACGGTTCGAAGTTACTGGTCGGCTCCCCCGTGAACATGGAAAAGGGCCCCTACCGTTTGAAGCTCATGGACCTGGCTTCCGGCTCCCTCCAAAACATTGACGGAATCGAGTGCGACGCCGCTTCCTGGGCCCCCGGCGGCCATCTTACTTTCGTTAAGGGCAACGATATTTTTCTGGCCAATGCCGACGGCTCTAGTCAGCGCAAGCTGCTTACCGCTCCCGGCCCGGCAACCCAGATGCGATTCTCTCCGGATGGCACCCGAATGCGTTTTACGGTAGGCAACAAGCACATCGAGCAACACACGCTCTGGGAAGCACGCGCCGACGGCAGCGGACTTCACGAAATTCTGACCAGCATACCTAACTTGACGGAGCGCTGCTGCGGAGAGTGGTCGCCCGATGGCCGCTATTATTTTTTTCAGACGGAGCGCAACGGCGCGAGCAGAATCTGGGCCTTGCCGGAGACCCACTCGTTCTGGACGAAAGCTCCAGCTCCCATTGAATTAACGACAGTTCCTCCCAACTTCTATATGGGCGGCATAAGCGAGGACGGGAAGAAACTCTACGTCACCGCCTCGCAACCGCGCGCCGAGTTGGTCCGCTATGATTCGCTCTCAAAACAATTTGTGCCCTTTCTCTCCGGAATCTCCGCGGGCGACGTCGAGGCTTCGCGCGACGGCCAATTTTTCACCTATGTCCGCTACCCTGAACTGGCTCTGTGGCGTGCGCGAGCCGACGGTTCGCAAGCAGCTCAACTCACGGGTCCGTCGCTTCGCGCCGCGCTCCCCCACTGGTCTCCCGATGGCAAGCGCATCGCCTTCGCCGGCTCGCGGCCCGGCAAGCCATGGAACATCTTTTTGATCTCCGCTGCGGGAGGCCCCGCGGAGCAAATCACCAATGGCGCCATGTGGGATCTCGATCCAACGTGGTCCCCTGACGGCTCGACGCTCGCGTTTGGCCAGGCACGCATAGAAGACAACAAACAAACCGTCTCCATCCAATTGCTCGATATGGCCTCCCGCCGCACAACTTTGCTTCCGGGCTCGGAAGGCATCTGCTGCCCGCGCTGGTCTCCCGATGGCCGCTTCCTCATTGCGGAACACCCGAACAGCGAAGACATTCTTCTCTACGAATTCGCCACGCAAAAGTGGAGCGTCATCGTAAAAAACGTTGGCCGCACCGGCTACATGCAGTGGTCAAGGGACAGCAAAGAAATATTCTTCGACACTCTGGAAGTGCCGGAACCCGGGTTTTACCGCATGCGCATTTCCGACCAGCAACCGCAAGCCATCGCCGGCATGAGCGGCCTCCATCCCTACTACGGCCCGTTTGGCCCCTGGACGGGCGTCACGCCCGACGGCTCTCCGCTGCTCGTCCGCGACATCAGCAACGAAGAGGTCTACTCCCTCGACCTCCAGCTTCCCTGATGCTCCATCTACCGAGCACCGCATTCGTCCAGCCCTGTGGCTTGCATGGAAAACCTCTTGTACGGCCATGTGCACGGCCGAGAAAAGTAAGAGATAATATAGAAGCTCAATCGTGATTGGACCTCCCTCCATCCGGAAAGCCGCGACCCACAACGTCCCATGATGCTTCGCACAGTCGAGCAAGTCCGCCGCCTCTCTCGAATCGTGGGCGGGTTCACGCTATTGCTCGCCGGTATCGTAATGATTGTCACGCCCGGTCCTGGTTGGCTTGTGATTTTGCTCGGGCTTGGTTTGCTGGCCGCGGAATTTGTGTGGGCGAGACGCCTGATGGACCGCATCAAGCGAGAGAGCGAGCGCGTACGCAACATAGTCTGGCGTTCTCCCCAAAATGCACCCGCGAAGGACCCCGCCGAATCTAACGAAACGACGTAACACTCGAATCCAAGCGTGGAGGCAACTGTCATGGAAGCCGCATTGATCGGTCTTGGAATGATGGGGACAGGAATCGCTAAAAGTTTGCTGCGCGGCGGGCATCGCCTCACGGTGTTCAACCGGACGATATCGCGCGCGGAAGCGCTTCGCGCGGATGGCGCGGTCGTCGCGGCTTCGATCGCGGAAGCTTGCGGCAGCGAAGTTGTGTTCACGATGATCGCTGACGATGCCGCGCTCGAAAGTGTGGTGTTTGGCGAAGGCGGAATATTGGAGTCGCTGTCGCGCGGTGCTGTGCACATTTCGCTCAGCACCATCAGCGTCGCCCTGAGCGACAAACTGGCTGCGGAACACGCCAAAGCCGCGCAAGGATATCTGGCCGCGCCGGTCTTCGGCCGTCCTGAAGCTGCCGAGGCAGCGCGTCTCGCCGTGGTTGTCGGCGGCCCCGCGGCTTTGGTGCAAAAATGCAAACCGCTCTTTGAGTCCATGGGACCGAAATTGTTTGTTGTCGGCGAGAAGCCTTCGCTGGCCAACGTCGTAAAGCTTTCCGGAAATTTCTTGATCGCCACCGTTCTCGAATCGCTCGGGGAAGCGCTGGCGTTCGCGCGGAAATCCGGCGTGGATGCGGGCGCACTCCTGGATTTTTTGACGTCCACCCTTTTTACAGCGCCGCTGTACAAAACGTACGGTAACTTGATCGTAGAAGGCAAACATGAACCCGCCGGATTTGCGTTGCCGCTTGGTTTGAAGGATGTGCGCCTCGTGCTGCAAGCCGCGGAAGCAACGAGCGTGCCCATGCCCATCGCAAGCGTGCTGCGCGACAGATTTATCACCGCGATGGCGCGCGGAAACCAGGACAAGGATTGGTCCGTCATCGGGAGCGTGGCCGCACAAGATGCTGGTCTCGCGAAATCGTCGCGCGCCGCAGGATGAAAGTTCGTCCCGTGCGAAGGGATCAAGAATCTCCGTCGCAACAATTCACAATAGCTCCGTGATACGCTCAAGACCTTTTTGGGAGGTGGGCGATGACACCATGGTCCGGGAAGTGGGCGCTGGTGACTGGCGCGAGCGCGGGAATCGGCAAAGCGCTGGCTGACGAACTGGGGCGCGGCGGCACCAACCTGGTTTTGACCGCCCGGCGTCGCGAGCGCCTGGAAGAATTGGCGCAAAATCTGGCGGCTGCTCATAAAATTCAAACAAGAGTATTCGCTGCGGATTTGGCGCAAGCCGACGCGCCGGAAAAGATATTTCAATTTACAAAAGAACAAGGAATTGAAATCGAGCTGTTGATCAATAACGCCGGCTTCGGCGCGTACGGTGAATTTCCCACGGTGGAAACGCGCAAGCTCGTCGAAATGGTGCAGGTGAATTGCGCCGCGGTCGTTCACCTCACGCGGCTTTATCTTCCGGAAATGGCGGCGCGTCGCCACGGCAGCGTGCTGATTCTTGCTTCGACCGCATCCTTTCAAGCCGTGCCCTACCTTTCCACGTATGCCGCGACGAAAGCCTTTGACCTGCTTTTTGCGGAAGGCCTGGCGGAAGAGATGAAACCCTACGGCGTGCGGGTGTGCGCGTTGTGTCCCGGTTCGACAGAGTCGGAGTTCGCGGAAGTCGCGGGACAATCGCACCTGGCGGCCACCAGGGTAAATAAGGAGACGGCGGAGAAGGTGGCGCGTACGGGATTGCGCGCGCTTGCCGCAGGCAAGAGTTTCGTAGTCTCGGGTGCAGGAAATTATCTCGGCGCGCTCGGGCAAAGAATCGTGCCCCGGCGATTTGTGGTGCGCGTTGCGGCGCGCATGTTCCGGCCCAAAAAGAACGCGTAATTTCCGTGAAACGACGCCTGAACTGAGGGGACTGCGCAGGGGCCGTTCGAGTCGCTCCCCTTCTTTTCTGCCCCATTCCTTTCTGCCCTTTGTTTTTTTCCATTGAGCCGAAGTCGCCCGGGGAGTTACCCTCCGCCGACACGGGCCGTGGCCCGGGTACGTCTAAACAACAGTGAAACCCACACCTACTAGTCGGCAGGGTCATGCGCTCGGCCGCCCGGGGAACTTTTTGCCACCCCAGCGGGAAATACGGGAGAAGGCGAAAAACGCACCTGGCACTGAACAAAAAGCCGCACCTGGGGAGACGAGGATCGCAGCGCAAGATAGAGACGACCTTCTGTTGCGGCGTGCCGCGAAGGGAGACGAGGAAGCCTTTGCCCTCCTCTACCGCCGGCATCAGGGCGGACTGTACCGATTCGCTCTGCGAATGACCGGGAGCGCCTGGGGCGCGGAAGAGATTGTGCAGGACGTGTTCATGACGCTGATCCGCGAGCCGAAAAAGTACGATCCGGAACGCGGCACCGTCGGCGGTCTTCTTTTTGGAATTGCGCGAAACCGCGTTATGAAGCATCTGGAGCGCAGGCCGCGGGAAGTTTCACTGGAAGAAAAGAACGAAGACGGCACGGGATCGGGAATCGTCTTGCAGGACAACTTTACTCCGGCGATGTGGGTGGAAAGACGGCAGCGCATGGAGCAGGTGAGAGCCGCGGTGCAGGAATTGCCGGCTGAGTTTCGCGAAGCCGTGGTGATGTGCGAACTGGAAGAGATGAGCTACGAAGAAGCGGCGCAAATGACCGGGTGCCCGATTGGAACGATTCGTTCGCGGTTGCACCGTGGACGCGCTCTGCTGCTGGCGAAACTGGAGATGTTGCGAGACGTGCCGCAGCGTTTGAAGGCGGCGAGGTAGTCAAATGCTGGGAACTTTTGGAAAAAATGCGATGAACTGCGAGCAAGTGGAAGCAATTGTTCTGGATCTGGACCGCGTTGACGGGGCGGAATCGTTGGAGCGGGCGGCGGCTCTTGCGCACTTGAGCCATTGCTCGCGCTGCGCGGCGTTGCAGGAATCCTGGCAGGCAGCGCGCGAAGAGTTACGTGCCCTTGGCGAGGATACATTAGAGGCGCGCGCACCAGCGCGAGTCGAGATGCGGCTGCGGCAGGAATTTCGCACGCGGCATCGCACGATGGTGGCGCGGCGCGCGGGGCTTGTGGCCGCCTGGGCACTGGCGGCTGCGGCAGTTCTTGTGGGCACGGTGAGCTGGTGGAATTGGCGCCAGGCGCGGCAGGCTGAGGCAGCAAAGTATAACGAAGCGCAGACCGCGCTGGCGGCCAGCAACGCAAACGTGGCGGGCCAGGATTCGGGCGCCAGCGGCGCAGAGGATTCGGGAGAGTTTACGCCAGTGCCGGGAGCCGTGGCGGACGAGACAGAAGAGGCTTCGATCTTGCGCGTGCGGATGCAGCGCGGCTCGCTTGGCGCGCTGGGCTTGCCGGTGAATGAAGAGCGCGCGGGCGAATGGATACAGGTGGATTTGCTGGTTGGAAACGACGGGTTGCCGCAAGCGGTGCGGTTGGCGCAGACCCAGGAAGAAAACTGATACGAGATTCCCGCGGGGAAGAACTCGCCGCGGATTGGAGAGAAGAGGAGAAGGAATAATGAACTCGAAGACGAAAACGTGTTTGGTCCTAAGTGGGGCGCTGTTATTGAGCGCCGTTGCGATGCAAGCGCAGAGACACGATGGTCCGCCTTTCGGAGCCCCGATGGAGCTGATGGGCTTTGAAGGAATGCACGGCGGAAAGCTCGTGAAAGGCGCGCCGTTCTCGGCGACGGCTACAGCCGAAACGACGGAAACTCTCCAGGATGGATCTCTGATCCACCGGACGTCGCAGGTGACCATGTACCGCGACAGCCAGGGAAGGTCGCGTCACGAAGTGACGCTCACCGGCGTCGGGCCGCTTACGGCTTCGGGAACGCCGAAGAAGATGATCTCGATTTCCGATCCGGTGGCCGGCGTGCACATCATGCTGGATAACGACCAAAAGGTGGCGCACAAGTCGGCGATCCGCACGCATGAAGGAAATGGCTCGAACGCGGACTCTGCCGCGAACTTTGAGTCCAGAATGCAGGAGCGGGAGCAGAAGGAAATCGCTGCGGGCTTGCTGAAGAAAGAGTCGCTGGGAACGCAGACGATCAGCGGCATTATGGCGGAAGGAACGCGAACGACGCGAACCATCCCGGCGGGCGAGATTGGAAACGAAAAGGCGCTCCAGATTGTTTCCGAACGGTGGGTTTCGACCGACCTGCAAATCCTGCTGAAGAGCACGCGGACCGACCCGCGGTCGGGAACCACGACCTATGCCGTGACCAACGTTCAGCGGACGGAGCCGGCGGCCACGTTGTTTACAGTGCCGGCCGATTTCACGGTGCAGGCTGGCGGCGGCCCTGGGCCAGGAGGCCACGGGCCCGGCGGTCATCCGCCAATCGACTAACTAATGACACAGCGGGCTGGGAGTTGTTGCCGGCTCGAACCTAATCGGCTGCAAAAAACCAAAAACGATCTTCTCTCCTGAAGACGGTGCGCCCTTTCCGCGTCTGCCCCCATCAACGCGGAAGGGGCGTTCCCGTCTTTGGTTTGCACGAATAGTGTCAGGAATGCGCTCGGTCTGCTTTGTCAGGGATGCTCCCGGTCCGTACCGGAGGGAGGGGCAAGCCCCTCCCCTACTGTCAGCGTCGATGGCTGATCGTAGTTAACAATAACCGTCCCCCTCCCCCTGGTTTTGCATAAGTGTTCATTCTAAAGGGAGTTAAAGTCCTTTGTTTTGATACACCTTTGCAAGTGTTGATTCTAAACGACCTGCGAATTCATTCAAATTGAATGTCTGTTCGGGCTTGGGCTGTTGGCCCGTCTTCTTCACCTTGCCACACAACGCCCTCCTCTCGAGGGAGAGCCCAGCCAAAGGCAGCCCCGCGGAGTAACCCAAGACCCACCCTTGCATAAACCAAACCCGCAAGGATGGGGCACCCAAGAGGTCTTGACGGATCGAGGGTGGCCACCCGCCAGCTATCTGGACTTCGACTGCGCTACGTTGACCACGATTCCAAGAAGGTAGAGAGCCGCCGCCAACACGACTCCGCGAAACGGTGCAGTGAAAAAATAGAACTTGGCGATGACTGCATAGCCAAGCAGAAGTGCGAAGCCAAGTGCAAGCAAGAACCAGGATTGAAAGAGCGATGCACTGTGGCGAATCGCGAGGTACCCGTACACCGCGCCAAAGAGAATAAGGCCGAAACTGTGAGTCGCGTTGAAGCCAACCCAAGCCCGCCACATTGTGGTTTCTCCCGTGATGACAGGCGAAACGGCCATCATTCTGGCGGTTAGGTCTGCGTCACGAGGATGCAACATAGGGCCGCGAAAGGTGTAAAGCAAGTGCATGAGGCCGAGTAGCAAGATGACGGCCGCACTCGCTGCAATGAACACTGAAGGTTTCATGATTGGCACTCCCGCAGCCCTGACTGCCTAACGTGTGGATTATCTCATCTTCTAGATCGATCCTGGCGCGGGACGGTTGGCGAAAAGCTGGGATCATAAGCAGCCCACCCTTGCAAAACCCGCAAGGATGGGCCACCCAAGAAGTTTTAGCGGATCGAGGGTCGGCCGCGCGCCAAAGCCAGTGGTGGACCCGGAGATCGCGAGGCTGAGTCGTCAGTTCATGGCTGTGGATTGGATGGACTTGAGGCGCTGCTCTACCTTTGTGGCTTCGTCGGCGCGGCCCAGAGAGCGGAGGGATTGGGCTTCTTTGGTGAGAACGGGGACCAGAATTTGGTTGTCAGGGCCGTACTGCCTTTCGACGATGCCGATGATTTCGCGTTCGCGCGGTTCGGCTTTGTCGGGCTTTCCCCAGACTTCGTAGAGGTTGCAGAGCATGGTGAGAGGCCCGAGCAGGGCGGAATCGTTCTGGATGGAGGCGGATTCGTCGATTTTGACGGCGCGTAGGAGGTAGGGTTCGGCGCGGCCGTACTGCTTCTGGAGGACGAAGACGCGGGCGAGGATGCGAAGGCTGTCGGCGACGGCGGGACTGTTGACGCCGAGGCCTTTCTCGTTGGCTTCGAGGGCGCGGGTGTAAAACTTCTGGGCTGAGGCGTAGTCTTTTTGCAGCAAGGCGCTGGTGCCGAGCGATTGCAGTGGCTGGGCGACGTTGGGATTTTGCAGGCCGAAGAGTTCCTCGACTACTTTTAGCTCGCGGCTGTAGGCAGCGTCGGCAGCGGGAAAATCCCGGCCCAGGTAGCGGTTGCCGAGATGGTCGAGAGCCGCGGCGAGGCGCTGATCGCGAGGACGGAGCTGTTCGGCGAGAGCGACGGCCTCTTTGTAGCTCTTTATCGCTTCGTCGTGGCGGCTCTGGGAATCGGCTACGAGGCCTGCATGCATGGCGGCGTTCAGTTTCTCGGAAGTGCGCAATTCGCTGTCGCGGAGGGCAGCGTTTGTTTGCTGAGGTTGCTGAGGGCGGGCGACGGCGGCCCAGAAAAGAAAGGCGAGGCCGACGGGCAGGCAGCGGCGAATGGCGGGACGCATGGTTCTCCTTCAGAACGCAATTAAAGTCTAGGGATTGGGCTGGTCGCGGAATACGGCGTGTGGGAGCGAGGTTTCGGCTGAGGTAACTGTACGGATGGGCAGTGGCGCGAGAGACGAGCGGAGAAGAGAGGCTGGGTGGCCTCAAGCGGACCGATGAAAGGCGTTTTAGGTGAGCGCGGCGTGACGGCTTGCAATGGTTGGGACGGAAATGCAGCGTGGTATTATGGGCGGCCTATGAGCAAACAGCACTTTTTTATGAAGTTGATCCCACCGCGGGCTACGTTTCCAGCGGACATCACCGCAGAAGAGCGAAGCTTGATGCAGGAGCACGCGCGGTATACGAAAGAACTGTTTAACGACGGAAAAATACTGGTTTACGGGCCTGTGCTTGCGGCGGATGGGGCTTTCGGTATCGGCGTGTTTGAGGCGGAGGGCGAGGCGGAAGTGCGGCAGCTTATGGAAGGCGACCCTTCCGTGCAGGCCAGGTTGAACCGGTACGAGGTGCATCCGATGCGCGTCGCGGGGGCACAGGGGAGTAGAGAGGAGGGAAAAGCATAAGCGAGGAGCTCGAAGAGTGGCTGTGGATCGTGTTAGGTTAGCTGTCCCAATTCAGCAGGGAGCGAGCGAGGAGAACGATGGCGAAACCCAAAGTGCTGGCGACGCGGCCGCTGTTTCCGGCGGCGCAGGCGATTTTAAACGCGAGCTGCGACGTGGAGTATTGGAAGGAAGCGGAGAGCATCTCGAAGGATGAGATGTTGCGGAAGTTGAAGGACAAAGAAGGACTGGTGTGTTTACTGACGGAAAAAGTAAACCAGGAATTGCTGAACGCGGCGCCGAAATTGCGGATTGCGTCGAATGTGGCGGTGGGGTTCGACAATATCGACGTGGAGGCTTGCACGAAGCGCGGCGTGGTGGCGACGAACACGCCTGGAGTGCTGGATGAGACGACCGCGGATTTTGCGTGGACTTTGATGATGGCGGTGGCGCGGCGAGTGGGCGAGGGCGAGGCGCTGGCGCGGTCGGGAAATTGGAAGGGTTGGGACTTGGATCAGCTTGTGGGGACGGATGTTTGGGGGAAGACGCTGGGGATTGTGGGATTTGGGCGAATTGGGCGGGCGATGGCGCGGCGGGCGCTCGGTTTTCAAATGAAGGTGGTTTATTCGGATGCGGTGCAGGCGCCGGAAGCGGTGGAGAAGGAGTTGAAGGCGACGTACCGCGGGATCACAGATTTGCTGGCGGAGTCGGACTTCGTGAGTTTGCATGTGCCGCTGCTGCCGGAGACACGCGGGATGTTTGATGGAGCGCGATTTTACCGGATGAAGCCGACGGCGTTTTTGATTAATACGGCGCGCGGGCCGGTGGTGGACGAAGCGGCGCTGGTGCATGCGCTGGAAAGCGGGAAGATTGCGGGGGCGGCGCTGGACGTTTATGAGAATGAGCCGTTCATTCATCCGGGATTGAAGCGGGCGAATGTGGTGCTGGCGCCGCACCTGGCTTCGGCTTCGATTGAAACGCGGACGAAGATGGCGTGCATGGCGGCGGAGAGTGTGGTGGCGCTATTCAAAGGGCAGAAGCCCGCGAATATGTTGAATCCTCAAGCGTTCAAGGTGAGCTGAGTTTTTCTCGGCGACCTATCTATGGCGGAACTGAAGCAACTTGCCCGCCGGATTTTCCAGGAAACTATTTCGGCGATTGATATTCCGGAAGCGATGCAGAGGAAACTGCGGCGCGAGGGGATGATTTTGTGCCTGCCGGATGCTGAGGTGGATTTGCGGGCGTTTGAGCGCGTGCGCGTGGTGGCGATTGGTAAGGCGGCGCATGCGATGGTCGAAGGGCTGGCGGGACTGCTGGCGGGGGGATTTTCGTTTGAGGGGATTGTTGCTGCGCCCACCGGGCCAGCGCCCGCTGTGGCTGGCATGAAGTATTTTCTCGGCGGGCATCCGACGCCGGATGAGCAAAGTTGGAAGGCGGCGGAGGCGATTCTTGGGCTTTTGAAAGAGTGTGACGAGAAGACGATTGTGTTTTTTCTTTTGTCGGGCGGCGGATCGGCGCTGGTGGAGTTGCCGCTGGATTCGCGGCAGACTCTGGAGGATGTGCGGCAGTTGCATCGGGCGCTGGTGACTTGTGGAGCGCCGATTGATGCGATGAATACGGTGCGGAAGCATGTTTCGGCGGTGAAAGGGGGGAGGCTGGCTGTGGCGGCGAGGCGCGCGACGAAAATTACTTTGGCGGTGAGCGATGTGCCGGTTGGGAAGGAATCGGCTTTGGCTTCCGGGCCGACTCTGCCTAATCCGACAACTGTTGCGGATGTGCAGCGCGTGATTGCGGAGTTTTCTTTGCGGGAGAAATTGCCGGCGGGGCTCTTGCGGTGGATGGACGAAGGGGAAATGCCGGAAACACCCAAGGCGGGTGACTCGGCGTTTGCCAACGCGCATTTTTCGT
>Ga0209655_10000553_pt1 | contig 14210 bp, 10 predicted proteins | sample BogFormECP03_OM2_FD_188236 | JGI IMG/M metagenome (GOLD analysis project Ga0209655, IMG submission 188236) | Bog forest soil microbial communities from Calvert Island, British Columbia, Canada - ECP03_OM2 (SPAdes) (version 2) | ecosystem: Environmental > Aquatic > Freshwater > Wetlands > Bog ...
TGATCCAAGCGCGGCCTGCGTGCGAGCATATGCGCTCAGGTCGGCGAGATGCATGAAGTAATCACCGTGCGTCAGCAATGCGTCACGAATCGGTTCGAACACCCCCGGCTCACTTCTGCTGAAATGATCTGTGAAGATTAAATCCAGTGCGGCGCGTATCACAGGCTCGTTCTGGTAATGCCAGTTAGGATCGTAACACCCTCGACTGTTCGCGACTTCCTGGGCGGTCAAGCCGAACAAAAAGAAATTTTCCTCGCCGGCCTCCTGTGCCATTTCGATCGTCGCACCATCGCGGGTTCCAATCGTCAAAGCTCCGTTCATCATAAATTTCATGTTTCCGGTCCCACTCGCTTCATAGCCGGCCGTCGAGATCTGTTCTGATACATCGCTGGCAGGAATGAGGCGTTCAGCCAAGGTCACGCTGTAGTTGGGAACGAATACGACTTTGAGTTTTCGACGCGCCACAGGGTCCGCGTCGATCGTGGCACCGACTTGGCTTATAAGCCTGATGACTAACTTGGCCAAAGTGTATGCGGGTGCAGCTTTACCGGCGAACAGAAAGGTTCGAGGTGGTATATCGAGGCTCGGATCGGCACGGAGACGATCGTAAAGCATCACGATATGCAAGACGTTCAACAACTGGCGCTTGTACTCGTGAATACGTTTGACCTGGCTGTCAAAAATAGTTGTGGGATCAATGATCTGCCCGGTCGCGGATTTCAGCCACTCTGCAAACTGCACCTTCGCGTTCTGCTTGGCCCGACGGAACCGCTCGCGGAAGGCGGAATCGTCGGACAGAGGAAGAATCTTCCGAAGCTGAGCCAGATCAGAAACCCAGCCGTCACCAATCACTTCGGTGATCAACCCCGCAAGGCCAGGATTTGCCAACAGCAGCCATCGACGCGGAGTCACCCCATTTGTCTTATTGTTAAAACGGTCAGGGAACATCTCGGCGAAATCCGGCATCAGCTGGGTACGGACCAGTTCTGAATGGATAGCCGACACTCCGTTGGTGCTGTGCGTTCCGATGACGGCGAGATTTGCCATGCGCACTTGTCTGGAGGAACCTTCTTCTATAACGCTGGTCCGCTGGAGTTTCTTTTCGTCACCGAGATAGCGCTGGCTGACGTCCTCGAGAAACCGGCGATTTATCTCGTAAGTGATTTCGAGCAAGCGGGGACATACCAACTCGAAAAATCTGACCGGCCACTTTTCCAGAGCTTCCGGAAGTAGCGTATGGTTCGTATATGCCAGAGTACGAACAGTCAGATCCCAGGCGTCATCCCAGCCCAGCATGCCCTCATCCAGCAGGATACGCATCAACTCGGCGACCGCCATCGCCGGATGCGTATCGTTCATCTGAATGGCAACCTTTTCGGGAAAGGTGCGCCAGTTGTCATTGGTGCGCCGAAATCGCGTTACGATGTCGGCCAGCGAACAGGAGACCAGGAAATATTCCTGAACAAAGCGGAGCGCCTGACCGGCGACCGTAGAATCGTCCGGATATAAAACTCGCGTGACTGTCTCGGCCGCCATGCGGTCCACAAGAGCGCCGACGAAATCACCGGAACTGAACTCACCAAAGTCAAAAAACTCGGGCGAAGTTGCGCTCCAAAGGCGGAGAGTGTTGATGGTTGCGCCGCCGTAGCCAACCACCGGACGGTCACAGGGAACGCCGAGCAAATGAGAATGAACGTTCGGGACTACCCGAAGCGTGCCCTTCTCAAGTCGGAAGGAGCAGGCGATCGGAACTTGCACGGTTTCCCCCGGACGTGCCACTTCCCACGGGTCAGGATGCTTCAACCAATGATCTGGATACTCGACCTGACGGAAGTTCTCTATTTCCTGGCGAAAGATGCCGTAGTCATAGCGCAAGCCGTACCCCATCGCAGGAATTGCTTGTGTGGCCAGCGAGTCCATGAAGCAGGCCGCTAATCTTCCCAGACCGCCGTTTCCCAAGCCGGCATCGGGTTCAGTGTCGATCACTTCTGTCCAGTCCTGTCTCGGATCAGAACTGAGATCATCTTTGACTAACTGCTGAACGCCCAGGTTGATGACGTTATGAATCAGCGTCCGGCCAATGAGGAACTCCATCGACAGGTAATACACTCTCTTCTCATTGGCGCGCCGATAGGTCTCCTCGGTAAGCAGCCAGCGCTGTGTAAGCAGGTCACGAAGGGCTCGGGCAACCGCTTCAAATCGCTCGCGATGGGTCGCCTCTTCAAGCGATACGGCGTGATCAAATACAACGTGCCGGTCATAGCTATCCGTGCCGCCGACCCGTAGCGGACCGCATTGATAACGCGCAAGTTCTTCGGTGTTGGCTTGCGGCGAAGCTGCTTTGTTCGACCCTAGATTCATCTTGTCTGTTGTCATACGGGTCAATTCTCAAGCGTTGTCCGCAGAGGTATCGGTTCCGCCAGAAGTTCCTTTGCCGCCCCATCGCCAATCGCGAATATCCGGCATATCGTCGCCGTAACGAGCTATATAGCTCTTGTGATCATGCAGCTTGTCGCGAAGTGCCTGCTTTGCGTACGCCGCCCGCTCCGCGAGCAGCGGGACTCTATCTATAACCTCGTTGACCAGCGAAAATCGATCCATCCGGTTGAGCACGACCATGTCGAACGGTGTGGTCGTCGTGCCTTCTTCGATGTAGCCACGTACATGAAGGTTCGCGTGGCATTTTCTTCGATAGGTCAGACGGTGAATCAGCCAAGGATAACCGTGGAAGGCAAAGACTATCGGTTTGTCAACTGTAAAAAGCGCGTCGAAGTCGGCGTCCGACAATCCGTGTGGATGCTCCCGCGGCGACTGAAGCGTCATCAAATCGACCACATTGATGACACGGACTTTGAGCTGCGGGACGTGAGTGTGAAGGAGCTCTACAGCTGCGAGGGTCTCCAGGGTCGGGACATCTCCGCAACAGGCCATCACTACGTCAGGCTCGGAACCCTTGTCGTTGGAAGCCCACTCCCAGATGCCGATTCCGGACGTGCAGTGTTTGATCGCATCGTCCATAGAAAGCCATTGCGGGGCTGGCTGCTTGCCGGCAACTATCACGTTGACGTAGTTGCGACTCCGCAAGCAGTGGTCTGTAACGGACAGCAGGCAGTTGGCGTCGGGTGGAAGATACACACGAACGACCTCAGCCTTCTTATTCACCACGTGGTCGATGAAACCGGGGTCCTGGTGAGAAAACCCATTGTGGTCCTGACGCCAGACGTGCGAGCTCAACAGGTAATTAAGTGACGCGATTGGACGGCGCCATGGGATGTGATTGCAGACCTTCAGCCACTTGGCATGCTGATTGAACATTGAATCGATGATATGAATAAACGCTTCGTAGCAACTGAAGAAGCCATGCCTACCGGTTAGCAGATAACCCTCGAGCCATCCCTGGCACTGATGCTCACTCAGTACTTCCAGCACTCGTCCGTCCGGCGAGAGATTGTCATCTTCCGGAAGGATGTCTGCCACGTAGCATCGCTTGGTGACTTCGAGAACATCCTGCCAGCGATTTGAACTGTTCTCATCTGGACTGAAAATTCGGAAGTTGGCGCTTTCAAGGTTGAGCTTCATTACATCGCGAAGAAATTTCCCCTGGACACGCGTCGCCTCAACCATTGTCGAACCGGGACTAGATACTTCGACTGCGTAGTCACGAAAGTCCGGTAACCGCAAATCCTTGAGCACCGTCCCTCCGTTCGCGTGAGGGTTGTTGCTCATCCGTCGGTGACCTTCTGGCGCCAGTTTGGCCAGATCTGCTTTGAGAGCTCCTTTGCTGTCGAACAGTTCTTCCGGCCGGTAGCTCTTCATCCACTGCTCCAAAATGCGGATATGCTCAGGTTTATCCATATCTCCCATTGGCACCTGGTGGCTTCGCCAATAGCCTTCGCACTTCTTCCCGTCTATCTCAGGAGGACAGGTCCAACCCTTGGGCGTGCGCATAATGATCATGGGCCAGGCCGGGCGTCCGCTGAACCCTTTTTTTCTCGCTCCACTCCAGATCTGTTTTATTTCACCGACTGCAGAATCAAGGGTCTCGGCCATCGCATGGTGCATTTTCGTCGGCTCGTGGCCTTCGACAAAAAATGGCTTGTAGCCGTACCCTTCGAATAGCTTTCTCAGTTCGTCGGTCGGGATTCGCGCGAGAAAGCACGGGTTTGCTATCTTGTAGCCGTTGAGATGAAGGATTGGCAGAACGCAACCATCGCGCGCTGGATTCAAAAACTTGTTCCCATGCCATCCCGTCGCGAGCGGACCTGTTTCAGCTTCTCCGTCTCCAACGACGCAGGCCACTATCAGATTCGGATTGTCGAAGGCCGCCCCGTAGGCGTGCGACAGAGCGTATCCAAGCTCTCCCCCTTCATGGATCGAGCCTGGTGTTTCAGGTGCAACGTGGCTGGGAATGCCCCCAGGAAAGCTGAACTGTTTGAATAGGCGCTTCATTCCCTCCAGGTCCTGCGAGATGTCGGGATAAAATTCGCTATAGGTTCCTTCCATGTACGCTTGCGCAACCAGCCCAGGACCGCCGTGACCGGGACCAATAACGTAAATCATGTCGAGATCGTTGCTTTTGATGACGCGATTCAGGTGAACATAGATGAAGTTGAGGCCGGGAGTGGTGCCCCAATGCCCAAGAAGGCGCGGCTTGATGTGCTCGCGTTTGAGTGGTTCTTTCAAGAGTGGATTGTCCAACAAATAGATCTGGCCCACCGATAGGTAGTTTGACGCACGCCAGTAGGCATCCATTTGCTGGATCAGGGCCTCTTCACGCTTAGGAGACATACTCACCTCATTTGCGAAGAATCTGTTATTTGGTAATCGGGATTTTCATCAATTAAGCGTAACGCCAGCATCTTCTTTGCTCCTATCCGACTTTGGTCGGATGTGGTCCGCGAGTCCTAGAGTCGTGTTCTGATCAGTTGATAACGGTGTTTAGAAGTTCCAGACGAACCTACAAGCCGACTAGTGTTACAGTACCGGTTGTTCGTTTAGCAGCCGGATCACGGGTTCGCTCGAGCTCTCATGATCGTATCCGAGGACGGTAAGGCCTCCGGTTCCGAGCTTGAAATAGCGGCCAACAGACGCGTCGAAACCGAGCCACCGAGCTATCAATACCCTGAGGAAATGGCCGCTCGAGAAAACGGCTACGGTGCCGCCTGATGTCGTTCGAATGCGTGAGATAAAGCGGTCGGCTCGGGCAGCGACGTCCGCGGGCGATTCGCCATTGGGACAACCATCCCGGAAGATTATCCAGTCAGGACGGTCGGCAAGAATCTCCGGCCGTCGTTTTCCTTCGTAATCGCCGTAGTTCCACTCTACGAGGTTCTTATCGACTTCAGCTACCAGACCGTATCCCGCAAGCTCGCAGGTGAGCGCAGCCCGCTGAAGCGGGCTGTAAAACACGCGCACGAAGCTAACGGTTTGCAGCCGACATCGAAGCGCCCGCGCTTGTTTCTCTCCTGTATCGGTCAGCGGGAGATTGGTTAAGCCAGTGTGCCGGCGTGACACGGTCCATTCGGTTTCGCCATGCCGGATTAGCCAAACGTCGGGTGTAGCGACGACACTCATTTCGATCACCGTGCCGATGAAAAACGTATCGCGAAAGTAGATGCGCCGCTCCTTTGCGTCCATCGGACCAAAGTCTGATAGCCAGTAGCTAACTACATTTGGCAGTAGCATGGGGGGCGGATGGAACCTGAGCGACGGCGACTGGAACCGTCTGCACTAAGGGAGATAGAAACAGGTGCCGAAATCGCTAAAGCGGAAGCAGAACAAAACATCCGATTCTGATGTTGCGAGCGATAGTTCTCCGGAGCTGAAGCGCAAGGACTTCGAAAAGCAACTGGCAAAGCTTCAGGCCGAGTTGGTGAAGCTGCAGACGTGGGTTCAGCACAAACGGCTCAAGGTCGTAGTGATCTTTGAGGGTCGTGACGCCGCCGGGAAGGGTGGAGTCATCAAACGAATTACTGAGAGGGTCAGCCCCAGGATATTTCGTCTCGTTGCGCTACCGGCCCCCACTGAGCGCGAAAAGTCACAAATGTACCTCCAAAGGTACATTCCACACCTGCCGGCCGGAGGCGAAGTGGTCATCTTCGATCGCAGTTGGTACAACCGCGCCGGCGTCGAAAGAGTTATGGGCTTTTGTTCCCAGGAAGAAACAACTCGATTTCTTGAGATGTGCCCGACTTGGGAACGCGCTATGGTCGAAAATGGAATCATTCTGATTAAGTATTGGTTTGAGGTGAGTCAGCAAGAACAGACAAAACGGTTTCTCGGTCGCATCAATGACGGACGCAAGATCTGGAAACTGAGCCCTATGGACCTCGAATCTCATAGACGATGGTACGACTACTCGCGCGCCAGAGACGATATGCTTCTTGCGACCAACACTCCCTTTGCGCCCTGGTACATCGTCAATGCTGACGACAAGAAGCGCGCGCGGCTGAACTGCATATCACATCTTCTGAGTCTGATTCCTTACGAGGAGATCAAGGGAGAAGCAGTGAAGCTTCCAAAGAGACAAAAACCACATGGCTACGCGGAGCCCAAGAATCGGCGATACAATTTTGCACCAGAGACCTTTTAGCCCGATCGTTTACGAGGAGGAAAATCGTGAAAAAGCAAAGCATTCTGGCAGGCCTAATCTTAGTGATATTCGGGGTCGGTCTAACTTCCGCATTGGTGTTGGCGCAAGGAGACACAGCTGCACCCCAACCAGCTGAAGAGACCGAAGGTCTGCGCGCGGCCACTGTCTTAACCATTCATGGAACAGTGACCGCCGTCGACAAAGCTGAGAAATCGGTCACAGTTCAAGTCACTGGCGGTCAAACATACACTCTGAAAGTTGATAATCCTGTCAATCTTGATGCAGCTAGCGTGGGTACTATGGTCGTTGTGCGCTACTATGAGTCAGTTAGCGTCCGGAAGAAGAAACCCAGCGAATCACTTCCGACCTTGTCGGTGAGCGGCGGCGTTGTAACCGCGAAAGCGGGCGGAATCCCCGGTGCTGTGGCCGAAGAGCATTTGAAGGCAGTTGTCTCAGTGGTACAAGTGGACGCAGCCAGCGGAACTGTGACGATCAAAGGCTCAGAGGGAACAATCGAAACCGTAAAGGCGAATAATCCGAAGATTCTGTCTCATCTGAAAGCGGGCGACGATCTGGTCATTACTACCTCGCGCGCGACCGCGATTTCGTTGGACAAGGAAGCTGCAAAGTGAGCCTGCAGAAGGGCCTTCGAACTGATCCAAAGAAGTTCAGATTTGCTTGAAACGAAGTTCAGGCTCTTGGCTCGATTCTAGTGATCTTCGAGCCTTCGATGCCGATTCCGCCCATCAGGCCCGATTGGCCGAAGACGAAAGCATAGACGTCCGAGCGCAGATTTGTCGTAGTGAGCGAGCGCGCCAGCCCCTGGTCAACCACGACAACACTGGGCCCGGTGCCTATCGCCCAGCCTCCACTCTTGTCGAGATAGTCCACCGCGGAATCGGTCATGAAGAACAACGCGTATGCAAACTTCTTCACACCGCCTTGAAAGCCATATGAGGCGGCGCTGGTGCGGTAATAGGCCGCCGTGTGTGAACCTCTGCGGAGAGCGCCGTAACCATACTGGGCTCCCACGATAAAGGCGCCTTTTCGTATGTCCGGAAAGACGAGGACGGCTTTCGCTTTCGCTGCGAGCGCTCTTGCGGCCTCGTTTTGTGAATAGAGTTCGTTCAGGGCGGCTGTTACTTTTCCATCGATTTCAGATGCGCTCGGAGCACTGAGCGGCCCTTGCGCAAATGCTCCGCTTCCAAATGGCGCCCCTACTACGATTTGAATCAACACGGTCATCGCCATTTGTTTCATTGTCATCTCGAACTCCGGTAGAGGGCCAATTTTCGGTTTTAGAATTCTCAGCAATCAGCAATTCCAAAATCGATTCAACGGAATTGTGACTTACCGACATGCGAACCGGAAATCAGACCTTGGTCCGATAGAAGCCTGACTCGAAATTGGTCAGATTTCCGGCAGACATCGATGAGTGGAACAGCGCGACCCCTCGGGAAAAGGTCAATTGGGCTATGAAAAAGGCGATGACAATCGGATCTTCCGGCTCTTCAGTCACTCATCACCGGCATATTTTGAGGGCGAGACTACTAGGCAAGCGTGAAGGCCGGTCTCTGCCATTGATACTCGCGGTAGCGGTAATAGTGTCCACGTCGCCGACGTTGACCGGCTACTCGTTCGGCGCAGGTCAGCCTGCCGCTGCTTCGGCTCAACCCGGACCGGCTCCGGGGGCTGCTACCCAGCAAGAACTGGAGGAGCTGGTCTCGCCGATCGCGCTGTATCCTGACTTATTGGTCGCCCGCATCCTCGTGGCTTCGACCTATCCAGATCAAGTCGTGGAAGCCCATGGCTGGCTGCAGCAAAACGCGAGCCTTCCTCACGATCAGCTGGCCGCTCAGGTCAATGCACAACCATGGGACCCCAGCGTCAAGTCGTTGGCACAGTTCTCTCCGGTTCTACAAACGATGAGCGACAGCTTGGCGTGGACTTCGGCGCTCGGCGAAGCATATTACAACCAGCCTGATGATGTGATGGAGGCAATCCAGTCCCTGCGTTCTCGAGCTGTGGAGGCTGGGACCCTTAAGAGCACCGCACAACAAAAAGTGGAAGTTCAACATGCGCCACCACCTGTCTCATCGGAAGGTGGAGCACAACCCGCTGCACAGCAACAAACAGTGATCATTCAACCCGCCCAACAAGACGTTGTGTATGCGCCCCAATATAATCCCGAGACAGCTTACGGAGCTCCGGTCCAGGCACCCGAAGGATATACTGGGACCGAATTGTTAGCGACTGGGTTGCTGACGTTTGGAGCGGGGATGGCTCTCGGTGCGCTGATCAACGAGGATGACGATGACTGGGACTGCGGTTGGTCTGACGGTGGCGGTTCGGTCCACTACAACAATAACGTTTACGTATCCAATTCGCCGGTCCCGCCACGCGGCAACTATCCTGCAAGACCTCCGGCTGCAAATCGTCCGGGGGGAATCGGCGGAGCGGGCGGCCCCGGCGGCGTGGGCGGCCCCGGTGGAATCGGCGGCCCCGGTGGAGTCGGCGGGCCAGGGGGTGTCGGCAGGCCCGGTGGAGTCGGAGGCCCTGGCGGAGTTGGCAGGCCGGGCGGTGTCGGCGGCCCTGGCGGAGTCGGCGGGCCTGGGGGAGCTGGCGGGCATCCGCGTTCCCCCAACAGGCTAGCAGGACCATCTACTAGGCCATACAATCCGTCTACGGCGAGGCCGTACGCCGGCGCAAAGCCGACTTTCCCGAAGGCAAGCACTCTTCCTAACAATCCAGGACTGGGGAACTCGAACCGAAATCTGGCGCAAAACCAACCCCTGCGAAATGGGAATGCGTCAGGGCAGCCAGCCAATAGGATGTCGTCTAACCGACCCGCAACGGCGAATCGCGCCAACAATCAGAAGCGAGGATTTGGGAACGCTTCCGATTCCAGGGGCGGACGCAATGGAGCATTCGGCGGCTATCAACCCGGTGGAAGAACTCAAGCCTCGAGCAACCGCGGGAGGTCCAGCCTCGGCGGGCGCGGCGGAGGTGGCGGCGGTGGCGGTCGCGGTGGTCGCGGCGGCGGAGGTGGGCGCGGCGGCGGCGGCGGTGGGCGTGGCGGCGGCGGTGGACGACGACGCTAGCTGGCGATTCGGCCCGCCCCGTGGTCCTTCGCTATCGGAAGCAGTTGAAAGAAATTGCGAAACAAAAAGAGACTAGCGATGAAATACTTCAAGAACTCTACAACGCCCGCCCGATGCAGATATATGGGCGCGAGCTCGGCATTTGCTTGCTGCCTTTTGCTTGCCTCAATTGCGATCGCTGCGACGTCATCAGGACAGCAGGTATTCCCATCAACTGCGGCAGCGGCAAAGGCGTTGGTAGGGGCTGCACGCATCGACGATATGGCGGCTCTTTCCTCGATTCTAGGCGGAGATGCGAAGGAGGTTCTCTCGTCGGGCGATCCGGTTGCCGATAACAACGCACGTGACAATTTTGTCGCCAAGTACGACCAGATGCAGCGCTTGGCCTACGATGACCGAGGTCGAGTAATCCTGTACCTTGGGGCTGATAACTGGCCGTTTCCGATTCCTCTAGTGAAGAGCGGCGACGGATGGGTATTCGATACAGAGGCTGGCAAAAGGGAGTTACTCTTTCGTCGTGTTGGTCGCAATGAGCTTTATACAATCGACGTACTTGCAGACCTGGCTGACGCGCAAGAAGAATACGCCAGCGAGATTCGTGACAACGGAAGTGTCAAGCAATTCGCGCAGAGGATTCAGAGCGAACCAGGCAAACATGATGGGCTATACTGGGCTGTTAGCTCCGGAGAAGAGGAAAGTCCAATCGGGCCTCTAATCGCAGACGCTACAGCTGAGGGCTACAAGACCGGCGCCGCCGCGTCCATTCCTTTTCACGGCTACTACTACAAAATCCTATCCCGCCAGGGAAAAACTGCTCCCGGTGGTGCGAAGGACTATCTCGTAGACGGAAAAATGACGGAAGGTTTTGCCTTCCTTGCCTATCCGGCCACATACGGCGCATCCGGAGTCATGACATTTATGATAAATCAGGATGGCGTTATCGTTCAGAAGGACCTCGGCACCAACACAGCCAAGGTGGCCAACGGAATGACTGAATATAATCCGGACAAGAGTTGGGAGGAAGTAGACGACTAGGCTATCCTAGCGAAGGCGATGGAATATAGTTCGGCCACTCGCCAGAAGCGATTCACAGCAACATGAGTGGAGCGATGAGTGGAGCGATTTAGTTGCTGGAAAAAACCTCGTCAAAAAGCACCGATCTCCTCGCCGGTGTTGCAGTCGCCGCAGTCGAAATTCCAACCGCGCTTGCCTACGCTGAGTTGGCGGGATTTCCTCCAGTCGTTGGACTCTACGCCAGTATTCTCCCTCTAATCCCCTATGCGCTAGTCGGCTCGTCGCCACAGCTTATTGTCGGTCCTGACGCGGCGACCTGCGCTTTGGTTGCCGCAGCGCTGGAACCCTTGGCGAATGGAAATCCGCTTCGCTATCTAGACCTTTCGATCACGCTATCTATTCTGGTGGGTGCGCTCTGCATAGTCGGCGGACTGCTACGTCTGGGCGCGATCGCAAATTTTCTCTCGCGTCCAGTTCTCGTCGGCTTTCTAAACGGGATGGCGTTGATCATCATCAGCGGTCAGCTCGGAAAGTTATGCGGATTTGCGGTGCGCAGCGACACCGGGTTATTTTTGCGGATTGCAGATTTTGTCTCGAAGCTCCCACGGACCCATTTTCCAACTCTGATCGTAGGGATTTTCACACTTGTCCTTATCTACGTGGTGGGGAAGCTCGTACCTCGGCTGCCGAGTCCACTGGTCGGAGTTTGCGGTGGAATTGCCATGATGGCCGTCTTGGACTCAGAGAAATGGGCAGTAACAACACTGGGCTCGGTTCCGGCGGGATTCTTATGGCCTCACTTGCCAGCCAGTTTTATTTCTGATGCGGTCCTTCTGCTACCGAACGCTGCGGGCATCGTCTTGATTTGCTTCTGTGGCTCGATGGCATCTGCAAAGAGCTTTGCTGTAAAAAACGGGTACGAAGTCGCGCCAGATAGGGAGTTCATCGCCCTGGGTTTAGCCAACGTTACCTCCGGTCTTTCAAGCGGCTTTCCAATTGCGGGCACGGATTCGCGCACCGCGATCAACGACCTTGCCGGCGGCCGGTCACAGGTTAGCGGGTTGGCGGCTGCCTTCGTCATGGGATCGGTTCTTACTGTCTTTACTGGCCCGCTCGCATATATTCCGACTGCTTCGCTAGGTGCCGTGTTGGTTCTGGCAGGTGCATCGCTTTTTGACTTCAAGAGTGTGTGGAAGTTGCGAGAAATTAGCCTGTCGGAATTTGTTCTTTCCATTGCTACGACTCTCGGGGTCGCAACTGTAGGAGTATTGCCAGGGATCGCCCTCACCGTGATCTTGAGCCTGATTCTTCTCTTAAGGCGCGCTTCAAGCCCGTATGACGCGATCCTCGGACAAGTTCCCGGCGTAGATGGCTTCACAGATATAAGTGAATATCCGAATGCGGAAACCATCCCAGGGCTTTTGGTCTACCGTTTTGATGCCGCGCTTCTGTTCTTCAATGCCGACTATTTCAAAAAGCGCGTGCATGAGGTCGTAGCTTCGTTTGATTGTCCTCTACGTATGTTTGTCTTCGACATGGAAGCGATCAACGTGATCGATGTGACCGGGCTCGAGGCAATGGAGGAGATTCGGGCTGAGCTGGCCTCAAAAGGAATTAAGTTCGCAGTCGCGCGCGCGAAGTTCGGGGTTCGTGACAAGTTGAATCGCGCGGGCTATTTGCAGCGAATTGGTGCCACGAACTTTCACCCATCGGTGCGGAGCGCGGTGCAGTCGGGATTGAGTGAACGCGCTGGAAGTAGCGCGGGTCGCCAACCGGAAGCTGGTTCCCAGGACAAATTGGCCTGATCGTCCAAACACTGACTCGTGCTTGGGGAATCCCTTGCCCAGAATCCAGCGGGTTTTATGCCATACCGACGAACAACGGTGAAGCAGACTGTTTTGGGGTTAATCCTCCTCCTTTTGGAGCTTGGCGGATCCGCCTTGGCTCAAGCATTGCCGCGCGATGAGCAACAATTCTGCAACGCATTCCCGACATTTCGAGAAGCCCTCAGGCAAGCTCATTCGAACTCAACGAGCGATTCGCCTCGTCAACAGCGGCAACTTAGACAGGCTGTTTCCGCCGCGGCGAAAGACTTTGAGCGAATAGCCGGGTGGAGGAAGTCCCGGCAGTCTGTGAAAGGATGGCTCGGTGAAGTGCAGTCAATTACTGAAAGTACTGCGTGGGGCCAGTATTTTGGCGTCTCAATAAAAGTGCAGTGCGGAGACGTAATAGTAGGAGTTCCCGAGATATCTGTGCGACGATGGTCCAGCACAAGCCTCGATCCGATGGCGTCGAGTTGCGCTCCGTCGGATCCTTATATCAATCCCTATACATCTTTGGTTGGAGATCTAAAGAAACTCAGCGTCGGGCAAAGGGTTACCTTTGCCGGTCAGTTCTGCGCGATTCCTGATTCCATGAATGATGACGTGATCTACTTTGTTTTTTCGAAGATATCTCCAATCCGATAAAGAGTGCGGCCATCACGGAGAGCTTCGCTTGCGACGAACTTGTGTTACGCGCGTTTTCGCGGCCTCGAACTTAAGATGAAGAGATACGTTTCGGTCGTCGGTGACCCAAAACCCGAAAAGCGAGCCACCGGTAAGTTGAGTAAGAGCGACCGGTGGCTGTCAGCTGGCAGTGATTACACGGCTAAGTACTATGGTCCCGAGCCGTCTAGCCAGCCTCCGTGAAATCCCGCCCGGCGCAGTCCGGCCACAACGTAAGGCGACCGGCGCATAATGTTCCAAATCAGACCGGTGCGGTAGTTCTCGATCATAAGGATCACTGGACCCTGGTCGATGCCGAAATGGTAGGGAGTGACCCAGTAGCCGGTCGAACTATTAGGTACTTCATAGGTCGTGTTGAATGACGGCTTGAAGCCGTAGCGCTTCTCGGCACCGAGGTCGAGTTGGGCCATGGCGCGGACCGTAGGGATTACGACTTCCGGCGCGAACGGCAGCGACGCGACAACTACCCACGGAGCGATCGTGCCGTCATCGGGACCATAGGGTGCCCCGCGAGCGTAATAGCCGTAAAATTGCCGCTCGATCCCGTTCACGGTCCGTTTGTCCCAATTGGGGCCATCGGTTGCTGTAATTCCCCAACAGAATTCCCCGTAGCCCGCGAACTCCAACGGGTTGCGGATCGCGTACTCTCGATGAACATACGTTGCTTGCCGGCTGTTCTGGAAGTAGTCGGTGCCATGCTCGCGCATGAAAGCGTCGCGCAGATCGCGGAAATCGATCCACAGGTGCGAGAGTTGGTGCGTGAAGAGCGGACCGGAGTAGAGGAGCTGCTGAGTAGGGAATTACGATAAAAATTACAGAGGCTGTGAGGCTTTTTCAGCTGCCAAGTCGGTCTCGGGACCCCCAAATCGATGAAATTCCCTGTATTTTCCCTGATGATCAGGGAATTTGCCCCGGAGAGCAGTTAGCAGCAGACTGCGCCATCCGCCAAGCAGTCCGCGATTTTCTCGCTTTTGGCTGGTAAGTCGAAAGTTTGGC
>Ga0209655_10000554_pt1 | contig 14174 bp, 15 predicted proteins | sample BogFormECP03_OM2_FD_188236 | JGI IMG/M metagenome (GOLD analysis project Ga0209655, IMG submission 188236) | Bog forest soil microbial communities from Calvert Island, British Columbia, Canada - ECP03_OM2 (SPAdes) (version 2) | ecosystem: Environmental > Aquatic > Freshwater > Wetlands > Bog ...
GTCCACCCGACGCCTGCCCTCGGTTCGTCCGACCAAGATGGTCACCGTGGCTCACCAGCTGCACCTGTCGCGGTCGACTGAGACTGGGGGTTATCGGCTACTGTCGAGATGCAGCGAAGATGAGCGAGCAGTGCCTTCTTGATTATCTAGCGCACGGGCCGTCTCTGCGTCTACGTTGACCAGCGGTTTGGCAGCTGTACATCTGTGGCGCGTCGCAGTCTGCGATGGGAAAGTTCGTCGGGACAGGCCTATTCACATCAGTAGATGAGGTTGGCGGTTGGTACTTATGTCAGCTTATTTGGCGATTCGCGAGTCACGCCGCGTCCGTCGTTGGCAGCGTTTGTGCGTGTCCATCGCCGGTTGTCGGCGCGGACTTGGCCGTTAAGGCGCCCCGCGTAGCTGTCTCCGGGAGGGGTGGACGATCTAGGAAAGATCAGCGATAACCCACTCCTCGTGGTGCGCCAATCGTCGGCCGGATCTCTCTGAAATGGACAAGGCCGGCGCGCCAGCCTGGAGACCGGCCCAAGCCGAGAGATCGGTGCGGTGACCCATCCGGCCAAACCCGAGACGGCGATTTGGCCCTCGACTCTGAAGTAGTGGATGCCACTTCGGGTCAGGCTTCATTTGAACGAATCCAATGCGGACGGCGCTGAGCTCCGGAGAGCAGCCCTGAGGGAATCGAAGGCAGGGTGCGGGTGGGGTACGTGGCGTGTCACGAGATGGATGGTCCGATAACAGGAGATGGAGAGCTCTTGAGATGCGGCGACATAGCTCGGAGCATCACACATGGTGAGGGCGGGCAACAGGCTCATTGCGTCGACAGACTTCATGACGTCGAAGGTCACGCGATGGTCGTCGGTCTCGACGAGCACAACAGGGTCAAAACCGGCCATCTCGCAGATCGCGTGCGTTGCCCTTCCGAGTCGGCTGTTCGTACCACCGAGGATCCATGGACTGGATGGGCATTCCGATAAGCGCTTTGGCAACGCCCGTCCCTTCTGGGCCACAAGTCGGAGGGGCTCTCGAACAAGGATGGTGTCCTCGACCCCCTGGGGCAACTTGGCTGGTTCGTGATCATAGGAGTCGATAATTGCGGCATCTAGGGTCCGATCCGCCAGGCAAGCAAGTGCCTGCTCTGGCTCCATATCCACAATTGCGAGCTGGATGAAGGGGTCGAGGACGCTGATCGCAGGGACGATGAGGGAAGTAATCGCAGTAGGGAACGCAGCGATCCGTATGGCGATCGGAGTGGCAGCGGCACCGACGTAGCTCGCCTCCTGGGCCGCCGCTTGGACAAGATCGAGAATCGCGGCCGCCCGGACACTCAGCATCCGCCCGGCCGGGGTCAAGGTCACGCCGCGGTTCGACCGCTCGATCAACGACGTTCGCAGCTCCCGTTCAAGTGTTGACAGCTGCTGGGATACGGCTGAACTCGTGTAGCCGCTCTCTCTGGCTGCGGCCGCGATGGTTCTGTGCGTCGCCACCGCGTGGAGGAGTCGAAGTCGCTCGAGGGTTGGTGCCATTAGCTCAACTTAACGCTACCACGCACGATCGTTGCTTTACACGATGGCAAGCAGGCAGAACAATCGACAGATGATCGGTTCTGGCCACGTCACTGCCGCCGAGAGGGATTGGATTCCCGCACCGGCCAGAGATAGAGAGCGCTCCATTCTTGAGGAAACCCGGGCCGAAGATGCCAGTTCGCTGACTAGGAGGATCGAGCTCCTCATTGGCCGGAATCGGACCATCCATGAGGTCGAGTGCATCAACCTCAACCCAGCCACGAATGTGATGAACCCCAGAGCCGAGGCCGCTCTGGCGTCCGGCCTGGGAACAAGGGCCTCGCTCGGCTATCCAGGACAGAAGTACGAGATGGGCGTCGAGGCCATCGAAGAGATCGAAGTCATCGCAGCCGAATTGGCTTGCCGCGTGTTTGGTGCGCGGTACTCCGAGGTCCGAGTGGGCTCAGGTGCCTTCGCAAACCTCTACGCCTTCATAGCGACCTGTCGGCCCGGGGATTCGATCATCGTGCCACCGGCAAGCGTCGGAGGTCACGTCACCCATAACCAAGCTGGAGCTGCTGGTCTCTTCGGGCTGGATATCCACGAGTTCCCTGTCGACGGGGCCTCGTACACGGTGGACCTCGAAGGTCTTGCCGCGTTGGCTCACCGAGTGCACCCAAAGCTCATCACAATTGGCGGGAGCCTCAATTTGGTCCCACATCCGGTGGCCGAGATTCGGGCCATTGCCGACGAGGTCGGTGCTCGAGTCCTGTTTGATGCGGCCCACGTCTGCGGACTATTCGCCGGAGGGGTATGGCCCAACCCCCTTGACGAGGGTGCTGACCTTATGACGATGAGCACGTACAAGAGTCTTGGCGGGCCTGCGGGCGGCCTGGTAGTGACCAATGAGGTCACCCTTGCCGCGCGGATCGACGCAATTGCGTACCCCGGGCTCACGGCAAACTTCGACGCAGGAAGAACCGCGGCGCTCGCTATCGCACTACTCGATTGGCTTTATGAGGGCGACCAATACGCCAGGGCCATGACGGCAACCGCTGATGCGTTGGCCAAAGCCCTGGCCGAGCGTGGGCTCCCGATGTTTCGTACGTCACTCGGCTACACGACCTCTCATCAGCTCGCCGTGGTCGCCGAATGCTGGGGTGGCGGCCATGCAGGTGCCGTGCGCCTTCGTGAAGCCAACATCCTCACGTCGGCAATCGGCCTCCCGGGGCACGCGGGCATGGCGGGATTGCGATTGGGAACGCCCGAAGCTGTCCGATGGGGGATGACTGAGCCAGACATGGACCAGCTGGCGGATCTCATCCGAGATGCCCTGTCGGGCGACCCTTTGACCGTAGCTCCCCGCACCACTGACTTTCGAGGCCAGTTCACCCGACTTCACTACATCCATGACTAGTACCCGTAAACGCCCGAGCACAGATGCAGGTCGAGTCGCGTGATCGCGATTTCCAGCCGTGAGCTGCCGGTATCGGCCCAGGTCGCGTGGGAGATGCTCCAGACAAGCGATGTTCAGATGAGTATTAGCCGTGGGTTTTTCTCCTACAGCGATCGGCTGCCCGACGTTCGCGAGGAGGGGTTCACGTTCGCAACACGGTTGAAGCTATTCGGCTCGATACCGACGTGGATTCATTCTCAGCGGCTGGCAAAAGTGGACAACGTTGCGCGTGAGCTCGTCATGGATGAGTCTGGACTGCCCTACCGCTCCTGGCAGCATCGAATGATGGTCGCGGAGCTCGCTCCGGATCGCTGCCGGTTCACCGACGAGATCCGTGTCAGCTCGGGCCTAACGACAGTCCTTGCCTGGGGTTTCGCGTCCCTGCTGTGTTCGCAGCGCGCGCGACGGCTCTACGGCTTAGCGCTGGCTCGTCAGTAGCGAGCGCGAAAGGAGGCATCGTGACCGACAGCGCCCTGATGTTCCGCCCGGCCATCGAGCTCGCCGCCATGGTGCGTTCGGGCGAGATCTCCTCACGCGAACTGGTGCAGGTTTCGCTCTCGCGCATCGCCGAGCTGGATCCGGGGATCAACGCGTTTGTCGACGTGGACGCCGAGGGCGCGCTCGCAGCGGCCGGCCGCGTCGGTCCGGGGGACCCCCGCCCATTCGCCGGCGTGCCCGTGGCGATCAAGAACAACCGGCCCGTGAGAGGCATGCGGCTCACCGATGGCTGTTCGCTGATGGAGCACCACATTGCGAAGTACGACCACAACGTCACCCGTCGCCTGCGCGACGCCGGCTTCGTGATCGTCGGCACGACTACGCTGCCCGAGTACGGGATCCTGCCGACGAGTGAGGCGCGCGTGTTCGGCCCGACGCGCAACCCGTGGGACCGCGAGCGCACTGCGGGCGGCTCCTCCGGCGGTGCCGCCGCAGCGGTCGCCAGCGGCATGGTGCCCGTAGCGCACGGCAACGACGGCGGCGGCTCGCTACGGATACCGGCGGCATGCTGCGGCCTGGTCGGGTTGAAGCCCGCACGCGGTCGGATCTCGCCGGCCCCCGAGCTCGGGGATTCTTCGCTCGGCATCGACGGCATGCTCACGCGCACGGTCGGCGACACGGCCGCGATACTCGACGTCCTCGCCGGTTACGAGCCTGGGGACGCGACATGGGCGCCGCCTCCCGCCGAGCCGTTCGCCGCATCCGCGGAGCGCGCTCCCGGGCCGATGCGGATAGCGGCCACCACCCTGCCGCCGACGCCCGACACCCCCGTCGACCCTGTCTGCGTCGCCGCTGTCCCCGCGGCAGCCGACCTGCTGCGCTCGCTGGGTCACGAGGTGCTGGACGTCGACCCCCAGTGGCAGGCCGACGGACTGGACGAGCTCTTCGGAGTGGTGTTTGCCAGCCAGATCGCGCTCTCGATCGCATACTCGGCGAAACTCGCCGGACGCGAGGCAGGCCCCGACGACATGGAACCGATGAGCTGGGCGATCTACTCGATGGTTCGGACACTCGGGGCGATTGAGGTCCTGGCGGCCAACATCCAATTGCAGGCCTACGCTCGCCGTCTCGTGGCCTTCCTGTCCGGGTACGACGCCCTGCTCACCCCGGCGCTGGCGGAGCGGCCGCTACCGCTGGGCACGCTCGACACGGCCGCCCCGGATCCGATGTCGACCTACACCCGCTCGGGGCTGTTCACACCGTTCACGCCAGTGATCAATGCCTCCGGGCAGCCCGCGGTGTCGCTCCCGCTGTTCGAGGGGGAGGACGGTCTTCCGCTGGGTGTGCAGCTGGTAGGTCGCCCGGCCGGCGAGAGCCGGCTGCTTTCGCTCGCGGCCGAACTCGAACGGGCCGTAGGGTGGGCGGGCCGCCGCCCACCCACCTCTAGCTGAGTAATGCCACGGTCTCAGGCGACATGAGAAGCAACATGCAGGTGGTCAGCGCTGGGACCTGCGGCTCCGCGGTCGGTGGCGGTGAGTCTGTCATTGCGGATGCGTCTATGCGACCAACCGTGCCCGGAGGGACACCTCGGAACGCGCCGATGGATCCGTCAATGCCCGCTGACCACCAGAGCGGCCGCGCCGGAGGCCCACTGAGCATTACGTCTCAGTCTCGTTGGTGCGCAATAGTTTACCGGTACCGCGGATGTTGCTCAAAAGTAGCGCCGAGGCCAGCGTCCGGTCGACGAACAGCTCGAGGTCCGGCCCGTCGATACCGAGGCCGAACAGGAATCGCAGGTAGATCGGCGCCAGGATGCAGTCCACGATGGCGGTGTACTCCAGCGCCGGCTCGCCACGATCGCGGCCGCGGTCCAGCATCGCCTGAAACTGCGCCGCACGCTGAAGTAAGGGAGCGGAACGCTGTTCGTCGCTGAGGTCACGGGCACCGATCAAGGCTTGCAGGAACGCCAACCGGCCCGGCCGGACGATGTCGGCGGCGGCGGCGGCGGCATAGGCGAGGAGGTCACCGCGCAAAGTCCCGGTGTCGGGCAGCGGCGAGATGACGGTGAGCCTGGCGGCCTCGACGTCCAAGATGACGGCCTCCAAGCTGCCCCATCGCCGATAAATGCTCGTCGGGTTGACGTCAGCACGTCGGGCGACATCGGCCACCGTGAAGGCGCCCGCACCCGCCTCGATGAGCAGCGCGTCCACGGCCGCGTGGACCGCCGCCGCCACTCGGGCGCTGCGTCCACCGGGACGCCGACGTACTTCTCTGTCTTCCGTCACGAAATCCAGCTTAAACCCACGGCTATTGCTTTTAGCGCAAGGCGGTCGTACCGTGAGTTAAAGCAACTCAAAGCGACTTAAGGAACACCCCATGAACCCCGTTCTCTTTCCCAACGACACCTCCTTCTGGTTCGAGACGCTGCGGGTGCTCGGACACACCGCGTACGGAGGAGCCGACATCGGCGAGGTGCTGACCACGGCTCAGGCGATCACGGCCGGCGACTACGACAGCTGGTACGACGAGTGGCTGGCCACCGCCGACCGGGTGGCCGCCGAGGCGGAGAAGGCGCACGCCGCCGGTCATCTCGTCAGCGCCCGCGACGGCCTGATGCGGGCAAGCAATTACTACCGGTCGGCCGAGTTCTACCTCCACGCGAACCCCGACGACCCGCGCATCGACCACGCCTACACCCGCGCACGCGAATGCTTCGTGCGTGCCGCCGCCTTGCTCGACCCGCCCGTCGAGCAGGTCGAAATCCCGTACGGGGACACGGTGTTACACGGCTACTTCTATCCCGCACACCGCCGCGGCCGGGATACCGGACCGAGGCCGACGATGATCATGCACAGCGGGTTCGACGGCACGTGCGAAGAAATACACTTCTTCGGCGCGGTAGCCGGCCAGGAACGTGGCTACAACGTCGTCACGTTCGACGGGCCGGGCCAACCCGCCGCGTTGCACTTCGACGGACTGGTCTTCCGGCCCGACTGGGAGCACGTCATCACCCCCGTGCTGGACTGGGTGCTGGACCGTCCTGGCGTCGACCAAGACCGGGTCGCGCTTCTCGGTGCATCCATGGGCGGCCTGCTGGCGCCGCGGGCAGCAGCCTACGAACACCGCCTCGCGGCGTGCGTCGCGTTCGACGGAGTCTATGACCTCGGCCTCACCGTCACCGGATACATGCCAGGTACCCGAGCCGAGTCCGAAGCCATCTTGCGGGCCGAGTCCGCGCCGGAAGCCGACGCGATGATCGAGCAACTCATGGAATCTAACCCGAACATCCGCTGGGCCGCCACCCACGGCCAGTACGTCATGGGCGTCGACAGCCCCCGGGCCTTCTTCGCCTCCTACCTCGACTACACACTCGCCGACGGCATCGCCGAGCAAATCACCTGCCCGACGCTGGTCTGCGACGCGGCCACCGACATGTTCTTCGAGGGCCAACCCCAGCTGCTGTTCGACCACCTCACCTGCCCGAAGACACTGCTGGACTTCAGCGACGAGGAGGGCGCCGGAGCGCACTGCCAGGCCGGCGCTGAACGCCTGGCCTTCGCACGCATCTACGACTGGCTCGACGACGTCGTCGCCCACTGACGGACGGAAACTCGAAGAAAAATGCGTTACGAAAGGATCGGCGCATGACCTCAGCTCCGTTGCCGACGGCTTCCCCGGCCTCAGTCGGCTTCTCTCCTGAACGCCTGGACCGGCTCGACGAAGCCATGCAGGCCGAGATCGACGCGGGTCACTACGCCGGTATCAGTCTGATGGTCGCCCGCCACGGCGCACTCGTGAAGTCTCGACGCTACGGCTATCAAACGCTCGAAAGCCGCGAGCAGATGCGGAAAGACGCCATCTTCCGCATCGCCTCAATGACCAAACCAATCATTGCCGCCGCGATGATGACTCTCTACGAACAGGGCAGGTGGCAGCTCGACGATCCCGTCACGACGTTCATCCCCGAGTTCGCCGACCTGAGGGTACTTCAGGACGACAAGCTGGTGCCGCTGGATCGCCCGATGATCATGCGTCATCTGATGGCCACCTGCGCGGGCTTCGCCTTCGGTGTCCCGATGGGCAGCACGAACCCTAAGGTGGACGAGATGTATGCCGCGGCAGGTCTTTTCAGCGGTACCAACGAAGACCTCATCGCCAAACTGGCCAAACTCCCGCTGGAAGCACAACCCGGCACGCTGTTCCGGTACGGCCTCCAACAAGAGGTGCAGGGCGTCATCATCCAGCGACTCTCCGGTGAGCCCCTGGACGCCTTCCTCGAACGGCGAATCTTCGGGCCGTTGAACATGAAAGACACCGGCTTCGGCGTAGCGCCGGAAAAGCGCGACCGCATCGCACCGCGGTACGCGCTCGATGACAACCTCCATCTCCAACTTGCCGCGGACCAATCGCCTTTCCCAGTGCTGGCCGGCGTCCCGGCGGGGGAGAAGCCGAAGTATCTGCTGTCGATCGCCGGGCTCTATTCGACGGCGCAGGACTATCTGCGCTTCGCGCAGATGCTGGCGGACGGTGGGATGCTCGACAACGTACGGATATTGGCGCCGACCTCGATCAAACTGATGATGAGCAACCTGCTACCGAACGATGTGCCGGTGCGTTTCGATCAGCCGTTCACCGGCGTCGGCTACGGCATGGGAGTCGGCATCGTGCTCGACCCCGCTCATGCCGACTTCAACGGCGGCGCCATCGGCGCGGGCAGCTACTACTGGGGCGGCGTGCACGGCACCTGGTTCTGGGTCGACCCGACTTACGACATCATCGTCATCGGCATGATCCAACAGGAAAGCGCCGGTAATCCGATGACCGGGCGGGCCTATCCGGTGCCCGACATCCGCGGGATATCACGGTCCATTGTCTACGGGGCGCTGGTCGACCCCACGCACTGATTCGACCTTCCCATTCGCCGATCTACCCGGAGGAGTAAACCCATGTCCTTAGTCATTACCACCCAGGAACGCGAGGAGTTCCTCGCCGGAGTGCACATTTGCGTGGTGGCGGTCAATCGGGAAAGCCGAGCCCGGCGTTGACCGGTCTCCGAGCGAAAGCGCCGGGCTGGCGCGTCTACGAATGCCGTTCGCAGAAGGGGCTTCTCATTGATACCTCGAGCTCCCGACGGTCTAGATCAACCGTGAACGCGAGCCTGCGCTTCGCCCTTGGCCTACTGCAGCAGAAGCATCCGACAGGTAGCAGGGCTAGACGGAGCCACCCTCGGGGCAGACTCGGTGATTTAGCTGTCAGAAGAGAACGTCCAATCGAGCAGTGGGGCTATGGGGCTGGAATCATCGCAGGCGTGATGCGAGGCGGCTGGACGGGACGGTTGTGGGCCGAAGCTGCCGGCACCTACGCGGCGATCTTGAAGCACCCATTCCTGGCTGGCCTGACCGACGGCAGCCTCGACCCGGAGCTCTTCACCCACTACGTCGTCCAGGACGCACACTATCTGCGGGATTTTGCTCGCGCGCTGACAGTTGTGGGCAGCAAGGCGCCGACACACGCCGGCGTCGGCATGTTTGCCCGGCACGCCGCCGGCACCGCCGAGGTCGAGCTCGCCCTGCACGAGTCGTTGCTATCCGAGCTGGGCATCCACAACGTCGATGTCGTGCCGGTCGCGCCAACCACCCTCGCCTATACGAGCTACCTGTTGGCCACCGCGTACCGCGGTACTTTCGCAGAGGGGTTCGCTGCGGTGCTGCCGTGTTACTGGATTTATGCCGAGGTGGGCGCCGAGCTCGTTAAGCGCGGTTCGCCGGATCCGCGCTACCAGAGCTGGATCGACACCTATGCCGGCGACGGATACCAGACCATCGTCGCCGAGGTGCTGGCGCTGGCCGACGACGTTGGCCTGCCCCTGAGCGCTGCTGACGAGGCGCGTGCCCGGGCCCATTTCGCCATAACGGCCCGCTACGAGTGGATGTTCTGGGACGCCGCGTGGCGCCGCGAGGTGTGGCCTGTCTGACGACGTACGACGCGGGCTAGTTCTACTAGCTGAGCGGCCCTATAGGAAGGCGCCGCCGGGCTGCTGAAATGCCCCTGAACTGCCGTTATGCGCGAAGATTAGCAAGCCTCCGCGACACGCCGACGTTCTGTCAAAGTAGCCAGGCGTGTCTTGTCAATCTTTCCTGCATCTCGACAGGCGGGTGACCAGAAGCCGGAGTCGGAGCGTTTGAAGAAATGACACGAGTTTGAGACAAACCGCGGATGACATCACGTGAGACAACTTGCGTCGTCGCAGTTCAAGGGATCGGGATATGACACGGGAGATGAGAACCTAATGGGATCCGATCGGCGCGCCGTTGACGGCATTGTGGCTGGTTGCGGGAGGCCTCACTTGTGGCTCGATGGATTGGCCACGGATTTGGACACAGAACACGGTCAAACCCATGCGAACACGTGCGACGCAGCGAGCCAGGTTGGACGGCGCAACGCCGCCGACCTGCACCTATGAGACCGAACGCGACGAGTAGGACCGCGACCGGCTAGCTCATAACCCAGAGGTCGCAGGTTCGAATCCTGTCCCCGCTACCAGCGAAAATGGCCCCCGGAGAGTCCTCCGGGGGCCATTTTCATGCCCGATGGCCACGTGTTTGGCCACATTAGGCGTGTTAAGCATCTAAGAATCGCCTTCGTCGCCCGGATCCCACCCGTTGCCGATGAGGAATGCGGCCGCCTGCTCGGCGGCGTCTCGGTCATCGTTTCCCAGAACATGCGCATAGGTCTGCAGGAAGAATCCAACATTGGCGTGGCCGATCCGCTCGCTGATCACCTTCGGGCTTATGCCGGCTTTGAGCGCACCGGTCGCGTAGGAGTGGCGCAGATCGTGGAAGGTGATCCGCGAGAGTCCTGCAGCTGCCGCGAGGCGATCGAAACGCTGTCTGATGGTGTCGGGGTGCGGTGGGCGGCCGTCCTCAAAGGTGAAGACATAGTCGCCAAGGTGGTAGTCGGCGCCGAAGAACTCTCTCTCGTGGTTCTGGGCCACGCGCCAGTTGCGCAACGCTGCAACTGTGGCCCGATCGATCGAGATCGTCTGGTCGGCGTTCTTTGTTTTGCCGCCTTCCTTGTCCCGTGCGTAGCCTTTGACGACGACGCGATTGTCGTGCACGGTGATCTCGCCGGCATCCAGGTCAACGGCGGACCACTTCAGACCGCAGATCTGGCCCCGGCGGATCCCGGTGGTCAATTCGAGCAAGAACAGCGCAGCGAACCGATCGTGCTGTATAGACATGAGGAAGGTCTGAATCTGATCAGGCTTCCACACCTTCCGGCGCGTTCGGGGGAGTTTGGGTGGCTTGACGTTGCTTGCCGATGTCCATGCTCCGCTGGACCTCGAAGTCCTCGACCAAGTTGCCGGCTGGCGGTGCGCTGGGCGCGGCCAGGCACGAGTCGAGTGGAGCTTACCGAGCGGCCGCTCGTACCGAAAGGGCCCGACCCCGGATCTGAACCCTTCGCGTTAACGATGTCGATCGATTCGGACAACGGGTTGCAACTCAACAATTGCCGCGCGCAGGTTCGCTGGACAGTGGTCCGCGTCAACTGGTCAAGCCGGCGACCGAACCCGCTGACCCTGCTCAAATGCCAGGATCCTGTTTGACAGCCCACTTACGGCCAGATAACATAACAACCGATACGAAACCGATAAAGTTCGAGCGGTTGTACCTAATAATGGGAAGGCACAATGCAGTATGACCTGGTGGTAAGGGGTGGGGTCCTAGTGGATGGTCTGAACGTGCCGAGGAGGCGGGCCGACGTCGCCGTCAAAAACGGGGTCATTGCTGCAATCGGTGACATCCCGGTCAGCGACGCAACCGAGGTCTTAGACGCCAGTGGGATGATCGTCGCTCCAGGGTTCATTGATCTGCATACTCACTATGACGCGCAGCTCTTCTGGGATCCATGGTGCTCTCTTTCGGGTTGGCATGGCGTTACTTCCCTCGCCATTGGGAACTGCGGCTTCGGGTTTGCCCCCGCTCGAGCGGAATCTCAGGAGTATCTGATGCGGTCTCTCACCCGTGTAGAGGCCATCCCCTACGCGGCCATTAAGGCCAGTCTTCCTTGGTCATGGGAATCGTTCCCGGAGTGGTTGGATGCTGTCGAGGCACAGCCAAAAGGGCTGAACATGATGGCGTATGTACCACTGAACCCGCTCTTGACATATGTGATGGGATACGAAGCGGCCAAATCGCGAGATGCCACTGAGTCTGAGCGGAGTCAGATGGCACAATTGCTTGAAGAGGCGATCGAAGCAGGCGCCTGCGGTTGGTCAGCTCAACGCACTCCTCCGGGTAGCGGTGCTGACATGCAGCGTGACTATGACGGTACGCCATTCTCGACGGATCTGATGTCTAATGCAACCGCACTGAGCTTGGCCACGGTACTTAGTCGATACGAGGGAACCTTCATTCAGACTGTGTTGAAGACCGGTGATCCCGATGGTGACTTGGCCCACATCGAAGAGTTGGCCGAAGCCAGCAGCGCGCCAATCCTCTATAACACCGTGAACACCGATAGTCGATTCCCCGACCGCCACCGCCTCTTACTGAAGTGGATTCGGAGCTGCCAAGAACGAGCGTTGCCAATCTATGCACAGTGCCTTACGACGGATGCTGGCTTTTCATTTACGTTTGAAGATTGGAACTTGTGGGACGAGTCACCGGCTTGGCGCGAGGCCACTCTCGGCACCGTGGCGGAGCGTCTGAGCAAGCTCGGAGATCCGGCACGTCGAGCCGCACTCAAGGAACAGCCACCAACGGCATTTCCGATGGAGCGCCTTGTGGTTCTCCGACCTCGGTCAGAGAAGTTTCAGCCAGCTCGTGGATTGCTACTAGCTGATGCGGCGAGGATCATGGGTTACGCAGATCAGGTGGATCTCCTCTTGGACATGATCGTCGAAGATGAACTCACCACCCTGTTTCAGGCGCCACAACTGAATGATGATCTCGATCTTCAGGCCGAAGTGGTGCGTGCTCCTTACGGAATTTGGGGGGTTTCGGATGGCGGCGCTCACACTAAGTTCATCACCAGTGGTGCGTATCCGACTGAGAGCATCATTAACTTTGTCCGCGAGCGCGGACTGGCCACTCTCGAAGAGGCGCACTACCGATTGTCATATCTGCCGGCTAGGTGCGCCGGCTTCAATGGACGAGGTTCAATAGTAAAGGGCGCTCCTGCCGACATAGTCGTCTATGATTACGAGAACTTGAGTCTCCGTGACGAGGAGGTCGCGTACGACCTACCTGGTGGGGAGTGGCGCCGGATCCGAAAGGCGGATGGGTATCGGTGGATCATCGTGAATGGACAAGTAACTTTTGTCGATGGCGAACCAACAGGGACTCTGCCTGGTCAGTTGCTCCGACGCGAGTCAGTTCACGTATGAGAAACCTTGAGTTATCAGTTGATGTTGTCGATCACGACTATCTTATTGCCATTTTTCTCTAGCCAAATGGTCACTGTTTAGGTCTCGTGATGTCATTCATCATCTTGTAATATCGACCCGCGACGAAGAATCTCCGTTGTTTAGGTCGAGGCCCTCCTATGAAGGGCGTAACCAGCTCGACGCAACTAGAGGACAACGTTGCAAGTCAGCTGTGGCGTCTAACCGACGGCGACCTTAAAGAGACCGATTCGATCCTCGATTCGCAGTGCGCGCCAGCCGCGCCAGAGCGTCCACCGTATGGCTGGAGCGGGGAACCGACTCAACGCAGATCCGAATCTACGGCGTGAAATATCACATAAAGAAGAGAAGAAAGGGTAGTCGAGATGTTGACGAATCCAGAGCTGAGAATTCAATTGAACTCAACATTCGAGGTGAGCGCTCAGGACACGCAGCGGCAGCTCGAAGATTTCGAGCAGCGCGTGAACAGTGTGACTCACCGACAGCGAATTGCTGCTGTGAGGGAGCACTTCTATCACGAGATGATCAGCTTTGACCTTGACCAGCTGATGGCCACGTTCATAGATGATCCTGGTCCATCGGGCACGATCTACGATCTGCGCTATGGATGGCAGGCTATCCGTGAACAGTACGCCGACCTGATGCCAGCTCGAATGAAGCGCGGTTCCACGTTTGATATTTGGCATTTACTGGTTGATGACGACATGGTGTTTTTGGAGATGACAGGTATCTACACCTTGGACTACATCTCCGAAGTCTGGAATGTAGACCTGCCGAGAGATCGCCCGGCAGTTGCAACGAAACGTTGGGCGGTCCGTTTGCTGTTCCAAGGCGACCGCCTCTACGATGAAATTGCCTACTTTGATGGGGCGTTTAGCGCGAACGACCTTGCGTTCCTCGATGACGAGCGTGTTTCCGTCGAATGAGTGTCGAGAGTAGTAACGGGACTCCAACCGCCTTCACGAAGTCATTTCAGACCTTTCAATTCAATTCTGAATTTGGCCCAGAGGTTCCTTTTCTAGAAGTCATTCGCGCGGCAGGCAGGGCTGGCTTTTCTGCCGTTGGTCTGGATACGTGGGGATTCTGAAGGAGTCAGATACGGTTCGGTTGTGATAGCAATCGACCTCCTCGGCTGAACACCGAAACCCCGAAAACTCAACAACCCCAAGCCCTCTTCACCACGCCCCGAAATGCGCTATCCATGTACAACAACAGCTCCGCTTGCACAAGCTGCTTCAACGGTAGTAGAATAATGGTGCTATCAGCCTCGCCCAGGAGTGTACTTACACGTGCAACGAACCGTAGAGTGCGCCTGCCGGGACGATGATAAAATGGATCTGATAAAATGGATCTCTAGAAGGCGGGGGTACAC
>Ga0209655_10000555_pt1 | contig 14169 bp, 17 predicted proteins | sample BogFormECP03_OM2_FD_188236 | JGI IMG/M metagenome (GOLD analysis project Ga0209655, IMG submission 188236) | Bog forest soil microbial communities from Calvert Island, British Columbia, Canada - ECP03_OM2 (SPAdes) (version 2) | ecosystem: Environmental > Aquatic > Freshwater > Wetlands > Bog ...
CAAGCGCGCATAATGCATCTGCGAGAAATTACGCACGCCGCCATTCATCGCCGCGGCGCGCTTTTCGATCCACGCATCCCTCATCGCCATAAAGCCCCCATGTACACCCGAAGCCGCTGAGTGGCGCCTCGAATGGCGCGTCATTATGGCACCGTGACGAAACGCCTCCAACACGCCGTCGGAGCCCGTAAAAGCGGAGATTTCACGAGGAAATTGAATGAGGCAAATTTATTTTTGAATGGTTCGCATCACATTATCCTTGACACGTCCCAGACGCCATGCTAAGAGCGTCCGTACTTTTTGTTAAAAACTGGTTCGATGAGTGGACCAGTATACCAAGTTCTGTACGAAGCAACACAATTTCAAGTTGAGCATGCGGGTGCTCAGGCACGATCGGCGGGAAAAAAGTGGCGTTTGTGGGCGTCGCTTGCGTCTAGCGCGCGATTGCGGAGGATTGCGAATGGTTGTGTCTCCGGCTTCTCTTATTGATCCCTCGAATATTCCCAATCATTGGATTCAATTGACTACTTGCATGGTGCCGATGGTGGCCATCAGGAACCTGCAGAGTGGCTTGAAAAATCTCCGCGGAGGGGATAACTATGCGCTCGCCTAAATGGTATGTACTTGTGGCCTTGTTTTGTGTCGCAACTGGTCCCGTGACCTTTGCCCAGAGCGCGAAGCCATCCGACGACTCGGCACAGTCGAAATCGGCAGGGGTGCCTGCAACCGAGGCCGAGGTTCAGCAATTGCGCCGGGAGGTCGCGGAGCTGAAAGCGGAAATTCACCAGCTTCTCGAAACGAGCGCGCAGGAGCAAGGCGGGGCTGCCCACCTCGTGAAGACCAACGCTGTCACCGGTTCCGATGCCGACGCCTCGTTGGCCGCAACTGCTCCGTCGGCGGTCAACGCTGCCGCTGGCTCGGATGCCAACGCCTCCGCGCCTGCGGCCACCGCCGCGGATATCGATGGTCTTCAAAAAGAGATCGAGGTTCTTCAAAAGAAGGCTAGTGACGCTCCCCCGGTAACCGCCGGATGGAACGGAGAGCACTTTTTCTTGGGTAGCCCCGACGGCAAGTTCATGATTATGCCGATCGGCTATTTGAATGGTCAGTACAATTTCTACAAAGGCGACGGCGCACCTTCGGACACATTCTCCATCAGGCGTGCCCGGTTCGGCGTTCAAGGCAACTACGGGAGCCAACTTGACTATGCGTTCCTGTTCGAGACGGCCTCCACGGCGACTCCTACAATTGCAATCCGCGACGCTTACATGGATTTTAAGCCTTGGAGTGCCTTCAAAATACAGGGCGGCCAATACAAAGTGCCGTTCTCCATGGAAGTCGGGACCGCTGATACCAACGTTGAGTTCGCTGACCGTTCCATTAACTCCGTGCTGTACCCGGATGCCGCAGGGGCTTTCCGCGCTCCCGGTGTTGACGCTCACGGTGATTTAGCTGGTGGTCGCATGCAGTACTGGGTCGGCATTTTCAACGGGCAGGGACTGCTGGCGGTGGGTACCACCAACGAGCCCGAAGTTGTCGGAAGGGTGCGATTCGCTCCCTGGAGAGATTCCGACATTCACCTCCTGAAGGAGCTATCTTTCGGCGGTTCTGTCGAGCATAGTCGATCCCGGGGCCTTTCAAACGAATTAAGCTTCAGCGGCGTCCTGAACGACGGTACCTACACTTTCTTTCCGCAGTTCCGGATCAATGGAGGAGTCGAGCGCTATAACGGGTTTTTCGCGTGGTTGCGAGGGTCCCTCGGTATTCGCGGAGAGTACACTCAACTGCTGCAGAAGCGCAGTGACATCGGCTCGTTAGCGCCCGGTGGCGTCGCATTCAACACGATTCCCGGCGTTGTGGGCAAGGGCACTTACGCTTCGGCCACGTATTTGTTGACCGGCGAACGCGAACCGGAGAATGCCATTCCACGCGTCAAGCACCCGGTAATTGGCCCCAATTCTCCAGGCGAATCAGGTCCCCCGGGTTGGGGTGCTTGGGAGGTCCTGGCCCGTTACGCTTGGCTGGAAGGGAAAGCTGCCGGCGCCACTTGCGATGCCAGCACGATTCCGGCTTGCCCGATCACGCCGGGCATCGTCCCGTACTACAGCGACCACACGATTCAATGGACGCTTGGCCTGAACTGGTATCTAAATTATTGGGTTCTCGTTAAATCGAACGTTAACTTCAATCAACTCAAAGACCCAAGCGTGCAGGGCATACTGCCCCGCAATTACTATGTGTATATCGAGCAGCTTCAGTTTCGGTTTTGATCGGAGCTTCTGCGCTTGGGCAGCGCCAGTGGCTGCCCAGAGCGTCGCGGGTTCAGTGAACTCTTGAAAAGCGGTTCGGCTACCGGGCAAATATCTTGGGAGGTACTTTCGATGAAACCGAAAATGTTTCCGCTGCTCGCCTTCGTCGCGCTGTGCGGGGTGATGCTCGTCTCGAACAGTTGCGGAAGCAGTCCGGCTGGTTGCCCCGTCTGTGGCACCCAGAAGAACGGGCAAATCACTTTGATTAATGTGATGCTCGTGCCGGAACACAATCCCAACGGCGAGCCCGGCGGCCCTTTCAATATTTTTGACATCAGCTGGGTGGACCCGGTGAACCGCAATTACTTCGTATCCGACCGCGTCGGCCTCGACGTTCCTGTGTTCAACACGGTTTCCAATATCGCGTTGTGGGCCATCGGCGGGCAGAACTCCGTCGCCGAGGCCGGCAACAATAGCAGCCTCTGCTGGCAGGATCCTACCAGCTTGGAAACCATTCCTCCGATCACTACCGCGCAAGGCAATTTCACCCGTTTTGGCTGCAAGACAGACGGTTTTCGCCTTCCTGGCTTTTTTGGTCCCAACGGCAACTTCGGCGGATTTGTCGGCGGTCAATGCTGCGCTTCTCGTTCCAACAATCTGAATCCACTTTCGGGTCCCAATGGGATGGAAATCTCGGGAGATGGAAACTTCATGTTTGTCGGGAATGGCAGCTCTCAGCTCCTGGTATTCGACTTGGCCCCGATGATTACGGCCAACTACGGCATGGCACCCACGCTCACCGCCGTGGTACCGACGGGTACATCTCCCGACTACGACGGTCCCACCGGCATCACCGGCTGCATGGCCTCAGCAAACGGCAGAGCCTTCTCCGACCCCAGTTGCGGCGACCTCCGCGGTGATGAAATCGCCACTACCGGCAGCGTAGTGACCTTCCCGCAGGATGGCCTCCCGCATTATCTTGTTTCGATCATCAATGGCGACCCAGGACTTCCCTTCGTCACCATCGTTGACGTCACCGGCGTGGTCACCAGAGCAGGAACCCCGGCGCAACAACATTGCCTCCCGTACTCACAGCAGACCAGCACCACTGCTACCAATCCCTTCAGTCCTGGTGGCCCGATCTCCACATTCGAAGTGAATTACTCCACCTGCGTCCTTGGCCAGATCTACTACGACGGCGCGGCCCAGAACGACGACACAGTGCTGATCGATGACGGAGGCGCGAACGCCGCGGGTGGCTTCGTGTGCCCCGATCCCTCTCTCCAATTCAACGGCACTCCCGGCGTCCCAGGCCCAGCCGTTCCTTCCGGTGCCTCCGGTCACGCGGCTGGTTTCAATCCGGATATTCCGTGCCATCACGGCCCGCAGCTCACTCTAACCACTTCCACTCAGCAAGGCGGAGTGTTCTGCGCTGCCGGGCCCGGCACCCCAGCGGGATGTACTGGCGCAATTTCCCCTGCTGGATTGGGCGGGATGATTTTCTACCCAGCGACGTCCACCTTCCTGATAACGAACGGAAATTCGACTCCGGACATTACCGTCGGAAGCGTGGATGTAATTGATCCTCTTCACCCGATAACCGTCGGCGGCGTCACTAAATACGTGCCGGCGATAATCAACAGTTTCCCAGTTCCCAATTGCATGCCCACCGGTCTGAATCTCGGCCCTGGCACCGATGTCTTCGTAGGCTGCGCCGATCACGACGGCCGCGCGTTCGCGCCCTCCAGCGTGATCATCAATGGCACCACCGGCGCGATTCTCTCAACGATCAACCAAGTCGGTTTCGTTGACGAAACTTGGTATAACCCCGGCGACAACAATTACTACTTGGCTGCGCGTGACATGCCTACCGGCCCTGTTCTCGGCGTCATCAATGCCGGCACCCGGCAGTGGCTGATCAACGTTCCCACGAACGGCAACGCCCACAGCGTCGCTGTCGATCCGAAAAATAATCACATTTTCGTGCCGCTGCCTTCGGGCGGGTCCAATTGTGAGACCATCGCGGCCGATGGTTGCGTCGGCGTCTATGCAGCGCAGTAGTTGACGATCGGAAAGTGATAGCGAATGCGAGGCCCGAATTCACCTGCGCGGATCCGGGCTGCTTTTTTTTGGGGGGCGCAGCAGACCTAGCGTACCAACGTCTCCTGATACCGCATCATTTTCCATTCGCCTTCACGGTCGGTCCAAAGTTCGCCGATGAAAACCCTTCGGAAGCGCAGCGCCGCGGTTTTGGGGAATTGCATGCTGCTTTCATACGTAACGAAGGCGTAGCGCGTTCCGAGCGGCTGCACCTGAAACATTTGCAGCAGATAATCGGTGTACATGCTGTGTTCCACTTCACGCAGAGTTTTCGCCTTGCTGCGTTCGCCGTCTCCGTCGGATTCCACGGCCTGGAAATCGTCGGTGAGGAACGCGGCATAGCCGTCTTTGTCCTTTTTCTTGAACGCGGCCCACGCAGCTCGCACTTTCGCTTCGAGCAAGTCGGCCAGCTTGGGCTGCGCTGCCGCAGTTTTCGCCGGCGTACTTTGCGCAGATTTGTCCGCCGGAGCGGACTGCTGCGCGAGCGCACAGCATGGCAGCGCGAGCGCCATGCATGAACACAAAATCCAATTTCGCATCGATTCCCTCCCGCAGCGAGGCGCCGCGAATCTTACAAGCCTGTCGTCCCGCAGTCAAAGCGGAGTTCACTCCAGGCGCGCTCGCCGTTGCGCCGCTGCTTCGCGTGAACTGGTTGCGGTTGGCGCGACCCTTGGCTACTATGGGGATTCTTAACCGATGCATTCATATTCGCAGCACTCGCGCGCGCTCTTTTTCCGCGTGCGCGCAACGTTGACCAGGAGACAAAAGATGAAACGAGCTCCCGTCCTTTTCTTTGCCCCTCTTGTGTTGGCCACGCTTGGATTCTCAACCCTCGCTCCGCAGCAACCCTCCGCCCCGCACGTCTGGCGCGAATCTCAAAAGCCGGACAATAGCTCCGTCGCCCGATTTACTCTGGTGGGCAAATTCCTGAAATCGCCGGAGGGTGACGTCCCGAATCGGCCCGCCCTCGTCCTGGATTGTATCCCCGCGACAATCTCCCACAAGTCCGAGGGCAAGTTCGTCGCCGGCAATCTCCTCGTTGGTATTCCTCTGAAGATTAACTACATCGAGCCCGAAGAAATCCACGGCACCTCCTACTACCCGAAAGTCGTGGTCCATTACCGCATCAACGACGCCAACGAAGAGGAAGGAAGATGGACCCCTGGAGCGGACAAGGTTTCCTCCACCATCTCCAAGGGCTGGGTGAAGAAAATTCTGCGCGCTCGCAGCGTCGAAGTATCCGCCCACGACGAACACGGAAAAGACATCGCCGTCCAATTTGACATGCCCGAACCCGCGCCCGTCGAACAAGCCTGCAACCTGGACGAACACAAATAGCGGGGAATCGCGGCAACACCCCCGCATCACCGATCATCATTATTTTCGAAATGGCCGGCCCGACTCCCATTGCACAGGGTTGCAATGTGGAGGACTAGAAAGAATCAGATGTAAGCGGACTCGCGATCGTATCCACAAAACCCCACTTCCCCGAAAGCGGTCAAGATCGCCAGATGACTTCTATTGCAGCCTTCGTTTACTCTTACACAAGCTCGAACTTCAATTCGCCGAGCCGTTCCACACTGCACGCGATCTTATCGCCGGGTTTAAGCCACACCTGCTGGTCCTTGGGCTTGCCTTGGATCACGCCTTGCGGCGTGCCGGTGAAAACGATGTCGCCAGGCCTCAACGTGATTACGCGAGAAATGTAGCTAATCATCTTCCGCGTGTCGAAGATGAAGTCACTGGTGTTGGAGGACTGGCGTGTCTCCCCGTTCACGCGGCACTCCAGCTTCAGGCCGCCTGGATTGATCTGGTCAGCGGTCACCAGGTATGGTCCGATCGGCGCGAATTGGTCGGGAGTCTTTCCCACCATCCACTGCCCGCCGGTTTCCAGCTGCAGGTCCCGAGCAGTGAAATCGTTGCCAGTCGCATAGCCGGCCACGTAGGAAAGCGCGTCGGCTTCGTTCACCGCCTTTGCTTCGCGTCCGATCACCATTACCAGTTCCACTTCGTAATCGAATTTCTTCGCGAAATCTACGGGGAGTTTTATCGTGCCGTTGTGATGGTTGAGCGTAGTGTTGAACTTGTTGAAAAGAACCGGTTGCTTTGGGATTGGCGCTCCAATTTCGATGGCATGCTCCCGGTAGTTTAGCCCAACGCAGATGATTTTTTCGGGACGTGTCACCACCGGTCCGAATTCGATCGTGTCCTCCCTTAGGAGAGCTCTTTGCGCCGCCTTCGACTTCGCAGATGCGTCGACAAGCGCGTTCAGGCTCGGGCCATCTTCATTCTGAAGCAAATCGTCGATCGTAGCCGGCGCACGCATGTGCAGAATCTTCGCGGCTTCGCCTACGTCGAGTATTCCTTTTTCGTCCTTCACGCCCAGGCGACATTCCGTGCCGCGGCGGATGCTCAGCAAGGTAAGTCCGCGCGCCATGCCCCGTGCCTCCGTCGCGCCAAACGCCGCCGCAGTGAGCGCTGTCGGCAGCCGGCTCGTCAGCGCCGAAGCGCAGACGGCGCTGGTGCCCTTCATGAAATTTCTGCGATTTTGCTTCATGGGCCGATCTCCTTCAACTCCTTTACTTGTTCCTTAGGGGGAGGGTTAGCCGGCGGGATTATATAGCAATCCATCGCTAACCGTGAATCCATCACTCCTCGATGCGGATTCCGACAAAACCGGCCGTTTATTGAATTGGATCTCGGAAGTTATAACCGCTCTTGTAGTCCGATGTTACCTCGTTCGACCTGATTATTTGCAGCGAGACGAACCCCGCATGTGCTCGGGCTTTCCGCGCGAAACCGAGTCGAGAAAGCGGACTACTCCAAGAATTACAGACGACAGGAGTGAGAACTGCGCGTCTTCAAATCCTTGGTTTCGTGTACCCGCGGTGTCCCTCGATTGGGTGTTTCGACAGGATTTGGATATTCCGGCGTTTAATCTTTTCAATAGCGTACATGTGATCAACGACGTGGCTTAGTTCGATTCCCACCCGCGCCTCCAAGATTTGCATTGTAGAATCAGCTAGCCACAGTGGACAGTTTCCGGGTGTCCCTCTCATGTCCCCCGCCTATCGCGAAGAGTTCCGGGTCCTGCTTCCAAGCATTAGTCAAGTATGCCTCGAGCCGTTCTTGTCGCGATCGCCCTCGCCGTGCTGCTCGGGCACTTCAGCCCGCCAAAGCCATCGCCATGAAGCCGCTGTGCGACGCGTTCATCCGGCTAATTACCTTGGTCATCACGTTGATTATTTTCTGCACGGTTGTGTCCGGAATTGCTGGCGTGCAGGACATTAAAAAAGTGGGCCGCGTAGGAGGGAAGACGCTCCTGTATTTTGAAGCGGTCTCTACGTTCGCGCTCTTCATAGGCCTCACCGTCGGCATTATTGTCAAGCCCGGCGCTGGCTTCAATATTGATCCTGCGAGCCTGGACCCTAAAGCCATCGCCGATTTTGCGGGCAAGCCACGGCGCAGGGCGTGACGGAATTCCTGATGCACATTATTCCCTCCACGGTCGTGGACGCGTTTGCCGAAGGCGACATTCTCCAAGTCCTGCTGGTGTCAGCAGGTTGTACTGTAATTGCTCGATCAGCATTCGTTCGCTGCGAACCGAATAGAAGATCTGCAACAGCAGGGACGGCAACAGCCGTTCGGGTGCGATCGATGGCCGCCCGACGTCCGAGTACAACTTCGCAAACTGCGGGGACATTTCCTTCAGGATCTCATCCACCATCTTGCGGATCGGTCGCAAGGGATGGTCCGCCGGGACTCGCTTCTCTGGAGAAACGTAGTTGAACATTCCTTCTTGCTGATTATCGTCGCCGCGCACTCACTCGCCCCCTTGGTCTTCCTGCTTTCAGACGAGTTTGTGGAATCAAAGTTGCAGCGAAACTGCATTTTTCAACAAACTGCTAATCAGGCATCAGCCAGCCGCTTCTGGGGCCGATTGCTGGTGTAAGCGATTTATCAAGAGTCAGGTGATAGCCGCTAGATGAGTCTAAAGTTTGGCGGCAGTTGACAATTTTCCGGCCAGATCACGAGCGAGGTACTTTTGCACGACAATCCGTGTCTCGGGATTGGCGGCTAGGTATCGGTCGAGCGGCTCAACCTCCCATCGCACGCACCGAACGGGCTCTACCACCACGGCATCTACATCGGCTGCGACGCCACTCAAGAGAAGCGCTGAGCCCACGATGTGGCCTGCGACGAGCTCCCCGAAGACACGATCATCTCTTGTGACCCGCACTTTCCCGCGAACAATGACCGAGATTGCCTCAACACTTTTGCCACGCTCCAGCATTCGCTCACCAATTTCCAGGGTTGTCCACGCTCCCAGACTCAGAACCTGCAGGACTTTCCGAGACGGCAAATCCGAAAAGACGAGCCGGCGAATTTCCTCCTCTTCAGCCGTCAATTTAACGGGACGTCGCTCGACAAAAAGACGCCAAGACTGGAACGAATTGATCGCAGCAAAGACGCCACTCCAAATGATTGGCTCCCACAGCGGTTCCGGCTGCAGTATGAAATACGGCAGCGAGATCAACGAGGCCGCCACCGCAAACAACCTCAGCCAGAGAATGTCGCGAACGCTGTACGCTACCAACAGCAGGATGTTTGCAGCGTGTAGGAAATAGCTCGGGTTAAATAGACCCATGTTTGTAATCTCCCTCGGTAGCATGTCGGAACTTGTTCTGCTGGGGCTGGCGGAGAGGGCTGAGGCCGTACTAAGCAGCACACCTGTACCACATCGAGGGCATTATAGCGTACTCTCCGCGGTCGCAGACAGGGAGCGGTTAATTCGGTCGGCAGGCTACCTGTTGTTAACAGGCGTTATCACCAACTCTAGGTCTTATTTCGGCTGGCCTATCCAGGAATATTGCCACGCTACCGAGACGCTTTGATAGTTTCCGCCGAATCGTATATAGGTGCCGTTGCTATAACTGGCTTTAATGGATTGGTGTTTGCTGATAGGGATGGAAGCCGTCACACCAATTCGCGATCCGGTTTGCTTCGTCTGCAAATTCTTTATGCCGCTCAGGCTGGTGATCCCGCCGGCCCAAAAATTTCCGTCCAGCGACAGCCACAAGCGCGGCTTGAAGTCGTAGCTCAGATGGCTTTCGAGAGCACCTATGGGCGCTTCCGTCTGCGGGACGACGACGGGCCCATCGAACGACGCCGGGTTCCTGGTGTAGAACCAAACCCCGGCATAGGCGTCAAGCAGCCAGTGGCCCCATCGTTCGGAATACCCGATCTCCGGCTTAATAGCCCAACGATTGCCGCCCCAGTTTACCAATTTCGTTGGGTCGTATTGACCGGTCGGCGCCACCACCTTTAGGCTTGCCCCTAGCAATCTCTTTTGCTTCCAGGTTGCGAACTCTTTGGGTTGCATGGCGCGGCCGCCGAGCAGGTTCACTGAAATTCGAAAGGTGGCGTCGAGCAGACCGGAGCGGTATATCGCTTTAGGTTGTCCCGCGACGTCACCCTTAAAATTTCCCACGCCGTAGGGCAACGAAGCGGTGACGTTTGCCGAGCGCCCGAAGAAATTCAGCGAGTGATAATAGGTGAGAATCGGGACATAGTAGGTTCCAGTGGCGTTGGCGATAGGTACGGTGCCGTTGAAGTTCACGCCTCCGTCGTAGAAGCTCCAGGTGATTGTGACTGCGTTGGTGTGTAATGGCGTTATTACGTAGGCGCGCGGAGCCAAATCCTGCGCGGCAAGTTGCGCGGCCCCTGCCGCAAACGAAATGCATGCTGTCAGCCAGAAGCGCAGGCGCATGATCGGCAAGAAATCGAATTCAGAGTGCAGGCCCCCCGGAGTGTCGAAAAAACCTCACGATTCAGCATAGGCGAACAACCGCGAAATAGGCCGCCCTCGTGCAACGGTTCAATTCAATCACCCAACGCGGAAGCACCCCGCTCGCGGAGCGCTAATTTCGCGGCGGATAATTCGACTCCATGGATGTGGGACACAAGTCCGAGCTGCTTGAGAATCCAAATGGTGTACCAATTCAAATCGATTTCAAACCACTTCAACCCGTGCCGGGCCGAGACGGGGTAGGCGTGATGGTTGTTATGCCAACCATCTCCGAAACTGACCAGCGCCACCCACCAATTGTTGGTTGAGGTATCGCGGGTCTGAAAGCGACGTGAACCCCAAATATGCGCGGCCGAGTTGACGATCCACGTCGCATGAAGTCCCACGACGGTGCGCAAGAATATGCCCCACAGCACCAAGCGAAATCCTCCGATCGCGAACAACGCAACTGCGAGGATGGCCATCGGCGCAAGATGGTATTTCGTGAGCCAGACATGAAAGCGGTCCTCGGCCAGATCGGGGACGTAGCGTTTGAGGGTCGCAATGTCTTGGCGCAACGCATTGCCAGTCAGTACCCAACCCGCATGCGCCCACCACTTGCCATCGCGCGGAGAGTGCGGATCACCTTCCTTATCAGCGAATTGGTGATGCTTTCGATGGATGGCCACCCAGAGAAGAGGGCCGCCTTCCATGGCCGTCACGCCGCAAATCGTAAGAAAGTACTCAAACCACTTGGGTGTCGCGAAGGAGCGGTGGGTGAGCAGTCGATGATAACAAATGCCAAGTCCCAGGCCGCCGGTGACCCAGTATAAAAGCAGCGCGACGAACAACCCAGTCCAACTGAAGAAGAAGAGTGCCACCACCGCGCCAACGTGAAATAACGCCAGCACCGGCACGATCGACCACTTCAACGGATTCTTCTCGGGCTGACTGTTCCGCGAACCAACGAACGGCAACGTACCTGTGGATGTCATAGCTTCCTTGTGGATCGAAAGCGTCGGCTCTGGAGCAGTTTGTTCTGAAGCACCACGTACGCCACTTATGAGCAAAACCCGGACCGAGAATCCTGCGGAGGCGCAGACCTAGGCGAGTCTCCGCTCATTTCACCTGATACAAGAATCTCCTGGGAGTCGTGCCGCGGACTCCGAGAGACGACCAGACTGGCATTAGCGATGTCGCGGCACAATTGTCATAAATGACAGGGTGTTGAGCTGGCTCAAAAACGAGAAAGGACGCCCAGTCATCAGCCGGTAAGCAGCGATAGTCTCACCATCAGGAGGTATTGCGCCAGCTAAGATGGAAAGTGCTTAACGTATGCGAAATTCAGCCGTTTAGTTCGCATCGTCCAGTAACGCTCGCAATAGGACGCATAACGCATGCACTGTCAATTCTGACAGTTCCGTGTTTGGCCAACTTATGAAAGCATCACATCGCCATTCCTCTGCTTACGAAGGGAATATCTTTTCAGGGAGCAGCACTTATGGCCTCTTCGAGAATCGCTGCCGTGCCTGTGGGTTGGACATCGAGCTTTTTCGATGGTCTGGCCGTGGAGGACCGCAAGAAAATCCTAGCCGCTGCAAAGCCTCGCCGCTACGCTGCCAATTCTGTCATCACGAACCAGGGACACCCTGCAGACAATTTGTTGTTGCTTACGAGGGGCCGCGCCCGATATTTCTTCGACGAGTTGGGGGGACGACACATTTTGCTTCACTGGATCGCGGTGGGCGAGCTCATCGGCGGAAAGGCGCTGCTGGCAAAACCTTCTGCGTACCTTCTCGGCTCGGAAACGGTGAGAGAGTGCAACCTGTTAGTGTGGGATCGAGCCACTATTCGAGGTTTTGTGGCGCAATATCCGGTGCTGCTGGAGAATGCTTTGGCCACCGCCTCGGACTATTTAGCGTGGTATCTTGCCGCGCATGTCGCGCTGACTTGTCACTCTGCTGAACAAAGATTGGCTGGTGTGCTGGAAAACCTGGCCGGGGTGATCGGGCAAAACGTCTCGGGTGGCGTCGAACTCGATGTCACTAATGAAGAATTGGCGAATGCCGCGAACGTAACAGCTTTCACGGCCAGCCGTCTGCTGAGTGCGTGGCAACGCCGCGGCGTTGTAAAAAAGAGCCGCGGTAGAATCTTGCTCCGCCAGCCTTCACAACTTTTTCCGCACGAACTTTGACCGCCGTTCCGCTCGTCTTTCTTCGTTGTGCGTTTGCTCTCCCTAGTTGCGCAGGAGCAAGTTCAAGCTTGCTCTGACGCAACGACATAATCATTCCCGCATGTGACGCTGTCACTCCCGAAATTGGTTCAGCGCTACCAGTTTGTCGATTTTGTCTAGAACTCTGAACAAAGAAGGCTACTTGCCCTTACAGGAGTTGCAGATGGCCGAAAGTCAATGGCGGGCCTTATACAGAGCCGCGATTCTTGAGCTGGACCCGAAGCGACTTCAGGCCCGAGTGAAAGCAGCTGAGGATACCATTAATGCACGCGCCTCGAGCGAGGTCCGAATTTCTCGCGACGAGCGAAGAGAAATGAACGACGCGTTGTCCACTTTGCGAATTTTGAAACGCAAACAGTCTTAGCGGTCCGCGGTTGCAGTGGAAGGCCGTCAGTAGTGAGATACCGATTAGTAATGACCAATGCTAGAATTGAGCCGCGCAGGAGGCTCTATGTCTTGCAAGAAGTGCGCTTCCACTAACGAGCGGAGCTTTAAATCGGAAATGACTCTTGCTTTCCGCGAGCTTGAAAATGTGGATCGAGCCCCGCTCTACCTCAGCCAAGATATTTCGCTCTGTCTGGATTGTGGCCACATAGAACTTACCTTGCCTCCGGCGAAATTAGAGCAGCTCAAACAGGACGCGTGGAAGCAGCATAAGCAGCGCCGCTCCGCTAAGTAGGCTCCAGCGAGTCGCTCAAAATTATTCATTGAATGGAACTTCGCTTTCGCTGGCACCACGGTCAAAACCTGATTGTTTCCGAGCGTTTCGATCGCGAGCGGGCGAACCGCCGCGCCAATTAGATGATTTTTTCCTTCTCCAATTCTTGAACGATCAGTTTCGCAATTGCATCAATAGCCTTCAGCGGTGACTGAGGGTTAACCGTATCGCTGGTTCCGGTCCAAATGAGCTCCCCATCGGGCTTAGCCGCTGAATAAAAATTCGTCTCTATTTGCGCGGTCTTGTCCACGCGAAGATAGTCCGGTGAATACACGACCGGGTAGATGGCGCCGTAATAGCCGTAAAACGTGTTGTAGTACGGATAAGGAGTGTAAATTTGCCCGGGAATATATGTAACCTTCTTATCTATTTTTATTAGCCTGGAAGCCACGATCGCATCAATTTGTTGTCCCCGAACGACGTCCCTCAATTGAGTCATATCAATTGGCGTCGAATTGGGTCTGGGAAGCAGCGAATAGCTGGGAATGGCTTGAACTCCCGGCCGCGTTATCGCCGCGGAGAGTTGATCTTCAAACTCCGCCCGATTTTCTACCTTACCGTTTATGCCTAGCACAAGAATGGTTTTGAAGTGCGCGCCGGAGTAGCTCGGGTTCATCCAAGTGAACACGAACTTCGTGGATTTGCCGTTCACTGATGTCAGTGCGGCCAATACCGCCAAAATCAGTGCGGCGTATTTTCTCAAGTTATTTCTCCATTTTCGTCGCGAGCGGTTACTACAGCCTCGTTTCCTTGCCTGCAGCCTCGATGAGACATCAATTCTGGCACGACCACCACCGGCTGCGGTTGTCATATACGCCAGATCCACGATCGTTGCGTAATGTTCCATGAGACGCGCCAATCGCGTCGGCACCGCCTAGAACGAATATCCGATCCCCGAGCTCACCCCCAGCTCATTTCGTTTTGCGGCCACCGGGGGCCTGCTATCGAAGTTGTCCCAGAACGTGAAAGTAAGATGAAAATTGTTGACCAGCTTGATGTTGAGCGCATTATTCGTCGTTACGCGAACGCGACCGGTGTCGGAAAGACCCGGAAACGCCAGCAGTTGTGCAGTGAAGTCCCC
>Ga0209655_10000556_pt1 | contig 14156 bp, 12 predicted proteins | sample BogFormECP03_OM2_FD_188236 | JGI IMG/M metagenome (GOLD analysis project Ga0209655, IMG submission 188236) | Bog forest soil microbial communities from Calvert Island, British Columbia, Canada - ECP03_OM2 (SPAdes) (version 2) | ecosystem: Environmental > Aquatic > Freshwater > Wetlands > Bog ...
GGCACGCAAGGGTGATGCCGTTTTCCTGACTCCCGACATGTTCATGCAGCAAAACGATCCCTACTTCAAGACGCACGGTTTCTTCGAGCGCAGCATCGCCACCCGAGTTGAGGAGTTTGGCAATCTTGTCGAGGTGTGGAGCACGTCCGAACTCCGGGATGCGAAGGACGACGCCCAACCATTCTCGCGAGGCATCGATTCGTTCCAGATTGTGCATGCTCACGGACGCTTCTGGATCGCCAGCCTTCTCTATGATCATGAGCGACCAGGGGTGACGCTGCCCGCGAAGTACCTAAAAACGCCCGGCCTCTGAGGCGAGCGTTACCAGAGTCCCAACAGCGGCCTCTGCCTGTACCGAAGCCAGCTCTCCAGACGATCATTCTCGGTGGAACTCCGCCAAAGTCTCGGGCAGTGATGACGGGGAGGCGAGCTTCAAGAAAGGAGGTGTGCAGCACCGCGACGCAGGAAAGACCGAACGCTTCGAAGGTGAGTGCAGTCTCACTACGGAGGACAGCGATTCAACGTTTTGGCGTGAACCAAAACTTCACTGAAGCCCAGTGCGCACTGGATAGTGAATTTACCGCAGCCTTGGGAACATCCCTGCGCCGCGCGCCATGCGTCTCGATCCAATCACTACACTCCACTCCGAATAGCCTCGCGGAATCGCTCTGGACTCTTCTTCGCAATTGGTTGCCATTCACGACACAGAAGCGGCTTTTCTTGGCTAGCCGTTAAAGCTCCAGATCGGCTATCCGTTGTAACAGGCGAATCAACGTGGATGCCTCGCCCGCCGTCAGTTCCTTGCGAAGTTTGTCTTCGGCTGCGCGGCGCTCTTTGACCAGTCCCTCTCTGTACTTATTTCCTTTTGTGGTGAGTTGCACCAAGAGCGCTCTGCCGGTGTCCGCCTTCCGCTCCGAAAGCAGCCCCTCGTGAATCATCGTCTTGATCGCCCGATGCACCACCGTCCGGTCGAATCCCAGCGTTGTGGCGATCTGATTTTGATTCAGCGCCGCTCCGCCCCGCAGCGTGGACATGATGAACCCCCGCGTCTGCGAGCACTTCGTTTTCTGCTCTAGCCTCTTGCCGACAGAAAAATAAGCCGCAGCCAGATTCACCAGCACCGAATCCTTCAGGATTTCCTGCGGTATCAGCTTTTTATCAACAATGATCATACGATCCGCACCGTCTCTTCCAGCGGCCTGCGCCACTGCGACTGGTCCACATGCCGCGCCGATTTTTTCCCAATGGCAATCACCATCACAATCTCATGATCCTTACCGGAAAGCCCCAGCAATTTGCCCAGGCGCCGCCCATCAAACCCTTCCATTGGACACGTATTCAGACCCAGCGCTTCCGCGGCAATCATCAAATTCTGGCAAGCCAATGACGCGCTCTTCGTCGCCCACTTAAACATGCCCTGCCGCGCCACCGGCAGCGTACCCATCGTCTTCCACAGGTGCACCACGCGCAGAATCGTCCATTTCAGCAGCCCGAACACGCCAAACCACCCCTGAATGAAAAACCATTTCCCGAACTTCGCCCGCCGCTCGTAATCCGCGATCTTCTTCGCCGGAAAGCCCGCACTTCGCATCCACGCCAGCTCGCTTGCAGTGGTGGCCTTCCATGATCCAATGTCCGCCACCGCAACAATCAATGCCGACGCGGTCGCTGCAGGACTCTGCCCGAAGCACAGCCGCGCCGCCGTGCTCCTCATTTCCGGCGTCTCCACCCAATAGAATCGGTACGGCTGAATATTAAAGCTCGAAGGCGCCACCCGCGCCGCATGCAGTATCTGTTCGCGCGTCTCCGCCGGAATTTCCACCGGATCGAACACCTTAATCGCCCTTCGTTGCAGGATCGCTTCCAGTACATGGCTCATGTGCCACCTCCATGTTGCCATTACAACATATCTATGTTGCTAGTGCAACATGAAAGATTCACGCAGACGCGTAAGTGACATTTCTCAGCCCGCCGCATAAAATGAATGTGTTGAATGAAAATGTCGCGCGAGGTTCCCCTAACGCATGGCGGAAAATAACGGCCGCTTCTCCGGCGTCCGCGCCCTGATCTTTGATCTCGACGGCACCCTGATCGACTCCCAGCTCGATCTGGTCCTCTCCGTGAACGCCATGCTCGAGCACATGGGCCGCGAACCTCACGTGCACGAAAAAATCTGCAGCTTCATCGGAAATGGCGCACCCATGCTGGTGCAGCGAGCCCTGGGTGAAAATGCCACGGAAGCCGAAGTCGAAAAAGGCCTCGCCTATTTTCTCCAATACTATCGCGCGCACATGCTCGACAATACCGACGTCTATCCCGGCGTGCGTGAAGCCCTCGCGCTGCTGCAGAAATATCCCATGGCCGTGCTCACCAACAAGCCCGTCCATTTCAGCCGCGCAATCATCGACGGCCTGAATCTTTCGCGTTATTTCCGCTACGTGTACGGAGGCAATAGCTTCGCAACCAAAAAGCCCGACCCACAGGGTGCGCAAATTCTGCTGCGCGAACTGCAAGCCGCGCCGCACGAAGCCATCATGGTGGGAGATTCCGATGTGGACATCAAAACCGCGCGCAACGCTGGAATGCACTCCTGCGGCGTAACCTACGGCTTCGGCACCGAAAGCCTCCGCGCGCATCCGCCAGACATAATGCTCGATAGCCTCAGCGACCTGCCCGCGCATCTAAAATAAATTGCTGCGTGAAAAATGCGAATCAACAAAGTCCGCAGGAGATCGGGAGCGTCTTTGTGGGTCGTGGCTTCAGCCACGACATAGGAGGTGCCAAGCCGGTGCGGCTTTAGCCGCTGAAGTTCCGCCTTTGCTTTTGCTTTAAAATTTGTAAATTTTCGGATCAGGTGCCACTACGCCTTTGCGTAGGTTTTCCTGTACCACTCCCAAGTCCGCTTCAACCCCTCTTCGAACAACACCCGCGGCTCATAACCCAACACTTTCCTCGCCAGCGAAACGTCCGCCTGCGAATCGCGTATATCACCATTGCGCGGCGCATCGTATTTCGCCTGAATCGTCTCTCCCGTAATGCGCGAAAGCATTTTCAACACCTGGTTCAAGGTAATCCGCGCCCCGGTCCCTCCGTTAAACACCAATCCCGAAGCGCCGTCAGCCTCGCAAGCCCGCAGCGTCTCGTCCACAATATTTTCCACATAGGTGAAATCGCGCGATTGCTCGCCGTCGCCATAAATCACCGGCGCCTGTCCTTCAATCACCGCCAGCATAAATCGCGAGAGCACCCCAGAATATTGCGAAGTAGGATCTTGCCGCGGCCCAAACACATTGAAATACCGCAAACACGCATTCTCCAGCCCATAAACGCGCCCAAAAACCTGCGCGTACATTTCGCCCACAAATTTCGTCACGCCGTAAGGCGAAATCGGCTGCGCCAGCATCGTCTCGACTTTCGGCAGCGTCGGCGTCTCACCATAAGCCGAGGAAGAAGCTGCGAAGACAAATCGCCGCACCTGCGCATCCCTCGCCGCCACCAGCACGTTCAACGTCCCATCAATATTCACGTGATTCGATTCCAGCGGATTCAGCACCGAGCGCGGCACCGAAGTCCGCGCCGCCAGATGGATAACGTAATCAACGCCCTTGCACGCCGACTGCACCGCGGCCAAATCTGTAATCGTCCCAATGTGCAAATCGATCTTCTCGCGCACCGCCGCCAAGTTCGCTTCCTTGCCCGCCGAAAGATCGTCGAGCACAACCACTTCTCGGCCGCGCTTCACGAGCTCGTCCACAATGTTCGAACCGATAAATCCGGCGCCGCCCGTCACCAGATAGCGCATTCTGAAAATCCTCCCGCACAGCGCTAGCGCGATAAATCGCCACACATTCTTAAGCTACGTTTGACTATATCCTCGCCGCTTGCGAACCGGCAACCTCCGGCACCAGAATAGATGGCTGGTACGAAATGCGCGCAAATCCAGAACGAAACCGCATCGAGAATGGTTGATCGTTAGCCGGACATCACTTATGAAATTGCATCATCGCGCATCCATCGCAGGCCGGGTCACGACGATCACATTTATTTTCATTTGCAGCGGTGTTCTAGCCACAGCTCGTTCCGCGCGGCCTCGCGCCGATACGAATCAGGCCAGCTCCGTCGCCCCGCGCAAGGCAATTTCCGCGACCAAAATCACCAGCTCCGAACCCGCAATGCCATTCCGCACCGGCGAAATTCTGAATTATCGCGTCGCGTGGGCGATCTTTCCGACTGCCGCTGCGCTGCAAATGATTGTGATCGAGCGCCGCAATCTTCTCGGCTGGCAGACCTGGCACTTTCGCGCCTCAGCTCACTCCCAAGCCCCCGTGCGCACACTTTTCGAAGTAGATGATCAATTCGATTCGTACACGGACACCACCACGCTCGAAAGCCATCAATATGAAATGTATCTGAACGAAATGGGTTCGAAGCAGTACGAAGTGCTGCACCTGATCCCCGTCGGGCAATCGAGCCGCGGCGCCGTCGCGCCGGTGCTGGTGCAGCCCGGCACGCGCGATCCCCTCGGTGCGTTCTACGCGCTGCGCGCCGTGGATTGGCAGCGCACGCCGGAGTTTCACGTCCCGGTTTACGACGGCAGCGATTTATATGACGTCCGCGCGCGACAGGAAGCCGCGTCGGAAGCAGTCTCAGTAGACGCGGGCAATTTTCAAGCCACGAAAATCTCGCTGCATCTTTTCGAGCATGGCAGGGAACTGCCGCACACCGGTTTCCTGGTATGGTTTGCGCACAACCCCGCGCGCACACCGTTGCTGGTGCTTGCCGAAATGCCGCTGGGAAATGTTCGCGTGGAACTCGCTACTGCGCCCAAGTAATTGCGGTCAGGCGAGAAAACTGACTGCGGATTAATCTTCGGGAACGACCCAATCGTCCGGCGGAAAATCAATTTGCCAAAAAGTGCGCGACGGCTTCACGAACTCGATGCCCATCTGCGCTTTTCCGGCCTGTGCAGCGCCCACATACACGATGCGGCACTTCTGCGTGTGCTGCGTGGCCTTATTCGCCAACGTAACTTCCTGCGCAGCGGCCACGCGCGCGGCCAGCGATATCAGCGCGCCATGTGCATTCACCACTAGCGTGCGCGTTTCTTCCTCGAAATCCTGGTTAGACGTGTTCTTGCCTATCACCGTAATCGGCACGCTCAGCAGCACGCGCATGCTGCGCCGCCGCCCTGGGTCCAATAATAGCGGCTCATTATTCTTCTGCGGTTTCGTGGTCGTTGCTCGCATACCAGTACCATAAGTTTTGATTTCGCTCCCGGCAATGGAACTATCTTCCCATGTTCGAAAACACAAACTTCCCCTGTTCGTAAGTACAGGCGAAAATCCGGCGCAGGAATTGGTGACGGATTAGCGCAGCAGATGTCACGCAGACGCGAAACAGCCGGCGGGAAAAGCCGCACCAATAAATCAAGTAGCACAAGAGTCGGCAGGAAAATCCTTGTTCCGCTTCAGGGTACGCCTTCAGTCGTGCCGTCACCGCGACCAAATCCGAGCGGCATCAGCCACCGAGGGCCTCGAGCTGCGGAAGTTCTAGCAATGCACCACTTTTTCGCGGTTCTGCTTCACATGCCGCGTCGCATTCCGCGTATCCACCACCAGCTTGGAGTTGCGCACGATGGCTTCGTAGTCGTAACTGGTATGGTCCGTCGCGATCAGCACGCAGTCGTAACTCGCCAGCCGCTCCGGCGAAAGCTCCACGGACCTCATCTTAGAAAAATCGTAGTGCCGCATTTTGTGCAGCGCCGGAAAATAAGGATCGTTGTAATCCAGCACCGCTCCGCGCGCGCTCAGCAGCTCCAGCAGTTTCAATGACGGCGATTCGCGCAGGTCGTCCACATCCTTCTTGTAAGCCACGCCCAGCAGCAAAATCTTCGAACCCTTCACGCTTTTTTCATGTCCGTTCAGAGCCGTCACCAGCGCATCCACCACGTTGTAAGGCATGGCGGTATTAATTTCGCCCGCCAGCTCGATGAAGCGCGTCGCAAAATCGTATTCGCGCGCTTTCCAGGATAAATAATACGGATCCACCGGAATGCAGTGTCCGCCCAATCCCGGCCCCGGATAAAACGGCATGAACCCAAACGGTTTCGTCGCCGCGCTGTCAATCACTTCCCATATATCCAGGTCCATGCGCAGTGAAAGTTGTTTGAGTTCGTTCACCAGCGCAATGTTCACGCAGCGAAAAATATTCTCCAGCAGCTTCACCATTTCCGCGGCGCGCGTCGAACTTACCGGCACCACTTTCGATACGATCTGCGCGTACAGCGCCACCGCCGCGCGCCCGCTGGCCGGATTGATCCCGCCCACCACTTTCGGAATTTGCGCCAGCCCGTATTGCTTATTCCCGGGATCCTCGCGTTCCGGCGAAAACACCAAATAAAAATCCGTGGCCACATTCTCACTGCCCGGCCCGCGCGCCAGCGGACACTTCAGTCCGCCCTTCTCCAGAATCGGCAGCACCAATTCCTCGGTAGTTCCTGGATACGTTGTGCTCTCCAGCACGATCAGCTGGCCGCGTTGCAAATTGGGCGCGATGGACTGCGCCGTCTTCTCCACGTAACTCAAATCCGGTTCACGCCGCTCATCCAGCGGCGTAGGCACGCAGATCAGTACCGCGTCCATCTCGCGCAATTGCGTGAAATCCGTGGTCGCGTCGAAGCGTTTTGCTTGCACGTGCTGTTTGATCTTGTCCGCGGAAATATGCTGGATGTACGACTGCCCGGCGTTCAGCTTGGTGATTTTATCCTGATCGGTATCAAACCCCGTCACGCGCTGCCCCACGTCCGCAAATCTCAGCGCCAGCGGCAGCCCCACGTAGCCGCACCCGATAATTCCAATCTTGATATCTTTGCCCGCAAAAAATTCCGGTTGACGATCCGCGGCCATCTCTCTCCCTCGGTGCTGCGAATTAAAGCAGCCGCGCCCCGACCGGGCTAAAGCCGCAATATAAAACGAAAAATCACTATAGCAAGAATACCAATCGGCAGGTAGGCAGCGCCCTCACCCGCAGCGGGTCAGTTTCCGATAACCGCAGCGTTAATCACGCATCGGAAGGCTATTCGCCAAAACGCACTGTGGTGGAGTGACGAATATCAGGACAGATGACCACTAAACCGCAGGATCGACAAGCGCACCGTAGGTAATCAAGCGCGATATTCCGCACACCTCCGGAACCGGACAAGGACGCCCAGTCATCGGATTCACCCGCGAGAAGTCTGGCGTCCGCGTTCTGGTTCGTTTAGGCGCAGAGGCTTTGAACTTGTTCAAAGACCTTCCTGCGAGAGGACGCTACCGATTTGTGGCCTGAGGCCGAGCGTCCGAACCGATCTGCTTCGGAAGCCATTGCGTAACTAAGTCAATTACTTCCGGCAGCTTCGAGACGCCACCCAACACAGCACAATGTCCAATGTCCGGTAGCAAGTGGACTTCGGTTTTGGGGCGTCCTTTGAAGACGAGCGTATCCGCCTGCGGGACGAAATAATCGTTTGCACCGTTGATGACAAGCATCGGAGCGTTTTTTGTTTGCTCGAGCAGCGGACGCCGCGAGAACTGTTGCACTGCCGCCATGAATTCCGGAAAGGATGGCTCTTTGTCGAATCCCATGTCGTTGCCGATGATGCCCGGCATGCCAAAGGGCAAGTTCTGCGCGTTCTCTTTCCCCCAAGCCTTATCGACTGGACCGCCGAGCACGATTGCGGCATCGACGGCGCCCGATAGCCCTGTCATCGCCGAAAAGTTGCCGCCGAACGAAAATCCGAGATGCGCGACCTTTCCGTTGCCGAGCTTGCGCGCCTCATTCACGATGCCGAGCACGAGCTCGTCACCTTTGACGGAAAGTGGGATCGTACTTTCACCCGTGCCTGCAATGTCGAAGCCCAAGATCGTAATGCCGAGGCGTTGGGCCAATGCCACGTAGATCGCGTGCAGACCCATTTTGTAGGTATCGACGCCGCCGGTGTAAATCAACACCGGCGCGCTCGCATACTGGCGTGTCACTGAAAACAGATGCACCGGTGTGGTCACGGTTCCGCTTTGATATGGGATCGCGAGTATTCTGCGCTCGAATTTGACGGGAAAGCTCGCTGCCGCCTTGAGGTAGCATTCAAGCTGATTTTGCTGCGCCTTGCGCCGCGCATCGTTGGCGAGGCAGGGAAATATGGCAAAACCGTACGCGAACGACGCGAGAAGCGCGTTTCCCGCCTCAAGATATTTTCGCGCGAACGCGGACCATTCATAAGCCCACCCGCCCGGCGCATCGGCCCACATATCCTTAATCGTGGCGCGCAACGTATCGACATCTGCTTTCGGGATGCCGAACGCAATGAACTGGCTGTAACGGTCTTCGAAACAGGTTTCGGGGCTGAGGTTATATGTGTAGCTCATATTGATTCCTTTCAACCTGCTGGTTGAATTCTTGAGTTAACGCAATAAGCTCGCGAAGAAATTCCTACTTACCCGGCTCTGCCGGCTACCCGATCGCGAAGTCCGCAATATCCCAGGCGGTGGACCGAGCGATATCGGGACAGATGACTGGCAAAAGCTCGATTGCGTGGCAGGCACCCATCATCTGACGGCAACGCGCTGAAACGCCGCTTGCCAACAGCAGACGGTAGAAGGCGATGCCCTCATCGCGCAACGGATCGCACTCGTTGACGCTGATGACCGTCGGTGGCAGGCCTTCGACATCCCCTCGCTCGGCGAAGCTGGGCCACGCGAGAGGGTTGCGGGCGTTAAATGCCTCGATGCCGTAGGCGATGGTGGCGCGGTTGTCCCCGAATCTCAGCACGATGCCCTCATTCTCGATGGAAGAAGGGTACTGCGCCTGCGGCCACTCACCGGCGATGTACGGGCACAAGGAGTAGATGCCCTTGAGCACGCCGACTTCACCATCCTGCTTCAGCTTCATGCCTACGGCGAGAACCAGGTTGCCGCCGCCACTTTCTCCAGCGACGACGATGCGCTTCGCATCGATCTTGAGCCTGGTTGCATTCGCGTGTACCCACTTGACGCCCGAGACGCAATCGTTCAAGCCGGCGGGAAATGGCGCGATTTCCGTCACAGAAGAGGGGTGCACCGAGTTGCGGAATTCAACCATAGCCACGGCGACGCCCTTCGCCGCGATCGTACGGCCCCAGGTCTTGTAGTTGCCCTCGTAGCAGGAACTCATCTCCATGCGGCCGCCGTGGATGTAGTAAACGCAAGGCAAAGCCTCGTCGTTATCCGGCCTGATGTACTGGATATTGATGGTGTTTCCATCGGGCGACGAGGTGAGGGTCTCAGTGCGTACGCTCAGCCCGGCAGACGGGGCTATCTCCTCGCTGTCCATCGAGTCGAACAGGGCCGTTTGGCGCTCCAGTGCGGCCAGCGCCGCCGGGGAGTTTTCTTGTGCCAGCAGTTCTTCGCGGCTCGAAACGTTAGGCTTTTCTGCTCCCTGCGGCATGCCTGCGAAGTATTTCTTGATCCGCGGATCAAGGCGGGCATCGAGCTCCAGCTTCGAGGGCGTTTTGTCTTTCGTCGGTGCCGTTGCCTCTGCGCCCCTGTTTCCCGAAAGCTGTTGTGCATTTTGCGGAGATTGGTTAGACATTTTGGTTCCTTTCTGTTTCGGAGTTACCGCAATTGGCTTGCGTCAGTCGGATAGCGAGCCAACGTGGACCGCGAACGGGCATAGGAAAATCAATCGAAACTGATTTGTCCGCTGTCATATGGCTGTTAAGTTATCACACAGACAACCGAAAATTGTAAATTCGAAGTGATCCGCTACCGGTATCAGCGTAGATGGCGATGCTTCCTGGATTGGCGGGAGGCTGCATGATGGGCATTTTCGCGTACCAACGTTCCGCACGGAACATATATGGAAGTGACCGCGACCCTAACTGCTGATAAGTCGGGTTGCCGGAAATGTGAAATTTGCGGATCGGCACCCATACGGTCATCCATTTTGGGGTTTCAGAAGCCTCAGAGACGCGATTGTCGCGTCGTATGCCCCGATCTGTCGTTCTTTTCGCTCACACTGCAATAGGGCATTTTCTCGAACCACTACTCTTCATTATGAAAGACGAACAAGAGCAAGCCCGGGCAAGTTCTACCAGCCCGATCCAGCGAATCAGGCGATCGCGCTCCATTCGTTCGCAGCAATCACGCGCAGATTCGGCAGTGGCGCGACCAGCTTCCCGCCGCGCGCCAGAAAATCGCGCTCGCGCGCTTGAATTTCGTCCATGAAGTGCCACGGCAGCACCAGAAAATCATCGGCGTGCGCTCGCGCCTCTGCTTCGGAGACGATCGGTATCCACGTCCCCACCGTATACTTCCCCCATTTTTCAGGGTTGCGTTCCGCCGCCGACCGAATCATGGTGTGATCTAGCCCAAACACTTGCAACAGCGTATTTCCTTTTGTGGATGCGCCGTAAGCCGAAATTTCCCGCCCTTCTCGTCGTTCGTTGCGCAGCCATTCCCGCAGCTTCACTCCAATCAGCCGCACCCGCGCTCCGAATTCCTGATACGCCGCCTCGCTGAGCAACCCCGCGGCCTGTTCTCGCGCGCGCATCGCATTCACGCGTTCGCAGCGCGCTAAAACGGAAGCGGCCGGTGAATCGCGGTGCACCACGTACACGCGGAAACTTCCGCCATTCACGTCGTTCGTCTCCACGTCCGCCACCACCAAACCGTGCCGCGCCAGCAACGGCTCCAGCGAACTGAGTGAATAGTATTCGATGTGCTCGTGGCAAATCGCGTCAAACGCATTGCACTCCAGCACCATCGGCAGATAGTGCATCTCGATCACCCACACGCCTTCCTCCAGCAGTACGCTCGCGACGCTCGCCACAAACGCGTTGGGATCTTCCAGGTCGTAAAACATCGCGATGGACGTCACCACGCGAAATTGTTCGCCGGCCACGGGCTCCGCGCTGAAGAACTGCGGCACGATGCGATCGGTTCCCGCGGCCGCTTCGCAAGCCAGATTTTCCGCGGGTTCGAAACCCACCCGGCGAATGTCATCGTAGTCGTAGGAGCGCAGCAGCGTCCCATCGTTGCAACCGATGTCCAGCACGCTGTCCCCCGCATGCAGGCCCGCAAAATGCGCGGCGCGTCGGGAGATATCCGTCAGCGCCGCGCGCATCATCGCGCTGATTCCGGACTTGTACCAATAATGGGTATAGAGCCATTCCCGCGGCGTGGTATGCCGCAATTGCGCTAGGCCGCAGTCGCCGCACAGCAGCAAATCCAGCGGCACGCGCGGCCAGCGCCCGCTATCCGGCACATCCGCGAAATTCGAGACGTACAAATTCCCCAGATCCAGAACGCTTTCCAGGCGGTCGCTCGCGCACGACCGGCAGGTCGTCCGCACTTTCACTTCTGCGTGCTGCTTGGTTGAGTACATTTTCGATGCGAGTTCGGCGATTTGTTCGATCAAGGACATTCCCTAAGAGTGCCTAGACGCTCTGCGCCAGCGCCGTTGCCTGCGGTTGCACGATTCTCTGGTCGAGCGTCGCGCGGTACCACTCCACTGTTTCCACCAGTCCGTCCGCTAGGCCGCGGCGGGCGCGGAAACCAAATTCTTTTTGCGCGCGCGCCACGTCCAGCACGCGCCGCGTGGTTCCTTCCGGATAACTGGGATCCCATTGAATGCGCCCGGTGTAACCGGTCACGTGCGCGATTCTGCGCGCCAGCTCGTGGATTGGCACTTCGATGCCGCTGCCCAGATTTACGGCGTCGCCGCCGCTGTAGTGCTCCAGCGCCAGCACAATTCCTTCCGCGCAATCTTCTACGTGAATGAAATCGCGCGTGGCGCAACCCGTGCCGCCGATTACGATTTCCGCAGCGCCGGTATCCACCGCGTGCACGAATTTCCGTATCAGTGATGCGATCACGTAGCTGGTCTTGGGTTCGAAGTTGTCACCCGGGCCGTAGAAATTCGTGGGGATCAGGAACACGCAGTGAAATCCGTATTGCCGCCGGTACGCTTGCGCTTGAATAAATGGTAAGCGCTTGGCGATTCCATGAATCGCGCGCGCCGGATCCGGAAGTCCCTTGAACAAATCCTGCTCGCGCAGCGGCACCGGCGCATTTGCCGGGTAGGAGCTGGCGCTGCCAATGCAAATCATTTTCTCCACGCCGTGCCGGCTCGAAGCTTCCATCAACTGCGTCGTCATCATCACGTTGTTGTAGAAACTTTCCGCGACGTCACGATGCCCGGCGGGGGTGTCAACTGTGGCGGCGAGATGCAGCAGCAAGTGTGGCCTGCACTTGTCAAAAAGTTGTTCGATGTGATCCCAGCGGCTCAGGTCGCAGCTGGCGCGGCGGGGAATCGCGACGTCCGTGCAGCCGCGCTCGTGCAGCTTGCGCACCACCACGCGGCCCAGGAATCCGGCTCCGCCCGTTACCGCGATGCGCCGACCGTGAAACACGCCCATGGCCGCGCTGCCGTTATTCAGGGCTCTCATTCGCCGCCTCGCATCGCCATGCGCCGCTCGATCTGGCCGTTCAGTTTGTCTTCCAGCAGCTGCACATCCGCTTCGACCATGATTTTCACTAGGTCGCGAAATTTGGTTAAGGGCGCCCAGCCGATTTTCTTGCGCGCTTTGGAGGAATCGCCTTCCAGCCGGTCAATTTCCGTGGGCCGATAATATTGCGGATCCACTTCCACATGTCGGCGCCAGTCCAGGCCCACTTCACTGAAGGCGCGCTCCACAAATTCCCGCACCGAATGTGTTTCGCCCGTCGCCAGCAGGAAATCTTCCGGCTCGTCCTGCTGCAGCATCTTCCAGATCCCTTCGACGAATTCCGGCGCGTATCCCCAGTCGCGCTCGCCATCCAGATTGCCCAGGTATAGTTTTTCCTGCAGGCCGTGCAGAATGCGCGCAACCGCTCGCGTAATCTTGCGACTCACGAAAATCTCTCCCCGCCGAGGTGATTCGTGATTGAACAGAATCCCGTTCACCGCGTACAGGCCGTAACCTTCGCGCGCGTTCACTGTCATCCAGTAACCGTAGAGCTTTGCGCATCCGTATGGGCTGCGCGGGCGAAATGGCGTGGTCTCGGTTTGCGGGCACTCATACGCTTGCCCGAACATCTCGCTACTCGCCGCGTTGTAAAACCGCGCTGGAATTCCGGTTTCGCGAATCGCGTCCAGCAGACGAGTCGTGCCCAGCGCAGTGATGTCCCCGGTGTATTCCGGAATGTCGAAGCTCACGCGCACGTGGCTCTGCGCGCCCAGGTGATAGATTTCGTCCGGCGCGATGCGGTAAAGCAATTTGGACAGACTCGTGGCATCAGAAAGGTCGGCGAAATGGAGGAAGAAGCCGGCTTCGCGGTCGTGCCAATCTGAGATTAAATGGTCCACTCGTTCCGTATTGAAACTGCTTGACCGCCGCTTGATTCCGTGCACTTCGTAGTTCTTCGAGATCAGCAGTTCGGCCAGATACGACCCATCTTGGCCGGTGATACCCGTGATGAACGCTCGTTTGCGATGTGCCGGAAATTCCACTGTCATATGGTTTGCTCTCTGGAACGGGCCGTTCTGGCTTTCGTTCCGCGCCACATATACCAATTCGACCGTGCGGGCCTGTTGCTTCAGTCATTTTCGACAACGTGAATGTCGGAATGCGGCGAGTTACCGAAATGCCTTCACGTTTCCGCAAATGAAACTGTTCAGGTCGGTTTCATGAGGCTAGAGAGCAAGATTCCTGCCAATCGCGTTGTGGCTTGTCGCTGTTTCTTCGCCGCGCGTTTGTTGCGCTTGATTGCTCGTCCGTTGTCATCTCCCATCTGCTGCGTTATCCTCGGCTCACATGATTGATATTCACTGCCACTTGCTAGCGGGTCTCGACGACGGGCCTGATTCCATCGAAATGTCATTGGAAATGGCGGAAATGGCCATCAGCGATGGCATTACCCATGTGATTGCCACGCCGCACGCGCATCCGCAGCATGCGTTCGTTCCGGAATTGATAAACCTGCGGCGCGAAGAAATGCAGGCGAAAGTGGAAGGACGCTTAATTCTGGCGACTGGATGCGACTTTCACTTGAGCTTTGAGAACTTGCAGGAGATTCAGCGCATTCCCAGCCGCTTCACGCTGAACCAAAAGAACTACTTGCTGGTAGAGTTTGCCGACTATTCGATTCCGCCTTCGATGGATC
>Ga0209655_10000557_pt1 | contig 14149 bp, 25 predicted proteins | sample BogFormECP03_OM2_FD_188236 | JGI IMG/M metagenome (GOLD analysis project Ga0209655, IMG submission 188236) | Bog forest soil microbial communities from Calvert Island, British Columbia, Canada - ECP03_OM2 (SPAdes) (version 2) | ecosystem: Environmental > Aquatic > Freshwater > Wetlands > Bog ...
CTTATCCAGAGATGCAGAACTTAATCGACCGCGGATTTTCTGAAGGCGAAGTTATTAAACAGATGTTAAAATTGTTAGAAAAATCTCATAAAGTAAGAAATCATCCTCTTTTTGAATTAAAAGAATATGTGGATAAATTATCGAATGAATTACGAGATATACAATATTCTATGGAAGCAATTGAGCTTAAATTGTCAGAATTAATGCGCAGTGATTGAAAGGAAAGTTTTGTAAAAAATGAATAACATAAACTGGCTAATGGAAGGATTCGACACTATCGTTTCTCTTTCTGGTCAATACGCCAGATGGTTGAATGCGAGAGGGAAGAGAATGTGCTTTCTTATCTGGTGCGTGGCCAGTTTTTATTGGTGCGCGAGGGACTTTCAAGTCGGACTTTATTCCCAGGGAATATTTTGTATAGTATCGGTAGGGCTTAATTTGTATGGGTATTGGAATTGGGGGAAGAGGGGGCTTGATGGAAAGTGAAACAATTCGTTGTACTCATATGAATTGTGATGCTGTTTTTCAATTACCAAAGGAAATAGTTATTAAATTTGTAAAAGATAACTATAAGTGTCATAGACATTTTAAACGAGATGAATGGGAAGAAAGACTAGAAAAATACTTGACAATATATCTAAAATAATATAACATCTTTTCGTTTTGGAGATAGACAAATGTTGACACAATATAATTCAATGACAGCGAAGAAGTTAGATGAAAAAAGGAATATTCAGGAACCATCTTTGAGAAGAACGGTGATAGAGCGAAACCATAAAGAAGCATCTTTGAAAGAGGTTAGAATGTTGCTGACCGATATAGTAAAGGAGCCAGCAGAAATCTTTAGAAGACCTTCGTTAAAGGAGATTAAGTAATGTTTAACCAATATAAGGATGTACCAGATACACCTAAAAAAACGAGAAATGAACCTCGTAAAGATTTGAAAGAAATCCCGATGGATGAAAAAACCACGTTGTTTTTTATACAGCGGCGAACCGCGAGAATAAATGCTGCTCAAGACCGAGCATTGGAAGCTCCTATCATTAAAGCAGGTAAACCGCCGACGACTGGAAGCCATGGCTACTGAGGGCGATATCATTGTTAAATGTAGTACGCAGGGATGCGGTAGCTACACTAATTCTTCCCCTGAAGATTTTATATTTTTTAAAGAAGTAAACTGGAAATGTCGAGAATGCGTTATCGCAGAAATAATGGAATATGAAAACCAAGAGTCCGAAGAAAAGTTCGTGAATGTTATTAAAGATTTATGCATTGAGCATGGCGTTACAGAAGTAGATGAAAAGCAAGAGGCTCAAATTAGAAAGCTTCTTCATGAAGCGCGAGAGGCTGCAAAAAATGGCTTCCAATGAAGTTATAGCAATCAATGCGGTCTTTGAAGCTGATAAACAACCAGCCTCAGAAGTGCATAAGTTAATGGTTCCGCTCCCGGAAATCCCTGGATATATCTGGGGATGGGGGCGGTATTGTTTTGGAGGCTATAATGCGTCTCTTTCAGACAGAGATACTGAAAATCTTCAAAGGTTAATTGACGCAGGATGGATGCCAGTTGTTAAGTCTCCCCATCCTGACTTACCATTAAATAAGGCCGGGTACGTAATTGCTGGGGATGTGGTTTTGTGTGTGAAGAAGGTTCAAGAAGCTATTCCTTGTCAGTATTTAGAGGTAACTAATCTTACTAAAACTTCTACGTTCCCTAACCTGCTTCCTAATCTCGATAGTCTTCCTGATAAATGATTCAACATCCTTAACCATACTCACAGGAACCCTCATTGCTACTGAAGGTTCCCCGTATTTACTGTGACCCGACGGGCGACCACTGTTAGGACGTTTACCGCCGTGGGTGGTCATTCTTCAAATCTCGCAGATTGTTTTCCTATTGCTATATCTTCATTATCAACCAATATCCATTCTCCGTCTTCTAATTTCATATCCTTCATTAATCGTTTAATTAAGGCGTGATGAGTCAATAACTTAATGCGTAAGAAATTTATTTCTGACTTTTGAGAGCATAAAAAAGTTGCTGAGATAAGTCCTATCCCTACTGTTAATAGAAGAAATAGAATAACTTCTAGGTTTGTTAAGATTGCTGTTTCATCCATTATTTCTTCTCCGCCACGAATCGACCAAGCCTAGTATTTAGTCGAGTAACCTCATGGGCGTTATTGTTGTTATTTGTGTCGTGGTCAGGATGAGCTACAAGAGTTCTGTCAATCCCGCTTTCAAGGATTGCTTTACGATTGATTCTGAGACCACCTAGCGCTACAGCTATAACCTGCATGGGAATGATAAGGTCATGAAGCTGTTCTATATAACCTTTTATCTTAGGATTAACTAATCCATCCATATCCTGTTGCTGATGGGCTATTTCTAGATTTTCTTGCGCATCTCGCTGTCTTTTGTTAAGAGAGGCAAGAATCTCAGTATTGCGTTTTATTTCAAAATTAATATCATCCAATAGGCTATTACTGATTTGATTATCTTGTTGTGGGGATTCCTCATCGTCATCGTACGTATTTTCACCAAAAGAAGTAGGATTTGAATACTGAAGCGATTGCTGTGTGTCAGAGGGTCTCATCCAATTAGGTTGGTTGGGAAGTTTTTGAGTAAAGATGGGTGGACTCTCTTCTTGAATTTCAGGGCTATGCGATTTAAACCTAATCCATTTTCCAGGAACTTTATCATCTTTTACGATGTCCGCATCGTTTGTAAGATGAGGCTGAAGAAATGAGAGGTCTGGATTAGCATCAAAATGGTCTAAGACCGCCGCAAAGCGTTGATGGATACCTTTATCTTGTTCCAGATGAAGGTCTAATTCATCATTTAGTTGTTTGGCTTCTTCTTTGGTTGGGCTTTGTTTTCCATCTTTATTGGAAGTAAACATTGGTTTCTCCTTAGTCGGATTTACAGTTATGGGTTCCGGATTCCATTCTAAAGCATTTATCAATTAGACAGGCTATAAAGGTTAGACCTGCCGCCAGAAGTTTTCCGGTGCAGAATACGCAGATAATATAGAGAGCGAGGATTGAGAGAGTCATTTTATTTTTTCTTCCAAGATTATATTATATTGTAATTTATAGCAATATGGAATGGTTGTCAAGGGGTTTAATTCTCGTTTAAACTCGCTAAATGGCAAAAAAGGATATTCCAAAGAAAACCCCAGAGCAACGCAATCCAACAGGCAAAGGCGGCATTCATGAAAGACCAGAGGATGCGGTAAAAGGCGTTCCCGCTAGGCTAGAGAAACTAGAACAGCAAAAAGCCCAAAAAGCCCTGCTGTTCCGTGACGAGCAAGAGCTATTCAAGCAGAATCTTAGGACAATAGCTCTTTTTGGTACCAAGGAAGATGGAGTAAGGGCTAAGGCCACAAAGGATATATTGGACTACATAGCTCAAGGCAACCCTGAAAAAATACTAGAGAAGTCTGATACTGACGAATTTGGAACAGTGGATGACAAACTTAAACAAGTATCAGATGAGTACCTTAAAACAATAGAAGAGAACAAAGAATTAAAAAGGCGGTTGGCTCAGGTTGAACAAAAGCTGGGAGAGAAGGGTGAGTGATGAGACAGATGAGATAAAGTATGAATTGGTTAGAAGCTCAACATTCTGGCTAGATAAAAATAATTTTATTGAAGCTGCACTTGTTAGAGTGCCTCCCGCAAAGTTTCCTGACAATCTAAAGATTAAAATTAATATATTTCACGGCAAATCTCTTGTGTTTCTATCAGAAGAAGAAGCCATTTGTTTATCTAGAACACTAGATGAATTTTGTAAAGCAATAATTACGGCTAAATATGATTCAATAAAGAAAGTTTGTCATCTATGTTTGGAAGAAAACTGCCAGAATCACTACGACTCTGAATCCGACAAAAACAAACTATTGTAAATTATTGCTCTACACATTTTCATTTGCTATACTGCTATCAACCGGACAGGTTTGCCCTAGTAGCAAATTTTGGACGGTCGGTTCAGCGGATGGGTTCCGGTAGTTCCTAATACTCTTGGAACTCGTCTCGCCTGAATCAAACTGTGTCGACAATACCTATATGTTGCATACCCCTTTTTGGCAGCTCCTTTAAGGGGTGGTGTGACTCATATGATTACCTCAGAAGAACTTAGGCAAGAATTGGAAAAGGAGCAGTAATGGAAGATGAGATTGATTTAGAGCAGTTAAATGTTGGTAGCAAAGCCGCTTTAGAGGTTGGATTAGAAGTAGCAGAGTTGCTCAAGAAAAGACCAGAACTTATAGAGATATTTCGCGCGACGTGCCAAACGTGGAAGTATAAAATATCACAGGAATCAGAAAATAAGGAGCCGTAATGGAAGATAATAAGGACCAGACTCAAGAGGAAGAAACTATTATTATAGCTGATGATTTAAACTCTAATCATACAGTTGACCCAGAGCAAGTGAAAAAATTCTATAAGCATCGATTTATTAGCGCTTGTAAGATTTTCAAGGCAGAGGATGGAGAACTAGTTGTCCTCAATTTACCGGACTCTATTGAAAACCGCCTCGTCGAGAAGCTTATTGAGAGGATGAAGGAAGAAAAGTTAAAAGATGGACTTCTCAAACTAGACGCTGTGGCTATGGCTGCCACTCCATTATCTACTACAGAAATAACCCCACCCTACATCAAAGATATGTACAGGCTGCCGTTTGATGAAGAGGTTATCCCAAGAATGACAGCGGAACAGAGGGAAGCTTTATTCAAAAAGGAAGAATTCAATAAATCAGACCTACAATTATTACGCAACTTCTTTGCGCGAGAATGGAAAGCGGCGAAGGAATTATGGAAGACTTGGAGAAATAGGTGAGCGACATCATCCCAAAAGACCCCTTTCAACTGCCAGACGAAGAGGTTAAGGGCGTCGGAGAAAGCGTCGACCGATTCTTGAATCGTGTTGACCAAATTTGTACTGAGTTCAAGGCTAGTTCGGAACGAAAATATCCTGCCTCAGATGAAATGCAATGGATATTGCATAGCTGGATAAATGTTAAATGTAATAACTGTGGATTTATGCCGCTGGATATTACCAATATTTATTTTGAAAACAAAGTTAACAAGTTTTGTAAACACTGTCGAAAATGTGGGCAGATGAGCGCAGATGAGAGAGATACTATATGAGCAAACATCACGTGCCGATTGATAACCGTGGATATAACGGATTGCTTTCTATACGTCAATCTCCTGATAAAAATGGCCTCATTTCAATTCCAGAATTTGATATGGCTGATATCATTTTCTCAGTGATTGGCGGTCACTTTGATAAGCCGCAACAAATTTTTTTACATATAACCAAACAAGAAGCCGTCCAACTTGCCAATGCGCTCCACTCTTTGGTCGTGGAGATTGATAGGGAAGAATCCAAAAAGGATGACTGACTTTGCTCCACCACAAAGAAACCTACACCGAATTCATAGAGTCAGAGCACTACTGTAGAACTTCTTTGTATGAGTATGTGAAGCGAGTCTGGCCTTTAATGGAAGGCTCCGAGTTCGTTGACAACTTTCACATCGGCGCATTGTGCGAACACTTAGAGGCGGTATCTCGCCGCGACATCCGTAAGATTATAGTTAACCTTCCACCCAGAACAACTAAGACTTCCATCATCATGGCTATCTGGCCAACATGGATTTGGATTAATGAACCTCAGGCTCAGTTCTTATGCGTCTCTAATGGTGATGGGTTAGCCAAGAAATCTGCTGCATCTTCTCTCAGTATTTTATCTGCGCAGTTCTATCAGAAACGCTGGGGTCGTAACTTCCATCTCAGTAAGACTCAGAAAGAGAAAAAGTTCTTTACGAACTCTAAGCATGGTTACCGACTAGCAACGACAACCCACTCAACCGTTATTGGTAGAGGCGGCGACTTCATCTTTGCCGATGACTTTAACTCCCCTTATGAATCTCCATCGGAGCAGAACCGTATCGTAGAGTTTTGGAAGGGTACGTTATTCAATCGAGCTAATAACCCGAAGACCGCCTGCTGGATTGTCTTGGCTCAAAGAACGGGCAAGAAGGATTTGACTGCTAACCTATTAGAAGAAGAAGGTTGGGTTCATTTCTACTTACCGATGGAATATGACTCTATGCGCCCCTGTAAAACCATTATCCTTCCATCCACTGCGCCCAATGTTTGGCAAGACCCCCGTAAAAAAGACGGTGAGCTTCTATGGCCTGAACGATTTGATGATAAGTATATTAGAGCCATGAAGGCATCAGTTGGTACTCATATCTATGCGGGTCAGTACCAGCAATCGCCGCGAGATGAAGAAGGCGGCCTGATTCTTCGAGCGTGGTGGCAGCTTTGGAAAGAATCATACCGCCCAAAACTATCTTACATTATTCAGTCTTGGGATACCGCGCTCACGGATAAGCAAAGCAGTGACTTCTCGGCTTGCACGACGTGGGGGGTGTTCGACCGAAATGGGATACCAAACCTTATTCTCTTGTCAGCATGGAAGGGGCGAGTACGAGGACCAGAACTTCTGAGGCGCGCTATTCGCTTGAAGAATAACTATCTCGATACTGGAGACGAGAAGCGTGAGCCAAATTCTAAGTACTCTCCCGATATTGTTATCGTGGAAGAAAAGTCAGCAGGTTATGGATTGGTCAGCGACTTAATTGAACGCGGTATTCCAGCGCATGGGTTTAATCCGGGTACAGATTGTAAGACCGCCCGCGTCAATCGTGCTTCACCTTATATAGAATGTGGATTTGTTTGGGTTCCAACCATTCCACCATCTTTTGATGCGCTTAGGAAAGAAGCTGAGATGGTGGTCGATAACTGCGCCTTGTTTCCAAATGGAGATAATGACGACATTGTCGACACAGTTAGCCAGGCTATTCTCTATCTAAAAGATAAGGGCATCTTGAGACACATTGAGGAAATCATGTACTTTAAGGACGAATTGGATGATGAAAACTTGCCAGGGTTCAAGAAGGAAGGCGAGAAAGAATTTGTGGAATTGGTGAAGAAGCAACATATGACCAAGGAACGTATAGGATTGTCTATAGGTGACCCATTCGACTACATGATGACTTGGCATGATAACGATAAGAATCCGAACGCAAAAGTTAATCGGAAAAATAACTAATGAATCCGTTAATGGGTGGAGCTATATCTACTTTAATTTTTTTGATTTTATTCGTCGCTTTCTATTATATATTTAAATTAAAGTTCGATAATTCGTTTTTATTAGCTTTATTCTTATGGGGTTTAATATTAATGTCCATAATTTTATACATAGGATTCGCTCTATAGTGATAGACAAAACTAAAGTGGAAGAAAAGAAGGTCTGCAATACCTGCTTCGAAGAGAAGGTGCTGTCAGAGTTTCATGAAATTCCCCTAGCTAATGGCGGCATTCATTTTCGCGCAAAATGCAAAGATTGTAGACGGATGGCTGCTAGAGCTTATAATAAAGAGCATCGAAACCAATGTCTTAAAAGAACAAAGGAATGGAGAAAGAGGAATCCGGAGAGGTGTAGAGAATCAGCGCGTAGATGGTATAAGGAAAATTCCGAAAGCCGCATAGTCTATGCAACGAAGTGGATAAAGAATAATCCAGAGAAGCATCGACAATATACGAAAACTTATTATATTCGAAAAAAAGCATTGAATCCTGAATAGTTATAAATTACAATAGTATGGAATAAGGCAGCATACGGTTCCTCTCAAGGGCTGATTCTCCGTGTGCTGCTCTTATGCTGAGGGATTATGATATTCAATAAAGACCATTTCTCAATCCAGAAAACTTCCCAATATCCCCCATTCTTCCGAGTTATTCAGAGTGTCTACAGTCCAATCTTAGGAAATGCATCGCCATATGATTCCGATAAAGAGACTGCCTATACCGCTATCCTAAGTTTAGGTCTATGGCGGACAGACACCAAAGAGCAAGGAATGAGTATTTGCGCCGTCCTTCAGAAGAAGATAATGGACCCCATGGAGTTGATTAAGCGCCTGAAGTTAATGAAAAAGGACTACCTTAATAAGACCTTGTCCAACTCTGAGTTCATTAGACCGGCAGACGAACTAATCATTGAGCGACGCAAGAGCGACAAGGGACCATTTGCCCTCTACGGCGAAGTCGATAACTTTGCCTTCTTCTATCCTGAGTACCATGGTGGAGATACCCTGAATAATCGTTTGACGCTCGCCATTCCTTTGTTTAAGAAGATTCACTTGGCGGAACTGCCTGATGATGAAGGTCTCAGAGCTGAAGATAAATACCTGCTTTCGATGATTAGAAGTTTTCCAAGTGCTGAATCATATCCGCTGGTGTCCGCGTTATCTCAAGGTGTATTATATGCGAACAGAAGGTGGTGTAAGTGAAGGCTCGAAAAAAAGTGGTTATACTTTTCTTATCGATAATTTTAATTCCATTCTTTTTTAATCTATTTATAACTGCTCGCCACAAGCGTAAAATAGAGAACATTAATCAAAAATACGACCAAATATTAAAGGAAATAAAGAAATGTCAAACAAAGGAATGTATAGATGAACAAATGGATTGAAACAGGAATGGCTATAATTATTGTTATCATGCTTTTTTTAATGAATAACTTTTACCACGAGATGGATATCATTCATAAAGAGATATCGAACAACCGTCAAAAGATTGATGAAATTTATGACTACCTTTCCAGCGTCTACGCTGATGCTCTTCCGGATGAAAACTAAGGGTGGAGGCAATTTGCCACCCCCCTTCCTAAACTAGGGAAATCCCGATAGACTGATACTATTAACTGCCCACCCGTTCGGCATTTATTTGGTCCATGCATGGATGAAATAATGTCATATAACTTTCCAGAATACCAAGACCCCAATATGCTCCCTCAAAATGAGCAAGATGCTTATTCACCTTACGAATCACCAGAAGACTTTTCCGAAGAAGATTTTAATGCCGCCCGAACGGGGGAGGCAGAACATGAAAAGTCTGCCTCTGCTGGCGGCACCTTTTATGAAAACTTAGCCCTCAAAATGCAAGATAACGAGCTCGTTTCCTTAGGTAGCGAGCTGATGGAAGACGTTGATAACCAGCTCAGAATGAAAGAAGAATGGGAATCCTCCATTGCCACAGCTGAGAAATACCTAGGACGAAAGATTGAAGAGCCTCAAAGCGAAGAGGGTCGAGAATGGCGTTCAACCGTTTATGACACCACGCTGTCAACCGCCGTCTATCGAATCTACTCAGTCTATAAGAGAGAGCTATTCCCCCCAAGCGGACCTTGCAAATCCGAGATAGAGGGAATTGCCACCAAGGAAATCAACGAGAAAGGTGAGCGTCGAAAGATGTTTGCCAACTATGCTTTAACGGTGGAGGATAAGGGCTACTATCCTGACTCTGATGATATGCTCTTTACTATCATCTTCACTGGGTCCGCCTTCAGAAAGGTCTTCATGGACCCGATGACGGGCAAGCCAAAGGCTCGGTTTATCAAACCTCAAGACTTTATCTGTGATTTAAATTGCACCTCCCTATTAGAATCTCAAAGCTTAGGATATCGCTATAAAGAGACGAAGCGAGATATCATGCAGCTCCAAGAGCTGGGCAAGTACGTTAAGTTCCAATTGGGTATGCCCGCTGATTCCGATACAACAGAGTCAGTCATTGATAAGACGGCCCGCGAAGAGGAAGGTATCGTCCTTCAAACAATGGAAAACAAGACCTTATTTGAAATCCATGAGCGTCATGTCTATCTGACCAAAGATAAAATAATGGGTGGAGACCCGTTGGCGACAGATGAAAACAAGCTTTATCCCTACAGAATTACCATTGTCGACAGAAAAGCCGTCGAAATTGTTAGAAATTGGAAAGAAGAAGATGAGCTCCGTACCAGAATCCCTAACTTTGTGCATTATAAGTTCTTGCCCGGAATGGATAATTTGTTTGGTGTTGGGATGGCTCATTTGGGAGGTTCTAACGCTATAACCTTGACGACTATTTTGCGTCAAATGATTAACAAGTTATCCTTAAATACTTTCCCTGGCGGCATTAAAACAACGACGGTACGCTCTGAAGATAATCTTAGAGACCCAAGCCCAGGCGAATGGTTAGAAGTAGAAACGGGCGGCCAACCTTTAGGCGAATGTTTTGCTGAGATGCCATACCCTCCCCCAAGCGCTCTCTTTTTTGAAATATTCAAAAGCGTTCAAGAAGGAACCTTTACTCAATTAGGGGTGGCTGACACCAATATTCCGGAGAACTCCAACCAAACGCCAGTCGGAACAACGATGGCAGCGGTTGAAGTAGCTAACCGGATGCAATCCGCTTCTCTTTCGTCGCTTCATACCTCTTTACGCTACGAGTTTGAGCTGCTCTTTGACTTATGGGCTGAATGCCTGCCGGATGAGCCTTATCCCTTTGCGGTTCCAGGATTCGACGGCGCTATCATGCGCTCAGATTTTGAAGACCATATTAATACCGTCCCCGTTTCTGACCCGAATGTCTTAACAAGTACTCATAGATTGATGCAGGCGGAAGGGCTTTCTCGTATAGCTGCTGAAAACCCAGACCTTTATAGTCAGCGAGAAGTTCAGAAACGTATGTTGGAAGCCATGGGCGTTGAAAATATCGATGAGATATTACCCCCTGAGCCAACTCCTTCATCTTCTGACGCGGTCAGTGAAAACATGATGATTCTACAAGGCGAAGGGATAACCATTACGCCAGAACAAGATGATGAGGCGCATAACATCGTTCACAACATCTTATTGGAACAAATGGAAGCGGACCCATCCCTGCTTCAAATCAATCCGTCAGCCAAATATCAATTGACGCAACATATTCAAAAGCACTCCGCCTCTCAATTGGTTAAACAGGCTAGAGCCGAAAACAAATATGCTTTCCCAGATGTAGAGCCAGATGGTTATTTAGATATTCCAGAAATTCAGAATCAATTAAGTATGATGAATGCAGAAGAAGGCATTAAACAGAAGGAAGCGGCAGACGCGCAGGCAATGGAAGATAAGCAAAATCAATTATTGCCACAACAAGTAATGCTCGAAGACATTAATCAACGCCGTGAAGCCGAACAAATCAGAGCTGAAATGGCTCGCATGAAGATTGAGTTCGAAGAAAGAATGGCCATGATGAAGATGGAATTTGAAAAACAAATGAGTGAAAAGAAAATAGAGTCCGAGTCCTTCAGGGAACAACTGAGGTTTGAGGCTGACACAGCTAAGCTAGAAGCAGATAAAGAAATGGCTCGTGAGAAAAACGAGCATGACTTAACCCTTGAACAAATGAAGCAACATACCCCAGGAGTGTAAATCATGATGATACCAAAAGGCAGAGGAATTCCTCACGAACTTAAAGTAGGTAAGTCTGGCTATAACGACAGAGACGATGTAATGCGCAACAAAGCGCATCGAGCAATGGATGGAGATTTGAAACAGGTGAGCAAACCTTATTCTCCTGAAAGCGCATCGAGCCCAGGCAACAGCAAATTGATTCAAGGTTACGCTAAAGGCGGCCACGTTAAAAAAGGTCATAGAATCCCAACGGATATGCATATACCAACGCAGCCTAAGAGTTGCATGCCAAAGAAGACACCCGTTACTCGCGTTAAAAGACATGGTGGTGTCATGCAAGGCGACCACGGTCCTAATCATGGTGGACCCGGTCATGAAGTGGCTGTTCAAGGTTCAAAAGGACCGCACTTACGACATGGCGGATTACCTCGTCACAAAAGGCATCATGAACATATGTTGCATGAGAGCTTAGGCGGAAATATTAAGAAAGGACTTAGTAAAGTTGGGAAAGGGCTTAAGACAGCCGCAAAAGTCGTTAAACCTTATGCAAAAGCGGCTTATAACGCATCTAAACCAATCTTAAGAGAAGTCGCTAAGAAAGGTATCGATTACGGCAGTAAAGCTTTAGGCGCTGCCGCTACTGGTGCTGCAACAGTTGCAGGCGGACCAGCCGCTGGCGCTGCTGCTGGGTACTTAGCTTCTAAGGCGGCTAATAAATTAGGTAAATATGCCACCAAGAAAGCGGGATTAAAGCATGGCGGCGAAATGCATCATCATATGGCTCATAAAGGTATCGGCGGCATGTTAAAAGGAGCCGCAAAGGCTGGCATGGCTGCTGCTAAACCCCATTTAAAGGAAGCGGCCAAAGCGGGCGTGAAACATTTATCTGAGAGAGCAACCGAAAAAATGAATGGTATGCGTCACGGTGGCCATTATGGAATCGGTGGAATGTTAAAGAGCGCTGGAAAAACGGCTTTAAAGAGTGCCGCTAAGCAAGGTATTGAACATATGGCCAGCAAAGCCGCGACTATGCGTCATGGTGGCGATATGCATCATCATCTTGGCATTGGTGGAATGCTAAAGAGTGCGGGTAAGACTGCATTGAAAGCAGCTGCTAAAGAAGGAGTTCAACATTTAGCAAACAAGGCTTCTACGATGCGTCACGGTGGTGTAAAAAAAAAGCTAATGGCGGGGATATGAGTTTAGAGTTTGCGAAGGAAGCCTATAGCAAATCTCCAAGAGAGAATGTTAATGGCTACATGCTAGATAAAAGTCTTTCCAATAAGAAGACTTATACCTACCACAATCCTGAGACAAAACAGACTTATATTGCCCACAGGGGAACAGACCCTAAGGATAAGAAGGATTTGAAGAATGATTTCTTAATCACGACAGGTTTGTTAAATAAATACACCTCTAAGCGTGTGAGGAATGCAGAGAAAATAGCCAAAGGGGCGCAAGATAAGTATGGAACCAACATTGAAAATGTCGGCCATTCTTTAGGCGCTACTATGGCTGAAAAGACTGGAAAGAAATTGAAAGTCGAGAACAGTAAGGTAACGGGATATAACCCAGGGATGTCTCCATTAGATATTCCTAAAGGGTTATATAACAAGGCTAAGTCTTATATCGCTCCCAATTCGAAAGATGTCCAGAAGCAAAAAAATGTGACTAGACATACGACAGGCGTTGACCCTATTTCGATGAGCGGTATGATTCATGCAGGTAAAACCGTTCTGCATAAGCCTAAGCAATTAAATGTCCATGGATTAAGCAACTTTAGTTAATAAGGGGAAATGAAATGAAAAAATCAGTTAAGAAAGCAGGCGGAGGCCAAGCTGTTTACGAGCATCAAATGATGGGCGAAAAGAAAGGCTCCAAAGGCGCACATGCAAACTATGAATCCACAATGCGCGGAGAACATGCAACGCATAAGCCTGCAGTCAAGATGTCGAGCTATGCAAAAGGCGGCGTTGGAAAGATGCGCTTAGGTGTAGCAACTTCGAAGGGCGCACCAAAAGCACCAAAAGTAGCTGGCGGAAAACTTGCAAGAAGTAAGAATGATTGATTTTTACAAAGACAATCTTTTAAAGAAAATTCAAGCGCGTCGGCAAATTTACGAAGTTCGTTTAGCTGCGGGCGCAATTGAAAAAATTGAAGACTATAAACTGGTTGTGGGTAAAGTACAGGGCCTCGATGAGGCTGCTGTTGTTATTCAGAACGCCTATAAAGAACTAATAGCTGGGAGTCAAAAAAATGAGCGCAGTGAGAAAGTATGAGCATACGGAAGAAGAGTTAATCAAAGCCCAACAGCAGATTGAGAAAGAATTAGGTTTCGAGCCAATCGAAACGCTCGGATATCATATTGCTGTTTTGATTTATGAGCCTAATAAAAACGCCGAGAAAGATAAAAAATTTACTTATAAAGACCCGACCACAGGCGAAATGAAGAAATCAATCTTTGAAATGCCTGAAGATTTATCCAAACGCGTCTCCGAAGAAGATAAATGGACTGAATGCGTTGGTCAGGTTATCTATTTAGGAGATGAAGCCTATAAAACAGGAAAGTTTGCCGATGGAAAAGTAAAACCTTGGTGCAAATTAGGTGACTGGGTAGTATTTCCTCGGCACGAAGGTACACTTATTTCTTATCGGGATAAGCCTGTCATGCTCATTCCTGATGACCGAGTCATCGCCAGAACCCCAGACCCATCCTATGTATCAAGATTTAAATAAGGAGTAGCCTATGCTCGCAGAAGAGGAATATGTAGAAAACACTCAACCAACAGCTGAGCCTGAATATCAAGAGCCAGAAGTTGAAATCATTGATGATGAGCCGGAGGCAGAAGAGGTAGAGGAAGAGAGT
>Ga0209655_10000558_pt1 | contig 14148 bp, 13 predicted proteins | sample BogFormECP03_OM2_FD_188236 | JGI IMG/M metagenome (GOLD analysis project Ga0209655, IMG submission 188236) | Bog forest soil microbial communities from Calvert Island, British Columbia, Canada - ECP03_OM2 (SPAdes) (version 2) | ecosystem: Environmental > Aquatic > Freshwater > Wetlands > Bog ...
CCCGCCGCAGCGGGTGCCCTACAGTCGACGTTTCATTTCACCTTGCACAGACGGGCACGGCATGCCGTGCCCCTACCAAATTCAAACGCCCGCTTTCGCGAATAAATCCTTGCGCGGGTCTCCGGGATCTACCGTTTCGAGTTCTTTCATCAGGGTGCGGACGCGCTCGTCCGTTGGTTGCGGGACGACTACCTGGATTTCCACGTATTGATCGCCACGCGCGCCGCTCCGGGCGCTCGGGACGCCTTTTTCTTTCAGGCGCAGCGTCTTGCCGCTGTTCGTGCCGGGCGGAATGCGGACCAGCGACCGGCCGTCGATTGTCGGCACTTCTACCTTTGCGCCTAGCGTGGCTTCCGTCACCGTGACCGGAACTTCGGTGTAGAGATCATCGCCGCGGCGCTCGAAGAAGGCGTGCGGCTTTACGTCTACGCGCAGGTACAGATCGCCAGGAGGCGCGCCCATGGTTCCGGCGTTGCCTTTGCCGGGGACGCGTACGCGCGAGCCGCTGGCTACGCCCGCGGGAATGCGAACGTCGATGGATTCCGTTTTACGCAGGCGGCCTTCGCCGCTGCACGTCGGGCACACTTTGCGGATTATGCCAGTGCCCCCGCAGCGCGTGCAGGGGACGTTGAACTTCATCTTGCCAGCTGCTTGTTGGATCGTTCCGGAGCCGTGACACGTCGGGCAGGTTTGAGCGGAGCCGATTGCGCCAGTGCCGTGGCACGTGTCACAGGCGTCGAGCCGTGTGATGGTGAGTTTCTTGACCGCGCCGCGAACGGCATCCCAGAAGTCGATTTCGATCTGATATTCGAGGTCGCCGCCGGGTTCTTGTTCGGGTCCTTCACTTCCACCGCGGCCGCCGCGGAAGAACTGGCTGAAGAGATCGCGGAAACTGGATTGGCCGCCTTGCGCGCCGGAACCGCCAGCAAAATCGAAGCCGCCAAAATCAAAATTGACGGCGTCGCCGTCGTGCTCCGACCCGGCGCCAGGTCCGCCGCCGGGCATATTGTCGCTATAAAAGCCGTGCTGATCGTAGATGGCGCGTTTTTTTGAATCAGACAGAACGTCGTAGGCTTCCTGCAACTGCTTGAATTTTTCTTCGGCGGATTTGTCGCCGGGATTCAGATCGGGATGGTATTTACGCGCGAGTTTACGGAAAGCGGTGCGAATATCTTTCGCGGTCGCCTTGCGGTCGACGCCGAGAAGGTCGTAATAGTCTTGTTTTGCGGTTGTGGCCATAAATTGGAGTCAACGTCGATGATCAGCAATCAGTTCATCAACATCGTGCATAGACGCATTGTGCTTAGATTCGCTCCCACAGACCTGACTTGGGTGAACCAACGCGACGCATCAAGCCTCGGTGCTTGGCGTCCTGTAGCGCCCAACGCAAGTCTTTCCGCCACTTCGGCTCTACCGGAGCGCTCGCGGTAACACCCAGTTGGTCGCATTTATCTGGAAACATACCGTACACCCGCGACTGAAGATCACGTATTTGAAGGAGCTGTCCTCTCAACATTCGCCTCATGAACTCAAACCCTAGCGCTCTCATGTGCTCCCGTCCTCTTTTTCCGCTGGGCCACAGTTGAATTGAGTAATTGCGCGTTCCCACAAGCATGAAAGCAAAGAGGGGCACGATGAATCGTGCCCCCACAATTGCCTGGTCGTTAGTTGGGGCGCTTGGATTCGTCTACGTCGACGTACTCGGCGTCAATTACGTCGCCGGGCTTTTTGTCCTGTGCGCCGCCGCTGGATTGCGAGCCAGGAGTGCCGGCACCTGCACTAGCTCCCGCCGCTTGTTCCGCGCCGGGCTTTGCTTCGTTCGCTTTGTAGAGAATCTCGGCGATCTTGTGCAGCGATTTCTCGAGATTCTCCGTCGCGGAGCGTAAGCGAGCCGAGCCGCCTTCGGCGATGGCTTTCTTGGCTTCCTCGATCGCGTCTTCGGCAGTCTTGACGTCCGATTCCGCAATCTTCTCGCGATTCTCGCGAATCATTTTTTCCGCTTGATAGAGGATGCCGTCGAGCCTGTTGCGGGCTTCGACTTCCTCCATGCGGCGGCGATCGTCTTCCGCGTGCGATTCAGCGTCCACGCGCATTTTCTCGGCTTCTTCCTTGGTCATGCCGCTCGAAGCAGTGATGGTGATCTTCTGCTCCTTGTTGGTGGCCTTGTCCTTGGCGCTGACATTCAAGATGCCGTTGGCGTCGATGTCAAAGGTCACTTCAATTTGCGGCGTGCCGCGAGGCGCCGGTGGAATGCCGTCCAGCTTGAATTTGCCAAGCGAACGGTTGTCCGTGGCGAACTTGCGCTCGCCCTGCATAACGTGGATTTCCACGCCGGGCTGATTGTCCGCCGCGGTCGAATAGGTTTCGACTTTGCGCGTCGGGATCGTAGTGTTGCGCGGGATCTGCACGGTCATCACGCCGCCGAGTGTCTCAACGCCCAGCGAAAGCGGCGTCACGTCGAGCAGCAGAATGTCCTTTACGTCGCCCGCGAGAACCGCGCCCTGAATGGCCGCGCCAACCGCAACGACTTCGTCGGGGTTCACGCCCTTGTGCAGTTCTTTTTCGCCGAAGAACGTTCGCACGAGCGATTGCACTTTGGGGATGCGCGTCGACCCACCAACCATCACTACTTCCTGTATATCGGCTGGCGAAAGCTTTGCATCCTCAAGAGCCTGACGGACCGGCTTCATGGAGCGTTCGAGCAGGTCGCCCATCAATTGCTCGAGGCGCGTGCGCGTCAGCTTCTGCTGCATGTGGATGGGGCCGTTGGCGCCCGCGGTAATGAAGGGGAGATTGATTTCCGTCTCCATCATTTGGGATAGCTCGATTTTGGCTTTTTCCGCGGCTTCCTTCAGGCGCTGCAGGGCCATGCGGTCTTTGCCGAGGTCGATGCTGTTCTCTTTCTTGAACTCGTCGATTAGCCAGTCCACGATGCGCTGGTCAATGTCGTCGCCGCCGAGGTGTGTGTCGCCGTTGGTGGACTTTACTTCCACTACGCCAGCGCCGACTTCGAGAACGGAAATATCGAATGTGCCGCCGCCAAGGTCGTACACGGCGATGGTTTCGTCGGTCTTTTTCTCGAGGCCGTAAGCCAATGCTGCGGCCGTAGGCTCGTTGATGATGCGGACGACTTCGAGACCGGCAATTTCGCCAGCCTGCTTGGTGGCCTGGCGCTGCGCGTCATTGAAATACGCGGGCACCGTAATGACGGCTTTGGAGACTTTCTCGCCGAGAAAATCTTCCGCGGCGGACTTCAATTTGCCGAGAATCATCGCGGAAATCTGCGGCGGGTTATAGACCTTGCCCAAAATCTCGACGCGCGCGTCGTCATTCTCGCCCTTGACGACTTTGTACGGAATGCGCTTCATCTCTTCGCCCACTTCATCGTAGCGGCGGCCCATGAAACGCTTGATTGAATAGACGGTATTCTCGGGGTTGGTTACCGCCTGGCGCTTGGCTACTTGTCCCACGAGGCGCTCTCCGCCCTTGGTGATGGCCACAACCGAGGGGGTGGTACGGGCGCCTTCCTGGTTGGGGATTACGACCGGTTCGCCGCCTTGCATAACGGCTACGACCGAGTTGGTGGTCCCCAGGTCAATACCTATAATCTTGCTCATCTGTGCTATTCCTTCCGGAACCCGTCTGGTTCACTGGCCGCCCGAAGCCGGAGCTGCGAGGCGGACCGAGGTTGATGGCGTGCTCCTAAGTCCAGTGCGAGGGGCAGTATACAACTTGAGTGTATGTTTGTCAAGTTTTCTTATAGCGCCTGTAAACATTTACATGGTAAGGCTTTACGAGTAACCTTGGCCTGGTTGGCGAGATCCTGCGTGCCCGCCACTTACCGAACTCTATCGCACTCGCACTCACATTAGAGTCGCTATGAACCTCAGTCGATACAACATTTCAAATCCCAGGAGCAACGAAACTTCTATTGGCCGGGTTCCACTCCTAAGGGCCTTGTGCCTTGAGGTTACTGCAGGGCTATCCCCGGCTTGTCGGGTCGCAACTGTGATAGTCTGACCGAGAGAACGAGCCGAAGGCCAGAATGGTCGGTATGCAGGAGGATTCGCGTGAATCGCCGTGTTTTAGTGATCCTATCTATTGCCCTTGCCTTGATAGGCGGAAGCTTCTTTGTCAGCGGGGGTAAGCATACTGTCGCCGCTGCGTCCCAGGCTTTTGCCACGGAATCGGTGGGTGGCGCTACTGACGTTGATCCGCACAAAGCGTTCGGGTCGAAAAGCTCTCCGGTGGTGATGGAAGTTTTCAGCGACTTTCAGTGCCCTTCCTGCAAAATGCTCTTTCTGACCACCAACCAGCAGCTCATGGACAACTATGTCAGCACCGGCAAGGTGTACCTTATCCATCGCGACTTTCCGCTGCCGATGCACGCGTACTCGCGGGTAGCGGCTAGGTATGCGCGCGCGGCAGCCGAGATCGGCAAAATCGAGCCAGTCGAGCGCGTGCTGTTTGAGAACCAGGATAAGTGGGAGCAGACCGGCGACGTGGACGGCACGGTCGCCTCGAAACTTTCGCCCGCGGATATGACCAAGGTGCGCGCGCTGGTCAAGGGCGGCACTCTAGAGCCGTTGATCGATAAGGATTTCTCGCTCGGACAGATGTACCGCGTGAACTCCACGCCGACCACGGTTTTCCATTCCAAGGGACAGACGTATCCCTATTCCGGCGCGATGAATTACGACATTTTGAAGCAATTCCTGGATCAGTTGCTGAGCCAGAAGTAAGGGCATTTGTTCCGCTGATTGGCGAGAATCCTTCATGACGCAGTCCAGCCCTCTCAATTTTCGACGCGTGATTATCTGGATCGGCCGGCTAGTTCTCGGCGGCATTTTCATTTACGCGGGCTACTCGAAGGCATTTCTTCCGAACAATAACTATTGGCCGTTTTTCATTCTGAAGTTTTCACTGACCATGAACCTGGCGAATTTCGCTACGCAGGTGGCGGCGTTCAAAATGCTGCCGGATTGGGGTGTGCAGTTCGTTGCGAACACCCTGCCCTTTACGGAGATTATTCTCGGGCTGCTGGTTCTGATCGGCTGGCGATTGCGAATCTGGGCTTCGTTGCTTACCCTCATTATGATTGGGTTTTTTGGAGCCGTTTTGCGGGCGTATCTTCTGCACATGAACATCAATTGCGGGTGCTTTGCCACGCCCGAAATAATCGGCCTCAAGAAGGTGTTGGAAGACGCGGCGCTTTCCTTGCTCGCGGTGTTTATGACCGTGTTCGCTTTTATCGAAGCGCGCCAGCCGCATCCATGGACAGCTCCCGAGACCGCGCAAACGCAGGCCTTGCCCGGTCACAATTGAGCAGTTCTCGGATTGACGTTCGCAGACTAAGACCATGAAAACACTGGATGAGTACCTGGTGCTTGCTGCGGTTGCTCACGGGCATCTTTGCGCCGGTCAAGTGCTCGGCGTGCGGCTGGCGATGCTCGGCCTGCAGGAGTTGGGTATCGAGGACCCCATTGCGGAGCGCAAGCGCATCGTTACGTACGTCGAGATCGACAGATGCGTGACGGATGCCGTCGCGCTGGTGGCGAATTGCCGGCTAGGGAAGCGCGCGCTGAAATTCCGCGATTGGGGCAAGGTGGCGGCGACGTTCGTTGACTTGCAGACAGGCCGCGCTGTACGCATCGCGGCGAAAGAATCCTCGAAGCAAGTGGCGCGTGAAATGTTTCCCGAAATGGCCAAGGATGCCGGCCAGCAAAAGGCCTACGCCGCACTCTCCGACGATGTTCTTTTTGACAAGCAATGGGTAAAAGTAGAAGTGCAGCCGGAAGACTTGCCCGGTTTTAAGGGGCCGCGCGTAGTCTGCGCCGAATGCGGCGAAGGCATCAATTTCAAGCGCGAGGTGGTGGTCGATGGGCGCGTATTATGCCGAGCGTGTGCGGGCGAGCGTTACTACCAGCATCTACAATAAGGATTCCGATCAAGATGTTTCGAGCAGGCTGCTTCCCGGCCACGAGGAATTGACTATTCGAATGTGTTGACCGGCTTGGCGTCGACATCACTAAGCCATCGCCCGCCGAACACGCACTGGCCCTCGTTGCCAGTGTCACAACAGAACAGGTGAGCCTTCATTCTCACCAGCGCGGACTTTGGGAATTTCTGGCAGGGATTTGCCGCCGTCGAGGGGTACATCCACTTCATTACATGGTCTGTCGATACCAGCGCTCCGGTGTAGAACCTTTGAATTGTGGGGTCGTTCGGCATCTGCGATTTCTTCAGGACGTCCTTGTTTGTCCGCCCGTCCATCACGTCGCAGGACTCGACTCTTAGGCGTATGATCTGCCCGTCGTTCGGGAAATAGCAGTCCGCGCGTGCTGTGGAGGGAACGGAGGCATTAGACGCCGTTAGCACAACAAGAAGCACAACCCTCGAGAGAGCGGTTTCAATGTTCATACGGAGACATCCCCTTGAACGAATCTAGCACCGGGGTTAGAACGGAGGCGGGCCAATTTCTTGCAAAGCAACGCAGTCTCGCAACCTGCGACTGCTCTTTTCTGCGGTAGAATCATGATTCCATGCTTAGCCTGCCACCAATTACGCTGCGATTGCCGGCTGGAACCCGATGGACTGCTTTTAGCGCGTCAATTTGGCCTGTTTTTGTTCGCCGCTCTCTGAGCCGGTAGCTGCGCGTGCCTGACCATTGCCTTGCTCAGTTGGCCGGCTCTTTCGGGTAATGTAGACGACGGCAAAAACGGCCAAGGCAAAGAGGAATATCAGCCAGAGGATTCCCTCGAGTGTTCCGATAACGGTCCGATAAAACTCCATGACCCAGAATTCCTGCGTGAGCTGCGCCGTCATGGCCGACTTGTTGTAGTCGGGAGCTGAGATGTACTCCTGAAGAGCACGGATTCGGGCTCCGGAAGTGACGCCTATCAGGATAGTGGCAAGCTGAAGATACTTTGCGAGGGCCGAGCTGATGTTGGCCGGAAAGAAGTGGTGCAGGACGTTTTCAATAGGATCACGGCTGCCCCATGCCACTAGAAAAGCAACTCCGAACGACAGTAGTAATGAGGCGACAAATAGCAATACGAACATACCGGGGTCTCCTATCTCCGAGGGAAGTATTAACCAAAACAAGTATTACTTAACTGGGTCGCCCAATCCACTCCTCACCCATCGCCATGTTTCGAAAACGCAAAGCTGACTTTCAGGAAACATTCTTCGAGAATTGGTTCTGCGGTAGAATTGTATTTCGATGCTGAGCCTGCCCCCGATTACGCTGCGACTGCGCGGCTGGAAACTGATTGACCGCGTCGCGCTGGCGTTTCTTCTGCTTTGTTCGATTGCGCTAGGCGCGGCTTGCGGGCTTTTATTTGTTTACGCCAGCGATCTGCCTGAAATTCGCGCGCTGGAAACCTACCGTCCGACTGTCGTCACCGAAGTCTATGCCGACGACGGGCAACTGGTCGGCAGCTTCGCGCTCCAGCGCCGCATCCTGATGACCTATGAACAGTGCCCCAAGGTTCTCTACAACGCGGTAACCGCCATCGAAGATCAGCACTTTGAAGAACACTGGGGCATCGACTTTCCGCGCATCGCGGGAGCGGCCTCGCGCAAGCTTCTGAAGGGCGGCAAGGTGCAAGGCGCGAGCACCATCACCATGCAACTCGCCGGCAACCTATTCCTGGATCGCAGCGAAATCAGTGTGCGGCGCAAAGCACAGGAAATCCTCCTGGCTCTTCAAATCGAACGTCGCTACACCAAACCCCAAATTTTCACGATGTACGCCAACCAGGTGTATCTGGCGCACGGCAACTACGGTTTTGCCGCAGCCGCGCAATTCTATTTTGGCAAGTCCGTCTCCGACCTGAAGCTCCAGGAAGCGGCGCTGCTTGCGGGGATGATCCGCGGGCCCATCTATTCGCCTTTGGCCGATCCAGCGCGCGCGCTGGCACGCCGCAATCTCGTGCTGCACCGCATGGAAGAAGAAGGCAAGATCACTCCCGCGGAAGAAGAGGCCGCGAAAAAAACGCCGCTCGGCCTGCACCTGCAATATCCGCGCAACGACCTTGCTCCCTATTTCTTTGAGGAGATTCGCAAGTATCTCGAATCCACTTACGGCACGGAAGCGGTCCACGAGCGCGGCCTGCGCGTTTACACCACGCTGAACATCAAGATGCAGCAAGCTGCCAATCAATCCCTTCGCGACGGCTTGCACGCCTATGACCGGCGCCACGGCTGGCGCGGCGAGCCTGCCAACATTTTGCGCGACAATCTCGGTAAGCTCGACACCTACGAGGACGACGACTGGCGCCACGCCATCGAAAAAGGCTCCTACGTCACCGGCCTCCTGCTTGCAGTCGACGATCGCTTCGCCACCATCAAAATCGGCCAGTATCGCGCGATTCTTTCGCCGCCCGATTTCGCCTGGACTGGCCGCAAAAAGCCAACCGACCTCTTGAAAGTCGGCGACTTGGCGCAATTCTCAATCCAGGAACTCCATGAAGCCACGGCTCGCGTGCAATTGGAGCAGCAGCCCGCCCCCCAAGCTGCCATTCTGGCGATTGATAATTCCACCGGCGAAATCAAAGCCATGGTCGGCGGCTACAGCTTTGAAGACTCAAAATTCAATCGCGCCACGCAGGCGTACCGGCAAGTTGGCAGCTCGTTCAAGGTCTATCTCTACGCCGACGCCATCGAAAAAGGGGCTTCGCCGTTCGATACCATCGTGGACACGCCGTTTACCACCATCAGCGGTGGACAGCCGTATTCGCCGCACAACTATGATGAGAAATTCGAGGGCACGATTACACTTCGACGTGCTCTCGCAGGCTCGCGCAACGTCCCCGCTGTGAAGCTCGCGGAAAAAGTGGGCATCAATTCGGTTGTGGACATGACCAAGCGGTTCGGCATTACCACTTCGCTGCCGCCTTATCTCCCGCTCGTTCTGGGAGCCGCGGACATGAAGCTGCTCGAGCATGTCTCCGCCTTCACGGTATTCCCGAATGACGGCATCCGCATTGACCCGCACATGATTCGCCGCGTGACGAGCTATGACGGCGCGCTGCTCGAGGAAGCGCATCCGGAAGTGCACGACGTCATCTCGCCCGATGTTGCGCGTACGATGACCGCGATGCTCGAAGAAGTGATTCAGTTCGGCACCGGCATTCAAGCCAAATCACTGGGCCGTCCCGCCGCCGGAAAAACCGGCACCACGCAGGACTACACCGACGCGTGGTTCATCGGGTTCACGCCACAGCTCACCTGTGGAGTTTGGGTCGGTTTCGATGACAAGCAGATTTCTCTAGGGAAAAAAGAGACCGGCGCGCGGGCCGCTCTCCCCATCTGGCTGCAGTTCATGAAAACTGCGCTCGAGGGCCAGCCGGTACTCGATTTCGCGAACGTCGTCACGCTGGAGCAGCAAGCGCTAGATCACAAAGTCAACGTGGACACGCCCGACACGGCACCCGAAGTTGAAGAGCCCGGCGCTCCCAAGCAAAAACCGCAGGTTCCTGTAACGCCCCCAGTCAAGACGGAAACGCCGTCAACCACTTCCACCGTTCCGCCCGGCCTTTAGTCCGATTGCACGTCGTCCAAGTAGCTTATCCCTCAAGGAGACTTGCGAAAAGGATCCCAGCCTCGCTTGGGCAGGGGAGCTTCTTGCCCTGCGGCGTCGATGAGCAGCAAGCTCCGCTGCCTCGTGATTTCACCGATTGCCGTAAGCGGGATTCCTTGAAAAGAACGTGGAAGCTGCCGCACTTTTCTCTTCGGAACCGTAAAGAGCAACTCGTAGTCTTCTCCGCCATGAAGGGCAAGTTCCTTTGGATCGTCAGCAGCGCTTCCCGCGACGCCACGTGGTCGGACTGTCGGGATTTTGTCCGCCCGAATTTGAGCGCCGACTCCGCTTGCGGCGCAAAGCCTTGGCAGGTCGACAGAGAGACCGTCCGACAGATCCATCATCGCCGAAGCCAGACGCTTTTCGGCCAGCCAGTGTCCTAAGGCGAGCCGAGGTTCGGGGTAAAGATGCATTTGCAGGAGTGGATCCCGGAAGTTCAGTCGGCGCTTGCTTCGGCGGATCAGACGAAGCCCCAATTCCGCTTCACCAAGCCGGCCGCTTACGAACAGGACCTCGCCGGGCTTCGCCCTCGAACGTAGCAGAGCCTTGCCGGAACGAACTTCACCGACAACGCTTACATTGATGAGGATCTCCTTTCGCCGGGTCGTATCGCCGCCAGCCAGAACGCATTGAAATCGCCGGCTTGCCCGCCCCAGACCACGCAAAAACCCATCGAGCCAACGACCGGTGTGGGTTGCGGGCAGGGCAAGACTCAGGAGGAAGCATCGCGGCACACCTCCCATCGCCGCGATATCGCTCAACGCACGGGCAAGACACTTCCAGCCAACAGCGTCCGGCGGATGCACGTCTCGAAGAAAATGGGTCCCTTCCAGGAACCAGTCACAGGTCAGAATCACCTCGCAGCCTTTCGCAGGCTGGAAGAGAGCAGCGTCGTCTCCCATTCCCAAATGCAACCCACTCTTGGGAATCCCTACTTCGGAGATAGACTTTCTAATCCGGCGCAGCACACCGTCCTCGCCGCTGACACTCCGGTCCGCCCGCAGGTTCTTCGTTTTCTTCATGACTGGGCTTGAGTATAGTCCCGGCAGCCTCTTCGCCACGGAAAAGGCTCAAGTTTGGGGAACCCGCGGTCGATGTAAGTCATAATGGGGAGTCGCGAACACCCTGTCCCGAAGTACAGGTATGGACGGCTTGAAACAGCCTGTTCTTCAGAACGCAAAATACAGGGTTGACGGGCAAGCCTACAAAATTTAGTATGGGGCAGGTCGCGGACCAAGCCAAACGGTCCAGATACGAAGTTCGAAGTGGCTCTCTTTCGCGGGCACCAGGGTAACAAAGCCCGTTTTTGACAATCGAGAAGGCCTTGAGGGGCCAAGTCAGTGATTACGAGCAAGAATTATACGTTTTATATTGCCACGACGCCCGGAAAACTCCGGAAACTGATTGTGCCGGCGTACGTGTTGCACTCGATTGCCGTTTTGGCACTGATTGGCGCGGTTACGGTTACCGCCGCGGTTGGTTCCTATTCCCGGATGCTTTGGAAGGTCGGCAACTACAACGCCCTTCGGCATGATCAGGAAACTCTTAAAAAGCAATATCAGCAACTCCAGAGCACCGTCACCGATACCAACCAGCGCCTCGATTCCTTGCAGTCTCTTGCCACCGAAGTGGCCATGACCTACGGCGTACTTCGTTATCACCCCGCGGCATTTGATTCCACCGAGAACCCGATCACCCCGGAAGATGCCTTTGATCGCTCCATCGAGCAGTACACCTTCTTGAAGCGGAACGCGGCAGTGATTACCATCTCCTCCAACGGGCTGGGTTTGATGCCTGTCATGAACTTTGCCGACTCCAACTACACGCCGTCGATCTGGCCTGTCATGGGTCACATCACGGATTCGTTTGGAGAGCGGCTGGATCCGTTCAGCGGTGAGGGGGCGTTCCACACCGGCGTTGACGTAGCTTCCGATTACGGCGCACCGGTCCACGCGACGGCCGACGGCATCGTGACGATTGCCGAAAACCACTCCGGCTACGGGCGCCTGGTTGTTCTGGATCATGGTTTCGGAATCACGACTTGGTATGCGCATCTGTCGTCGTTTTCAGCGGTGCCCGGCACGCGCATCAAGCGCGGCGAGGTTATCGGTTACACGGGGATCAGCGGGCGTTCCACTGGGCCGCACGTCCACTACGAAGTCCGCGTAAACAATGCACCGGTTAACCCATGGCGTTACATGAAGGGAGCCACTGTCGGCGACTGATTCGCAGGCTGCTTTTACGGACTTATTCCCTTCGCCCCGGCTGATCGGGGCTTTTTTATTGGCTCTATCAATTGCGGATGGTGGCCTTTTTGTCGGGCAGAACCTTTCCCTGTGGAATCGCGGGTGTCACGGGAGCCCCAGAGCGCGCAGCTTCAAGAAAGCTGGGCGTCACGTCAAAAATGAGCCGCACGGATTTTGTTTCGCCGCGGTCAATCTGCGAGACATCCGCGCTCTTCAGCATTTCCTGATACGCGTTCCGCACCTGTGGTTGAAGCTGCTGGCGCAATTTCGAGTCGCTGAGACCTGCTTGCGCGAGCACCAGCAATCCGTTGAGTAAGTCCGACAACTGCCGCGTAGTGCCTTCCGCCGTAGCTTCGCCTTCCAGCACGACGCGTAAATGGTCGCCTTCAGGCTTTCCCGCCACGGTAACCCATTGAAGCTGATCAATCAGGGCGGAGAGCTGGGGCGACTGCAATCCGCCAGGAGCGCGCGTGCTTAGCGCCGCGCCAGCCCCGGCGTCCTGCCGCACCACGGCAAACACCGGCGAGCCGGCAAGCCGTCGGAATCGCTCGCGCCACGCCTGGGCGTCCGAGTCATTGGAGGTCTGCGGTGAGGACGTTCCGAGGCTCGCCTCATTGGTCAGCGCGATTCGATCGTTGCGCAGAAAAGTGAATGTGATTCGCCTTGCAGCGCCGCTGATCGGCACGGAAAAAATCTCCTTGCCGCCGCGATTTTCGTGTGTGCCTGTCTGCGTGGCGTAAACAGAAATCTTCTTTCGGTCGAATCGCCCGTCGGCAACAGCGAACAAGGTGGTGTCCTGGCCGCGCTTCAACACCGCGACCGACAAGCGGTTGAGATCGTTCTCATAGTTGAATCCCGTCGCTTGCAGAAATTGCGCGTATTCTGGGTCAGCCTTTGATTGCGGCGCCCATTTGTAGAGTTCTTCCAGGAAGGGAGATTGCCGCAGTGCGTCCAGGTCAATATAGAACACGGCGCTTGCATCGGCGGGCAGCTGTGCGAGGAGTTCCTCGCGCGCGCTGAGTTTGGAGCCGCCCCAGCGTTCATAGCCGAAAAGGACAATCGCGCAGAGCACGACAGCAGCGGCAACGATGGCGGCGATCCTGCTTTTGTTCATACTGCTGGGCACCGAGTCCTCAGAATCTCCATTGCTGGATTTGTCAGTTTGACGCCCCAGCCACCCTTCCGGACCAGGGTAGAATTCGAGAAAAATTCGCCCCTCTGTGGATTCCCGCGATCGGCTTGGTGCGCCGAAGACGCCGATCATGCTAAACTATTGAAGGCTCGAAAGATAGGCCGGGTGGGAGTGCGACACAGGGAAGCAGGTTTTCCACAGTCCTGGCCCCCGACGTGCTCCAAAAGCGAGGCACCCCCTTGCAATTTAGGTGCCCCTTCTGCTATCCTTACCCGGTTTGAGCGACGCTGGCGTAGCTCAGCTGGTAGAGCATCTGATTTGTAATCAGAGGGTCGGGGGTTCAATTCCCTCCGCCAGCTCCACCAAGAACGGGCAGGGGAGTGAAGCGGAGCAAATCCTTGCAGGAAAAATAAATGGGCTGGTGTCTCCTGACACGAGTCCTTTTTGTGTTTTCGTTTGTGCAGCTGGTTTTGCGCTATAGGAATTTGATGGAAAAGTTTTGGGGGACAATCAGTTAGCGTCCTTTTGTTTTCGCGGGACGGGTGGGTGAGTGGCTAAAACCAGCAGACTGTAAATCTGCCGCTCCTTGCGGGCTACGAAGGTTCGAATCCTTCCCCGTCCACCAGTGCTCGCTGTTTGCTTGGGTCGATCGCGCTGTGATCGTCCGTGATTCAGGAAACCGCAGGGCAATCGCATTTAGCGATGTTCGAGCGAGGACCAATTCGCCGTAAAGGCGCTGCTAAGGAAAAGTGCGCCATGAACGGCTGCTTTTAGGGGGACACGGGTTCGGCCTGGGTAGCTCAGTTGGTAGAGCGCGTCCTTGGTAAGGACGAGGTCACCGGTTCAATCCCGGTCCCAGGCTCCAGAATTTTGGCGCGGGCAGTTCTTGAAGAAGTTGTGGGGAAGTCGCGAGGGGTTGGGGAAAGAGTTTGCTGTAACCGGGCGGGGGTAACTCAACGGTAGAGTCTCACTCTTCCAAGGTGATGGTTGCGGGTTCAAATCCCGTCCCCCGCTCCAGATTTGGAAATAGCGTGTGAGTCTGGAAGTTTGGCAAAGACGAGAAGACTTAACGCAGAGGGCAGAGGAAAATGGCGAAGGAGAAATTCGAACGCAACAAGCCGCATTGCAATATCGGGACGATTGGGCACATTGACCATGGCAAGACGACCCTGACGGCGGCGATTACC
>Ga0209655_10000560_pt1 | contig 14122 bp, 13 predicted proteins | sample BogFormECP03_OM2_FD_188236 | JGI IMG/M metagenome (GOLD analysis project Ga0209655, IMG submission 188236) | Bog forest soil microbial communities from Calvert Island, British Columbia, Canada - ECP03_OM2 (SPAdes) (version 2) | ecosystem: Environmental > Aquatic > Freshwater > Wetlands > Bog ...
GGTTTTTTCCTTCGGTGCGGGTTGGCCGGCCGGCGTTCTTTGAGTTTCCTTTCGGGAGCTTGGCTCCCGGTGGGATTTTTTGGCGGCTCTTCGGAGAGCGCCGAGAGTAGAATGGGGTTGAATATCTAGTTAGTCAATCATAAAGTGAAGGAATATGAGGGAAAAGAGGGATAAAACGGTTTTGGGGGCGTTGAAGCTGCGCTGATTGGGTAGTGGAATGGACATTTGGTTTCGTTTTGTAACAAAGGGGCGGACAATTGGCCACGATGCCGAGGGCGCAGATAGATCGCTAGTCTTCGATTTTTTATTAGTAGGGCCGGGGTTTACTACCAGCCCGCTTTGGCTGTGGGTTTTCGCCGTTCACGTTTCGGTGGAAGGGGCGGGGCGGCCGAGGCGGTATCCGCTTGGCACCCCCGAGTGACTCGGCCTCTTTATTGCGGGATGATTGGTGATAGCGGCATGAGCCTCTCCACTGAAGTCGCGCGTGTTGGACCTGCCAGGAATCCGGTATCTGCCGGAAAATTCAAGGTGCTGTATGACGATCAGTGCGAAATTTGCCAGGCGGGGGTGGCTTGGCTGAGGGTGCTGGATACGCGCGGGCGGACGGAGGCGGTTCCGATTACTGCGGCAGCGCTGGAGAAGCTTGGCGCGGGGTTGGAGATGCAGTCGTGCTTGCGGGAACTTCACGTCGTCGATCCTGAGGGGCAGGTCTATAAGGGATGGGACGCTGTCGCGCGGTTGGCGCGGCTATTCAGATGGACCTGGATTGTCGGAGTGGTGGGGAGCGTTCCGCCGTTCATGCAAACGGCGCGATGGGCTTACCGGTTTGTGGCGCGCAACCGGCACGCGTTGAGCAAATGCCGGGGCGGAGCTTGCCGCGTGTCGCGGCCTGAGGCGGTGCGGCAGCGGGCGAGTTTTGGCGCGTTTTGGTTTTGTTATAGCGCGGGATGCTTGATCCGTCTTCCGCTGGTGGTGTGGAGCGCGATTCGCGGGACGGCGAGCCGGATGGGCGTTTTCGCGAGAACGTACCATCGGCGGGTGGATTTGCTGGATGGGAAACTTTCGATCCTCTTTCTGAATGGAATTCTTCCGAATGCGGTGCCGCTGCTGTTTGGAGAATTGTTTACTGCGATTTTGTATGACGGCGTGATGGTAGATCCGGGCTCGCCGAAAATGCGGGGCTCTTTGATCCGGCATTTGCGGCGGTTTCCTAGCGGGCGAGTGCAAAGCGTTGTGGCGACTCACGCGCATGAGGAGCACGTGGGAAATCTGAATTGGCTGGCGGAGAAAACTGGGGCTGCGCTGTATGTCTCCAGGATGACCGCGCGAATCTTGCAGCCGCCGGCGCGGTTGCCGTGGGCGCGCAAGATTATTATTGGACAGCCACCCGCGCTGCGGGAGCCCTATAAGCTGCTCGGAGGGGAGTTGCGAACGGCGCGCGTGTCGCTCCTGGTGATCTCGACGCCGGGGCATTGCGACGATCATGTGGCGCTGTTTGATCCCGCGGAGAAATTGCTGCTGGCCGGGGACGCATTCATGGGCACTTATTTTGCGACGCCTAATCCGGACGTGCATAGCCGGATGTGGCTGGAGACGCTGGAGAGGCTGCGGGCGTTGGACATCGAGATTCTTGTGGAGGGGCACGGGCACATTCACACTTTACGGGCGGACATTCCGGACATTCCCGGAGTGGTGATTCGTGAAGATCCGCTGGCGGCGATTGAGGAAAAACTGCGTTATATGCGATGGCTTCGCGACCGGATTGATGAAGGATTCGAGGAGGGGCTTTCGGTGCGGGCGATTGAGGCGAGCTGTTTTCCGTGGGCCAGGAAGTCCGCGTGGGAAAATTTCGCGAGCGACGAAATGATTCGCTTGCTTAGCCTGGGGCATTTTTCGCGGACGGAATTGGTGCGCAGTTTTGTGCGAAATCCTGTGGATGTGATGCCTACCGTTTATCAAGTTCGTCTTTACGGCGAGAATCGGCGGGATTAGATGGCGCAGGGAACGGATGAGAAGCTCGACGTGCGCGGGGCTGGGCGAAAACGCTTGGACGGATTTGCTGTTGCTGGCGGGTTGTTGCCGCTTATCGTGCTTGTCGCGATGGCGATTTCGCTGCGGCCATATTTGCCAGCTTGGGGATTCATGTGGGCGTTGGCTGGGGGGATTTTCTTTGGGTTGAAATGGCTTTCCTGGTGGCGGGGACGCTTGGAGGTGGCGCATGCGGCTTGGCGATCCTGGGCTTATCTTTTTGCGTGGCCGGGGATGGATGCGGTCGCGTTTCTGGGCGCGGCGCGGCCTGCGCGGCCTCTGGCTTGGCGATGGATCTGGGCATTGGCGAAAACTTTGGCGGGGATTTCGCTTTTGTTTTTTTGTGCGCGGTTGGTGCCGGAGCGGTTGCCGCTTGTGCGCGGTTGGGTGGGATTGCTGGGATTAATTCTGGTGCTGCATTTTGGGAGCTTTGAATTGATTGCGCTGGGTTGGCAGAGATTGGGAGTTGATGCGGAGCCCATAATGCAGGCGCCGATTTTTTCTCGATCGTTGAGTGAATTTTGGGGGAAGCGGTGGAATTTGGGATTTCGGCAGCTTTCTTATGATTTTATTTTTCAGCCTTTGCATCGCGGGTTTGGCGTTGCGGGGGCTACTTTGCTTGTTTTTCTTTTTTCCGGGTTGATTCATGAATCGGTGATTTCGTTTCCGGCGCGGCGCGGGTATGGATTGCCTACCGGGTACTTTTTATTGCAGGGGTTGGGAGTGATTTTGGAGCGATCTTCGTTGGGGAAGATGCTTGGGTTGCGTGGGGGATTTTCGGGCTGGGCTTTTATGGCGGTGCTGACGGCGGGGCCGGCGTTTTGGCTTTTTCATCCGCCGTTCGTGATGCGAGTGGTGTTGCCGTTTATGCGGGCGATTGGGGCGCTATGACCGGCTCTTTGATTTACCGGCTTTTTGATCTTGCGCTTTGGCTGGCTGGGGCTGGGCACTTTGTGATTTTGTTTGCGAGCTTTCAGGTGCCTGGGCGGTTGGATTGGCGGGGGGATTTGGCGCAGTTGCGGCCTTTTAATCGCAAGCTGCTTTGGGTGCAGGGTGGATTTACCGTGCTTACGATTGTCGCCTTTGGAGTGCTGACATTAGTTTTTCATGGGGAGATGTTGCGAGGGGAGCGGGCGGCTTTGGGAATTGCTGCGTTTATTGGGATTTATTGGACGGCGCGGATTTTGGTGGATGCGTTTTATTTTTCGCATTCGGATTGGCCGCAAGGGAGAATTTTTGTGGTGGGGCATTTTTTGTTGACTTCGCTTTTTGTGGCGCTGGCGTTTACTTATGTTTCTTTGGTTTTGTGGCGATGGTTTATGTAGCTCACCTCTTTAGAGGTGAGGTCCTTCGTACTAGAAGTCGGGGCGTTAAAAGCTGACGTCAAAACAAACGGCTACACACAAAAACCTCAGGTCTGAAGACCTGAGCTACATCTGGTTGCGTTTCGCGCTACGCGGTGGCGCTGCGGGTTTGGTAGCAGAGTAGGATTAGGTCGGCGCGGCGGCGCACGCCGAATTTGCTTAGCAAATTGGAGACGTGGAATTTTACTGTGCGCTCGGAGATGTTTAGTTTGCTGGCGATTTCTTTGTTGCTGAGATTCTCGAGGAGCGCTTCAAGGGTTTCTTGTTCGCGGCGGCTTAGATCTGCGGCGGCGGCATTTTTGAATTGACGGCCGTGGGCGCCTTCCAGGATTGAATCTACGAAAGTGGATAGCAGGACGCGAGGGACCCAGAAGCCGCCTTCGGCTACCAGCGGTAGCGTGCGGGGCAGTTGTTCACGGGCTTCGGCGTAGGTCAGCAGGCCTTTCACGCCCATCCTCAATAGGGAATAGCTCCCGGCTTCCGTTAATTTTTCGCCTACTACGATTAGCCGCGCGGCTGGATTTGCTTCCAGGATATTTGAGATCAGGGCGGCGGCGGCTTGTTGGCTGGCGTGCGCATCAATTACGTAAATTCCCGCCTTGGGCAATACTGCGCGGCGCAGCTCGGGGGCCAGACTGGATTCGAGTTGCTTGGTTACTATGCGGAAGCCTGGACGAGTTAGCAGTTTTTCCAATTCGCCCAGGACTAGCGGGTGGGCGGAGAGTAGGCAGACGGATAGGTCGCGCACTTTGGCGACGGCTTTGGATTTGTTGGCGCGCTTGGCGCTGGATTTTTCTGACAGCACTGCACCGTGGCTCATTCCGTTATGCTCCCAACGGATCTTGAATTGCTGCTCTGCTTGCCGGAAGGTCGGCTTGGCGCGGACTTTTGCCCGCGTGAATTCATCGTACAGGGTTTATCGGCTGCGGGGAGGAGAATCTTTACGTAGTGGTTACGAGTGGTAAACGTTCTGGAGGTTGGAGGTTGGAGCAAGTCAAAGCACACCAGCCGTGTTTGCGACTGCGGCTTCGCGTAACAGGATTTCGATTATTCGTTCGCTGGCTTTGCCGTCCCAGTAGCGGGGGATTTGGCCTTTTTTTGTTTCGCCTTTTAGGATTTTGTTGGCGGCTTCGATTATTTTTTTTGGGTCTTGGCCTACTAGCTCGTTGGTGCCTTCGGTTACGGTTACTGGACGCTCGGTGTTTTCTCGCAGCGTCAGGCAGGGGACGCCTAGGGCTGTGGTTTCTTCCTGGATGCCGCCGGAATCCGTCAGGACCAGGCGGGCTCGGCTCATTAGGCTCAGGAAATCTAGATAGCCTAACGGGGGGACGAAGCGGATGCCTTCGAGAGATTTCTCGGCGGCGCTCAGGCGCTCTTTTGTGCGCGGGTGAACTGGGAAGATTACTGGAATTTTATTTGCGATTTCTGCGATAGCTTCTAGTAAGGCGGCTAGAGTTTCTGGGGAATCTACGTTGGACGGGCGATGTAGCGTTAGCAGGGCGTAGGGTTGGGATTGCGCGCCGTTGGCGGAGGCTAGGCCCAGCTCTTCGGCGATTTTGGATTTTTGGGCTACCGGCAGGAATTGTTTTAGGGCGTCGATCATTACGTTGCCTACCAGATAGATTCTTTCGCGGTGTTTTCCTTCGCGGATTAGATTTTCTATGGCGTCTTCTTCGGTTACGAATAGGTAGTCGGAGAGCGCGTCCGTTACTATGCGATTGATTTCTTCGGGCATGGTGCGATCGAAGCTGCGTAGGCCGGCTTCTACGTGGACTACCGGGATGCCGAGTTTGGCGGCGGCCAGGGAGGCGGCTACTGTGGAGTTTACGTCGCCCACTACGAGGACGCAGTCGGGCTTGCGCTCGATTAGGATTGGCTCGATTTTTCTTAGGATTTCCGCGGTTTGCCAAGCATGGGAGCCGCTGCCTACTTCTAGATTTACGTCGGGCTCGGGGATGCCCATTTGGCGGAAGAAAACATCCGAAAGTTTCTCGTCGTAATGCTGGCCCGTGTGGACGAGGATGGGCTCGATTTCAGGGTGGCGGCGCATTTCGCGCAACAGTGGCGCGATTTTTACCAAGTTGGGGCGAGCGCCTACTATGTTTAGGATGCGCATGGTTTGTGATTCATGTGAATTTTCAGAATAGCACGCGGCCGATGGAAGATTCGATTGCGGTGTGGCGGGTTGTGTTCGATGCAGAAACGCTCGACGCCGCAAACAGCGGCGGCCTGCGCGAGGCGCAACCAAAACCGTGAGCCGTGTAGTCCTATTTAGGAGAAGGCGGAATGGGGAGTGCGTTGACCATGGGATTCGTGATGGGATTTTTCGCGTAATGCGACCTAAAAGTTTCGCCGGCTTTTTGATTTTGTTGATCGCATTTGCGCCGGGTTTGTCCGCGCAGACCCGGAAGAAGACTCCTCCGTCCACCAACAAAACTGCTGTGGTTACGCAGCAGGCTGCTGCCGTCGATCCCCGGGAACTGGTTCGTCACGCTGCTGACGCTGAAATGGAGAATGAGAAGAAGGCGAATTCTTACACTTACGTGCAGCGGTCGGAGACTAAGAAGATTGATGGCGATGGGAAGGTTACTTCTACCGAATCGGAGACTGCCGAGGTGATGGTGCTTTATGGGGAGCATGTAGAACGGGTAATTGCTAAGAATGACCAGCCGCTTTCGGCTAAAGATGCGGCTAAGGTGGAAGAGAAGATTAATAAGTTTATGGACGAGCGGAAGAATGAGTCGGACGAGCAGAGGAAGAAACGCTTGGCGGATAAGCAGAAGGATGAGGAGCAGCAGAAGGCTTATGTGGCGGAGATTGCGGATGCTTACAACTTTACTTTGGACGGGATTGAGAAATTGAATGGGCGGGATGCGTATAAGATTTCGGCGGAGCCTCGGCCGGGGTATGAGCCTAAGAGCCGGTTCGCTAAATTTTTGCCTAAATTTCATTTTAAGATTTGGATTGATATGCAGGACCGGCAGTGGGTGAAATTGGATGCGGAGGCGCTAGGGGATGCTTCTTATGGATTATTTTTATTCCGGATTCATAAGAATTCGCGATTTTCTTTGGAGCAGACGCGGGTGAATGATGAGGTTTGGCTGCCTTTGCATATTCATGGGCGGATTGATGCGCGGATTTTGATTTTTAAGTCGCTGAATGAGGAATTGGATTTTACGTACCGGGATTATAAGAAGTATCGGGCGGAGATTAAGTTGGGTGGGACTGCGCCAGTTACAGCGCCTTGAGTTTGGATTACCTGTAGGATCACGCACGACAAAAACAAAAAAGAAAGAGGGATCCCTCACCCTGAGAAGCGGGTTCGGGATGACGGCGTCAGGCGTGGACGCGGTTACTCGGGGCGCGAAAATGCAACGGCAACAACATGGCGCGCTGGCTGGCGCGCTGGGCACCCGAAACAGGCATCGCGACGGCCGATGATGATTGCGATTGGTTTGGTAGAATGTTCGGACCATGAGCGAAATATTTGGGGTGCCGCGGGAAACTTTGGATGCTGATGTTTTGATTGTTGGGGCTGGGCCTGCGGGGCTGGCTTGTGCGCTGCACCTTGCTAATTTGATTGAGGCTCATACTGCTGCGGGAAAATCTCCATCGCTTTCTGCTGAGAATATTTACGTTCTGGAGAAGGGGCGGGAAGTTGGGGCGCACCAGCTTTCTGGGGCGATTATGGATCCGCGCGGGTTGCGCGAGCTTGTTCCCGACTTTGAGAAGTCGGCGCCGCTTGACACTCCCGTTACCGGGGATGCTGCTTTCTTTTTTACTGAGAATGGTTCCTGGCAACTGCCTATTACGCCGCCGCCTCTGGCTAACCATGGGAATTTTGTTATTTCGTTGAATAAATTGGTGAAGTGGTTGGGCGGGCTTGTTGAGAAGAAGGGCGTGAATTTATTTACTTCGTTTGCTGGGGCTAGCTTGATTGAGGAGGGGGCTGGGATCGGCGGGGTCATCACCGAAGACAAGGGTCTCGACAAAAATGGCAAGCCTAAGGACAACTTTACACCTGGGTACGAATTGCGGGCGAAAGTCACCGTTTTGGCTGAGGGGCCTCGCGGCTCGCTGACCAAGGATTTGGTTTCGCGATTCAAATTGGATGGCGTGAATCCGCAGGCTTATGGGATTGGGATCAAGGAATTGTGGGAAGTGCCTGCTGGGCGAATTGAGACGGGATTTGTTGGGCATACGCTTGGCTGGCCTTTGGATTCTTCGATGTATGGCGGCGGGTGGTTTTATGGGTTGCAGAATAATCGCGTTTCGCTGGGGATGGTGATTGCTCTCGAGTATCACGATCCGCTTTTTGATCCGCATGAGGCTTTTCAGAAATATAAAACGCATCCGCATATTCGCCGGATTATCGAGGGCGGGAAGCTCATTCGTTATGGGGCTAAGACTGTGCCTTATGGCGGTTGGTATTCGATGCCGCGGCCGTACCTCGATGGTGGATTGATCATCGGGGATTCGGGGAGCCTTTTGAATTCGCAGCGGTTGAAGGGAATTCATACTGGGATCAAATCCGGGATGCTTGCTGCTGAGACTATTTATGAGGCGCTTTGTGCTGGAGATACTTCGGCTGCGAAACTCGCGGCTTATTCTGCGAAGCTTGACGCTAGTTGGATCAAGACGGAATTGTGGGAAGTGCGGAATTTTCATCAGGCTTTTTCGCATGGGCTTTGGAGCGGCTTGGCGAAATCGGCGGTGCAGTTTGTTTCTGGCGGGCGCGGATTTACCGATCCTCTGCGGGCTAAGGCTGGGTACGAGGAATATACGAAATTAAACCGCGGCCCGGAATTGGTGGATCAATCGACGCGATTCAAGGGCGATGGGGTGATTACTTTTGACCGGTTGACGGACGTTTATCATTCGGGGACGCGGCACGAGGAGGATCAGCCTTGTCATCTGGTGGTTACCGAGCCGAATATTTGCGTGGACCGGTGCGTGCGCGAGTATGGGAATCCTTGCCAATATTTTTGTCCGGCGGCGGTTTATGAGATGGGGATGGAGAAGGGGTCGGCGCGCTTGAAGATTAATTTTTCGAATTGCGTGCATTGTAAGACCTGCGATATTGCCGATCCTTATCAGATTATCGAGTGGAAGGTGCCGGAGGCGGGCGGGGGGCCGAATTATGAGGGGATGTGACGCATCTCTGCCGGATGCAGTTCGTCAATCGGGGCGCCGCGGAATTGTACGAGACGCGCGACTGTAAGCTGATTATTGCTGTAACTCCCGAGGCCGAAGCACTGTACGCTCATCCATAGAAATGGCACGAGTCAAAAGTCCCGAGAAACGCAGCGCAATCCTCCTTGCAGCGGTGCACGAAATTGCCGCGGCCGGGCTCGGCGCACCTACGGCGAAGATCGCCCGGCGCGCGGGCGTTGCCGCGGGCACGCTCTTCACCTACTTCCCGAACAAAAAACAGCTGCTGAACGAGCTGTATCGCGAGCTGAAGGGCGAGGTCTATGCAAGAGTCAACGCTAAATTTCCCCACAAGGGGAATTTGGAGCGCCGCGCCCGGCATATATGGTCGAGCTATCTCGATTGGAGCATCGAGTTTCCAGAGAAACGCAAGGTGTCGGTACAGTTGAACGTGTCTGACCTGATCACACCCGCAACGCGTATGAGAACGGCCGCGGAGCGCGGCAGAATCGACGGAACGCTAAGCGAGTTGGAAACCCGCAGTGCGCTGCGCGGGCTGCCGACCGGTTTCGCGGCGGCCACTATGTCGGCGATGCAAGAAGCAACGATTGAATTCATCGCAAAACAGCCGAAGCGGCGCGAAAAATTCATCGAGCAGGCCTTTCAAGTCTTCTGGCGTGCGTTGCGATGAAATCTTTCGGCAACAAATAAATGAGCATCCAGTCAGTCATTATAATCATCCTATGCAGGGGAGGATATCGCCATGGCAAAGGTCTGGTTGATTACGGGAAGCGGGAACGGCTTGGGGCGGGATATCGCCGAGGCGGCGCTGGCCGCAGGTGACAGCGTGGTGGCTGGAGCGCGCCGGACGGAGGAACTGGCACCTCTGGTGGCGCAGTATGGGGAACGAGTGAAGCCCGTTACGCTTGAAGTTCGCGATGAAGCTGCCGCTAAGGCAGCCGTGAAGTTGGCGGTGGGCAGCTTCGGGCGGCTGGACGTGCTGGTCAATAATGCTGGTTATGGGCAGCTCGCGCCGTTCGAGCAAATCAGTGCGGAGGATTTCAAGGCCGTGATGGACACGTGCTTTTACGGCGTGGTGTACACAACACGCGCCGCCGTGCCAGTGATGCGGAAGCAGAAGAGCGGTCACATCTTTCAGGTGTCTTCGGTTGGTGGCCGGCTCGCGATTGCCGGCAATACGCCCTATCATGCGGCGAAGTGGGCCGTGGGCGGCTTCAGCGACGCGCTGGCGATGGAAGTCGCGCCGTTCGGCGTCAAGGTCTGCACACTGGAGCCCGGTGGTATTCGGACTAACTGGGCCCGGCGCGCCGGTCAGAATACGCCTGAGCTGCTGCCGGAATATGAGGCCTCGGTCGGTTCGATATTCAAGATGTTGCGAAGCCTCGAAGGGCGTGCGGAAGGCGATCCGCGAAAGATCGCGAATGTAATCGTGCAACTCGCAAATAGCGACGAGGTGCCGGTGCGGCTGATCCTCGGTGTAGATGCGGAAAAGCGCGTGCAACAAACGGAAGCTGCGCGCGCGAGCGAAGCGGGGAAATGGCGGCATTTGACTATTTCAACTGTCTTTGAAGATGGGCGCTTCGACAGCCGCTTGTATGGGGCAAATAGCGGACCGACTTCCTGAGTTGCTGAATCGCTAGCGTGCAATGGAATCGCGCCGATCCGGTCAACAGGCACTTTCGGTCTGACAGCGTGAAGAAAGAATCGAGGAGACGTGGGGGCGGCGGGAGGCCGCGGGTGTGCGGCGATTTGATTTTTCCGTGTGGTCGTTGGAGCCGGCGGGGACGCCAGCGGTACGTTAGGGCGACGGCGCTGCTTACGGCTTCGGCGGGGGCGGGTTGCCGCCGAAGAATTCTTTGAAGACTGTTAGGATGCCGCGGCGTTTTCTTTTTTGTGGCGCGGGCTTGGTGTTTTCCGGTTGCGCTCCACTTGTTGCTGGGGATTTGGTTTCTGCTACGTGGCCTTTGAAGACCCACTCCTTTGTTACTCTGGCTTCGCGGACTATCGTTATTAACTGCGGATTGGCGTCTGTTGGTGGCGTGGGCATGGTGTTGGAGAAAGTTAGAGGGGGCATTACTACTCTGATTGGAGGTTCTAGTTGCGGGGCTGTTGGGGTTGATCCGAAGATGTGGACTGCTACTGGCTTGGTTTGGTTGGCGTGATCGGGCATGGTGAAGCCGTTGTCGGCTTCTGGAGATGTGCCGGTGATGGTTTCTGTTGGACGTGGTTCCGGATTTTTTGCCGGCGGATTGGCGGCTTCTGTTGGTTCGGGCGGCGGTGGAGGGGCGGCGGCTTCTACCGTTGGAATCACTGAGGTGCTGCGCGGGGCGCCGGTTGTAATTTCTGGGGGCGGTTGTTGCGCGATCGCAGTGGGTGATGTTGGTGCATGCTTCGGTTTCGAATTGCTTGCGGTGGGGAATGGGCTGTCTGGCGTTTCCGCCGGCGCGAGTGCTGCTGGTTGCGCGGCGGCTACCATTGGGGCGGATGGCGGTGGCTGGTTGGTTGCGGATGGCGGACGTTGCGGTTTTGACGGAGTCACGCGAGCTGTGACGCCCGTTGGCGGCGGGGCTTGGATCGTTGCGTTGGTTGGAGATGGTGCCGGCGCGGCGGTTGCTGGTGGTGGTGACGGCCGCGGTGGCGCTGGCGGTGATGGGCGCGGCGGGGCTGGAGTTGTCGCCGTTGGCGGTGGGGGCGCAGTTGATCTTGCGATTTCTGGTTGTGTAGATCTTGGATGCGGGGATGAGGATGGCTGCATTTGCGGTTGGTTGGCGGCTTCGTTGCGGAAGCAGCGGCAGGCGCCCGAGGGTCCGCCGGTGGGGGATAGCTTTTCGCCGGAGAGGAAGAACTCGCCTAGTTGCGGGACCATCAGGTGTTCGCTGCTGAATTGATCTTCCAGGCGGGCTGCGCCTTGGGCGGCGAACACGCACATGGCGTCATTGATATCGAGGCCTATGCTCAGATCGCGGGCTTCTTCGGCGATCGAGATTGGCGTGGCCATTACGAATGGGGTGAAGACGTGGAGTTCGGTGGGGTCGGCCAGGCGTATGTGAACGCGGCCGAAATTCAGGGCTATGGTGTAAACGGCGTTGGACTCGAGGAGAGTTAATTTTGCTGGGCCGCAGATGTCAACCGTGCCGCCGCCGGGGAGATTCAGGCGGGCGTCGCCGGAGTGAACCGTGAGGACTGTGCCGCTGGAGATGAAGAAGCTGGTGCCGCCTGCTATGGGTGGGCCGAGGGCGCTGCCTTCGAAGGAGATATCTTCGCCGGTGAATCTTGCTACTGCGCCGGGGGGCCAATGTTCTTGGGCTTGTGTTGGGGCGGCGGCGCCCGCTATTAGCGCGATGACTGCTATGGCATAGAGGATTGCGACGCTGCGGCGCCGGGGATTTTTCTCGGACTTGGAAAACTGATTCAGAGTTAGCGTGGTGCTAGGCATCGCGGAGGCCGCAGTTAGTTCACCTATACTATACCGCAGTGAGCGAGACTATAGGGCAGTGAGCGACTTGGCAAAACCGGAGGCAGCACGGGGCGAAGAGCGCGTGAACTTGCTCTACGACACGCGCTTGCCGGAGCTTTCTCGTTGGCGGCGGGCGCAGATTCCTGTGATTGCCGGGGTGGTGTCGAGTTTGATTGCGGCCATTGGGCCAACGCTGCGATTTGAATGTCTCGGCGAGGATCAGGTGAACGATTGGATGGCGGGTGGCCGGCCTTGCATCGCGGCGTTCTGGCACCGATGCATTTTTTCGGCGGCTTGGAGATACCGGAATCGCGACGTGGTGGTGATGAACACCACGAACTTCGATGGGCAGTGGACGCGGCGAGTGATCGAGAGGCTCGGATATGGCACCTCGCAGGGAAGTTCTACCCGCGGAGGACTGCGCGGGTTGGTGGATATGGCGAAAAAGATCGCGCAGGGTAGGACCGCGGCGTTCACGATTGATGGACCGCGGGGGCCTCGGTATGTGGCCAAGCCGGGGCCGGTGATTTTGGCGCGGAAGACTGGCGCGCCGATTTATGTGTTTCATATCGCGTTGGAGAACGCTTGGACGCTGGAGAAGGCTTGGGATTTGTTTCAGATTCCGCAGCCGTTCAGCCGGGCGATTCTGATTGCGGCGCCGTTTATTTGGGTGCCGGAGGATGCTGACGCTGCCTTGATGGAACAGAAACATTCGGAGATGCAGCGCGGGTTGGAACGGGCTCGGGATGTGGCGGAATCGTGGTTTCGGGTGGGGCCGGAAGTGAGGGATCGATTGCGGCGGGAGTTCTCGGCATTGTCGAGTGCGGGTTCGGCCTGACCAAAAAACGGAGCGGGGTTGGGTTGAGTGCCGCCGGCGTCTCTGCCGGCTCTTTTCGACCGTAATGTAAGCCAGTAGCACGGTCGTCGTCGGCGCAGCCTCACACTTATCTGTCCGCTAGAGTTGCTTTTACCTCTTGTTTTTTTCTGTCTCGATAAATTGTCAGAGTGATTGTGTCGCCGGGTTTGTGGCGATTTAGGACTCGACTTAAATCTAGTTGAGTGTTGATTTCGGTTTGGTCCACCGCGGTCAGCACGTCGCCGCCTATTCTTAGTTGTTGCAGGCCTGCCAGTACTGTTTTGTTTCCTCCTTTGATTCCCGCTTGGGCTGCTGGCCCGCCTTTTGTGGTGCTTGCGATCAGCAGGCCGTGTTCGACTGGTAGATCGAGAGCTTCGGCCAGGCCAGGCCAGATGGCGCGGCCTTGGATTCCAAGCGTTGCCTGGCGGACTCGGCCCAGATTGATTAGGTCGTCGGCTACGCGGCGAGCGGTGTTGATGGGGATGGCGAAGCCGATGCCTGCGGTGACGCCTGTGGGCGTGTAGATTGCGGAATTGATTCCGATTACTTCGCCGTGGGAATTCATTAGCGGGCCGCCGGAATTGCCGCGATTGATGGCCGCGTCGGTTTGGATGGCTTCGTCGATGAACGCGGTGTCGCTGGTTTGTACCGTGCGGCCGAGAGCGCTTACTACGCCGGTGGTTAGCGTGGATTGGAAGCCGAAGGGATTGCCGATCGCGAGGACTCTTTGGCCTACTTGCAGATTTCGCGAATCGCCTAGCGGCAGAGCGGCTAGCTTTTTTCCCGGGGCTTCAATTTTGATTAGCGCTATATCGTTGCGTTCATCGGCGCCTATGTAGGTGGCTTTGTAACGCGTTTGATCGCCGAGCGTTACTTCGATGGTGCGGGCGTCTTCTACTACGTGATAGTTGGTGAGGATGTGGCCGGCGGGGTCGATTACGAAGCCGCTGCCTGCGCCTTCTACCGGGATGGCGTTGTAGAAGAAATCGTATTCGACTGTTTTCGTAACGATATTGGCTACTGCTGGGGCGGCTTGGTGATAGATGCGTACGTTTTCGGCTTCTAGCGGGCCTAGCGATTCGGTGCCCGGTGGCGGCGGAGTGGTGGCGGTGGTTGCCGATGCTGGAACTGCTTCTACTGCTACGGGGGTGCGCGGGCCGTAGCGGGCGCCAGCCCAGTAGGCTGCGAGGATTACGATCAGGGCTAGCATCGCGAAACGGATTCTGCGGCGAGTGATTTGGTTGG
>Ga0209655_10000561_pt1 | contig 14094 bp, 12 predicted proteins | sample BogFormECP03_OM2_FD_188236 | JGI IMG/M metagenome (GOLD analysis project Ga0209655, IMG submission 188236) | Bog forest soil microbial communities from Calvert Island, British Columbia, Canada - ECP03_OM2 (SPAdes) (version 2) | ecosystem: Environmental > Aquatic > Freshwater > Wetlands > Bog ...
CCGTGGCACGATTGCGCATCCGAGCCCAATCTCGACGGCGCGCTTGATGGTCTCGATATTGTCGAACTCGAGCACGTAGGTCGGCTTGACGCCGTGCTCGCGGAGGATTCGATCCGAGGCCTTGCGCGTCGGAATGTCGCGTTCGTAGCCGACGAACTTCTGACCCTGCAACTGTCCGACATTCACCTTCGAGTGCTTGGCCAGCGGATTGTCGGGCGGCACGGCGAGCACCAGCTCGTCATGGCGAAACGGAACCGAAACTATCTGGCTGCGCTTGGCCGGATAGGCGACGACGCCGAGATCGACCTTGCCCTCGATGAGGTCTTCGTAAATTTTGTTCGAGCGCAGGTACTCGAGATGCACGTTCACGGCCGGATAGTTGCGCAGAAACTCGGTCAGGTACGGCGGCAACTCATGCAAGCCGACGCTGTAAACGGTGCCGACGCGAATCGACCCTGCCACTACCGAGCCAATCTCGCGCAGCCGGTTTTCCAATTCCAGGAACCGGCGCACGATTTCCTTGCTCGCAGTATAAAGAATCTGCCCGGCCGGCGTCGGTTTGACTCCGGCTCGCCCGCGTTCTATCAATCGGCAGTCGTACTTCTCTTCCAGGCTTCGGACCTGCTGGCTGACCGCCGATTGAGTGACGAAGTTTTGCGACGCGGCATAAGAAAAGCTTCCGCTCTCGATTATGTCGCAGAAGACCTTTAGCGTTTCAATGTGCATACTGATTGCTTGATGTATAAGGCTACGTGATACTCGGATCTCAGGCAACTAGTAGTCGTGATAAGCGAGTCTTCGGCCTCGCATCAGCGTGCGGAACCGACGCGCGCAGGTCAAGAGCGAGCAATACTGGCGGCACGGTTTTGGTCATGCAAAGAACAGTCTGGACGGACGGTATTTCGACGGTCGGCGACCCTCAACTCGCCGTAAATCACCTCTCGAAAATCGGATGGAGCGCAAGATGGCGGATATATTAAGAGACCTCGACTTTTTTCACCTCGACGACCTGCTGACCGACGAACAGCGGATGGCCCGGGACACGGCCAAGCGCTTCGTCGATCGTGAAATCCTGCCGTTGATCGAGCGCAGTTTTGCGAGTGAAACCTTCCCAATGCATCTCGTACCGCAAATGGCCGAGCTTGGAATGTTCGGAGCTAATCTGAAGGGGTACGGATGCGCGGGTATGGATAACGTAGCGTATGGCCTGATCATGCAGGAGCTAGAGGCCGGCGACTCGGGACTGCGGTCGTTCGCGTCGGTGCAGAGCGCGCTTTCGATGTACGCGATTTATGCAAACGGCAGCGAGGAACAGAAGCAACGCTACTTGCCGGAAATGGCCAAGGGAAAATTGATCGGATGCTTCGGGCTGACCGAGCCGGACCACGGATCGGACCCGGGCGGGATGGAAACGCGAGCGCGGCGCGACGGCGACGGCTGGATTCTCAACGGGACCAAGCGCTGGATCACGAACGGATCGATCGCCGACGTCGCTATCGTGTGGGCGAAGGTCGAGGAAGGCATCACCGGTTTCATCGTCGAGAAGGGCACGCCGGGATTCTCGACGCGCGACATCCATGGAAAATTTTCGATGCGCGCGTCGATCACTTCGGAGCTGATCCTGGAAGACGTGCGAATTCCCAAGACGGCTCATCTCGAAAAGGCGCGCGGGCTGAAGGGTCCGCTCGGATGTCTGACGCAGGCGCGCTACGGAATCGCGTGGGGCGCGATTGGCGCGGCGCGATCGTGTTTCCATTGCGCGCTCGACTACACCAAATCGCGCAAACAGTTTTCGCGTCCGCTCGCGGGCTATCAACTGGTGCAGGCCAAACTGGTCAAGATGCTGACCGAGATCACCAAGGCGCAAATGGTCTGCCTGCGGCTCGCGCATCTGAAGGACGGGGGCAAGATGCGACCCGAGCACGTCTCGTTCGCCAAGCGCAACAACGTCAACGAAGCGCTGAAGATTGCGCGCGACGCCCGCGACATGCTGGGCGCCAACGGCATCGTCAACGAGTACCCCGTCATTCGTCACATGCTGAACCTGGAGACGGTAAACACCTACGAGGGCACCTTCGACGTGCATACTTTGATTCTCGGGCGCGATATCACGGGCGAGAACGCGTTCGAGTAAACGGGCAGCGCGCTTGCCGCCGTCGCGGCCGGTCGTGCTAGATCTTCACGGCAGGAGAACTCGCTATGATCAAACTGAAAGCGTTCAATCATGCGGCGTTTCGCGTCAGCGATGTCGACAAGGCGACCAGCTTTTACGAAAACGTCGTCGGACTGAAACGGATTCCGCGGCCTAACTTCGGCTTCGGCGGCGCCTGGTACGGCATCGGCAACAACGCGCTGCATATCATCTCGAGCGAGAACCGCGGGCAGAAGCCTGACCCGCTCGGCGCGCACGTCGCCTTCGACGTCGAAGACTTCGAGGAGACCAAGCGCTCGCTCAAGGAGATGGGCGTCGAGTTTCTCGAAGGGCCGAACATGGGCGCGGGCCGTCAACTGTGGATCCTCGATCCCGACGGCAACACGGTCGAGTTGCGCACCGAAAAGTAACCGCAGCATCGAGGATCTAAATGAGCGCACTTCGATTCGGACCCGACAATCCGTCGGAAACCTACGTCCCGCATGCGTTTCCGGAGCAAACGATCGACACGGGCGAGGCAAAGATCAATTACGCAGTCGCCGGCACGCCCGACAAGCCTGCGCTGCTGCTGATCCCGGGACAAACGGAATCGTGGTGGGGCTACGAGCGCGCGATGGATCTGCTCAAGGATCATTTTCAGGCTTTCGCCGTCGATCTGCGCGGGCAGGGAAGATCGAGCAGGACTCCCGGACGCTACACCGTCGACAATTTCGGCAACGACCTCGTGCGGTTCATCGCGCTGGTAATTCGGCGGCCCGTGATCGTCAGCGGGCTGTCGTCGGGCGGAGTCATTACGGCGTGGCTCTCCGCCTATTCGATGCCTGGTACGGTTCGCGGCGCTCATTACGAGGACCCGCCGCTGTTCTCCTCGGAGGTCAACACTTCGTGCGGACAGCCCATGCCTCAGACGATCGGGCCGATATTTCGCTTGATGAGCAAATATCTCGGCGACCAATGGAGTGTTGGAAATTGGGCCGGGATGCTCGAGGCGGCCAAGACCGAGGTGCCTGAATGGCTGTCGCGCACTCTGGTACCGTTGATGTTAGGCAACGACGGCCAGATTCCGCCACGCCTCAAGGAATACGATCCCGAATGGGCGCGCGCGTTCTGGGAGGGCACTGTATTCGCCAGCTGCGATCACGCCCGGATGCTGTCCAACGTCAAATGCCCGGTGCTGTATACCCACCATTTCCGCTACGTCGATGAGGCCGACGGTCATCTGATGGGCGCCGCGTCAGACGTGCAGGCGAAGCGCGTATGCGAGCTGGTCAAGCTCGCGGGCAATTCGATCGACTACCGTTCATTCCCGCAGATGCCGCATTCGATGCACGACGCACAGCCCAAGCAGTTCGCCGATCTGCTGATCGAGTTCGAGGCGAAGCTCCGGGGCTAGATGCCCGCGAGCTTGCGCGCGTAAGCGGCCACCGTCTTGAAGTCGTACTCGCGGTAGGCTTGCAGCTTCTCTGCTTCGAAGCCGCCTTCGGCGTGCACCGCGAGGACTTCCTGGTAGCCGCCGAAATCCGACGACGTCAGATCGCTGATCAGGTTCAACAGGCGTAGCCGCTTCTCCGCGTCGAAGCCTTTCGCGCCGCCCATGTATTTGAGCACGTAGGCGCGCGTCGCCTCGCTCGTGAGATCTTCGGCCGCCGGCCCGGTGACCAGCAGCCCGCCCGCCAGGTCCTGCACGATCTGCACGGCCTGATGGTAGTTGTGCGCGAAGTGATATTTGGCGACGTTGGTGAGCAGCGTATTCGGCACGGCGACGCCGTCTTCGATCGTGCAGGTTCGCGCGGCGTGCTCGATCAGTCCACGCACCGTCGTGTGATAGGCGGCGAGATGGGTCAGCTTGTCGCGCACGTGGCCGGCGCGTGAGATGCCATTGGCCTCCGCGACCGCGTGCCCCGCACCCGCCATCAGCTCGAGCAGCGGCAACTTGTACGACACGGCGGTGAAGCGATGAAATCGCACGAAGGTCAGCGCGAGCAAGCCGGCGAAATCGATCTCGCCCTGCAGGAACACGCGCTCCTTCGGCACGAACACATCGTCGAAGACCGTCAGCGTCTCCATCATCTTGTGCCGCGCGCTGATCGGATGCTCGAAATCGTTTTTGCCCGAGCCGCCGTGCGGCGACGCGAGCAGCTTCAAACCCGGCGTGTTGATCGGCAGCGCGAAAGCGACCGCGTAAGCCTTGTCCTCGGCGCGCATCGCACGCGTCGGCAGCACGATCACTTCATTAGTATTGGTCGAGACGCTGGTGTGGACCTTGGCGCCGCGCACGACGATACCGTCGGGGCGCTCCTCGACGATCCGCACGTAGTAGTCGGGATGATCCTGCTGCGTGGGTCCGAGCGCGCGATCGCCTTTGACGTCGGTCTGCGCGACGGCGACCGCGAGATCGTTGTCGCGGCAATTGCGGTAATACTTATTGATGCGCTCGCGATACTCGGGTTTGCCGGCCGCGGCAAGGCGCTCACCAATGATGCGCAAGGCAAGCAGCGCGTCAGTGCCGATTTCCTTGATCAAGACGACCAGCGTCGCACCCTCGCGCGTCGAGGCTGCGATCAGCGCACTGCGCTTGAGCAAGTCGTCGCCGTTTTGCGGGACGTGATAGTAGCGGCTGTATTCGTCGGCGCCCTCTTTGACGACGGCGAGTTCGCGATACTTCGGATCGTCCGCCATCCGGTAGTCGAGCGCCGCATGCTCCACTGCGATTCCAATCACCGGATGCGTGGTGACATCCGCCACTTTTTCGCCGCGGAAGAACACCGCGCGGCCGTCACGCAGCGAGCTTTTGTACTGTTCAGCCGTCCGTAGTCCCATTGTGATTTTTCCTCGTCGGAGATTGCGGCAATCGCACGAATCGCCAATATAGAAGCGGTGAGCGTTCGCTGTCCAACTGCGGACGCGGGAGAAGCGCAATGGCGAGTCCGAAGATGTTCGACTTGAGTGGAGAGGTCGCGGTCGTTACCGGCGGCAACGGCGGCATCGGGCGCGGAATCGCGCTGGGCTTTGCCGAGGCGGGCGCGTCGGTCGCGATCCTCGCGCGCAACGAAGAGAAGAATCGCGCCGTTGTCGAGGAGCTCGCGAAGGCGGGCGCGAAGGCGATCGCGGTGCCGCTCGATGTGACGCAGCGGGCCGCTCTGGCGCCGGCGATGGAGGAAGTCGAGCGCAAACTCGGCCCCGTTTCGATTCTGGTCAACAACGCCGGAATCGCCATCATGCGAAGCGCGTTGAAGTTCAGGGCCGATGATTGGGACCGCGTGATCGAAACCAACTTGAACTCGTGCTTTTTCCTGTCGCAGATTGCGGCGCGCTCGATGGTTGCACGGAGGCACGGCAAGATAATCAATATCGCGAGCGAGTACTCGCACTTCGGCTCCCAGAGCGGGATTGCGTATCCTGCGGCGAAGGGCGCGCTGGTGCAGACGACCAAGACGATGGCGATCGAGCTGGCGCCGCACAACGTTCAGGTCAACGCGATCGTGCCGGGTTGGATCGAAACCGACATGACGGTGGGCGCGCAAAGCGGCGCGATGTTCAACGAGATAATCATGCGCACGCCGGCCGGCCGCTTCGGCAAGCCCGAGGAAATGGCGGGCGCGGCGATATTCCTGGCCTCGCACGCGTCGGATTTCGTGACGGGATCGATCGTGCACGTCGACGGCGGCTACGCAATCCGGTAACTGCCATGCCAACTAAATTCTACGAGCTGCACGGTGAGCGCGTGCTCGAATGCGATGCGAACGAGAAGCAGCTGCGCAACTATAATGAGGCGGTCGAGCTGATCGGCAAGGCGTTCGAGCATCGCGCGTCGTTGATCGTCGTTCCCGCCGAATGCCTCGACGATGATTTCTTCCGCTTGAGCACGCGCATCGCCGGCGAGATGATCCAGAAAGTCGTGCAGTACCGGAAGCGCCTCGTGATCGTCGGTGACATCTCGCGGCATCTGGCTGAAAGCTCCGCGCTGCGAGCGTTCGTCCTCGAGGCGAATCGCGGCAAAGATGTCTGGTTCCTGGCGACTCGCGAGGAGCTCGATCAGCGGCTCGTGCGGGCGGTTTAACGCAGGCGGCGTCGCGGCGTAAGATGCCGCATCATGGCTCGAACCAAAACGCCCTCGCCTGCGCATCCTGAACCGAGTCGCCACGAGCACGGATTGCCGACGCTCAAACCGCTGCGCGTGTTGGTGGCTGGCGAGGTGATCCTCGATCGTTACCTGTGGGGCGACGTCGCGCGAATCTCGCCCGAGGCTCCCATTCCGATTCTGCGGGTGCAGCGGCGCGAGGAGAAGCCGGGCAACGCGGGTTTCGTGATGGCGAATCTGCGCGCGCTCGGCGCTGACGTGAGCGCGCTCAGCGTCGTCGGCGCGGATCGCAACGGCAGCCTGCTGCGCGAAATTTTCGCCGATCTCGGAATCGACACGCGCTCGCTGCTGATCGATCCGGACCGGCCCACTATCGTCAAAGATCGGATGCTCGGCTCGGTGCAGGCGGCCCATCGCGGGACCCAGCAACTGCTGCGCGTCGACGAGGAAGACCCGACTCCACTCAGGCCGCCGCGCGAACGGCAGCTGATCGCGCGCCTCAAATCGGTAATGCGCAAATGCGACGGCGTTCTGATCTCCGATATCGACAAGGGGATCCTGACGCCGGCCGTGCTGCGCGCGCTGATCGACGGCGGCCGCGCATGCGGTATCCCGGTGATCGTCGATCCGCGCCGCACCGATGACTTTTCGATCTATCGCGGCGCCACCGCGCTCACGCCCAACCGGTACGAAACCGAAGTCGCGACCGGCATTCGCCTGACCGACCGCGGCGCGTGGCGCAAAGCCGCTGAAACTCTCGTGCGCAAGCTCGGCCTCGACGCGTGCCTGATAACGCTCGACCGCGACGGGATGTATCTCGCCGAACGCGGCGGCAAAGACACCTACGTGTCGACGTCCCCGCGCGAGGTTTACGACGTGACGGGCGCGGGCGACGTGGTGCTCAGCGTGTTCGGGATGTTCGCGATTGCGGGACTCGGCTTCTCGTCGGCGGCCACGATTGCGAACCTGGCCGCGAGTATCGAGGTGACGCGCATCGGCACCGAAGTGATCACGCGCGAGGATCTCGCGCGCGCGTTGAGCCCCGCGCACGCCAGCTATGAGCGAAAAATCCATTCTGCGGACGAGCTCAAGGCCGCGCTCGAGCGCGAGCGGCGCGCCGGCCGCCGGATCGCATTCACCAACGGATGCTTCGACCTGCTGCACGCCGGTCACATCCAGTCGCTCGCGTTTGCGCGCGCGCAGGCCGACGTGCTGGTAGTCGGGCTCAACAGCGATCGCAGCGTGCAGCAACTGAAGGGCGACGGGCGCCCGGTTTATCCGGTGGCGGAGCGCGCGCGAATCCTCGCCGCGCTCGAAGCGGTGGACTACGTGGTGGTATTCGACGAAACCCGCGCCGAGAAAATTATTCGCACGGTCAAGCCCGACGTTTTGATCAAGGGCGAGGATTGGCGCGACAAGACTGTCGACGGCCAGGTGTTTGTCGAGTCGCGCGGCGGCAGAGTGGCGCTGGCGCCGCTGCTCGGCGGGCGCTCGACCAGTGCGACGATCGATCGGATGAATTCTAATTCGCGGGCCGGGAAAAACGGCGCGTGATCTGATCGGTGAATTGCTTGAGTTCCGGCAGCCCAAGTATCCAGGCACCGAGAAAATACAGTCCGCCGTAAGTCGAAAGGATCGCCAGGCCCTGGACGCGCGGGCCGAAGCCCGCCATGTGAAGCTTCATGAAGAATCCGACCGCAGCCGCTCCCAGGGCCAGCGCCCACAACTTCGCCAGGTACGATTGCTCCAGTCCGGTCCAGCCGACGCGCTTATTCAGCGCCCGTCGCAGCAGCGCGAACTCGACCCATCCCGCGACGCCCGCCGAGATTGTTAATCCCGCGACGCCCCACTTCTGCGCGATTCCGAGCATGTGCGGCAGCGGAATCGCACACGCGTAGCCGAGCGCCAGTGTCAGCCCAACGCGAATCAACGCGTACCGCAGCGGAGTGCGCGTATCGAACAGCGCGTAGAAAGCGGAGTTGTAAAGCCGGCCCATCGTGGCGGCCAGCAGCCCGACGCCCGAGCCTGCGAGAACGGCCCACACGTACACGGCGTCGGCGCGGGTGAACGCGCCGGATTGATAAATCATCGCGACGATCACGTCGCCGAGAATCAGGAAGGCGGCCGACGATGGGACGACCATGAACGCGATTTGGCGGAGCCCCCGGTTGAGCCGCGCGCGGAGAATTGCGCTCATCTGCTCGGGCATCGCGCCGGCCGCGCGCGACATCGCAGGCAACTCCGACGCTGCGACCGAGTAGCCGAACAGGCTGATCGGCATCATATAGAGGAGCTGGCCGTAGTTGAGCGCGGCGACGGCGCCGGTCGGCAGCAGGCTCGCGAGAATGTTGTCGATGTAAGTGCTCAGGTTGACCACGCCGCGGCTGATGACGACCGGCGTGAGATTGTGGAACACGGCGCGCAGCGGAACGGCGACGCGGGCGAAATCGATCCGATGCTTGCGCAGGAGCGCAAGGGTCTGCGGCACCTGCACGGCGATTTGCAAAGCCGATCCGACGACCGAGCCCCACGAGATCGCGATCGCGAGCCCGTCCTGCGAACGGCGCGGGCCGTAGTAGAGGAGCGCCGCGATCATCGCGACGTTCCACGCGACGGGCGCCGTGTACGAGACGAAAAATTTGTGATGACTGTTGAGGACGCCGAGGAACCACGCCGACATCACGAGCAGGCCCGCGCCGGGAAACAGGATGCGCACGATTTGAATCGTCAGGTCGCGCTTGTCGCCCTCGAAGCCGGGCGCGATCACGTCGATGAGATACGGCGTTACCAGCACGCCGATCGCAACCAGCACCGTCACGCCAACGGTCATGATCGCGCCGACGCCCCATGCGAGCATGTCGGCGGTCTCGGCGTCGCCCTCACCGAGCAATTTGCCGTAGACCGGAATGAACGACGCCGACAGTACGCCCTCGCCGAACAGGTTTTGCAGGATGTTCGGGATGCGGAAGCCGGCTTTGAACGCGTCCGCCGTGGCCGAGTCGCCGAGGAAATGCGCGAAGATGCTGTCGCGAACGAGGCCGGCAATCCGGCTGAGCAGTACGCCGACGGCGATGGTGCCGGCGTGGTTCGCGCTGGAGCCGGTCGACGAGGCAACTGCGGGGCGTGGCACGACGCTCTCTTCGTCGCGTTCTTGTTTGGGTGCGATTTCGGCCAAGGTACCTCTGCCGCGAAAAGTATACCGACCGCGTCGGGCGCGTAGTAGCAGGTGACGCAGGCGCGCTACAATCAGCGGGTGAGTTTTTCACTTTACGTTCATATTCCGTGGTGCCAATCGAAGTGCCCCTACTGCGACTTCAATTCGCACGCGGCGGCGTCGTGGCCGGAGGAGCAATACACCGGCGCGCTGATTTCGGAGCTGGAACATCGCGCCGGCACGCCGCCGTACGCCGGCGAACGCATCCGCACGATCTTCTTCGGGGGCGGAACGCCGTCGCTGTTCGATCCCAAATCCATCGGCTCGATCATCGACGCCGCGAATCGGATTTGCGGAATCGAAGCGGACGCCGAGATAACGCTCGAAGCGAATCCCGGCACCGTCGATCTCGCGAAACTCGGCGGCATGCGCGCGGCAGGCGTGAATCGGATCAGTTTCGGTGCGCAGTCGTTCAACGCGGCGACGCTCAAGTTTCTCGGCCGCATCCACAGCGCTGACGAAACCCGCGCGGCGGCGAAGATGGCGCATCGGGCGGGCTTCGAGCGGCTCAATCTCGATTTGATTTTTTCAGTGCCGGGGCAGACCGTCGCCGATGTTCTGTTCGACATCGAGTCGGTGTGCGCGCTCGAACCGGATCACATATCGGCATACAACCTGACCTTCGAGGAAGGCACCGCTTTTTTCACCGATTTGAAGCGCGGACGAATCAAACAGCTCGCGTCCGACGATCAGGCCGCGATGTATCAAACGGTGCGCGAGGAAATTCCGCGGCGCGGCTATGCGATGTATGAAATTTCGAACTACGCGGCGCCCGGCCACGAAGCGCGGCACAATCTAACGTACTGGCGCGGCCAGACTTACCTGGGAATCGGCGCGGGTGCTCACAGCTATGCGGGCGACGGGCGCGGCGGCCGTCGATGGTGGAACGAGAAACTGCCGTCGCGCTATATCGCGGCAATCGAGGAACGCGCAATCGCAGAGGCTGGCGCCGAGACTTGCGACGAAGCCACCGCGCAAAGTGAATTCGTGTTCCTGAATCTGCGGCTGCGCGACGGCTTCGCGCTGGCCGATTTCCACGAGCGCTTCGGCCGCAACTTCGAATGCATCTTCGGCGGCGTCGCCACTCCGCTGTTCAACAACGGCTTGCTGACGCTCGAGCGCGGCCGTATCAAGCTGACCGACCGCGGCCTCGAGATGGCGGATTCGGTCTTCGCCGAATTCGTTTAAGCGCGCGCGAGCGTGGCGTCGATCAACTCGACGATTCTGGCCGGCGTGGCGAGCCGGATGAAGGCGCCGAGGCGGGGGCCGCGCTGCTGGCCGAGAATCGAGCGATACAACAGCGGGAAAATCTTGCCGGGCTTGTCGTAATTTTCGCGGCCGAGGTCGTAGATTCTCTTTTCGATTTCCTCGGCGCTCGCGTTTTGGTTTTCGCGCAGCCAGGCCACGAGAGTTATTAGTTGACCGCGCTCCGCATCTGACGGCGTGTAGGGCTGTTTGGTTGGCTCGATAAAGTCGCGATAGAAATTCAGCGCGCATTCCATCAGCGCGCGGCCCATCTTCTCGGTCTCGGCGTCGCCCGCGATCGACGGATCGTAGCGAACGATATAGTTCCAGATGAAATCGCGATCCGAGCTGCCGAGCGCTGCCACCAGGTTCATCATCAGGCCGAAGCTCAGCGCCGAGTTGAAGCGCCGCGGCGTCGTGCTCTGGATCACGTATTCGAGGATCGATTCGCGACGCTGCTCCGCCGACGCCGCTGCGTATTCGCGCACCGCGTCGAGGTATTCGTCGACATATTGCGGGATCGCCTCGAGAAACAATTTGCGCGCGCGCCGCGGATTGAGCAGCAGGAAGTATTTGAGCACTTCGATCGGCGCGTAGCGCGTCCATTGATCGACCGTCACCCCGCGGCCGACCGACTTGGAAACCTTGTGGCCTTCCTCGTCGAGAAACATCTCGAACGGAAATCCCAGCGGCGCCCGCGCACCCATCACGCGGAGGATTTGTCCCGACAGCCGCGCCGAGTCGGTAAGATCCTTGCCGTACAATTCGTAATCGACCTTGAGCACGTACCATCGCAGCGCCCAATCGACCTTCCACTGCACTTTCGCTTTGCCGCCGAGGACCGACTGCTCGCCGCTAAACCCGCATCCGCGAGTGCCGCCCGCGCTCTTTTCGCACGTGAATTCGATCGCGCGGCGCTCGGGGTGATAGGCCGTCACCGAGCGCTCGACGACTTGCCCGCACTTGGGACAAATCGGCATGAACGGCGACCATCCGGCGCGATTTTCCTCGCGCAGCGTCGGCGCGATTATCGCGATTATCTCCGCGCGCTTGTCGAGGATCAGTTTGAGGCCTTCGTCGAATTGCCCCGAGGAATACATCTCGCTTGCGCGCTTCAGTTCGTACTCGACTTCGACCGGCGCCAGGAATCCGCCGAGCAGGCCGATCATATGATCGGCAAAACTCGCGCAGCAGCCGAAGGGGTCGGGGATCTTCGAGACCGGCACGCCCAGGTACTGCTGAGTGGCCTCGCGATTCGGCACGTTCTCCGGCACCTTGCGCAGCCCGTCGAGATCGTCGATGAAAACGATCAGGCGCGACGGCCGCGACGGCTCGAGCAGATGAAACGCCTTGCGCACGAACGACGGGCGCAGAATTTCCGCCATGGTGCCCAGATGCGGCAGGCCCGACGGCCCGAAGCCGCTCTGGAAAATCACCGGCCGCGACGGCGCATACGCTGCGACGCGCTCTGCCAGCCGCCGAGCTTCCTCGCGCGGCCAGAGTTCCGCGGCCGTGCTCGCTTCCGGTTTAGTTGCGCCCGCCATCGAATAAATCCATTGCCTAGTCTTCAGGCTTATCGGGGTTCTTGCCGCGCAGCACGCTCGCGACCGCCTCGTGGATCCACGGATCGATCTGGAGGTCGCGATTTTTCTCCGAGGCGAGCCGCAGTTTAACCGCGCAGTTGCCGCAGATAAAGGCCTGCTGGCTAAAGCCTCCGGTATCCTCGACCGAAATGCGCAACAGCCACTCGGTAAACTCGCGGCGGCAGATCGCGCAATGAAACTTGCCGGTATGTGAATTTGGAGAATCCATAATGAAGGTGTAATTCTATATCATTGCCTCAGCTCTTTGCGCTGTGATATTCCCCTTCAATCGATGAATTTCACGACGGTTCGCCAGGATTCCGCCCGCTGCACGCAATTTCGGACCGCCAGTCCCGTTATTCCACCCCCTCGCGCCCAAGGCGCCCGTACTCGAGCAGTCCGCGACTAAACCGCTGAATTTATCCGTCGTCGCAGGTGCGACACGGGCTTATCTCTTTTTATGGATCAATCGTTCACCAAACAGAAAATCCGCGAATTGCGCGCCATGGTCGGCGAGGGCGATCGTGTGGCGATCGTGCTGCAGGACGATCCCGATCCCGACGCGATGGCCAGCGCGATGGCGCTGCGGACGCTGCTCGGGCGCAATCGGCAGACCACGCCGTTCTTTGCGTTCAAGCCGGTGACGCGGCCGGAAAATCGCACGATGGAGCATCTGCTCGAAATCCAAATCCAGCCGGCTACCACCGAGGAGCTGCGCGGCTTCGACAAGATCGCGATGGTCGATGTGCAGCCGCCGTTCTTCGGCGAGAAAATTCCGCGCGCCGATATCGCAATCGATCATCATCCTGGCTATCCCGGCGGCGCCGCACCGTTTGAGGACGTGCGCACCAAGTACGGCGCGACCGCGACCATCATGACCGAGTACCTGGTCACGGCCGACGAAAAAATCAGCGAGCGGCTCGCGACTGCCCTGCTCTACGGAATTCGCAGCGACACGCTCGCGTTGTCGCGACGCGTGACCGAGGACGACCTGCAGGCGTTCGCGCATCTCTACCCGCTCGCCAACTACGGTCTGCTCCGGCAAATCGATCGTCCTGAGCTGCCCCTGAGTTTCGCGCAAATTCTGGCGCGCGCCATGAAGCGGCTGGTGGTCAAGGATCACCTGGTGGTGCTCAATCTCGGCACTGTCGAGCGCGACGACATCATCGTGCAGATGGCCGACTTCTGTTTGCAGTTCGAGGGCGTCTCGTGGGCCGCGGTCGCGGGCAAGCTCGGCAGCAAGCTCGTCATCAGCGTCCGCAACTACGGCATGAGCGGCCACAACGCAGGCGAGGTGGTGAAGAATCTGTTCGGCGATATCGGCAGCGCCGGCGGGCATCGCAACATGTCGAAGGCGGTGATTCCGCTGCGCGCGTGGCGCCGGCGCGAGGGCACTACGCGCGACGCAGAAATCGAAACGCGCCTGCGCGAGCTGTTCGGCACCGCCGTCAGACGCATCGCGGCTGAAGTTGCCGCGGCTCGCAGCGCGACGGCGCGCAATGGCAACTGACTCGTGGCGCGCGCCGAGTCCAGGCCACCGTTTACCGGTTTCGCCGATTTCCATATCGTAAGTGACGCCATGATTTTTCTGCTGCGATGAGTTCGAGCCCTTCCAAGATGACCGCGATGGAGTTCCTCGCGCCGATGATTGTCGGCTGCGCGCTCTTCATGGAGATGCTCGACTCGACGGTCATCTCGACCGCGCTGCCCGCGATGGCCAAGTCGCTGGGCGAAGATCCGATCAAGCTCAACCTCGCGATCACTTCGTACCTGCTGAGCCTCGCCGTTTTCATTCCGATCAGCGGCTGGATGGCGGATC
>Ga0209655_10000562_pt1 | contig 14089 bp, 10 predicted proteins | sample BogFormECP03_OM2_FD_188236 | JGI IMG/M metagenome (GOLD analysis project Ga0209655, IMG submission 188236) | Bog forest soil microbial communities from Calvert Island, British Columbia, Canada - ECP03_OM2 (SPAdes) (version 2) | ecosystem: Environmental > Aquatic > Freshwater > Wetlands > Bog ...
GTGAGCAGGGGCGCTTCGGTTGTAATTCGCTAGTTCTTCTTGGGGTGCCATTCCCTGATTGCCATAAGGAACAAGGCAGCTTCGGCGAAGACCATCGTGAGGATGTCGATGGGCCGCCCGATCTCGTCCGGCGAATCTTCCTGGATGAAGTGGGCCTCCGCGACGGTCACCTCGGTCTGTGCTGGCCACGCGCGGGCGGTGGCAAGATTCGCGCCGCCGGCGAGGAGCGCACCGGCGCAATTCCATCCCATCGGATGCTTGCGTACGCGGTTACCTTTGGGAACGCGAGGGACGTGCGAAGGAAAACGCCGTCGCGCCAGTGGCAAGGATTAAGGCGACGTTGGTGAAGAACACCAACAAAACATCGGGGCGTTCCCTGGTATAGAGCGACATTCCGGAAAAATCGGGCATAACGAGGACGAACCCATTGAAAAGAATCGTTAGTGTAGCGGTTACACCGGCCAGCGCTACAGCATATCGAAAGTATGAAGGTGGATGAAAGGCCACCAGAAGGTAGCCGAGCAAGACGCCGATCAACAGCAGCGAGTCTTCGACCGAATGGCCAACCTCGGGCCAGCGAAATTCACGGAGTAGTGCGATGGCGCAACAGCCGGCCATTAGCCGCAGCGCGATTGCCGTTGCATGCTCCCCTGCCAGCAGGTCCCTCAGAGTAAAAGAGAATGTGAAAAACAGAGGCAGGAAGAAAAGAACCAGCGTAATCGCCCCCCAGGCGCCGACGCGGTGCGAAACGACGGGATCAACGTAAGAGATGAAAACCAGGAGTCCAAACCAGAATCCCGCAAGAGTTCCTTGAAGAGCGATGATTGAGGAAACGGTCCGCTGGGAATTGCGCAGGACGGCAGCCGAAATGGAGAGCAGGCCCGCAAAAAAAAGCAGATAGAAAAAGTTATTGATCCACGGGAGAGAGGCGTTGCCGAAGTTCGGCCTAAATGGGAGTGGTTGGTTCAGGGATTCGAGAAAAAGAAGAAGCAAGAGAAATGCACCCTGGACCGCGTAGACCGACGGGACCAGATGATCACTCTTTTCCGATTTTTGCCGGATAGCGGCGGACGGCTCCTTCTTTCCCGCCGCCTTTAGCCCAACGATAACGTCACGCAAAGTCAGAATCGACGCAACTGGCAGGAGCAGGACCAGCGGCAAAACAAAAAGGTCGGAAGTTAGCTGTGCGGCGAAGAAGGCGACAGGTTCCATAAAAACGTAATACGAGCAGGCGAGAACGCAGCCAGACCCTGCGGCGAGATTCGCGATGAGCGGACGCTCTCGAAGTAGAACCGAAACGGCGAATGCAGCGGCAGCTCCAAAGAAACAAACCAGGAGTTCCGGTAGGAGCCCTGCTGCTTGTGGGCCCTTAAACGACAGCATGCCCAAGCCGTTCAGCTTCCAGAGCACCGCGGCCTGGCTGCACATCGCGATCGCCGTGGCCACGCGAACGATTTGGGTAAAGCGGCCACGCGTGCGCGGGCGCGCCACTTTTGGCCATGGAATTCCCTGTCTAACGGCGTCCATTTGCATTAACGATATCACCGCGATACATAAGCGATTTTATTTTGCTAAGATACGTTCTGAACTAGCCAACAGTTTTTGGCTGCCTTGCGGGGTTTGCACCTCGGTGTTGCGCTAACGCGGGTGGCGAGATGGCGGAGGGTAACGTTTTCGTTAAACGGTGAAACTGTTCATTCGGAGGGAACGTCACAGAGGTAGGCGTTTCTTCCAATCGTTCACGTGCCATCTGTACTCTTCCTCGACTCCATCCTTCAGGTTTGCCGATCCTAAGCATAGGACGTCACACAGCAGAGTCCCGCTCACGGTAGCTTGTCGAAAAAGAGATAAACGGCGGCAATCCGGCCGTCCCGGGCGATGATGAAATCGGTCCCGGCGTAAGCTGGCGCCTCACCCTGGCTGCCTGCTACCCAGCGGACCAGCCCTCCGTTGCCCGATTCCGCGGGCTCGGTAGTTGGCTGATATCGGAATTCAGGGTGAGTAGCTTTGATCGCGCCCGCGATGCGGTCGATTTCGTCACGGCCACGATAGACTCCCTTGCTGGGGTCGTAGAATACGCAATCTTCCGTGTAAATCTCGTCGATGGCGGCGCGCCGGCGAGCGGGATCGTTTTCGCCGAAGACATCACGAAGATTGCGGATCAGCAAGCTCGATATGCTGTGTGGCACGGCTTGTCTCCTCTCGGCGCGGAGCGCTCTCTCGTTCATCTGAAGTTGCGTTACGAAATCGCCTTTCACATCTTAGATGGCTTACAACGATATTCGTTGCAACCGCAGATGGTCGACTGGATGAACAGATAGCAAATGGCATTGGACCAGTAATCCCTCGCTGAAGCAGGGTATGATGCACACTTTTGTCTCACCGAGGGGTTCACTGTGCACGCTTTACCAGAAATCGCACTGTGCACAAAGTGTGCAAGAATGCATCGTTTTCAACAGATTCGAGTTAGCTTTGAGCGACAAGTAGACTCCCCGATTTGTTGGAAACGTTAGTAGTTAGAAACAATGGATGGAGTTGTTGGAGTCGAGTGGTGTGCGCCCAAGGCGGGCGTATCATCTCCGGGAAGTCCTTCCTTTTCCATCTTTGTTTTGAAAACAAATAAGTTAGAAAAATATTTGGTAGTGGCAGAACGTGCCGAAATGTGCCTCCGCATGCGTGGAGTCCCCTGAATTTTCACCATAGCGAAGAAGAGGCGAAGTGACTCGTGAGTCGCGTGCGGGAAGTGTAAGCGGCATCACCTCAATTGGCTCGTGAGTTTCCCGCAGCATTCGGGGCGTGCAGGCAGCTCGGAGCGATCCCAGCCGCCACCAAGCGCCTGCACCAGCGAGACCGCGTCCGCCATGCGCCTGCCGAGAATATTAACCGCGGTGACTTCGTCGGAGAGAGCGGCGGTCTCCGCAGTTGTTACTTCCAGGTAGCTGGTGACGCCGCCGGTGTAGCGTGTGTTCGCGAGCTCGAGGTATCTCTGGGCGGCGATCACCGCTTTGTCTTGGACCTGGGCTTCGTGCTCGAGGATTCGCAGGGCAGCAACGTTGTCTTCAACTTGTTGGAAACTGGTAAGCACGGTTTCGCGGTAGTTGGCGACGGTTTGATCGTAGGCGGCGGTGGCTTGATCGGAGGCAGCGCGGCGGCGTCCTCCGTCGAAGATTGTTTCCGTGGCAGACAGGCCAATGGCCCACAGGCCGCTGGGGCCCTGCAGCAAGGTTGTGAAGGCGGTGCTTTCAAATCCTCCCGCGGCGCCCAAATTTATCAGCGGATAGTAAGCGGATTTCGCGACGCCAATCTGCGCATTCGCGGCGGCGACTCTTCTCTCTGCTGCTGCGATATCGGGTCGCCTTTCGAGCAATTCCGAGGGGACGTTGACAGGTATGGGGGGAGGCGGCGCCACGAGAGGCGTCGGAGGAAGACTGAACTCCGCGGGAGGTTTGCCGATGAGGATCGCGACAGCGTGTTCGTACTGCGCGCGCGCGACTCCGACATCAATTGCCTCGGCACGCGTTGTCTCAAGTTGCGTGCTGGCTTGCTGGACCTCCACTTCGGAAGCGATGCCGCCTGCGTAACGGCTCTGGATCAAGTCCAGAGCTTGTTGATATTGGGTTACGGTGGAATCGAGTAGCCGTTGTTCGGAGTCCAGGCTGCGGGCAAGAAAGTAGTCAATCGCGAGATCGGAATGCATGCTCAGATTGACTGTAGCTAAATCGGCTGCGCTGGCTTGCGCTTGTTCTCGATAAGACTCCACATTTTTGCGAACGCGGCCCCAGACGTCGGCCTCGTACGAGGCGTTGAACGGCGCCTGAAAATCGTTGTAGGTGATGCCCACAAACGTCGAACCCGGTGGAGGTGCGTTCTGAGATATATGCGTTCGAGTGGCGGACGGGCCGGCCGTCACGGTGGGAAAGTAATCGGCCCGGTAGTAGCGGAGCAGCGCGCGGGCTTGGGTGTATTGCGCTGCGGCGGCTTTCAGGTTTTGGTTCGAGACGTTGACCTGCTGCTCCAGGGCGTTGAGTTGCGGATCCTGAAAAATCTCCCACCAATTGCCGCCGAGATTCTGATCGCTGGGTTGAGCCGGTTTCCAATCCCCCACCTCTTTATACGCGGCGGGAGTTTCCGCGGTTGGCGTGTGATATTTAGGGCCAACGGTGCATCCACTCAGCTGCAGCAGTGCCAACGCGGAGAGAATCCCCGGCAAAAGTCTTTGCAGCGAATTTTCGACGCGATCCGACTTTCGAGGCGTTCTCACGTGGTCTCTCCCGGCAACGTGGCTTGAACAATTTGGACTTCCTGCCCCTGAATGATCGAGTCGGGAGGGTTGACGATGACTTGATCGTCGGGCTTGAGGCCGGAGACGATCTCGATCTGATTGCCGAAATCGTGGCCGGGAGTCACGCGTGCGAGCACGACTTTGCCGTCTTTGACGACGCCCACGCGTAAGCCTTCTGAGCGGAACAGTAGTGAATCAACTGGAATCAGGCACGTGGAAATCTGAGATGGCACGGCGAGGTGGACCTCTGCATAGGAACCGGTGAGTAGTGTTCCGGTGGGATTGTCAACGTCCAGCTCGATGAGCAACGTGCGCGTCGTCAGGTTGATGGCATCTGCCGTGCGCACCACCTTTCCTTGAAACTGACGGCCAGGAAACTCGGCGAGGGTGAGGGTTCCAGTCATGCCAGCTTTGATTCCTTGTGAGTATTCCTCGGGGACGTTCACGTAAACACGCAGTACTCCGGGCTGCGCGATGTGGAAGAGATCGGTCTTCACGGCACTGTTGCTGCCGGAATTGATCAGGTCGCCGATGTCGGTGTTGCGCGCGGTGATCACGCCATCGAATGGAGCGTAGATTTTTTCAAAGGATACTAATGCAGTGTATTGCTCGACGGCTGCCTGGTCTGCCTCGACGATGGCTTTGTTCGCGTTATAAGTGCCCACCGCGTTGTCCACGTCCTGTTGGGACACCGCATGGGCTATCAAGAGTCCCTGATACCGGGTTTTGGTGATGGAGGCGAGATCGAGGTTTGCCTGCGCGGTTTGCACGTTGCTGCGTGCCTGCTGCAGTTGCTGGTCCACTTCCGGAGTTTCGATTACGGCCAGTAGTTCGCCCTTCTTCACATGCGCGCCGATATCGAAGTACCACTTCTTGAGATATCCGTTGGTTCGCGAATAGATGGGCGAAGTGATGTAGGGCTGCACGTTGCCCGGAAGAATGATTTCCTGGGCAGGCGCGGTTTGTTTTGGCGACACCACCGACACTGCTGTCAGGGCAACTTCTGCCGTCTCCGCGCGCAAGGACTTATTGGCTTTGACGCGTGACCAGATTCCGGAGACCAGGAGAGCGACGGGCACAATCAGCGCAATCGCCATGAGCAGCCATCGCCTGTGCCGAACGCTTCCGATCCCCGCGTTATTCACCGGGGCTGAATCTCTGCCGTTCTGTGTTTCGTTTTCAAGTTGAGATGACATAAGTGCGACTCCACCTAGATTGGCGCCTACTGCTTGCTTCCAGTTGCGGCCGGCTGCAGATGTGCGCCACTCTGCAGCAAGCTGAAAAATGCCGGGACGAAAAACAGCGTCGAAACCGTCGCGAACAGCAATCCGCCGATGACCGCGCGGCCGAGGGGAGCGTTTTGTTCGCCGCCGTCGCCTAGTCCCAGCGCCATCGGGATCATGCCGATAATCATGGCCAGCGCGGTCATGATCACCGGGCGAAAACGCGTGAAGCCTGCCTCGATCGCGGCGCTGACGGAATCCTTTCCTTCCATCATTTTTTCCGTGGCGAAGCTCACCACCAAAATGCTGTTAGAGGTTGCCACGCCCATGCACATGATGGTTCCCATGAGGGCGGGCACGCTCAAATTCGTATGCGTGATGAACAGGAACCAGGCGATCCCGGCAAGCGCCGCGGGCAAAGCAGAAATCATGATGAAAGGATCCAGCCAGGATTGAAAATTGACCACAATCAGCAGGTACACCAGCACGATCGAGAACAGCAAGCCGCTTAGCAGGCCGACGTAAGAGGCGCGCATGGTCTGGACCTGTCCACGAACGATGACTTGCGACCCGCGGGGCAGTTGCTGGCGCGAATCCTGAATGATTTTGTTGATGTCCCTAGATACGCCGCCCAGGTCGCGTCCAGAGGGAGCGCCAAAAATGTCAATCACCGGCGCGACGTTGTAGTGAGAAACTACTGCCATGCCCGTTCCCCGCTGCATCGAGACCAAACTGGCCATGATTGATGGGGGAGCCGCGGGGTCCGTACCCGTGACTGGAATGTTTTCGAGATCCTGCAACGTGTCGGCGCGGTATTGCGGCGTTTGAACCGCGATTTGGTAGCTGACACGGTTCTTCGGATCAACCCAGAATGTCGGCGAAGTCTGGAAGCTGCCGCTGAGCGACACCAGGAGATTCTGCGCAATATCGTGCGCTGAGAATCCCAGCTCTTCCGCTTTGGTGCGCTCTACGCGGTAACGCAGGTAAGGCTCGTCGAATGGCTGCTGGATCCGCAAATCCGCCGTTCCGGTTATGTATTTCAATTTGCCCAACAGCGCGTCTGCATAACGGCGATTCCCCTCCAGGTCATTTCCCACGATCTGCACATCAATCGGAGCGGGTAGGCCAAAATTGAGAATCTGGCCAACCATGTCGGACGGCAAGAAAGCAAAAGTCACGCCTGGGAATTCTTTCGGGAGCGTCAGACGGAGTTGGCGAATGTAATCATCCGTCGGATGGTGATTCGCGGACAGGTTTACCAGAACGTCGGCATCCTGCGAGCCAACCGGCGCGGAATTGCTGTAGGAAAGATTGATGCCGCTATAGGGCAGGCCGATGTTGTCAATGACGCTCTGCACTTCGCCGGCTGGAATCTGGTTGCGAATTGACTGCTCGACCAGATCGCATAGGTTGGCTGTTTCTTCAATGCGCATTCCCGTCGGAGCTCGCAGATGAAGTTTGAAGCTGCCGCTGTCCACGCTGGGGAAGAAGTCCTGGCCCAGCCAAGGAATCAGAATTGCCATCGAGCCGAGGCAGAAAGCGAAAAACGCTATCAGGAAGGCGCGCCGGTGATGGAGAGCCAGCTCGAGCCTGCGGTGATAACTCTGACGCAATCGTTCGAAGGCTTCTTCAAAGCGTTTTTGAATTCGTACCAGCGGATTGCGGACAGGGGCATCTCCGGTGTGGTGCTTCTCGCCCCGCAATAGATACTTCGCCATCGTCGGGACGATCGTCCGGGAGAGAAAGTAAGACGCCAACATGGCGAAAACGACTGCTTCAGCAAGCGGCACAAAGAGATAGCGCGCCACGCCAGACAGCAAGAACATCGGAGCAAAAACGATGCAGATCGAAAGCGTGGCGACGAAGGCGGGTGTGGCGATTTGCGATGCGCTGTCAAGAATAACCTCGTCCAATTCCTTCTCTGGTTCGGCTTCGCGATTGCGATTGATGTTCTCGACTTCGACGGTGGCGTCGTCAACCAGGATGCCGACAGCAAGAGCGAGGCCGCCCAGCGTCATGATGTTGATCGTTTCGCCGATCGCGCTAAACACAATGATGGAGGTGAGGATCGCGAGTGGAATCGAGGTCGCGATGATCAGGGTACTTCTCCAGCTGCCCAGGAAAGTGAGAATCATGAAAGCGGTGAGGCATGCAGCGATCAGCGTTTCCCTGACTACACCACTGATCGCGCCACGGACGAAAATGGACTGATCGGCCAGAGGTTGTATCTGCAGCTGGGGTGGAACAGTCGTCTTGATCTGGGGCAGCAGGCTTTTGACGCCGGAGATGACGTTCAGCGTGGATGCGTCTCCTGCTTTTTGGATGGTCAGCAGTACGGAGCGCTGCCCGTTGACTTTCACGATGTTGGTCTGCGGAGGGAAGCCATCGCGGACCCAGGCGACGTCCTTGATGTAAATGGTCGTGCCGCCGATTGATTTGATGGGGATGCGATTCAGGTCCGCAATCGTTTGGGGCGCCGCATTCGGAATGGTGACGTCATATTCCTTCGAGCCGATCTTGGACGTTCCCGTGGGTAGGATCAGGTTCTGCAGACTGATGGCATTCGTTACATCCAGCGCGGATAGACCCTTCGACTGCAGCGCCGTCGGATTCAGGTCCACCTGGACCTGGCGTTGTTTGCCGCCATACGGATAAGGAACCGAAGCGCCGGGCACGGTGATGAGCTGGGTGCGAATGAAATTCAGGCCGTAGTCATTCAGCGTTTGTTCCGACATGTCTCGGCCCGAAAGTGCCAGCTGCAGGACGGGTACGCTCGATGCGCTGTAGGCGAGAATGAGCGGCGGCGTGGTTCCGGGAGGCAACTGGCGGAGTTGAGTCTGCGAAATGGCGGTGATCTGGGCAATACCCTGTTGAATGTTCGCGTTTGGCTGCAGGAACACCTTGACGACAGCGATGCCGTAGAGTGACTGGGACTCGACGTGCTCGATGTTGTCAACGGTGGTGGTGAGAGCGCGCTCTGTGACACTGACAATGCGGTCGCTCATGTCCTCGGGTACGAGGCCGTTATAACTCCAGATAATGCTGATGACTGGAATGTTGATGTTCGGAAAAATATCGGTGGGGGTGCGCACGATCGCGAGCGATCCCATAATCAGGATGAGTATCGCCATCACCACGAAGGTGTAAGGCCGGCGCAATGCAAGTCGAACAATCCACATAATTCACGTCCTCAATCTTTTTGGCTGGCAGAATCGAATATCGTCCGCTTCCGTTATTGTTGTTTTCTTCTGAGGCTAGACGATGCAGCCCGTATGCCAGACCGGCGCGCGATCGGAATTCTCAGGAAGTGATTGAAAATAGTGGCGCTTAGGCAAACGACGATGCGACCGGATGCGTGCGGATGACGGTGGCAGTGTCCAGCGGGTTGGATGCTCGTCGGCGCGTTGACACCGCACACTGCAGCGTGGAGATCGAGTTCGCGAGAAAGAGGGAACGAATCCGAAGTGGACGCGGTTACGGCGCCGCAGGACGCGCTGGACTTGCGGAGTATCAATTGTGGAAGAAGTCACGAGGCTTCGGGATGGCCATGCGTGATTGCTAAACTGTCACGCGGGAAGTAGATCGTTGCTGAAACGCGAAATGCCCAGCTTTTGCATGCGGAAGTAAAGCGTCGATCTCTTCATTCCCAAGCGCGCGGCAGCGCCGCTAGGACCGGAGACAACCCAGCGGGTTTGCTTCAGAATCTTCAGAATGTGGTCCCGCTCCGCGTCTTGCAGTGTTGTTGCTCCCTGCGATCCAGCGCCGGCAGAGTGTTTTAATTCCGCTAGAGGAGGACAGAGGACCGTCCCATCGCTTAGGATGACACTGCGCTCGATGAAATTCTGCAGCTCGCGAACGTTTCCCGGCCATTCGTACGAAGTGAACGCAGACATCGTTTCCGCAGGGACGCGTTCGATTTGCTTGCCCATCCGGCGGCCATAGATCTCGACAAAATGTTGCACCAGATCCGGAATGTCTTCGCGGCGCGCGCGCAACGGTGGCAGCGTAATAGGGAACACGTTCAAACGATAGTAGAGGTCGCTGCGAAATTCGCCTCGCTTCACCATGTCCGGTAGGTCTCGATTGGTCGCAGCCACGAGCCGCACATCCACCTGGTGGGTGCGCGTGCTGCCCAATCGCTCAAATTCCTGCTCCTGCAATACGCGCAGAAGTTTGGCCTGCAGTGCCAAGGGAATATCGCCGACCTCGTCCAGAAAGAGCGTGCCCTTGTCGGCCATTTCAAAACGACCGACTTTTTGCGCGATGGCGCCAGTGAAAGCGCCCCGCTCGTGGCCAAAAAGTTCGCTTTCCAGCAGATCGAACGGAATCGCGGCGCAATTCAGCTTTATGTACGGGCGTCCACAGCGCGGACTGATATTGTGAATCGCGCGCGCGATCAGCTCCTTGCCGGTGCCGGTTTCACCCTGGAGGAGAACGGTGGAATCCGTCGGCGCCACGCGTTCGACATTTCCGAGGACCGATTCCAGAGCAGGACTGTTACCTATCAACTGCTCGAATCTGCGCTGATTATGGTCGTGGCTGGCAGGCCCGAACCTTTCGAAAGTTTCCACGGAGGACCTCCTGGTGTCCGCGCGTACTTCGCTGACAGGATCAACTTGCCAGAGCCGCTCGAACACTTGCGAGCAGGGCTTCGTCGTCGAACGGCTTTGCAAGAAACTCCACCGCGCCTGCTCTCAGTGCATGCAGCCGCATTTTTTCATCGCCATGGGCTGTGATGAAGATGATCGGTATCCTGCAACGATCCGCGTTCAGCTTTGCCTGCAGTTCGAGTCCGGAGATTCCCGGCATACGGATGTCTGCGATCAGACATCCGGCCTCATGCTGTAGGCCGGAGTTCAAGAAATCCTCCGCCGAGGCAAATTCTCGCGCCGGCAGGCCGACCGCTTTCAGCAGGCCCAGCAATGCTCCGCGCATCAAGTCATCATCATCAACAACCGCGACTGGTTTGGTCTTTCCCTGAGTGATCATGACAAGAAAATAGCAATGTCGCCCAAAGTGGCGCAATTATACGTTGGTATAACAAATCGAATATTGACCGGAGCGGAGAGGTAGCACCAGGATTTAGCGGTCGCACTCAGACAAACCGGGAGTTGAAACAGGAACTATGCAAACTGGCAAACCGTCTAACATGGGCGGTGTAAAGTTCGGCTATTTCTTAGGATCTCCGAGCTTCTCCGCCATTCTCACTAATTCCGCCAGCGATTGGGCCTGCATCTTGCGCATGACGTGGCCCCGATGCACCTTCACCGTGATTTCACTGGTCCCGAGTTCGGCGGCAATTTGCTTATTCAACATCCCCGAAACCACCAGGCTCATCACCTCGCGCTCGCGTGCGGTTAGGGTCTCGTAATTTCTTCGCAACTCGGCAAGCCCGCTCTGCTGCCGGCGCCTCACTCGGTCGCGGTCCAATGCCTGCTGGATCGCATCCAGCAAATCCTGATTCTGAAACGGCTTGGTCAGAAACTCGACCGCACCGGATTTCATGGCTTTCACCGTCATCGGAATATCTCCATGACCAGTGATGAAGATGATGGGAATCTGTACGCCCGCGTCAGTCAACTTGTGCTGAAAGTCCAGACCATTGATTCCAGGAAGACTTACATCCAGAATCAGGCAACTGGGTACATCCGGGCGGTTGCTGCGCAGGAACTCTTCCGCCGCGCCGAAGGACTGCGAGCGCAAGCCCACGGATTTCAGCAGGCCTGCAATGGATGCACGCATACCGGCATCGTCGTCAACTACGAACACGGTGGGAGCGGTTGTGGGCGTCATTTACTAGCCTCGATTTTGGTTGGCAAAGTAAAGCGAAACCTCGCGCCGCGCGGAGAGTTTTCCTCAGCCCACAAGCGGCCGCCATGCGACTCGATAATGGTTCCGCTGATGCGAAGGCCCATGCCGGTCCCATGAAGCTTGGTGGTAAAGAAGGCATTGAAAATCTGATCCGCCTGCTGCGGCGGCAACCCCACGCCGGTATCGCTGATGGACAGGAGAATTTCCTCGTTTTCCAGCAGCCGAGAATTGATGGCGAGTTCTCTGGCTCCATCTACATTCCTCATCGCATCAATGCTATTCATGATCAGGTTCATGATCACCTGTTGCAATTGCACGCGATCTCCCATGACCTCGGGTAGGTCTGCAGCCAGGTCCACCGTGACAGCTATGTTCTGCCGCGCGGCCTCGCCTTGCAAAATGACGATCATCTCTCGGACGACTTCGTTTACTTCGACCAACTCCCGTTCCGTAGTGCCCTTCTTGAAGAGCTGGCGCACCCGGCTGACAATTTCCGCCGCACGCTTTCCGTCGGTGACGACTCTCATCGCAGCCGCGCGGGCTTCTTCGAGATTTGGTGTGTCGCCCGCCAGCCAACGCAGGCAAGTACTGGCGTTGGTGACGGCGGCGCCGATCGGCTGATTCACTTCGTGCGCCAGGGAGGCCGTCAATTCTCCCATGGTGGTCACGCGGTTGACGCGCGCGAGATCCGCTTGTGCCTGGCGCAATCTCTCGCGCTCTTCCTCTGCCCGCTTGCGCTCGGTCACATCCATTACCGTACCCACCAATTCTCCGGCACAGCCGGACGCGTTGAAAACAGGATGAGCCGTACCGAATACATATTTCGTTGTGCCGTCCGGATGAACGATCCGGAAATGCGCATCGAAGTCTGTTCCCGCGCGGCCTGAGGTCTCAAACCCTTGCATGGCCGGGACTCGATCTTCTGGATGAATGCGCTGAATAAGTTCTTCGAACAAAGGCACGCCTCGCTCTGGATCAAAGCCAAACAGACGGGAATGCTCTTCAGACGAGTGCATAAGCTCCTTCGTGGCGATATTGTAGGCCCAACTTCCTGTGTGCGTTAACCTCTGCGCTTCCGCCAAATAAGCCTCGCTCCTGCGAAGCGCCCCCTCCGCCCGCTTCCGTTCGGTTATGTCCATCACGGTACCAACGAATTCAACCAGATCGCCGGATGGGCTGAGGACGGGATGACCGATTACGTGGATGTCCCTGATGTCGCCGCCGGGATGAAAGATCCGGTAATCCAACTCGTACTCCCGCTTCTCATGGCGTGCGTTCTCGACTGTTTCCCTGATCTTGGTTCGATCATCCGGATGGATGCGTTGCAGGTACGTTTCGAATCGCGGCAGTCCATCGCGCGGATCAAAACCCAGCACGCGGTAGAATTCCTCAGACGAGTACCGCATATCGTTGGTCGCGGCATCTCGCGCCCAGCTGCCGGTGTGGCTGAGTCTCTGCGCCTCCGCCAGATAACCCTCGCTTCGCCGCAGGGTTTCTTCGGCCGTTTTCAGATCATGGATATCGGTATCGCTGCCGTACCATCCCAGGATGCGTCCCGAACGGTCCACCAACGGATAGCAGCGACTGAGGAACCAACGGTACTCTCCATCGGACCTGCGGAGGCGTGACTCGATCTCGCGCGGCTTTCCCTCCGCTATGAGTTCTCGCCATTTCGTCAGCACGCGTTCAAGATCGTCCGGATGCACCATGCGATTCCAGCCCGATCCCACTGCTTGTTCCAGCGTCATTCCGGTGTAATCAATCCAGCGGCGATTCACAAAATCAACGACGCCCTCCGGACTCTCGGTCCAGAGTTGCGCTGGCACGGCGTCTATAATCAGGCGAATGCGCTCTTCCGACTCCTTTGCCGACGTGATGTCCGTAAGCGCTCCCACAAATTCGATCTCGCCCGATTTTTCTATTACTGCGTGGGCTACGGCTCTTACGTATTTGACGGAACCGTCCGGCATGAGCAAGCGATGCTCAAAATCTAAATCCTTCCGTTCCTGTGAAACGCGCTTGACGCTCTCTTTCACGAACACGACGTCATCCGGATGAGTTCTTTGCAATATCAATTCCAGGGTGGGTTTCGTCCTTGGATCGCATCCAAAGATTCGAAACGTTTCCTCGGACCAACGGATTTCTCCACTCTGAACGCTCCATCCGAAACTGCCGGTATGAGTCAGTCTTTGCGCTTCAGCTAAATATCCCTCGCTGCGGCGCAATCGATCCTCGATCTGCATCCGTTCGCGGCTCTCTGCTTGCAACGCATCGTTGGTCCTCTGCAGCTCTTTTACTGTCTCGGTCAGGTAATCGCGTGCCTGTCGCAGCGACTCCGTGGCGCTCCTTTGCGCGGCGCTGAGCGATCCGGCAACCAGAGCGGACGCCGCGAAGACGACAAAGCGTGGTATCTCTTCGGGCTTTACCGTGAACGAATACAGAGGTTGCAGGAAGTAATAATTGAAAGCGATACAGGAGAGGACGAGCGAGAGCAATCCCGGCCCGACTCCACCCAACCACGCGCTAATCACGACGGCGCAAAGAAACAGCGACGCCGGGGCGCCTTCCAAATGCAGTGGCGGCCACCGTGCAATGAGCAAAGCCGCGATAACCGACAGAACGGCAATCCCGTAGCCCCAAATTGCAGACGGCTTGCGCCAGAGAAGAAAATTGAGCTTGGACATATTTCCGCTCCCGCTATATGAAGCCTTGCTTCGCGCAACTACCCGAGCGAGCGTGACGATTCTCTGCCGCTGCAAGGGCGCTTTGCAAC
>Ga0209655_10000564_pt1 | contig 14082 bp, 15 predicted proteins | sample BogFormECP03_OM2_FD_188236 | JGI IMG/M metagenome (GOLD analysis project Ga0209655, IMG submission 188236) | Bog forest soil microbial communities from Calvert Island, British Columbia, Canada - ECP03_OM2 (SPAdes) (version 2) | ecosystem: Environmental > Aquatic > Freshwater > Wetlands > Bog ...
TTGTTTACTCCGCGTTCGTGCACGACCAATGGCTGAATTTCATAACTCCCGCGGCATTCACGCTGGCCCCCAACGTGAGCCTGGTGGCGCTTTATCGCGTGCTGGTCGAGGAGCGCGAAAAAAGGCAGCTGCGCGCGGAGTTTCAGCAATACGTGAGCCCGGAAGTAATTCGCCGAGTGATGGCGAATCCGGAGATGGTGCTGCCTCGCAAGACCGAAATTAGCATTCTGTTCAGCGATATCCGCGGGTTTACCTCGATTTCGGAGCAGCTCGATGCGCAAGAACTTGCGTTGCTGCTGAACTCGTATCTCACCGAAATGACGCGAGTCATTTTCAAGAATCGCGGCACGCTCGATAAATATATGGGCGACGCGGTGATGGCGTTCTGGGGCGCGCCGTTTGACGAGGCTCGTCACGCCGAGAAGGCTTCCCGGGGAGCGCTGGACATGATGGCGAAATTGCGCGAATTGCAAGTTGAATGGAAGGCCGAGGGCCGGCCGGTACTCGAGATCGGCATCGGAATAAATTCTGGCGTGGCTTCTGTCGGCAATATGGGATCGAAATTGCGCAAGGGGTACACAGCCATGGGCGATTCCGTGAATTTGGCTTCGCGCCTCGAGGGATTGAATAAGGATTTCGGCACGCGCATTTTGGTCTCGGAGTTCACGTTCGCGCAAATCGTGGACGCGAAATTCGTCGCGCGCGAGCTAGATCTAATTCGCGTGAAGGGAAAGTCGCAGCCAGTAAAAATTTACGAGCTGCTAGGCGATGAAGCAAGTGCGCCGGAGATTGTGGAGATGGCCGAGGAGTTTCGAAAGGCCCGCGTAGCTTACACCGATCGAAATTGGCGCGAAGCTCTACGCAGCTTCGACAAATTCCTGGAGCGATGGCCAGACGACGCACCCGCAAAAGTGTTCCTCGCCCGCAGCAAAGAGCATCTAGCCGACGAACCGCCGTCGGACTGGGACGGCGTTTACGAAATGAAGCACAAGTAGGGGCGGGGGTTCACCACCCGCCCGCTTTGGCCTTGGGTGTTCGGTCCGACGTCAATTATCAAGCCGCACCACAAACGTGTAACTCTGCCCCGCCGCCCGCAATTGATTCGCAAGATCGGCGGCCGCCGCTTCGCTGGGCACGCGGCCCACGCGCACTCGAAAATATTGCCCATTCGGCGAATCATAAGGAACAACAATCGCCGGCGGGAACTGCACGGCCAAGCGATCGCGAAGCGCATCCGCATTTTCTTTCACCAGGAATGCTCCCACCTGCACTCCAAAAAATCCTCCAACCGGACTAGGTCCGCTGAGCATTTCGATGCGCACTTGCGCGGTGCCCGGTCCCACCATTTCAATTGCGCGCGCCGCTGACAACGATAGATCGATGATGCGATTTCCCACGAACGGGCCGCGATCATTGATGCGCACTTCGGTTTGCTTGCCATTGCTTAAATTTGTGACGCGCAGGACCACGCCGAAGGGTAGCGTGCGATGCGCCGCGGTAAATTGATACATGTCGTAAATTTCGCCATTGGAGGTACGGTGGCCGTTGAAGGGATCGCCGTACCACGAAGCGACGCCTTCTTCGACATACTCCCCGGGAATGGCGGGCTTGCCGCGCGGCGGTGGGGCGGACGGGCGCGATGGGCGCGTCGCGCTTGGTTGCGTGGCTGTGGGCGGTGGCGCGGGCGGCGCAGTTGAATAGTTATGGTGCGAGCAGCCTGCGGCGAGAAGCGCTATTGCTGCGATCACGAACGACGATGCTCGTAGAAAAATCGATAGCGAATTGCTGGATCGAGAAGTGATTCGCCAGGCGGCGGCTCGCGCGGGCTGCATCCTCTTCACGCTGCGGGCCGCTTCAATTTTTCTTCCTCATTTTCCGGTATTATAGGGACGCATAAAATTTCTCGCAAGGAAGTCCATTGCCCCTCCCGCTGCGGTGGCGCTGGAAACTCGACCGGCTCCGCGAAAATGTAGCTTGGTTTTTTGGAGGAAAGAAGGCAGAGGGACGTCCGCGCCTGTGTCCTTCCTGCGGCACGCTGGTCGGCGCCTCCGCTTCGCGCTGCCATCAGTGCGGCGCGAGCATGACTTTTTCGCTGGCTGCGGCGAGCAAATCGCTCGGCCGCTTGATGCCCACCACTTCGCCGGTTACTTACGCAATTCTTACTTTGAGCTGTTTGTTCTACGCCGTGACCCTGATGCTCACGGTGCGCGCCAACGGATTTCAGGCGCCCACGGGCGGCGGTTTTGGGGCACTGTTTCAATTTGGCGGAATTGACGGGAACGTATTGATACGGTTTGGAGGTTCGCTGCCGCTACTTTATAACCTGCTGCAGCCGTGGCGCTTAGTGATGGCCATTTTTCTTCACGCGAGCCTGCTTCACATCGGTTTCAATATGTGGGTTTTGATGGATGTGGGGCCGCTGGTGGAAGAAGTTTACGGCTCGGCGCGCTATCTATTTATCTACGTCGCGACCGGTATCTGCGGTTACATCCTCAGTAGTTCCGTTAGACACCACGGGCTGAGCGTCGGCGGTTCGGGCGCGCTGCTCGGATTGATTGGCGTTTTGCTGGCGCTTACGCGCGGGCGGCAGAATGCTTCTCTGCAAATGTTGCGCGGCTCATTGATCCGCTGGCTGATTTATATCGCCATCATGGGATTTCTTGGTTGGGGCATGATTGATAATTTCGCGCACATTGGTGGCGCTCTCTCGGGATATTTAATTGGCAGCGTCCTGCCGTCGCGCGAGCCGGTCGATTTGCATGATCGCCGCGTGGCGAATGCCATGGGCTGGGGAGCGGGGATAGCCGTCGCGGTTAGTTTTGCTTTGATGGCGTTGACTTACTTCCACCCGGCTTGGATCTTGTAAATCGAACTAGCCGCCGGCGTTCAGGCGGCGCGAGACAATTACCGAATAGTGGAAGCCGGTGAAGACCACGAAGAAGGCTACCAGATAGACGCAGCCTTTTTGCAGCGCCATCAGCCAGCCGCTTGGAAATACTTGCAGCAGAATTACCAGCAACACCAAAAGAATTTCCAGCGTAGTCGTGATTTTTCCCCAGATGCTCGGCGGAAAGGGGCGGTAGCCTACCGTTACGAGGATCGCGGCGCTCGCGGTCAGCAGGATTACGTCGCGGCCTAGCACCAGGATTGTCAGCCACCAGGCGATTTTTCCTTTCAGCGCAAGGACGAAATAGGACGAGAACATTAGCAGCTTGTCGGCCACCGGATCGAGATAGGCGCCAAGCGGGGTTTTTTGATTCAGGCCGCGGGCCAACAGGCCGTCCAGGCCGTCGCTGATTCCTGCGGCGATTAGAATTCCCAGGGCCCAATCGTAGCGATCGGAATAGAGCGCGATGATAAAAAATGGCAGGAAGCCCAGGCGCAGAAACGTTAGTTGATTGGGGACCGTGAGGATGCGGCTGTTTTTTAGCGGGTTGGTGAAATCTTCGACTCGCATTTTATGCGAACTGAGCGAGGAATTCCGCCACGCTCAGCCCGACTTTGCGATGGAACATATCGGCCATCGAGGGAATGGAGCCGCGGGATTCGTCGAGGGCGATTCGCTCTACGCGCAGCAGCGGGAAGAAAACCGTGGGAAGACCCATGCGCTCGCCTTCGGGATGAATTACCTCGCGCAGGAAATCGTCGAAGCTGCTTAGATCGACGCCTCGTAGAGTGACGCCTGCGGTGGAAATTTCTACCACCTGGCCCCAAAATTTTTCCTTGGGGCTGTGCAGGCTCACCACCACGATCGAATTCGGCTGCATGATTCTCCTATTGGCCTGAGGCAGGGCTGATGGAGCGATGTTATCGCAGAGGCGCGGGCAATGCACGCTGCTGAATTGCGAGAGTTGCGCCGGAGTGAACAGCGAATCGCGCGTTTCGCGAGTCGCGGATCAGGACATGGTTTTCAAGCCGGGAGCTATCCGCAGTTTCGGCTCGGTGGCTTTTTGGACGTCTTCGGGGGTGATGCCGGGGGCGACTTCGCGCAGGACGAGACCTTCGGGCGTCACTTCGATTACGCCTAGCTCGGTGACGATTAAATCTACCACGCCGACTCCAGTGAGCGGCAGGCTGCATTTTTTTACTATTTTCATTTCGCCATCTTTGGTGGTGTGTTCCATGGCGATGATTACTCGCTTGGCGCCGGCTACCAAATCCATGGCGCCGCCCATGCCTTTCAGCATTTTTCCTGGGATGGCCCAGTTGGCTAGATTGCCGGCTTCGTCCACCTGCAGCGCGCCGAGGACGGTTACATTGATGCGTCCGCTGCGGATCATGCCAAAGGATTCGGCGCTCGAGAAATACGAGCAGCCGGGAATTTCCGTGATGGTTTCTTTTCCGGCGTTGATCAGGTCGGCGTCTTCTTCGCCTTCGTAGGGATAGGCGCCGATGCCCAGCATGCCGTTCTCGGATTGCAACACGACTTCCATGCCCGGCGGCAAATAATTGGGAATCAGAGTCGGCAGTCCGATGCCGAGATTGACGTAGAAGCCGTCGCGCAGTTCTTTTGCCACGCGACGAGCAATGATTTCGCGCTTGTCGATTTCGGGTGCCATTATTTCCTCCTGCTTGCTACGCGGCAAATCATGCGGACCGCTTGCGCACCGTGCGCCGTTCGATTCGTTTTTTGTAGCCGGTGCCCTGGAAAATTGCGTCCACGAAAATTCCTGGGGTGTGAATGCAATCTGGATTTAGTTTTCCTAGCTCTACGATCTCTTCTACTTCAGCGATTACATAATCTGCAGCTGTGGCCATCACGGCGTTGTAATTCCGCGCGGTCTTTCGATAGACGAGATTGCCCCAGCGATCACCTTTCCAGGCTTTGATGAAGGCTACATCGCCGCGCAGAGCGGGAATCAGCACATGTGGCCGGCCGGCGAAATCGCGGATTTCTTTTCCTTCGGCGGCTAGCGTGCCGTAGCCGGTGGGCGTGTAGAAGGCTGGGATGCCTGCGCCGCCAGCGCGAATGCGTTCGGCTAGCGTGCCTTGCGGATTCAGCTCCACATCGATTTCCTTTTTCAGGGCTAGTTGTTCGAAAGTTTTATTTTCGCCTACGTAGCTGGCGATCATTTTCTTTACTTGCTTGGATTGCAGCAGCAGGCCGATGCCAAAATCGTCCACGCCGGCATTATTGGAGACGACCGTGAGATCCTTTGTGCCTTTGCGGCGCAGGGCGTCAATCAGATTTTCGGGAATGCCGCAGAGGCCGAAGCCGCCCATCAGGATCAATGCGCCATCGCGGATGCGTTCGACGGCGGCGTCGGCATTGGGCACGCGCTTATCCATGCGAAATCTCCCTCGGTTTGCGAATCCGTTTTAGGGCCGCGGAAACAGAGGAGTTTAATCTATCTATTTTGGTCTGGCTATTCGTGTTTGGAGCGCAGGATTTTGTAGAGGGCGTTGGCGGAGGCGAATTCGTCTTCAAGCTCGCGATTTTTCAGATTGGTGCGCAGGTAATCGATGGCTTGTGACATGCGATCGAGCGCCCCGGATATGTTTTCGGAATTTGTGAGGCAGATGTCGCGCCAGACGCCGTAGGGGCTGCCGGCGAGGCGCACAGTATCGCGCAGGCCGCTTCCGGCGAGAGAGGCGGGCAGGCCGGTTTCGTCAGTTTCATCATTCACTACGCGGGCGAGCGCTAGCGCCACGAGTTGCGGCAGGTGCGAGACGATTCCTGCAGCCCAATCGTGCGTTTCCGCGTCGCAGAGTAACGGCTCGGCGCCAAGCTTGCGGATCAACGCCATAAATTCTGTGACGCGCGGGTCGTCGTCTTCCGGCGTCGTAATTAATGCGTAGTGTGCGCCGCAAAAAAGATCGGGCGTGGCTCGATTAATTCCGCTGATTTCTTTTCCGGCGACAGGATGGCCGCCGAGAAACTTTGCGCCGTTGTGGAAAGTCTTTGCGGCTAGATTGCAGATCACGGATTTAGTGCTGCACGCGTCGGTGATTAGGCTGCCGGATTTTGCTGCGGTTGCGATGGCGGGGAGCGATTCGAGCGTCACCGAAATTGGCAGCGCGATGTAAACGAGATCGGCCTCGCTCACCGCGTCTTCCATGCTTGAACTTGCTTTTGTGATCGCGCCTAACTCGAGCGCGCGATCGAGGACTGCGGGTTTATCCCATCCCGCAATTGCGATTTGCGGATTGCTGCGATGCAGCGCCAGTCCGAACGAGCCGCCGATCAGGCCGGTTCCCAAAATTGCGGCGCGATGGAACTCCGCGGGCCCGGGCATGCCTTAGGCCATCTTGCGCCCAACTGCCGGCGCGATGATTTTGAGTTCACCCATTAACGTGGCGAATTGATCGGGGAAAAGAGATTGCGCGCCGTCGGAAAGCGCGTGATCGGGATCAGGATGCACTTCGATCAGCAAGCCATCCGCGCCTGCTGCCACTGCGGCGCGGGCCATGGGCGCAACTTTATCGCGGCGCCCAGTGCCATGCGAAGGATCCGCAAAAATCGGCAGATGCGAAAGTTTTTTGATCACGGGAATCGCGGCGATATCGAGAGTGTTGCGGGTATTGGTGTCAAAAGTCCGAATGCCTCGTTCGCAGAGGATCACATTATAGTTTCCTCCGGCCATAATGTATTCGGCGCTTAAGAGCAACTCTTCGATCATCGCGGACATGCCGCGTTTCAGCAACACCGGCTTGCGCACTTCGCCGAGCGCGCGAAGCAAGTGATAATTCTGCATGTTGCGCGCGCCCACTTGCAGCACGTCCACGTAGCCGAGCATTAGTTCGACTTGCGAGGGATCCATCACCTCGCTCACCACCAGCAATCCGTTTCGGTCGGCGGCCTCGCGCATCAATTTCAGCCCGGCCTCACCCATGCCCTGAAATGCGTAAGGCGAGGAGCGCGGCTTGAATGCGCCGCCGCGCAGAATTTTTGCGCCGAATCGCGCGACACGCTCGGCAACGCTATCGATTTGCGCTTTGGATTCGACGGCGCAGGGTCCGGCGGCGACAACTACTTCCGTCCCGCCGACTTTTACGCCTTTTCCGAGATCGACGATGGTTCCTTCCGGGCGAAAGGCGCGGCTGGCGAGTTTATACGGCTGCGTAATACGCACAACTTCGCGCACGCCATCAAGCAATTCGATATCCCGCGCGTCGAAATCAGGATGCACTCCCACGGCGCCGAGGACGGTGTTCGTTTCGCCCGTCGAGCGGTGCACATCGAAGCCGTTCGAAACGAGCCGGTCGATCACATGCTGAATTTGTTCGTCGCTTGCGCCTGAGTGCATCACTACAACCATTGCTGGATCTCCCCGGAATATGAATTCGAAACTGTTTGATCAGGATGTGGTCTTCGGGCGTTCTTTGGCCGCGCTCGCGGGCGGTTTTTCATGGTGCGCGGTGCGCTCGAGCGATCGCGCCTCATCAATGATGCGCTCGAAGAGCCGCCGAATCGCCGTATCCGGCAGCGGCCCGGGATTTGCTCGTTCGATATTTCCGAGAATTTCATTTTCGCGCTCCGGCTGATAGACCGGCAGCCCTTTTAGATGCTTCTCGTGGCCGATTTCGACCGCGCATTTGGCGCGCTCATTCAGCAGCGCCACGAGTTTCAAATCAATTTCATCTATGCGGCGGCGCCAATCATCGATGCTCATGATGGATTTTCGCTCCCGGCCGGGATTCCGCGCTGGCTCACTCCGGATTTGCCAGCTTGCTTCAAATTGCGAATCAAATTTGCGACGGCGTCGGCGGCGCGCTCGGGCGTGGCGGCCTTTTCGATTTCCGCGACGATGGCCGAGCCGACTACGGCTGCATCGGCGATGCCTCCGAGAACGGTGACGTGCGTGGGCAGCGAGATGCCGAAGCCTACGGCGATGGGCAGGCGCGTTTGCTGCCGAACGCGGCGCACGAAGGCGGGAAGATCTTCGGGTAGCGCATCGCGCGTGCCAGTCACGCCGGTGCGCGAAATTAAATAGAGGAAACCAGAAGTTGCGACGGCGATTTTTGCCAGTCGCGTGTCGGTGGAAGTCGGTGCAGCGAGAAAAATTGTGTCGAGATTGTGCGCGTGCAGGATTGCGCGATACTCGCCGGCTTCTTCTGGAGTCAGATCCGTTGCGAGCACGCCGTCTGCCCCGGCTTCTGCGGCTGCAGTCGCAAATTTCTCGAGGCCCATTTGCAAAATCGGATTGAAATAGCTGAAGAGCACGATGGGCACTTCGGTATTTCGGCGAAGGCGGCCTACGAGCGCGAGAATTCCGGCCAGCGTCGTGCCGCTTTTCAAAGCTCGCTCGCTGGCGCGCTGAATTGTTGGGCCATCGGCCAGCGGATCGCTGAACGGAACGCCGAGCTCGATCACGTCGGCGCCGGCTTCAGCTGCGGCTAGAACGATTATTTCTGTGGCGTCGAGAGTGGGATCGCCGGCGGTGAGATACGCGACGATGCCCATCTCGCCGTGTTTGGCCAGTTCCGCAAAGCGGCGGGCGATGCGGCTCGTGCTGGTGCCCGACTCGACGGCTTGCGTGGCGTTAGACATAGCGGGCTAGCGTTTCCATGTCTTTATCGCCGCGGCCGGAGAGATTCAGAATCACGATTTCGTCACGGCGCATTTTTGGGGCGCGGCGAATTAATTCGGCGATGGCGTGCGCCGATTCGAGCGCGGGGATGATTCCTTCAATTTTCGCGAGCAGCTTCGCAGCAGCTACTGCTTCGTCGTCGCTTACGGCCGTGTATTCGGCGCGGCCTTCGTGCGCGAGCCAGGCGTGTTCGGGGCCCACGCCCGGATAATCGAGGCCCGCGGAAACGGAGTGCGTGGTCGAAATTTGGCCGTCGCTATTTTGCAGCAGATAAGTATAAGTGCCTTGCAGGACGCCAGGCCGCGCGCCAGTGAATCCTGCAGCGGCGGCGAGGCGCGCGGCATGTTCGCCGAGGCCTTTGCCGCGTCCGCCGGCTTCCACGCCGACCATTTTTACCGATTTATCGCCGAGAAATGCGTGGAACAGGCCGATGGCATTCGATCCGCCGCCCACGCAGGCGAAAAGATAATCGGGCAAGCGGCTTTCGGCGCGCAAAATTTGATCGTGGGCTTCCTCGCCGATCACTTTTTGAAATTCGCGCACCATGAGCGGATAGGGATGCGCGCCGAGAACGGAGCCGAGAAGATAATGCGTTGTGTGCACGTTGGTAACCCAATCGCGCATCGCTTCGTTAATCGCATCCTTCAACGTGCGGCTTCCGGAATCCACCCCGATTACTTCGGCACCCAGCAAGCGCATGCGAAATACGTTCAGGCGCTGGCGCTCCATATCCTCGGTGCCCATGTAAACGGTGCACTCGAGGCCGAGTCGCGCGGCTACTGCTGCCGTCGCGACGCCGTGCTGGCCCGCGCCGGTCTCTGCCACGATGCGAGGCTTTTTCATTCGCGCGGCCAGCAGGCCCTGGCCCAGGCAATTGTTAATTTTGTGCGCGCCGGTGTGCAGCAAATCTTCGCGCTTGAGATAAATTCGCGCGCCGCCAAGATGTTCGGTTAAACGCGATGCGAATTGCAGCGGCGTGGGCCGGCCGGCGAAATTGTGAAGTAGTGAGTCGAGTTCCTTGCCGAATGTGGGATCAAGGCGAGCTTCGTGGAAGGCGCGCTCGAGTTCTTCGAGCGGGGCCACCAGCGTCTCGGGAACGTAGCGTCCACCGAACGGCCCGAAGCGCCCGCGTTTATCGGGCATGGTCACTACGGCTGCGCTCATGCGTATGCTAGTTCCTTTTGTGCCAGCCCGATTTCATGCATCAGCGCATCCAGGCGGTCCGGATCTGTTCTTCCCGGGCGCGATTCTACCCCGCTGCAGATATCGACGCCGAACGGCTGGGCCTGGCGAATTGCTCTGGCAATATTCTCCGGAGTCAAGCCGCCGGCGACGATGATGGCGCCGTATTTCTTTGCTTTCTTCGCGACGCTCCAATCAAATGTCTTGCCCGTGCCGCCGCGGCGCTTGGCGTCGAAGGCATCGAGCAAAAATGCAGCGGCGCCGCGATAGCGCTTCAGTCGTTCGCCGCCGAATCCGGTCCGCACACGAAAACCTTTGATGACTGGAAACGATTCGCTCAGTTCTTGCACGTCCGCCGGGGATTCTTCGCCGTGCAACTGAACCAGGTTCAGGTCAACATTTCGGGCGGCGCGCAAAACATCATCGAGTGAAGCGTTCACAAACACGCCGACGAGAAGCACGCGGCGCGGGAGGCGCGTGGCGATCAGACGCGCTTCATCGGGCGCGATGTACCGCGGGCTCTGGCGGCAGAAATTGAAGCCCAGAGCGTCGGCGCCCGCCGTTACTGCCAGACGTGCATCAGTCCAATTGGTGATTCCGCAAATTTTTACTCGCACCATATTTCACGCGACCTTTGCAGCCGTTCACGATTGCTCGAGCTTTGCCATGGCGCCGCTCAAAAGGGTGCGTAGCGCGTCGCCCGGGGAAGGCTGCTTCATAAGATGCTCGCCGACTAAGAACGCGTCATAACCGGCGCGCGAAAGTGACTCGAGATCTTCGCCGGAGCTGATGCCGGATTCAGCTACGGCGATGCACGATTCGGGAATTTCGCCGGCGAGGGTGAGCGCGGTCTCCAGGCGGACTTCGAAATTGGCGAGGTCGCGATTGTTGACGCCTACGATTTTTGCGCCGCAGTCGAGCGCGATGGATAGCTCTTCGGGGGAATGCACTTCGACGAGCGGTTCCATCTTCAAGCTGCGGCCCAGTTCGAGAAGCTCGGTGAGCAGATCGCTCTCGAGCAACGAGACGATTAAAAGAAATGAATCGGCGAAGGCTGCGCGGGCTTCCCAGACTTGCCAGGGATCGAAAATGAAATCCTTGCGCAGCACGGGAATTTGGACGGCGGTGCGCGCTTCCTTGAGATCCACCAGCGAGCCGGAGAAAAATTCTTCTTCGGTGAGGACCGAGAGTGCGGCAGCGCCTGCTTCGGCAAGCTCGGTGGCTAATTGCGCGGCGTTGAAATTCTGGCGGATCAGGCCGCGCGAGGGGGATTTCTTTTTTAGTTCGGCGATAACGTTGATGCGATTTGCGGTCAGGGCTGCGGCGAAATCGCGGGGCGGCGAAGCCTTTTTTTCTATGGCGATTTTCAGGGCCGCCAGCGGCAGAACTCGCTTACGGTGCTCCACGCATTCGAGCCGGGCATCGCGAATTCGCAACAGGATATTCCCGGAATTTTTTGCATCGCTCATGGCAATCCGGATTTACCCGGTGGAGGTGGGTGAAATCGCTGCGACCATGCTAGACGCGTGCGTCAAGCTTGTCAATTTTGTGCGATTATTGGCGTAGGGGCGGGGGTTCACCACCCCCCGCTGTGGCTTTGGTGTTAGTTTTCGATCGTCTCCCGTAGGGCCCGCGCTTTATGCCGGGCCGGGCAACCAGTAATTTCAAGGCAAGTTTGCGGCTCGGCGAGGAATCTCACTAGATAGATTGGGTCGTGTGCGCGATTACGAATTCTTGCGAAATCCCGCACGCAAAGGCCCGGCATATAGCGCGGGCCCTACGTTCGGAACTATTACTGCCGCAACAGCGGAGCCGTGAACCGCGCTGGAATTCCAAAATTAGAACCGCCGAAGCCTGCCAGTATGGCGAAGGTGATTCCGATTACTTTGCCATTAGAGTTCAGTAGCGGACCACCGCTGCCGCCGACCGTGGTTTGCGCGTCGAAAACGATTTTGTCGGGGAGCACATCGCCCACGTGGCCCTGTGTAATCAGCGGACGGATTAAATTGCGGCGCGCCAGCTCGTCGAGAATTGCGGACACCTCTCCATTGCTTTTTGTGGCGATTTCCTGAACTGTGGCTTCATCGGTGCGGGCCAGAATTGCCGCCAGGCCTGCTGCGTAGCCCATCAGCACGATGGACTCGCCGGATTTCGTGTCGGTGGCCGCGTCGTCGAAAGTCAGCGCGCGGAGATTCAGGCCCTCCAGGTTTACGCGCATGGTGGCGAGATCGGCTTCGTCTGAGATTTTGTCGATCTCGGCGTGAAAGGCGCGGGCCGAGTTGGGGAAATAGCTTCGAATGGAGGCGATTTCCGGTTGGTAGCCCTCGTTGATCAGTGCGGTCATCTGATCGTCTTTCCACCAGGGTTGTGCGACGTGGCGATTGGTGATCACGCGGCCATTTGGCCCGGCGAGAAAGCCGGTGCCGAACACGTCGATGCGAACTTCGGGGCCGGGACCTTCGAGAGTGAGGATCGGATGGCCATCGCTATCTTGGATTGGATCGCCTTGGGGATTCAGGCCCGCATAGCGCAGCCGTTTGCCGGATTCTTTTTCGGTGAAGCCTACGGCGATGTGCAGCAGGCAGACGCTCGAGACATTTGCGCCGATGATATTTTCGGCGGAGCTGCCTTCGGCTTCCACTTTTTTCAAGCGGGCGTTTGTTTCCGCTAGCTGCTTTTGCAGATCTTTGAGTTGATCGGCGTCGGCGGTGGAGATTTGGGCTTTGAGTTGATCTGCTTTTTGTTGCAGGGAATCGCGCTGAGGTGCAGGCAGCGTCGCCGGGGCGGATGGCTGGCTCGTCCGCAATTTGCGCGCTTCGGCTACCAGGCTTTGCTGCGATTTGAAGCCGGCTTCCAGGCGCGCGATGATGGCGGTCGCCCGCTTTTGTTCTTTCTGCGAGCTGCGGGAATAGACAAAGAAAATTACTGCCATGACCGCGGCGACGGCCAGGATTGCGGTCACGCCGATTTTTAGCGCTCGATTTAGCGACGAAGCATCCTTGGACATTTTCTCGGTGACGGCCAGGGCTTCGAATGCGGTGTGCGCGATTTGCTGGCCTTCCACCGCGATGGCTACTTTTTGGCGCAATTCGTCGGCCGCGCGTTTGGCGCGCAGTTGTGCGCGAACGCGGGCCAGCAATTCTTGCGGATCGACAGGACGGGAGACGGCGTCGTCGGCACCGAGATCGAGAGCCAGGGCGCGATCGGTAGCGTCGCCGGAGACGAGTAGAATCACGCGCGCGTCCTGCGTTGCCGCGGTGCCTTTCCATTCTGCGAGAAATTCGCGGCAGGGCGCGCCGGGGAGACATTCATCCATAATCAGGATCGCGGCATTGGCTTGCCGCGCGCTGGCCAGGCCATCGGCGTTGGGCTGGAGGGCTTCGGCTTGATAGCCCGCGGAACGCAGAAGTTCGACGATGGATTGCCGCGTTTCCTCATGAGTGTCGAGGAGCAAGATTTTTTCATTGGGGTTTGGAGGAGTCACGATTTTTGTCTGGGCCTCATCCATTATAGATTCCTGAGGCGACGGGTAGGTTCCGCAAATGATTAGAGTAGCGGAGTGCACTGCGGACGCAAGAGAATAGCGAGTCGAAGAGCACCTACATGGCCGAGCAGACGCTTGAAATTTTGAATGCGGAGATTGTTGGCTGCCGGAAGTGCCCGCGGCTGGTGGAATATCGTGAACGCGTGGCGCGGGAAAAGCGCCGGGCTTTTGGCGAGTGGGAGTATTGGGGCAAGCCTGTTCCTGGATTCGGGGATGCTGCGGCTGGGCTTTACATTTTGGGCTTGGCGCCCGCCGCGCACGGCGCGAATCGCACCGGGCGAGTGTTTACCGGGGATCGCTCGGGGGATTTTCTTTATCGCGCGCTATATCGGACGAGATTTGCCAGCCAGCCGCACTCGATCAAACGCGGCGATGGATTGCAATTGCGCGATGCTTATATTGGCGCCACGCTGCGTTGCGCGCCGCCGGGCAATAAGCCGCTCCCATCGGAGTTGCGAAATTGCCGGCCATATTTTGAAACGGAGTTGACGCTGTTGCGGCCGCGCGCGATTTTAGCGTTGGGCGGAATTGCCATGAAGGCATATCTCGCGCTGCTGATGGATCGCGGAGTGGTGCGAACTTTTGCCGAGTATCCCTTCCGGCATGGCGCGATGTATGTATTTCCCGGAGATTTGCCGCGGCTTTTTCTCTCCTATCATCCCAGCCAGCAAAATACTTTCACAGGAAAGCTTACGCCCGCGATGATGTCGAAGGTGCTGCGGCGCATTCGCAAATTCTTAGGGTAGAGAGCTTGCGCGATGGCCAGGATGTTTTGTCAGGGCATGACTTTAGTCATGCCGTAAATGCAGCAAAGTGAATATGGCT
>Ga0209655_10000565_pt1 | contig 14081 bp, 16 predicted proteins | sample BogFormECP03_OM2_FD_188236 | JGI IMG/M metagenome (GOLD analysis project Ga0209655, IMG submission 188236) | Bog forest soil microbial communities from Calvert Island, British Columbia, Canada - ECP03_OM2 (SPAdes) (version 2) | ecosystem: Environmental > Aquatic > Freshwater > Wetlands > Bog ...
ACGCGCCAAAGCCTCCAGCCGATTACCACCGGCCCAACCTCCGCGCTGTCAGCAGAATAGCAGGATTCCAAGCCTCCAGCGTCGAATCATAAACTCTAGTTTCCGCCCGCAGCTACCGCCTTTAAACGCTCAACAATTTCGACCCGCTAACAAACGGACCTCCCCGCTCATAAAATCTAAGCAGCCGCTCCGCCTCTTTGCTGATTCCAATTCGCGCGCTAATTCCGATGCGCCCAGCACGCCGCACCGCCGCACCGAGCCACAACACGCTATCCCCACACAAATCCACACCATCGAGCCGTTGATCTACTCCAAACGCCTCCGCCAACCGCCCCGGCCCCCGCGCCAAATCCACCAAACGCTCAGTCCCGCGAAAGCGCTCCATCTGCGCGATGCCCTCAAGTGGCTCAGCAGCCCGCAGCAAAACTCCTTCGCCAATCCCCTCCCGCTGCCCCGCAACATTCAGCATGAAATGATTGCCGTAACAGAAATACACATACGCGTGGCCGCGTTCCAGAAATAACGGCCGATTCCGCTTGGTGATCCCGCGGAAACTATGCGACGCCGCATCCCCTGTGACGTAGGCCTCCGTTTCCACGATCCGACCCACTAGCCGCCCACGCGGCAAATCGTGCACCAGCGTCTTGCCAATCAAAAATCGCGCCAATTTCACAGTCTGCACCGGCAGCTCGTCGCGCACCAATCGCCGAATCCGCAATCGCTCAGTGGCCATCGTCACACCAGTTTCTATCACACGAATATTTCTCGCACCAGCGCCGCAACCCAGACCGCATGTCATCACGAACGAAGTCCCGCGAGTCGGGATGGAGTCCCGCGATTGACTTGCCGTCCGCGCCAGCCTAAGATTCCCGCGTTCAGGCCCATCTCATTAGGCCCCGCCACTCCTGGGAGGAGCACCGTGGAAGATTGGCAGTATGCGCAAGCAGATCGCAGCGAAGAATTAGCCCAGCTCCATCATTTTTTGATGACCAAGCATCAAGACGGCCGCGAAATTCCCTTCGCCATCACCGTGAAGGAATACGCCGTCGCTCCCAAGGGCCAGCACCTGCGCTTTTTCGCGCAAGCCGATAAACCCGTGAACCAAGGCACCGCTGGGTTCGTGCCCTCCGGCTGGGGCGATTCGGTCCTAAAAGCGCTGGCCGATTGCATGCGTCTGATCCGTCAATTTCCCTGTGAAGAATAATTCGCGCCGCATCCCGGCCAGGAGCTAAATCACATGTTTCTGAACAAGAAGCAAATCAAGCCCGGCATCTGGGTTCTGGAATTGAGCGGCCGCGTGCAAATGGGCCCGGATTGCAAACGCATTGATCAGGAGGTCGAAGACCACATCCAGAAACAGGAAAATCACATCATTCTCGATATGGCCGCCGTTGATCACATTGATAGCGCCGTGATCGGCCAAATCGTCAAATCCTTTTCGCGCCTCGCCAAAAGCGGCGGCACCCTTCGCCTCGCCGCTTGCAGCCCCATGGTCAAGGGCGTCTTGACCATGACGCAAGTCCATCGCGTCATCTCCATGTACCCCACTGCGCAAGAAGCCTCTGAAGGTCTTCCGCCCGCGAAATAACGCCGCACCTGACCTCAGCTGTAGAGCGAACTTTCCATGCTCACCTCAGCACACGCGCAGAAGTTCTGTTCACGCAAAACCCCGTGAAACTACCGCTTCCCAGTTCTGGAATATGTCGCTGTAAACACAAGGCTTAGCACAGCCGTGCACCTCGTCGATAGCCCCACCTACATCCGTCCGTAAGTACCCGGTAGTACCGCCGTTCTATTGGCAGGCTTTCGCCCGCCCCCTACATTCAATGGAGCACGGTACGCGCAGATTGCATTCCGGAGGTTGTTCATGGCCACGGCAGTCCATACCCCGCATTCCAGAGCCTATGCTCCATCGAAGAAATCGGCTGCGCGCGAAACCCGCCGGCGCGAGCGACTGAAAATGTCGCTGCCCGTCGAAGTGCGGCCCTTTGACGCGCGCTTCATGGATATCGCCGACGTGGGCGAAGTAACGGACTTCACGCGCGACGGCCTCTATTTCGCCACCTGCATGCCGCACTATTTCGTGGGCATGCGCTTGCTGGTCACTTTCCCGTTCGGCAAGAAAATCTCAGCGCACAAAAAATTTCTCGGCTCCATCGTTCGTATGGAAGAACGCTCCGACGGCGCCATGGGAATCGCGGTGCGGTTCCTGCTGTAGTGATTTTCACAATAACCCTCAGCCCGGCGTCGCAAGCCGCCAAAAGGATGAAATGATGCACAATTCTTCGAATCACAAGCACCACGACGCCATCGCCAAATCCGTCAGCCTCCTCGAGACCGAACGCCGCGGCACCTCCCGGCACATGTTCACCGCCGCCGCCGAAGTCATCGAACTAAAATCCGGCGCGCGCTTTTCCACGCGCACCACCGACCTTGGCCCCGGCGGCTGCTTCGTCGATACCGTCTGTCCGTTTCCAGTCGGCTCTCAGGTTCGCGTCACACTGCAAAAAGGCAAGACCACGTTTCAAACCGCTGGCTCCGTCGTCTATTCGCAGATGGGCCTCGGGATGGGCATCGCCTTCGACGACCACGACGAATCGCAGCGCGGCGCTCTAGCCGAATGGCTGCGCGAGATCACCGGCGAGTCCCCCGCCTTCCCCGAAGTGGTCCGCATGCAGTCGCCAACCACCGGCACGCTTCGCGGCCCGGAATGGACCGCCATCGTCCGCCTGGTTCGCCTGATGATCGGCCGCGGCATCCTCACCGAAGCCGAAGGCATGTCCGTCCTGCACGACCCAGTTTTGTAGACTGCGTTAAAGCGCCAGCTGCCCTTCGATCCCGTAGATTGGGATCGGAGGCGCTCCAAACCACATCAAATCATCGCGCAAAGCGATCAATCCCCCTGCCCGAGAAATTCATTAAAGCATGTCGGTATTTCCTGTAGTGGGAAGAATTTGCATTGCCCTTCCCAACTTGAGAGTCCTCCCGCAACCGTAAGTGTCCTATTTTCAATGCCAGCCACCTACAGTCCCGTGGCTGCCAGCGTGCATCTAAGCTTGGGGGTATATTATGGGAGAGCGCAGAAAGGCCAGACGCTACGAGGTTTACCTGCCCGTACAGGTCTGTATGTCCAAGCACCGCCCGCTGGAGTATTACACCGGGCAGTTGCGCGATGTCTCCCGTACCGGGATTTTCTTTCACTCAGACGTTGCGATCGAGTCCGGCACGGGTTTAGAACTTACTTTTTCGCTTCCTGCGGAGCGAGAGCGTGGCACGTCCGTCCTGGTCCGTGCCAGTGCCAAAACTGTTCGCAGCGCTCAAATCCCTGGCGAAACAACGCCAGTATACGGAATTGCAGTAGCCATCGACCGCATTGATTTCGTGCGGCCCGTGGTTTCCAGCGCAGCGTAACCATCCAATCCAACAAGAATCAGGGAGCCCCCTCGGCGCTCCCTCGCAGTTCTCATCTAAGCCCGTGCTCGAACTCGAATCCAGAATCCTCCGCGCGCTGTGCAGCAGAGCATCCGCTTTCGCCGCCCCCGGTATGCATCATGGCCCCACCCGCGCAACAATTCTCGCGCAGCTCCGCGCGCACCGCTGGCAAGATCCCGAACATCGTATCGTTTTCGAAGCCCTCATCCTGCTGCCAGGACGCGACGCCGCAGAGCTGCGCCAGCAACTCCCCGCCCAAGCCACGCGCATGGGTTTCCCCGACGTAAACTGGGATCACTACTTCCCAGCCAGCGACGACCACCCCGCGCTCGAACCTCTAGTGGTAGAATTACTAGCCATGCCGCTCAAAGAAAACCTGTGACGCGTCCCAGCACCCACCGTTGACTTTGTAGCGGCCGCCTGCTTTTTTAGGCGGGCGTCTTTGGTTTTGACTTGGCCGTGGCCTTTGTAGCGGCCAGCTAGAGCTGGCCGCCGCTGACGTTGCCATTGAACTGGCGTTCACGGCAATTTCGTCTCAATCTTATTTTTCTGCAGCAGCGCAATCGCGTATTTAATAGGAATCACGATCGCCAGCCCGAGGTTTTGGCCCGCTCCAGGAACCACTGTCTGCGGTCGTTGCGAAGTGGAAGTGGGCGATGGCCCGTAAGCCGATGGCCCGTAGGCTCTGCAAATACCAATCACCGAATGCTCCCCAGGCAAATAAACGGGCCCACCGCTAATTCCGGGATTCACGACCGCGTCCAAGAGGATTGCGTCTTCGACGTCCGGACTGAGAGATCCAGCGCCCGCGCCAGGACGTGGCGTTGGCTCGGCGCTAAACGCCTCGCTAGCAATCATTCCCCTCTGTGTCACCAGCGTTGGAATGTATCCCGGATATCCTGAAGCCAAAACTGTCTGACCCTCCGCCGGCACACTCTGCTCCAGTTTCGCGACGCCCAATATGACCTTCGGCTCTTTGTCGCCAGTTTTTATCCGCATCCGAAAGGCATCCGAAAATGGATTTTCAGCAAGTTGCAGGATTGCAATATCGTGGACTGGGTCGGTGTCTTTGATCGTGCACGGTATGTAAGCGAAACTGCCTCGGGAGTTGACGCCTGGACCCGACATCGTATCGATTAAGATTCCGACGAAAAACTCGACCTTGGTCGCGCCATTGCCTCGCAGTCCCGCCTCGGTCCCGGTCACAACGTGGGCTGCGGTCAGAACGTAACCCTCGTCGCTTACCATAATTCCACTTCCGGCAATTCCCGCTTGATATCCCGGCTCCGTTAAATCCGATTTGAATGTTATCTGCACCACCAATGGTTTCACCTGCGCGATGCTCACACCGGCTGGGTCTTTGCCTGGGTTGTGCTGAGCGCTGGCGACGTGGTTCCCAATCAAGCCGATGAAAATTACGATCGCACGGGCATAGACTCCCATGAGTGCTCCCAGAAGAACCTAATGCGCTCGACAAGTCCCCACAACGGTAAAGGTATCATACGAACCAGGAGCGCGACGGTTACGGCTGCCGGGCGGGCCACTTAGCGCGAGCGGGGACCGAGGCAGGAGTTCCACGAGACGGCTGAGCGACGCTGCGTCTAGACCCGCACCCTTCCAAAACCGAAAGGTGCGCCACCGCCCCCGAAGCAAATCAGCGCAGGGCCTTTAACACGTCGCTTAGGACGACCGCGATCGGGATCTGTGCAAGAATCGCGGGCAGCGCGGGAATTAATACGGCAGCGGCCAAGGTGTAAAGCGCTACCTTGTCTGCCAGGAAAGGGCTCATCCTTTCAATCGTCTCGTAAGCGCGACCATAATTGGCAAGAGTGCTTATCTCGGTGGCCACGAGAAATTCGGTTTCACGCCCGACGCGATGCAGAATCCATTTTTCGTGAAAATCAGTGCTGTGCAGCTGGCCGAGAATCCCATATTCCAGGATTCCTTTGCGACGGAGGGTCGCCAGACGAGGCACAAAAAAAACCAGAGGCCCCAGCGCGACCAAAGCGGTGAGAGCAAGCAGGACAATCGCAGGCAACTTGAAGTCCATCAGCCGGGCACCGTGATGAAGGATGTCGTCGCGCCAGGTTGCCGCGATGACGGCGGTTGCGCTGAACGCGACCGGCGCGAAGGCCGCTGAAGTTAAACCGAGGAAGCCTAACCCACCGTGCTCGTCGGGATGAGTGGCGACCAACTTCAAATTGCGTCTGGACAATTTGAATGCGACGAAGGTCCAGAGCAGCCATCTCCAAAGCCCGAGGCCGAGCAAGAACTGGAAAATCGACGTGCTAACCACAACGGCATACCAACCTGCCGCGGTTAAGTGGAGGTCGGCGCCTGCGCCCCGCGCAAGCCATGGTGCAGCGTCCACCAAGCCTTTGTACGAGGTTACCGTATGAACAATCAACAGCAACAGGATTGCGAACTCGGGAAGATAAGAATCGCGTACGCGGATCAGTGTGGCGATCAGGTCATCGATGTGAGCTAGCTCCGATGCGTCTAGCAGGCCTGCCTTGCGGATATGCCCCATGATGGTGCGAAAGCGCGATTCCATAAGCAGTTCGCCGACTAGCAAAACCGGAACCGCTATCAGCATTCGGGAGTGAAGACGATATTCCCGTACCAGGGAATCCAGACCTTCGAAGTTGAACAGCGCAGTGATTAGGAACACCGGCAGCCAGCCTACGGCAATCACCACAGCAATGCGACGGTCGAGATTCCATTGATCCGGCCGGATGAGCCCGAGCGCTCGCTGGGCTCGATAGAACGGACCCCCACGGACGAGGGAGACCTCAGTGGGAGCAGAGTGGACGGCGGGATCAGCGTTGGCGTCCATGACGTTCCTTCTTAAGGCATCTCATTCCCTCCCGGAATGAGAGCGACGGACGCGCGCATTGCCTTCCGCCAAAGGGATTCAAGTCCTGCTTAACGCACTAACCGTTAAAGTGGATTTTCCTAAATTCCGATTGCGCGACGAATCGGGACTTATGGCCAGTAGAAAAGCAGAGAGGGCTCAGCACGGGTGGCTACTGATCGAATATCAACGGAGGCCCGCTGACTCGCTTCGCCTGAAAAGCGACTGTTACCTCGACGCGGTCGGCGATCTTGATGAAAGGAATGCTGCCGTCCACTCCATAGTCTTTCCGGTCAAAGGCCATGGTCCCTTTAATTTCCCCTACGCCTTTCCCCTCGCTGTCGGTCGTTAGTGTTAGGGTGTCCTGTTTAGTCACGCCACGTATCGTAAAGTCGCCCTGCACTTGATAAACGCCTGGGCTGGTTCGCGCTATCTTCGTTGATTTGAACGTGATCAGGGGATCGTGCTTGACGTCAAAGAAATCTTTGCTCTTCAGTTTGCCGTCCTTCATGTCACTTCCGGTATTCACACTGTCTGCCTGAATCTCAATGTCCAGCACGCCTGTTGAGGCTTTAGGAGACGTAAACGTTAGGGTGGCGTTCCACTTGTTGAAGTGACCTTTTATATCCACTGAGGATTTCACGTAGAAGTCGATCGTGCTCTGCTCGGGCGTAATCATGAAAACAGGAGCCTGTGCTCGGCTTAATGGGGCGAGCAGAGTGCACGCTAAGAGGCAGAGGACAGTTAGTCGCATGGAATCCCTCCTTAAACGGCCCGATAGTAGTGCAGACTCTACGCGATTGCTATTGTCAGTAATGACAAGTCAGGACGCAAAGATGATAGGGGCTGATTAATGAGCTAGCCGTTGAAATCACGTACTGAGAGCCAAGTTGCTGGTAACGCGACTCGCCAGGCCGTACCAACTGGTGAAAAGGGCGCCTTCCGCGGCGGCCCTATCAACGTTCGGCGTCGCATGGCCCAGGTTCGCGCCACCACCGTAGGCTCCGCAGTCGTTCCAGCCGGTGTCGTCGGTCATGAGAATTACAACATTGAGTTTCTGCTGAGCGGAGACGGGGCGCGACGCCGCCAGTCCTACGACTACGAAAAGCGTTGCAACAACAAGTGAAACCTTCCCTGCATGCTTCAGGACAGTCTCCTTCCGTTCGTATTCGAGTGGAACAACCGAAAGAACGGCGCCTTTTTGAACAGCTGGCCTGCTAATGACTATTAGGGCGAAATGTAGTTGGCAGAAAACCAAACAACACGGAGATTAAGTATTCGATGCGGAGACTCCTATTGTCAGAAGTTACAGTTTTCGTCGCACTTTCAAACGCGTCCTAGGCTGGCCGATCATCGGCGAGTACGGAAGATTCCCCAGCAGCCGGGTGGCGCATCTCTCCACGTCAGCGCAGCGAACGCAGTAGGTTTTGCGGACGGCTCACTGTTCGGTTTTCGAGGGGTGCGGGTTTGGACGCAGCGTCGTGACAACCGTCCGCGGAACTCCTACGTCGCGTGCTGGTCCCACGCTGCAGAAGCTCTCCGCCTGCGCTATTAAAACCTGTACCAAACCTGTCCGTCGCAATTGCTACAGGTTTTGCGCAATTTCGGTCAGTCTGCACCAAATCTGTCCGGTCGAGCAGCTGTTTTCGGCGCGACTTCGCGCTCCATTCGAACGGAAACTAAAATATGAAACTGTACCCACGATCGCTTGCCCTGAGAACCTTCCAGCGGCAGGCTCGCAGGGCGTGCCCTGACCCGATATCCTGCCAGTCCCACAACGCGGGACCACCGCCATTTCCAATCTCCCGCTGCGCGTTCCGACAAAACCTAATCGCTAGTGAGCGAATTATCAAAAACCGACGCAAATGATTGAAAACAAACGAGAGCGACCCAAGTTAATCGCTAGTTTTTCGGGCGTTTCAGCCCCCGCGCCGCACCTCGCCAATCACGACTCACAAATCGGACCATTTCTATTCGGTACAGATAAAGCTCACAAAATCATCATTCTGATGAGAACTCTGGTGAAAACAAAGGAGAAAAGGATTTCTATTCGATACAAACTTGCCCTTGGTAGCATAGGCCTGCCCGCCGCGGAGGGCACTCTTGCCTGCCCGGAGCGTACGCGAAGGGCCTGTGCCCTTCGGTTGTGGGTCGGCATCTTGCAACATCATTCAAACCAAATCAAATGCGCATACGCAAGATTGCGTGCCTTCCACAGGGATGATCTCAGGATGAATCGTGCCGCAGCGCAATCCACGGAGCACGAATCACGATTTACAAGTCACGAATCACGATTCACGCGGCGCTGCGTGGCTTCACTTAGCGGCTGTCGCCAGACCGAACGCATGCGACTGAAACTCAAACGACGCCGGCAGGTGCTCGGCGAAATACTCCCAATCATGTCCGCCAGGGTAGAGATGAAACTCGTGTGGTATCCCGTGCGCGGTCAACAACTCATCGAATTGCGCGCTGCCCTTATTAAACCCAAAGTCATCCTCACTGCCGCAATCGAAATAAATCTGCAATCCCGCCGGCCGCGGCCCATTTCTCACCATCGTAAACGGACTTTCGCGCTCCCAGAACGCCACGTCCACCTGCGAACCGAACGCCTTGCCCAGCTCCGCCGCCACCTCCGCGGCCTGTTCGCTGGACACGTTGATCTTGGGCGGCACGTCAATCAACGCAGGACTGTGCGCGCTTACCGCCGCGAACAAATTCGGGTAGCGCAACGCAAACCGCAGCGCGCCATATCCGCCCATCGAAACGCCGGTAATGCCGCGCGACTTCTTTTCCGCGCGAATCCGGTAATAGCTCTCAATATACGGCAGAAATTCGCGGATGAAGAAATCCTCGTAGCGCACCTTGCCGTCGCGCGAATTGATGTAGAAGCTGCGCCCGCCATCCGGCGCGACGATCAGAAATTCGCCAATCCGTTTCGACTCGCGCAAATCCTGAATCATATTCATGCCGCCGGAATTCAGCAGCATTTGCTCGTTGCCACCCAGGCCATGCAGAAAATAGAGCACCGGATAATTGCTCGTCTTATCGGTATCGTAATCAGCAGGAAGAATCACGCAATAAGCGACGGGATGCCCCAGAATCCTGCTCGGCATCGCGCGGCACTCCGCCCGTCCCGGCGCCGCCGCAGCTGGCGCAACAAAAATCGCCGCACAGACGACCATCGCCGCCGCAAAAGCCAGGCCCCGCCCGAATACGTTACTCATACCGCAGCGCCTCGACGGGGTTCAAACGCGCCGCTCGCGACGCCGGATACATTCCCGCCGCCAAACTCACGAAAAATGAAAACGCAATCGCCCCCACCATCATCCACCAGGGAATTGACGACAAATCAATCGGCGGAAGCTCCTGCCGCGCCAAGTACACGTTGGTTCCAAACGTCAGCGCGCGCCCAATCAGCCACCCGATCGCGACACCCAGCACTCCTCCAACAAGACCCATCGCGCCCGCTTCCGCGAAAAACAGCCGACGCACATCGCGATCCGCCGCCCCCAACGCCTTCAAAATCCCAATCTCCCGCCGGCGCTCCAAAATCGCCATCACCAGCGTATTTATTATTCCCAGCGACGCAACCGTCAGCGCCAAACTTCCGAAAATTCCCAGCAGCAAATCAAACACCGTAAAAAACAACCGCAAATTCTTAGTAGCATCCAAAATTGAGAACGTCCCAAATCCCATCCCCTTGATCGCATCCTCCACGCCCTGCACCGCTTTCGGCGAACTGACGCGCACGGTCAAACTTTCATACGTTGGCTTTCCGCTGTTGCCGCGTAACATCTCACGCATGTCAGTCGGCTGCGCGATCCGCAAGTTCTGCGCAATCTGCAAAGGAATTAGCAATCGCCCGCGCCCAAACCCGCCGAATCCCGTAGCCGGTTCCGTTTCCACCACGCCAATAATCCGCAGCTTCATTTCCCGCGGCACCAGCGAGAATCCTCCCGACGCTGGCGCGTCATCCGCAGCGGACTCCTTCGCCGCAGATTTCCCCGGCGCAGTCTTACCCTTCGCATGCACAGCCGTCGTCGCCGAAGGATCTGCCGGCAACGGCTCCTTCTCCGCATAACGCAGCACCAATTCCTTGCCGATCAGCGAATTCGTCTGCTTCGAGAGATCTCGCGCAAACTCAATCTGCAGAATCGCCTCATTCGCCTCCGGCCCCGAGAAGAATGATCCCTTCATCTCATCAAAAGCCCCGTCACCACGCGCCGACGCCGGAATCCCCGCAACGGTAGTCATGTAAGGGTTGCCCTCGAACTGCACCTCCGTCGGAAACCGCACTTCAGGATAAACCTCGACCACATTCTTGATCCCAGCCAGCTGCCTCCGCGCCTCGTCATCCAACTTTCGCGCCGGCTCCGTCGCAGCGCGATCCGCCGCGCGCGGAGGCCCGCCAAACGCGCGCATGTTCGCCTGCGTCGTCACAAACACCGCATCAAACAGCCCCGAACGCGACAGCCGAGTGCTGGCAAGTTCCTGCAGTCCAACTCCCAGCGACAACATCGCCACCAGCGACGCCACGCCCACCGAAATCCCCAGCGTCGTCAAAGAATTGCGCAGCACCGCTTCGCGCAGATTGCGCGCCGCCAGCTCCGTCAGGTCACGCAATTTCATCGCTGGCTCCCGCGGTCACCAATTTCCCGTCGCGCATGGTGATAATCCGGTGCGCATACCGCGCCGCGCGCACTTTGTCATGCGTCACCATCACAATCGTCATTCGCAAATTCCTATTTATGTCCTGTAAAAGATGCATGATCGCATCGCCTGTCACGCTGTCCAGGTTTCCCGTCGGCTCATCTGCCAGCAGAATAGTCGGCCGGTTCACCAACGCCCGCGCCAACGCCGCACGCTGCTGTTCCCCGCCAGAAAGTTCGCTCGGCCGGTGCGTCAACCGCGCCACCAAGCTCACGCACTCGACAGCCTCACGCACCCGCGCCGGACGCTCCGCGCGATCCACCTCCGCCAGACGCAGCGGCAGCTCGACGTTCTCCTCCAGCGTCATGCGCGGCAGTAAGTTGAAGGCCTGAAACACCATCCCCACCGTATGACTGCGATGATGCGCAAGCTCCTGCGAACTCATCTCGGCGAGGTTGCGATCGTGCGCGTAAATTGCGCCAGAGGTAGGCCGGTCGAGCCCCGCCAGTAGATTCAGCAGAGTGGATTTTCCCGACCCCGAACTTCCCAGCAGCGCCACAAACTCGCCAGGCTGCACCGTGATCGAAACATCGTCCACCGCGTGCACCAGCGCCCCGCCCATCGCGTACTGCCGCGACACCCGTTCCGTGCGTATGGCAAATCCGTTGGAATTTCCAGTCATATTCCCCACACTATTATTACGCGCACCCGCCGCCATTCGTTACAAACCACGAAAGCTTTTGTAGTGGCGGTCTTTAGACCGCCATCGATCGTCGCGGACCGTCGATCCGCGCCTCAACTCCGATGGCGCACTGAAGTGCGCCCCTACAAATTCAGGTCCGAATATTTAGATGCAACCGTGAGGCTTGCGTGCTTGTAAAGTTTCTGCGGAGTCTTGCCATGAGGATTGGCCCAATGCCCCGGAACCGCCGTCCCACATTTCGGGCACTTCCCTTCCTTCAGCCGATTCTGCTGCACGTCGTGCCACGAACGCTTCACCAGCAGCGTGTGGCAAGCCGGGCACGAGGTATGCGCGCCGTCGCTATAAATGTTCCCTTCATAAACGTAATGCAGTCCCGCCTCCAACGCGATCTGCCGCGCGGCGTGCAAAGTTTCCGGCGACGTCCGCGGCTTATCCTGCAATTTGAAATCAGGATGAAACGCCGTGAAATGCAGCGGCACGTCCGGCCCGAGATTCTCGAGGATCCATCCGCATAGCTCGCGCGTTTCTTCGGAAGCGTCGTTCAACGTTGGAATCATCAGGTTGGTAATCTCAAACCACACGTTCGTTTCATTCTTCAGCCACAGCAAAGCATCCAGCACCGGCTGCAAATGCGTCAGCGTAATTTTCCCGTAAAATTTCTCGCTGAACGCCTTCAGATCAATATTCGCCGCGTCAATGTGGTCGTAAATATCGTGGAACGCGTCGTAAGTGATGTATCCGTTCGATACCATCACCGTGTTCAGCCCTGCCGCTTTCGCCGCGTAGCAAATATCAATCACATACTCGCCCCAAATCGTCGGCTCGTTGTAGGTGAAGGCGATCGAATCGCAGTGATTGCGAATTGCCAGCAGCACCACGTCTTCCGGCGGCACGTAGGACGACCCCACCTGATCCGCCCGCGATTTCGAAATGTCCCAATTCTGGCAGAAGAAGCAACCCATGTTGCAGCCCGCCGTGCCCATCGAAAATACGCGCGTGCCCGGTAGGAAATGGTTCAGCGGCTTTTTCTCGATGGGATCAATCTGCATCGCCGCGGGATGCGCGTAACCCAAACTGTAAAGTTTTCCGCCTTCGTTCGCGCGAATGTAGCAGAACCCCGCCTGCCCCTCGCCAACATGGCAATGTCGCGGACAAAGATAGCAATGCACTTTGCCGCCGGGCTCCGCTTCCCACCAGCGCGCTTCGTGCAATTCCGCCGATTTTTGCAATATTTTCAGGCCCTGCATGGCGAGCACTCTTCAGCTTCGATTATACGCCCGAATCGCAGCATACGATTTTGCGGCACGATATCGACGCCGCTGTTGCCAGCCCCTCATGCCGCGTTATATCGTGACAACATGGTATCTTGCGCAGCTTCTCAGCCGCCGCGAGCCGCCCGCTGACGATGAAACTCATTCGACCAATCGCGTATTCCTTGGCCGCAGCCTGCCTGCTACTCGCTCCCGCCGCGCACGCGCAATCCGAAGGCCTCACCGGCAAAATGCACGAGTACAAGGACGACGTCGCACTCTCCACCGGACAAATCCGCACCGGCGAAGTCTGCGTGAATTTCATCCCGGTGATGCAAGCGCTGGGTTTCTTCAACGGCCTGGAGAGAATTGATACTTCACAAGGCTCCGAATTCCGCCGCAATTCGAACCCCGTGGATTTCTTCCCGGATTACCTGACTATCGAAATCAATATTCGCATTGAGGTATGTGACGCCAACATCTACACGCCGGCCAAAACTCCGGACGTCATCAAAGGAATGCAATTTCGCGTGCAGTGGAAACGCGGCCTGTATCTGCGGCCCGTGGCCAACCTGACCATCGAACGCAAACCGCTAGTACTGGAAGAGGGAGACAACCGCATGCTCTACGTAATAAAAGTTCGCGACCACAACGTCCCGCTATCCGACCACCTGATCCTCTCCGTGATCTCCGCCAGCGGCAAAATAATGTCCCGTATGTCCGCGCACTTATAAGCGTTTTGCAGGCGCTACGGACTCTGCTCGCGGCGCCGCTCTCCCACCCACTCCAGAAATCTCTCCAGCCGCGCGCGCTCGCTCCACATCAAACTGAAGAATTTTCCTGCATCTAAATCCTCCGCATCCGCCCCAAAGAAAGTTTCTAGCCTCCATTGCAAATAAGGCGACGCCCAAGGCCGCAAACGGTACCCGGCAGCAACAATCCAGTAATACCGAAGCGCGCTCAACATGGCAAACCAGGTGCTAGAATCACAGCGTGACCGACAAGACGCCCCAAAGCGCGGAAGACCACTACTACGCGGGCATAGATTTCTTCGGTGAAGGAAAACTCCCGGAAGCAATCGCGGAATACACGAGCGCGCTGGAACTCGATCCCAAATTTAGCGACGCGCTGCATGGCCTGGCGCAAGCCTATCACGCCCAGCAGGATTTTGACCGCACCATCGAAACCGCCC